>Ga0116127_1000144_pt1 | contig 71101 bp, 65 predicted proteins | sample June2015DPH_16_1_FD_89731 | JGI IMG/M metagenome (GOLD analysis project Ga0116127, IMG submission 89731) | Peatland microbial communities from SPRUCE experiment site at the Marcell Experimental Forest, Minnesota, USA - June2015DPH_16_100 | ecosystem: Environmental > Terrestrial > Soil > Wetlands... | reverse complement strand
GCCTTCGTCGTAGGCAGATAGAAACTTACGACGCAAATCATCCCCATAGGGTCGCCCCATATCTTCTGCGCCGCGGAGTGTCGCCAATTACCAGTCTATACTATTTCCTAAAATGCTCTAACTCCGCCAACACCGCTAGCTCCGCTAACTCCGCTACTGCCCATCCGTCACCTTGCGCCACGGGCCCGACGGACTCCTGCTCGCCGCCGCAAAGTTGATCTTCGTTCGCGGCATCACCACCAGATCCACGCGGCGGTTTTCCGCGCGGCCTTCGGCAGTGTCGTTGCTCGCCACGGGATGGAACTCGGCATAGCCGGCGGCGGAAAGCCGGTCGGCAGGAATGGCTTTCAGATCCAGAAACAGCCGCGCAATGTGCGTGGCGCGGGCTGTCGATAGCTCCCAGTTCGAATCGAATTGCGCGTTGTGGATGGGCACATTGTCCGTGTGGCCCTCGATGCGCAAATCGTAGGGCGTGGGGCCGAGCTTGTCCGCAATCTGGCGCAGCGTCGGCAGCGCCTCCGGCTTGGGCACGGCGGAGCCCGACTCGAAGAATCCCGCCTCGCGCAGGCTGATCACCAGGCCATCGGGGCCCATCTCGAGAGAAACCGTGTGCGCGGCAATCTGCCACGAGAGCGTCGTCGCCAGATCGCTCTTTATGCGATTCAAATCCTGCTTCACCTGCGCCGGCGAAGCTACGATTTCGCTCATCACCGCATCGGATGCCGCGCTGCTGTCCGCCTCCTGCCTTGCGGCATTGGACATGAGGCCCATCGAGTTTAAGGCGGCGTCAATCGCCTGCGATACCTGCGCCTGCTTCTTCTGGTCGGACCTGGCGAAGGCGTACATCACCACGAACAAACCGAAAAGCAGGGTGATGAAGTCGGCATAGGAAACCAGCCAGCGGTCATGAGTCACGCGGCTGCGGGGCACGCGGGGATTCATGCGGCGCGCTCCTTATCCTCGCGGTTTGCGTCGTCCAGAAAGCCCGTCAGCTTGATCTCCAGCATGCGCGGGTTCATCCCCTCGAGAATCGAAATCACGCCCTCCAGCATCATCTCGCGGCGGCGATGCCCGTTGCGAATGCGCAACCGCATCTTGCCCGCAAAAGGAAGAAAGAAAAGATTGGCGACGCCCACGCCGTAGATCGTCGCCACAAAGGCCACGGCGATGCCGCGTCCCACTTCCGTGATGTTGTCCAGATGCTGCATCACCTGGATCAGGCCAAGCACCGCGCCCAGAATGCCGATGGTGGGCGAGAATCCGCCCGCCGACTCAAAGACCGCGGGCAGCCGCTCCTCATCTTCAGTCATCGAATCCAGGCTCACGCGCATGATCTTGCGCAAGTCCGCCGGCTCCGTGCCGTCCACAGCCAGCGTCAGAGTTTGCTTGAGAAACGGATCCTGGATGGTCCCTAGATCGGCGTCGAGCGAAACCACTCCGTTTCGCCGCGCCTTGTTGGCGAAGCTAACCATCTGGCGAATCAGGTGCGTGTCCTGCTTTTGCGGCGCTGCGAAAACATGCCCCAGGCCCCGGAACGCGCTCACCACCGTGGTCAGCGGGAATTGCAGCAGCACCGCGCCTAGCGTGCCGCCGAAAACAATCAGCGCCGCCGTGGGCTGCAGGATCTGGCTCACGTTCCCGCCTTCCATGATCAATCCGGCGGTGATGCCCGTGACTGCAAGAACCGCTCCTCCAACGCTCGCCTTATCCATATGTAGCTCCTGAAAGAATTACCACCGCAAATGCTATTGCTCGGCGTCGCGGTCTGGCTTTGGCTTTTGCGGCGACGCAGGGGGCGAGCCTTCCGCATCGAGACTAATCAGAGCCGCCGCGCGCTCCAGATCCCCGAAGTGGTGCGGCCGCTTCGCCACCACGGCCAGCAGCCGCGCGCGATACACCAGAATCCGCTTGACAACTTCGGCGATTTCCTCGCGCACAATCAGCTTTTCCCCGTTGATCAGGGTCAGCATGGTATCCGGAGACGCCTCCGCAGTCTTGATCAGATCGCTATTGACCACCATCGGGCGGCCGTTCAGCCGGGTCAGTTCGATCATCGTCCTATCTCCCTCGCGTCCGTTATCGGCATCAGCCGGTAAACGTTAAAAAAACAAAACAAACGAGACAGAACTGTCCCCCCGCGAGACACAAACTGCACATCCGTAAAGTCCATTGGTACCGCGCCGAAATAGGGGCCAGATGCGTCGGCTCCAGACCGCGAGCAGCAACCCAGGGCTATACACAGGGATGCGCATCCGGCACTGGATCCGCAAATCACCGCATCCACAAGGAGAACCCCATGTCCCTGGGTGTCTTAAACAACCTCTCCGCGGTGTATGCGGAGAACAATCTCAACAACACCAACAACAGCCTGCAAACCGTGCTGCAACAGTTGTCTTCGGGATCGAAGATCAACTCCGGCGCGGACGATGCCGCCGGCCTTTCGCTGGTCAACGGCCTTGAGGCCAACCAGACGGCGCTGACGCAATCAGAAACCAACGCCACAGAGGGCGTAGGCATGCTGCAAGTGGCCGATGGCGCGCTTTCGCAGGTTACCAGTCTGCTCAACCGCGCAGTCACGCTGGCCACCGAAGCCTCGAACGGCACCCTCAACTCCACCCAGGATGCCGCGGCCAACCAGGAGTATCAGTCGATCCTTTCCGAGATCAACAACATCGGCAACACCACAACCTACAACCAGAACCAGGTCTTCACCGGCGCCGCGGCTGGCGTCGCCATCTATACCGGCGACTCTTCCACGCAGAGCTCCTCGGTTGACGATCTGTACTTTGCTTCGCTGTCTTCGGCAGATATGGGCGATGCGGGGGGCCAGGTGCAGCAGAGCTCTGCCGGCCAGTTTCTCGATCTGTCGGTCGACAACGGCGCTGCTCCGCCCGCGCTGACCACGGCAGCCGCCATGAGCGACACTGTTTCCGGCGCGCTCACCTTCACCATTACCAACCCGGATAATACGACGAGCACCATCGCCACAACGGCCACCACAGTGAGCGGGCTGATCCAGGAGATCAACAAAGATGGAATTCCCGGTGTCACCGCCAGCTTTACGACCGCGGGCGCCGCGGGAATCGCCGCCGGCACCGACGCCTCTGGCGACACGGGCATCCTGCTCACCAACACCAACGCCAACGTCAGCATGACGACCACGGCCAGCACGGTCGAGGACACCACGGACGATCAGGCCGCGGCACCCACGCTCGTTGCAAGCACCAAGGGCATCAATACCATCGAGTACGTGACCGCCGCAGGCGGAGACACCACCGCCGACCTGGCTGCCACCAACCTGACTACACAAGGCAACGCAGAGTCCGCTCTGACGGCTCTCAACGGCGCCATCGCCGACGTGGCCGCGCAGGACGGCTACATTGGCGCGCAGATCAACACGCTGAATGCCGTCAGCGGCGTGATGAGCACACAGCAGGAAAACATCCAGTCGGCGCAGAACGCGGTGCAGGCTACCGACTATGCGGCGGCATCCTCCAACATGTCGAAGTACGAAATCCTGAGCCAAACCGGCATCGCCGCTCTGGCCCAGGCCAACAGCATGCAGCAGGAAGTCACCAAGCTCCTGCAGTAATGAAGTAGGCAGAAATGCCGATCACCAGGGAGGGGCGCCCGGCGGGCGCCCCTCTTTGCTTGAGTCATAACCACCCGCGTTGATGAGAATTCTCCAATCGGCCCCGCACGGCGGTTGGTTCATGGGCTGCTTGGCTCTTCCATGGAGGGATCGATGGGCACAGTCGGACTGAGTTTCGGGTCGCCAACCAGCGGTGCGGGATTTGACGTCAGCTCCACCGTAGCCGAAATCGTTGGCAACCTCCAAAATGTCGAGACGCCCTGGAAGACCCAGTTGACGGCGCTCGAGAGCCAGGACACGGCAATCTCGAGCCTGGGCACTCTCTTCTCCAATCTCTCCAACGACATGAGTTCGCTCACCGACTTTCAGGGCATCCTAGCGCAAAAGGAAGGATCGAGCTCCGACACCAGCGTGCTTGAGCTGACGGCGGCCTCCTCTTCGGCGACGGCAGGCACGCACACGGTGGTGGTGAACAACCTCGCTCAGACCTCGAGCGGCTACCTCGACTCGATCACCAATGCCTCCGATGCGCTCTCCGGCTCTATGACCATCCAGTTGGGGAACGGGACAACCGAAACCGTCGTGATCGGCGCGGCGCCAGCGCAGCCGGCCGCGAACACCATCTATACCGGCAGCGGGAATGACACTCTGGCCAACATTGCCTCCGCCATCAACTCGGCGAATCTCGGACTCACCGCCAATGTGCTCGCCGACTCCTCGGGCTCCCGGCTGAGCCTCGTCTCTGGTTCCTCCGGCCAGGCCGGGCAGTTGACCGTCACATCGGCGCTGGCCGACGCAAACATAGCCACCGGCTCCAACCCCACCGGCGCGCTCAAATATAACGTCGGCGTCAACGGCCAGGATGCCTCCCTGACCATCGACGGCGTGCCTCTCACCAGCGCCTCGAACACCGTGAGCAATCTCATCCCCGGTGTCACCTTCCAGTTGCTCGCGCCCAGCGCTGAAGAGTCCGGCAACACCCTGGAGCAGGTCCAGGTGGTCATCGCCAGCGACAACTCGGGCGTCGAAAGCACGGTGAACCAATTCGTCACCGACTACAACTCGCTCATCAGCGCCATCAATACCCAGGAAGGGCAGGACAGCTCCGGGAATGCCGAGCCGCTGTTCGGATCGCCCACGCTCTCCCTGCTCCAGCAGGAGCTTCTCGGCGGCTTCAACACGCTCAGCCCGAACGGATACATCGATCCGGTCTCGTCCGCAGCGGATCTCACAATGTCCGGTTCGATGACCATCCAGGTGGGCGGCGGCACGGCGCAAACCGTCAATGTCGGCGACTCCTCCACGCCTGACACTCTCTCCGGCCTCGCGGCTGCAATCAACGCGGCCAATCTCGGCGTCAATGCCGAAATCGCCACCAGCAACGGCCAGTCCATGCTTACGCTCACCTCGCAAACCGCCGGGTCGAGCGGCGCCTTGACAGTCACCTCCGCGCTCACTTCCAGCGCGCCGACGCCGCTTCTCTACTCCGACACCACCAAATACACCAGCTCGACGCCCGACATCGGCACTCTGGGCGCGGTCGCCGGCGCCAACGATACGCTCTCCGGTTCCCTCACGATTCAAGTAGGCAGCGGCACGGCCCAGACCATTACTCTCGACTCCTCCGACAACACCCTCTCCGGTCTCTTGGGCGCCATCAACGGCTTGTCCGGCGTCTCGGCGGTGCTTGACCAGGCCGGAACCGGGCTGACCCTGACCTCGGGCACGAATGGCTCGGCGGGCGCGCTCACCGTGACCTCCAACATTGTCGACACCACCAGCCCCATCACCACGGCGCTCAACTACAACACCTCCGCCGACATCAACAACCTGTCCAGCCTCGGTATCAGCGTGAACAACGATGGCTCGCTCACCTTCGACGCCAACTCGCTCGATTCCGTTTTGAACTCCGACTACTCCAGCGTCGTGGGCTTCTTCCAGAACGCCAACAGTTGGGGCCAGACCTTCAACAACATGCTCACCGGCGCGGGCACCAGCTCGTCCACGGGAATTCTTTCGCTTGCCAAGAACTCCAACAGCACCATTGAATCCACGCTCAATTCCGAAATCTCCCGGGAGCAGAGCCTGATCTCCGCCGAGCAGTCGAGCCTCACACTTGAGCTCAACCAGGCCAACCAGATCTTGCAGCAGTTGCCGACCGAATTGAACGGAATGAACGAGCTTTACTCGGCGATCACCGGGTTTGACCAGAACCTGAACGGATAAGGAATCGCATCCAAATGGCAAATTACCGCGAACACGCGCTGGAAGGCGCTTCGGCCGTCGACCTTGTGGTCGCACTCTACGACGGCATCATCCGCTTTCTTTATGCCGCCATCGCCGCCGTCGAGCGCGGCGACGCCGACGGCCGCCGAGCGTCGGTCAAGCGCGCACTCGACATCATTATTCACCTGCAGGCGCGGCTGCGCATGGATGTAGGCGGCCGCCCGGCGCAATCGCTCAGCGAATTTTACGCCGCCATCTTTGCCCAGATCCTGCAGGCTTCGCAATCGGCGTCGAAGGCAAAGTTCGAGCACGCCGTCGGCTGCGTGCGCAATGTGCGCGATGCCTGGCGCGAGGTGGCAAGGGATCCGAATGCCGATCCGGCTTCGGTGTCATCGTCTACCCTGCCCATGCGCCGGCCGCCGGAAACGGAGCCCATGCAGACAGACCGGGATGCGATTGCCGGCTCATCCTGGACCGCATAGCTTCGGTGCCGCGCCAACTCCGCTAACCCCGCTATCTCCGCGAACTCCGCTGCTTTATCCCGCCACCGTCAGCTCTTCTTCCAGTTGCTGCTTCTGGTAGAGGCTGGCGTAGTAGCCGTCGAGCGCAAGCAGTTCCTCGTGCCGTCCCACCTCGACGATTCGTCCCTTGTCCAGCACCGCGATGCGGTCGGCGTTGCGCACGGTCGACACCCGGTGCGAGATCAGAATCGTGGTTGCCGTGGCTGTGTAGCTGCGCAGGCCGCCCAGGATGCGCTCTTCCGTATAAGTGTCCACGCTGGCCAGCGCGTCGTCCAGAATCAGGATCGCCGGCCGCCGCACCAGCGCACGCGCAATTGCCGAGCGTTGCTTCTGGCCCCCCGAGAGCGTCACGCCGCGTTCGCCCACCATGGTTTCAAATCCCTGCGGGAACTCCTCGAACTCCCGCCGGATGTGCGCCGCCTCGGCCGCTTCCAACAGTTCCTCCGGGCTCGCGTTCGGCGCGCCGAATGCAAGGTTCTCGCGGATAGTTTCGCTGAATAGGAAAGTCTCCTGGGGCACCATGCCGATGTTGCGCCGCAGCACGGCCAGCGGATACTCGCGCACTGGCCGGCCGTCGATGAACAGCGTCCCCTCCGGCGCGTCGTAAATGCGCGGAATGAGATTCGCGAGCGTCGACTTGCCGCAGCCCGTCGGCCCCACGATGGCCAGGCTCGATCCCGCAGGAATCCGCAGCGAAATGTCGCGAAGCACCTGTGTCTCGCCGTAGCTGAAGTTGAGATGCCGGAATTCGATTTCTCCATTCAGCACCGTCTCCGGTCCAAAGCTCGAAACCGCGGAGCGGCGCTGGTCGGTGATGGCAGGCTCGGCTTTGAGCAATTCATCGATGCGCGTCACCGAAGCCGTGCCGCGCTGGAAGATGTTGATCACCCAGCCCACGGCGATGATGGGCCAGATCAACATGATCATGTAGGTGCTGAACGCGACGAACTGGCCCACGTTGATGCGCCCTGCTAGAACCAGGTGCCCGCCGGCCAGCAGCGTAATCACCATCGAAATGCCGAGAATGAATTCGAGCGTCGGCCACAGCATGCCCATCAGTTGCACCAGCCGCAGCGCGCGCCCGATGTACTGCCGGTTGAGCCGCTCAAAGAGACCGATCTGCGACTCCTCGCGCGCGAAGGCCCGGATCAGCCGCACGCCGGAGTAGTTCTCCTGCGCCTGCGCGGAGATATCGGAGAAGCTGGCCTGGATGCGCTCGAAGCGCTCGTGAATCCTTCGCCCGAGGTACTGAACGAGAATGCTGGCCAGCGGCATGGGCGCCAGCGCCACCAGCGTCAGGTAGGGACTGATGCGCAGCATGAAGAAAAGCGCGAAGACGCTCAGGAAGATCGTGTTGGCGCTGTACATCAGCGCCGGTCCCAGCAGCATGCGCACCGCGTTCAGGTCGTTAGTCATGCGCGCCATGATGTCGCCGGTGCGGTAGCGCTGGTAGAAACCCGAGTCCTGGATTTCGAGCTTGCGGAACAGGTCGTTGCGCAGGTCGAACTCGATCTCGCGCGAAATGCCGATCAGGATCCAGCGCTGCGCGTAGAGAAATACGCCCTTCACCAGGCTGATGGCCACCAGAATCAACGCGAAAATCAAAATCAGTTCCCGAGTGGTTCCCTGCTGGATCCGGTTGACGGCCATCCCCAATACGCGCGGGAACTGCACGGCGACGATATTCGTCGCGATACACGCCAGCGTCCCCTGCACGTACTGCCAGCGGTAGCGGCGCATGTAGCTGTAAAGGGGGGCGAGATCGCCGAGCATAGCTCTATTCTACGATTGATTCCATTCAGGTCGAAGATGGCGCGGAAAACGCTCTATTCCCTGTTCTCTGCCCCCTCAGTCCCTCAGTCCCTTAGTCCCGGCCTTTTTCACGTCGGCGTCTTCAGCAGCAGGTAGCCGCCGACGAGGCCAAATAGAATGTCAGCCGACCAAGCGGCCATCGACGCGGGAAGGTAATTCACATTGCCCATGGCGCCAAACAGGGTGTCGACCACCCGGTACGCAAGCGCCACGCCGATGGCCACTGCGATTCCCGTGATCGATCCACGACGTCCCATGGAGAGCGCAAACGGAATGGCCAGAACAGCCATGACCACCGCAACCATCGGATAGGAGAGTTTTTGCCACAGCGCAACGCTCAGCCGCTTGGTGTCGAATCCGCTCTGGCGCAGGTCGCGAATGTACCGGTCAAGCTGGCCGAAGTTCATCTCCTGCGACTCCAGGGCCTCTTTCTTGAAGTAGTCCGGCGCTGCGCGCATCTCCGGGAACGACGTTTCGAGAAACGTCCGGTACGCCGTCACATTGGCCCCCTGGATGTCGCGCACCCATCCGTTCTCAAAGTGCCAGTTCCGGGAATCTTCATCCCAGACGGCTCGCTTGGCGAAGATTCGCCGTGTCAGTTGAAACGTAGACGGCTCGAACTCGAAGACCGAGAGATTGGCAAACTCGTTCGTGTCCGGGTCGAAGAATTCGTAGTAGAAAATGCAGCCGGATTCGCCGGGAGCGGCCTTCGGTCCGAAGATCCAGTGTTCTTCGGGGTTCAGGTAGGTCTGCGGCGGGCGGCCTTTGATCACGTTGCGCAGCGACTCCTGCCTGCGGTTGGCCTGCGGCAGATAGTACTGGTCGAAAAGAAAGAGACAGATGGCCAGACAAGCAGCAATCGTCACGATTGGAACCACCAGCCGGTAGAGGCTAATGCCCGTCGCCTTCATCGCGACGATCTCGCTGTTGCGGTTGAGCACGCTGAAAGTCACCAGCACGGCAATCAGCACCGCCAGCGGCGCGATCTGGTAGAGCATGCTCGGCGTCAGGTTCAGCAGATACTCGCCTACAATGGCCAGCGCAATATGGTTGCGCAAAACGTCGCCCAGCAGATCGAAGAACGTAAAGATAATCAAGAGCAAAACAAAGCCGGCCAGCGCCAGCACGAACAGGCCGGCAAACTCGCGCACGATGTACTCATCGATGATCCGCGGAATGATGCCCCGCGATTTTCCCTTCGCCGCGGCCCCGTTGCGCGGCTTCAGCTTTTCCAGCAGTTCGGTCAGCGCAGATCCGTTTCGCTTCGCAGCGGCCGCCGGTTTGGGCGACCGCGCAATCCACGCGGAAATCGCGCTCAGGATTCGCCCTCCTGTGGCCATCTGCCACAGCAGAAATGTTCCCGCGGCGGCAAACAGCAGGTTGGCCGACCATACCGCGATGAACGCCGGCAGCTTGTTCTGGTGGCCGAGCGCAATCCCCGTCGAAGAGAGGAAGTAGTAGACGAACACCAGCAGAATCGTGAACACTAACCCCGAGCTCTTGCCGCCCCGCCGCGACGCCACGCCCAGCGGCACGCCCACCAGCATCAGCACCAGGCATGCAGCGGGAAAGGCAAACCGGTTGTGCAGCTCGATCTGGAATCGCTTCCCGTCAGGCCCGCTCGTGCGCTGCAGCAACGTGCTCAGCGGCATCGCATAAAGAGCGGTATCCAGCCGCCCCAGGTGCACGTCGTTCTGCTGGCCCAGCATCAGCGGCAAATCGGTGGTGGTGAACGTGGAGATGTTCGACTGCTCAGGCTCGTCAGCCACGGTCTCATCGCGCACGCCGTCGCGCAGCCGCATCAGCAGCTCCTGCGTGTTATCCGTCACCACCGTCGCCGAGGCAGCCGTCGTAATCAGCGGATTCGCGGGATCCGAAACGTCGGCCATGAAAACCTGCCGCCAGTTGGACGCGCCCGTCCCCGAGCGCACGTCCTGCACATAGAGAACGTAGTTGCGAAAGTCCTCGTAGAAAATGCGCGGCTCAATCTCGTAGCTGGCCTGCGACGTCTCCAGCGACTGCTCCATCTCGATGATCGCCTGGTTCGCGCGTGGCGCAAGATACAGCGAGTTGCCCAGCCCGAGCAGCGTGCCCCCGATCGCCACAATCGACGCCACGCGCACAAAGTACCCGATGCCCAGCCCCGATGCGCGCATGGCGATAATTTCGCTGTCTGAAGCCAGCCGGCTCAGCCCCAGCAGAATGCCCCACAGCACCGCCATGGGAATCGTCACCTTGAACAGGTTGGGCAGGGTGAAGAGAAACACCTCCGCCACGTCCGCGAGGGTGGAGCTGTTGCGCACCACCACCTCAAGGATGTGCGGCAGTTGCGGCATGAAAAGAATGAACGTGAAAAGCGCGCAACCGATGAGCGTGAGCGAGAGGATTTCGCCGAGAATGTAGCGGGTTAGGATGCGCACAAACGGAACCTGCGCTTAGTTTAACGTGTCTTTGTTCAGCATGTCCGCGCGCCCGCCATCGCACCTGCTCCCGGAGGAAGCGCCGAAGTTAGCCCAGGGCAAGTCCGCCGTGGCGGACGCAGCTTTGGGAAAGCGTCCCTTCGTTTCTCATCAGCCCCGTAGGGGCGGCACGAAAGAAGCTGGAAGCTAGGAGCTAGAGGCTGGCAGTTTCGGTTGCCATCCTCTCAGACGCAAACTGTTCCCCAGCACGCACACCGAACTCAGCGCCATCGCCGCCGCCGCCAGCCACGGCGTCAGCAGAATGTGAAATGCGGGATACAGCAGCCCCGCAGCCAGCGGGATCCCAATCAGGTTGTAGCCCACAGCCCATCCCAGGTTCTGCCGCATGACGCGCACGGTCTCCTGCGCCAGCGCGAGCGCCGCGGGAATCGACGCCGGCTGCGTGCGCAGCAGCAGCACATCGCCGGCCTCCTGCGCCAAATCGGCTCCAGTTCCCATCGCAATGCCTGCGTCGGCCTGCGCCAGCGCTGCCGCATCGTTGATGCCGTCGCCCACCATGGCAATGCGAAGCCCCGATTTCTGCATCTCGCGAATCCGCTTGACCTTTCCCGCCGGATCGAGCCGCGCTTCCACTTCCGTAATCCCTGCCTGCTCGGCGATCGGCGCCGCCGCGGCGGCCGAATCGCCCGTAAGCATCAGCACGCGAAGTCCTGCACTCCGCAGCGCCGCAACCGCTTCCGCCGCATCCGGCCGCAGCGCATCGCGCGCGTCGAAATAACCGGCAGGCGCGCCGTCCAGCACCATCCACAACCGCGTCACTCCCGGCTCCGGCGCCGCAACGCTCGGCAGCGCAATGCGATTCTCGCCGAACAGCGCCTCATTACCCAGCATGCAATTGTGCCCCTCCACGCGCGCAGTCAGCCCGCGCCCGGGCAAAACTTGCGCATCCTCCGCCTGTTGCCACTTCAGGCCCCGCGCTTTCGCAGCGTCAATCACTGCGAGCGCCAGCGGATGATTCGATCGCTCCTCTGCCGCCGCCGCCATGCGCAGCAAATCGTCCTCTGGGTGTCCGGCGATCACATGAACCGCCTCCAGCACCGGCCGCCCCACCGTAATCGTTCCCGTCTTGTCCAAAACCACCGCGTCCAGATGCGCCAGCCGTTCCAGCGCCTCGCCGCCTTTGTACAGCACGCCCAGTTGCGCGCCGCGGCCCACAGCCACCGTCAGCGCGGCGGGCACAGCAAGTCCCATCGCGCACGGACACGCGATCACCAGCACCGCCACCGTGTTCGCCAGCGCCAGCGGCAGCGAGTGTGCCGCAATCAGCCACGCCGCGAACGTCACCGCCGCCAACCCCAGCACCACCGGCACAAAAATCGCGCTCGCCCGGTCGGCCAGCCGCTCCATTGGTGCGCGCGAGCTTTGCGCCTGGTCCACCATGCGCGCAATCTGCGCCAGCACCGTGGCCTCGCCCAGCGACTCCGCCCGGCACACCACCGCGCCGTCGTAATTCAGCGACCCGGCAAGCACGCGCCCGCCCACTTCGCGCGCAAGCGGCGTCGACTCGCCCGTCAGAATCGACTCATCCACGGTCGTGCGTCCCTGAATAATCGTCGCGTCCACAGGAAAGCGTTCCCCCGGCAGTACCGCGATGCTGTCGCCGGGCCTCACTTCTTCGAGCGGCACCACGGTCTCAACGCCATCCACAATCCTGCGCGCGCTCACTGGCTGCAGTCTTGAAAGTGCATTGAGCGCCGCCAGCGCCCGCCGCTTCGCCCTTCCCTCCAGGCTCTTGCCCAGCAACAGAAATCCAACGATCAACAGCACCGCGTCGAAATAGACATTGCGTCCCGGCCCCGGTGCGATCGTCGCATAAGCGGAATATGCAAACGCCACGCTCGTTCCCAGACTCACCAGCGTGTTCATGTTCGTTGTGCCGTGGCCCAGCGCGCTGATGGCGCTCACATAAATCCCGCGTCCCGCCCACGCCACAACCGCCGCCGTCATCGCCAGCAGAAACCACCGCAACCCATTCGCCGGCAGCGCATAGAGCCACGGCATCACGCGCATCACCACGCGATCCGCTGCGCCCATCCCCATTCCCATTTCTGGGCCCAGCGGCATCGCCAGCAGCATCGCCGCCGTGCCCGCCACAAGCGTCACCCACGCCTTCAGGTCCGCGCCCGCCACAGCATGTTCGGCGTGATCTCCGCCTTCGCCCGCCCTCGGCAGCACCGCGTCATAGCCGGCCCCGCGAATCGCCTCCACCAGTTGTTCCGGCGCGGCCAGCGCAGGGTCAAACACCACGCTCGCGCGATTCGCCATCAGGTCCACGCGCGCCGAGTCCACTCCCGGGGTCGCGCGAAGCGCCTCTTCCACGTGGTGCTGGCAACTGGCGCACGTCATCCCCAGAACGGGAAGCGTCAGCGATTCTGTCGAGTGTCCGGCCATGGGTCAATCCAATCCGGTCAATCTTTTTGGGATGTGGCCGCTCGGGACGAAACCAAATTGACGCCACTTGATTCCAAATGCGCCGTGTAACCGGCCTTGGCAATGGCGGCGATGACCAAACCGAGAGGCGCAGGCTCCTCATCGGAACTCAGTGTGACCGCCCCCATCTTGAGCTCTTTCACCAAGACCCCCGGCGTCGCGGCCAGCGCCTGGCTCACGCGCCGCAAACAGGCGCCGCAATGCATCCCATCGATCTTCAGCGTGAACTCGGTCATCTTTTCCCCCTTTGGTGTCTATTTGATGATAGCGGGAGGCAAGTGATTCGCCTCGGTCCGCCTTCTGGGACGGGTCCCCACGGATGGGTGGCTCGAAGAGCCGGGGTCCGTGGAGTGGGAGACGCATCTCCTCTCCTTCCGTGACAGAATTGGCTTATCGCCCCGGCTGCGTTATGGACAGCAACATGGACAGCAGGATCGAACGCGAGTACCCTCAGACGCCCCTCGTCGGCGTGGGCGCCGTCGTCGTTCAGGACGCCCGCGTGCTTCTTGTTCGCCGCGGCGCCGAGCCACTCAAGGGCCACTGGACGCTCCCTGGCGGCATGCTCGAAGTCGGCGAAGCGCTCGCCGCCGGCACGGTGCGAGAAGTGCGCGAGGAAACCGGCCTCCACGTTGAGCCCATCGAGCTCATCGAGCTTCTCGACCGCATCCATCGCGAAGGCGGCCGCGTCCGCTACCACTACGTCATCGCCGACTACCTCTGCCGCGTCACAGGTGGCGAGCTCCGCGCCGCCTCTGACGCCGACGCCGTCCGCTGGGTCGAGCGCTCCGAATGGTCCAGTCATAGTGCCCTCGTCCTCGATCCCATCACCGTGCGCGTGATCGAAAAGGGCTGGCAGCGGGCTGAGCAACTGCGCAACGAAAGGCGCTCCGTCCATGACTAGACCGATGAAATCGGTGATGCGGGTATTTCTTGCTGTGCTTGCGCTGGCGGCAATTGCCGGGCTTGGATTCTACCTGCGCCCCTTGACCTACTTCAACGCCTGGGTGGTTTTACAGGAACATTTCGACGGCTTCGAAAACCACTCGATCAAAGTTGAAGGCTACCGCATGCATTACCTCGCAATGGGACCTGCGAGCGGCCGGCCGGTCATTCTCGTCCACGGCCTAGGCGGCCACGCAGAGGACTGGTGGAACGTCGCGCCCGTTCTGGCCCAAGCGGGTTTCCGCGTCTACATGCCCGACCTGATCGGATTCGGTCGCAGCCAGCAGCCCGCCGATTTTTCCTATTCCGTGCGTGACCAGGCCGCTGTTGTTTTGGCCTTCATGGATACGCTCGGCTTGAAGCAGGTCGACCTCGGCGGCTGGTCGATGGGCGGATGGATCGTGCAGTTAATCGCATCCGACCATCCTGAACGTGTACGCAAGCTCATGCTCATCGATTCCGTCGGCCTCAACATCAAGCCTGCCTGGGACACCGGGCTCTTTACCCCAACCTCGCCCCAGCAGTTGGACCAGCTCGATGCCCTGCTCATGCCAAATCCGCCGGCGGTTCCGGCCTTCATGACGCGCGACATTTTGCGCATTTCCCGCCGCAACGCCTGGGTCATCAAGCGCGCGCTCGCTTCCATGATGACCGCCCAGGACGTGACCGACAACTTGCTGCCGCAATTGAAGATGCCGGTACTCATCGTCTGGGGATCTCTGGATCGGATTGCTCCCGCCGATCAGGCCCAGATCATGCACAAGCTCATTCCACAATCCCAGCTCGACGTGATTCCCGGCTGCGGTCACATGGTCCCGCTCCAATGTAGCGCGGAGATGGACCCGGCGATCTTGCAGTTCGTCGGGTAATCACACGGCTCCCTGCTCGCAATTTCGATTTGACTCGCTCGCTCCTCCTCTGCGAGACTCAACCGAGATGTCCTACAACGGGAAGTTTGAATTCGCTGAAGAGCGCCGGTTCCGGGAGCGCAACACTCGCCTCTACCGGTTGGCGCATTGGCCCATCTGGATTTGGGTCTTTTTTATTGCCCCCGGGCCGCTCACCTTCTCCGTGTTCTCCCGTGGTTTCCATTGGGTCAATTGGACTTGGCTCGCCGCCGTCCTCGTTGGCACCGGAATCGCCGGCCTCCGTGGCCGCCTCCCGGGCGTCGAGCCGCGTCCCTACATTCTGCGCTTCGACGAAGACCGGCCCAACCCGCTCTACCGGCGCGTCTGCTACACCTTCGCCTGGAACGCCGTGCTCAATTTCACGCTTCTCAATTTGACCGGCCTGGTGCTGGCCTCGATCACCGGCGTCTGGCACCTCAAGCAGATTTACTACTACGCCTACTCGCCGCTCTGCGCCATCATCCTGCTGCTCGGGATCATGGGCAAGCTGCCCCGCGTCGGCCCATCGACCAAAGGCGAAGGGGTTGAGCGCCGCTACTTTTACGGCTCCGTCTGGGCCGCCACCGCCGCCCACTCCGTCCTCCTGCTTCTCTGGAGAGTTCTGCCGGAAACACGTTCCGGCAACTTTGCCAAGCTCGTCGTCTTCGCTGCCGTGCTCGCGGCTTTTGGCGTGGCTGCTTCCCGCGGCCAGTTGCCACGCACCCGGCCCATTGTCTCCGGCGAGCTCATCGCCTCCGACTAACGCGCATAAAACGCCGCTTGTAGCGCCGGTCTCCAGACCGGGGCCCCCGGGAAGCCCGTTCTTGGCTTGCTGGGGTGGAAGACCGGCTGTCGTGCGGTCTCCTGACCCGCACATTCCAACTCACCCGTTCCCTCTTACTCAAGCCCGCTTTAGCGGGCGAAAGAACCGTTGCCACGCCGTTGCCGCGTCCTATCGCACCAAAGTCAAATCCCGCGCCGCAGCCCTCCCAGCGTAACCCGCTGAAAACATTCCGCAAATACTACCGCGAACTTTGCCGATCATTTCCGCCTTTCGCCGCATACTTGGACCATGAGCGTTCAACCAGGCTTTCCTCGCCGGCTACCGGCTACCTGACGTTCCATGTCCCCGCTCCCCTGATCCCCGCCTTTCTACCCCTTGCGCCTCCCACCCGTTTTGGGGCATACTTTCCATTTAACCCATTTATAATCAATACGAGTCCTCAAAAACCGCGACGCCAAACGGTGCCAAACGTCAAAAGAACAGCCCCTTTTTGTCGCTATTTGAGGCCTTTTTCAGGCCGCGCTCTTCGAGCCGTCAATGATTGGCTGCTGGTGATTCAAATCACATTTGACCATTGGGCCACAGAGGTATAACAAGGTTGCTATGTGCCTCGCCATTCCCGGAAAAGTCGAAGAGATTACCTCCGACGGCATGATCCGCGTCGGCCGCGTCAACTTTGGCGGCGTGGTCAAGAACGTCTGCCTCGACTACGTGCCTGAGGTTGTCGTCGGCGATTACACCATCGTCCACGTCGGCTTTGCTATCTCGAAAATCGACGAGGAAACCGCCGAGCAGACCCTCGCCGACTTTCGCGCCTTCGGCGTGCTCGACCAAGAACTGGCCGGCGAAGAAGAAGCCTTTGCCCGCGCCGCTAGAACGCCGCAATCGAGTTGTCCGGATGGGAGCTGTTCCAAGGATGACCGCGGTGCTGGTTCCAACTCCGCTAACTCCGCTAACAACGCTAACGCCGCTGCAGAAAAACGATGAAGTACCTCACCGAATTCCGCAACGGCGAAATCGCTCGAGCGCTCGCCCGCGAGATCGCCCAGATTACGACGCGCCCGTGGAAGATCATGGAAGTCTGCGGCGGTCAAACCCACTCGATTATCAAAAATGGAATCGACCAGATGCTCCCGTCCGGACCCGGCGCGAGTGTCGAAATGATTCACGGCCCCGGCTGCCCCGTTTGCGTCACGCCGCTCGAGCTCATCGACAAAGCCCTTGCCATTGCCGCACAGCCCGGCGTCATCTTCTGCTCCTTCGGCGACATGCTGCGCGTCCCCGGCACCGAGAGCGACCTCTTCCAGGTCAAAGGCCGCGGCGGCGATGTGCGCGTCGTCTACTCGCCTCTTGACGCCGTCGATCTCGCCGTCAAGAATCCTGGCAAGCAAGTGGTCTTCTTCGGCGTCGGCTTTGAAACCACCGCCCCGGCTAACGCCATGAGCGTGCATCTGGCCAAGCGCCGCAGGCTCCGGAATTTCTCGCTGCTTGTCTCGCACGTGCTCGTTCCGCCGGCGATCTCGGCCATCATGTCCTCGTCCAGCAATCAGGTGCAGGCCTTTCTCGCCGCCGGTCACGTTTGCAGCGTGATGGGCTACTGGCAGTACCCGCCGCTTGCCGAGAAGTTCGGCGTGCCCATCGTCGTCACCGGCTTTGAGCCGCTCGACCTGCTCGAAGGCATTCGCCGCGCCGTTGTGCAACTCGAGGCCGGCCGCCATGAAGTGGAAAACGCCTACAGCCGCGTGGTCACCTTCGAGGGCAATCAAGCTGCGCAGAAGTTGCTAGCCGATGTCTTCGAGGTCACCGATCGCGCATGGCGCGGCATCGGCGTCATTCCGAACAGCGGCTGGCGCCTGAATGCGGACTATCGTGAATTCGACGCCGAAGAGCGCTTCCACATCACCGGCATTCACACCCAGGAGTCGGCGCTTTGCCGCTCCGGCGACGTGCTCCGCGGAGCCATCAAGCCGGCCCAATGCGCGGCCTTCGGCAAAGAATGCACCCCCCGCCACCCGCTTGGCGCAACGATGGTCTCAAGCGAAGGCGCCTGCGCCGCCTATTACAACTACGGCCGGTTCCTGTCGGCGGAAGAGCTGGCCGGCGCGGGCTCTGCGCTCACGGGAGCGGCAAATGGCTGACAACATCAAAGTCGTCGCGCCGCATTCGGAAAAAGCCACGCCGGATTTTTCCAACTGGTCCTGCCCGCTTCCACTCGCCGACTACCCCACCATCGTGATGGGCCATGGCGGCGGCGGCAAACTCGGTTCGGAGCTCGTCGAGCACCTGTTTCTTCCCGCGTTCCGCAATCCTGCTCTTGAAAACCTCGGCGACGCCGCCGTGCTCGAAGCATCTGGCGCGCGCCTCGCGCTCAGCACCGATTCCTTTGTCGTGCAGCCGCTCTTTTTCCCCGGTGGCTCGATCGGCGAACTCGCCGTGAACGGAACCGTAAACGATCTTGCGGTTTCGGGAGCCGACCCGAAGTTCCTCAGCGCAAGCTTCATCCTCGAAGAAGGCTTCTCGCTTGCCCAACTCGCCGCCATCGTGGACGCAATGGCCAAATCCGCCGCGACAGCCGATGTGCAGATCGTCACCGGCGACACAAAAGTTGTCGAGCGCGGTCACGGCGACGGTTGCTACATCACGACTGCGGGCGTCGGAGTTCTTCGCGCGGGTATTCAAGTCGGCCCGCATCGCGTCCAGCCCGGCGATGCGGTCATCGTCTCCGGAACCATCGGCGACCACGGCATGGCCATCATGAGCGTGCGCGAAGGCCTCGAATTCGAGAGCCCCATCCGCTCTGACTGCGCCGCCCTGAACGGAATGATTGCTGAGGTTCTTGATGCCGTCGGTGCGGCCGTGCACGCCATGCGCGATCCCACGCGCGGCGGCCTCGCATCCACGCTGAACGAAATCGCCCAGGCCTCCAATGTGGGCATTGTCATCGGCGAGGCCAGCGTTCCCGTGCGCCACGAAGTGCAATCGGCCTGCGAACTGCTCGGCCTCGACCCCGTTTACGTCGCCAACGAGGGCAAGGCCGTCTTCTTCGTCGCGCCCGAAGCCGCCGATCGCGTGCTGTCCATTCTGCGCGCCCACCCCCTCGGAAAAGACGCCGCGCGCATTGGCCACGCCACCGCCGAGCACAAGCGCATGTTGGTCGCGCGCACCGCCATGGGCGCCAACCGTGTCATTCCCACCATGATCGGCGAGCAGTTGCCCCGCATCTGTTAATTCATCCGCCGCTCCGATCAAAATTGTTGAGCTGAACGGCTTCGTGAGCTGAACGGCGCGCGAAAATGAGTTTTTTCAAATTACATTCGTAAGTTGGTCTTCCTCACTCTCCGCCCTATACTCCTCAAACCACGGCTCTCCCCGCCGATGGATGAGAAAAGGCTAAGACCGCACTCGGTTCACATCGAGCCGCCGAGAGTCTGCGCCTTTGTGATCGACCGGAATGCGTCAACTTATAAGATCCGTCTCATGTCTCGCCTCCGCGCTGCTTATTGCAAGCTGCGGCGGAAATCCACCCGCCGTAACGCCGCCGAGTTACGCGTCGCTGCCCGTCACCAACGTCGCAAACCCAATCGACGAATCGCGGATGGTCACGCTCCACGGCAATGTCAATCCACTTGCACGAGCCGAATTCGATCAGGGCGTCGTGAATCCCGCGACGCGCCTCGACCGCATGCTGCTTGTGCTGAACTCCTCGCCGGCGCAGTGCGCCGATCTTGACGCGCTCCTTGCTGCGCAGCAGGATCCAGATTCGCCGCTCTATCACCAATGGCTCACGCCAGCCGAATTCGGCGCTCGCTTCGGCGCGAGCGACACGGACCTCGCGCAAGTGTCTGCCTGGCTCGAGCTACACGGACTCACCGTCGACGAAATCCCCGCTGGACGCCGGCTCGTCGTCTTCTCCGGCTCAGTCGCACAAGTCTCCGTCACGTTTCGCACCGGCCTCGACATCTACCGCGTCAACGGAGCCTTGCACCTTGCCAACGCTTCGGACCCGCAGATTCCCGCAGCGCTGTCTGGCTTGGTCGCTGGCGTGGTTTCGCTTCACGACTTTCGTCGCACATCGGAGATGCGCACGCGAACACCGTTCGTCGCGCAGCCTGATTACTCGGCCGGCGCAACGCATTATCTCTTCCCTGCCGATTTCGCCACCATCTACGACCTGAACCCGCTCTTTGCCGCGGGGACGAACGGTACCGGCAGCTCCATCGCCATCGCCGCCCGCAGCAACATCAGGCTGAGCGATGTGGAAGCATTCCGTTCGATAGCCGGTTTGGCCGCGAACGATCCCACAGTAACTCTCGACGGCGCCGATCCGGGGTTGGTCGACCACGATCAGGACGAGTCCACGCTGGACGCGGAGTGGAGCGGAGCCGTTGCGCCGGCAGCCTCGGTGAATCTCGTCGTCGCGGCTACAACGGCCACCACCGACGGCGTCGATCTGGCCGCCGCCTGGATCGTGAATCACGCCGCCGCGCCGGTCGTCAGCTTAAGCTACGGCAGTTGCGAGCAGGAGATGGGCGCAACGGAGCTGGCTTTCTACAACAGCCTGTGGGAGCAGGCGGCAAGCCAGGGAATGAGTGTCTTTGTTGCCTCAGGCGACGCGGGTGCAGCCGGTTGCTCGGCGGCTACCAACACGCTGGGAACACAAGGGGCCGTCAACGGGCTCTGCACTTCGCCCTACTCCACCTGTGTCGGCGGAACGGAGTTCAACGAAGGATCGGACGCGGCGCAGTATTGGTCGGCGTCAAACTCGTCGGGCTACGGCTCGGCGCTCGCGTACATTCCCGAAGAGGTTTGGAACGAGAGCGCGTCGAACGGCGGCACAGGATTGTGGGCGTCAGGCGGAGGCGCAAGCGTGGTCTACTCGCAGCCTCCTGGCAATCGGACGTGGACGGCGCAGCCGCGGCCAACGGGAAGCGAGCCGTCCCCGACATCTCGCTCGCGGCCGCCGATCATGATGGCTATTTCGTGGTGGAGAACGGATCGTTCTGGATTGCTTCGGGAACCTCGGCATCAGCCCCGTCGTTTGCCGGCATCATGGCGCTGGTGGCCGAAAGTCAGCACGGCGCTCCGCAAGGCAACGCCAATCCCCGGTTGTATGCTCTGGCGTATTCAACGGGCGATCCCTTCCACCCGACGCCATCCGGCGATAACACTGTGCCCGGCGTCGCGGGTTTCAGTGCCACTGGCGCGACGTACAACCTTGCCACCGGCCTTGGATCGGTCGACGCCGCACTGCTGGTGAACAACTGGAGCTCTCTGAGCAATCCCCCGACGCTTGCACTCACCGCCGCCGCACAATCCGTTGCGGTCTCTCAGGGCGGCTCGGCGGCTCTCGCATTCACCGCCGCAACAGCAGGTTCGTTCGCCGGCGCCGTCAGCTTCTCCATCTCTGGCTTGCCTGCAGGCGTCGCGGCTGCGTGGTCCGCGAATCCGCTCACGCAGTCAGCGAGTGCGAGCTCGAATCATGTCACGCTCACGCTGACGGCCGCGCAGTCGGCAGCCATCGGTTACTTCCCGTTTGTCGTTTCGGCTGCGGGCGATGGTCTCACGTCAAAGCAGACCGTGACTCTGCTGGTTCAGCCCCGCTCGATCGCCTGCTCGCGCTTCGGTCTCTTCCCCGCGAGATGCGCGCCGCTGCCGCGCGCACCAATCCGCCTCTTCGATCCGCCGTACAACTCCGCCTTTTAGCGCCCCCGCTAACCGAAACGCTTACGCGAACAGCGCGAACGCCTGTTCAATTCGCACGGGCAATGTCGCAGGAGCATCGGGAAGCGTGTAGCTGATCTCAAGCACCGTCGCCGGCGGCGAGGCCAGCGCTTTCAGCGCCTTTACCGTTTCCGGCCAGTCAATCGTTCCATCGCCGGGCCACAGGTGCTCGTCCTTCACGCCGTGATTGTCGTGCACGTGAACGGATGCGATGCGCTCCCCAAGAGTGGCGATCGCCGCCGCAGTTCCGGCAGTGATGTGGGCATGGCCAAGATCGAGGCACACGCCGACGTTTGCCAGATGGCCCATTTCGAGAATCAGAACCAGATGCTCGGGAGTCGTGGCCTCGCTCAGCAGATTCTCCACCAGTAGTCGAACGCCGAGCGGGCGGGCAAACGCGCCCAAATGCTCAAGAGCGGTGAGCGCAAGCTCAATGGTGCGCTGCGACCAGGCGTCGTCCCGCTCGCCGAGATGGACCACGAGATTGCGAAGGGGGATGTGCTCGGCCGCCTCCAATGCGCGCTTGATCTCATCCATGGCATCGATGCGCCGGGCCTTGTCAGGGTGCAGTACATTCACGCCAAGACCACCTGCGCGGCCCATTTCGCGGTCAGCATACAGCGGGGAGTGCATGGAGAACGGTTGCAGCGCGTTCCCTCGGAACCACTCGGCGAGCTCTGCCACATCCTCGCGACTGGTGTAGTCGAAGTGCTGGCGCGCGGCAAAAATCTCCACTGCCTGCGCGCCGGAGCGATCCGCAAGCTCGAGCAGACCGGGATGCAGGCGATGGTTCAGGAATAGATGAGTCGAAAGGACGCGCAACATCTTCGAGAAGCCCCTTGTGCCAGGCGAATGAACCAAGCAGACCCGGCGCTAGGTTTATTCTCGCATCCTGACAAGGATTTCTCGCATAGGATCTGTTGCGACAGATAATGCGGCACGCAGACACTCGTTGCGTGGTGTCGATCTTTCGTTGGTGCGCCAATCCTTCTCTCGGGCCGCGGGAATTGTCCGGCACGGACCGTCTATCATCAATTCGGAGATGCCGCTATAGAGCGGTCCCCGGGAGTTTGAAACTTTGGACGATGTGTTCTGGATCGAAGGAACACCGCCTGTGGGCCTGGCCATTGTGCTGCGCCCGCGCGGCGAAGATTGGCTCAGCGACGAGCTGCTGCGTTACAAGCAGAGCGGAGTTGAAGTCCTCGTCTCGCTTCTTGAGCCGAACGAAGCCATCTGGCTTGGCCTGGGGCAGGAAGGTCCGCTCGCCAAAGCAGCCGGCATGCATTTTCTTTCATACCCGATTCTGGACGTCCACGTACCCGCCAACATTGCTTCATTCCGCGCCTTCGTAGCGGGCCTGGCCGATCGTCTCCGCGCCGGCGAGCGCATCGGCGTGCACTGCCGCGGCAGCATTGGCAGGTCCACCGTCACAGCTGCCTGCACGCTCATGCACCTCGGCTGGAACGTGAAGGAAGCCCTCAGAGCGATTCAGTCCGCGCGCGGCTGCGTGGTGCCCGATACTGAGGAGCAGTTGCGCTGGATTCTAAGTTACAAGGCGCAACCGTGACTGCGCCAAAGCCGATCCCCAATCCGATCATTGATCTGAGCTTTCCGCACCGCTGGCAGGCCGAAATCCTCGCAGCGCAGCCGTTGATTCTGCCTCCGCGCCACTTCATCTATCCGCAAGCCGCGGAGGAAGTGGAACGCGGCGCGCTCGAAGTGCTGATCCGGCCTGATGCCCCCGGCGCGCAGCCCTTCCTCGCTACTTGCGCGCTCGGCTTTCGCGATCCGGCGGCGCCAACCGGGCTATGGTCTACTCCAAAACCAGAAGAAATCTGCGCCGTCGCAGGAGGCTACGCGTACCTCATCGACACCACGTCGCCCGACCACTTCACGATGATTCCCTATCGGCCGGTGTTGGAGATTCGGCCCGTTCTGCAGATGGATCTGTTGCTCTTCGTCGGCCATCATTCGATTCTTGCCTGGGGCCGCGGCGGGAAGGCGTGGGAATCGGAAAAGCTCTCGGACGAAGGTGTGACGATTGCCGGAGTAACCGACGGCGTTTTGCGCGGAACCGGTTGGGAGATGAAAAGCGACCGCGAGAAGCCGTTTATGCTCGACCCGCGAACCGGAGCGCTCCTGACTTCACCCTTCGGCTAGCTACTTCACTCTGCTTTCAATCCGCAGCAGAGATTCGATTGGCCGTGGGCACAAGCTCTCCGTACGCGGCATAGATGCCCTCGAACACTGAGTCCCAACTGGCCGTGAGAGCATAGGCGCGAGCGTCCCGCCGCATTTGGTCGAGCCGTCCTGAATCGGCAAGCAGCCCGGCAATCGCCTCCGCGAATTGATCGTCGGGCACAATGCGGCCGGTTTCGCCATCACGGACGATGGTGCACGGTCCGCCGTCGGGAGTAACGATCGCCGGCACTCCGCTGGCCAGCGCCTCCAGCACAACGTTGCCAAACGTGTCGGTATGCGAGGGAAATACGAACAGATCCATGTTTGCGTAAGCGGTCGCGAGCGCCTCTCCTCGCAGCACTCCCGTGAACTCGGCCCGCGGCAGCCGCTTGCGCAGCCAGGCCTTGTCGCCGCCGTGGCCAACGATGAGGAAGCGGAGGTTCGTCACGCCCCTGCGATCGAGCTCCTCCTGAATCTTCACCAGCAAACCAATGTTCTTCTCGATGGAGAGTCGGCCCACAAACCCGAGAATGCGCTCGCGGTCATCGCGTTCGCGCGTGCGCTTCGAGGGGTTAAAAAGCTCTGCGTCCACGCCTCGCGGCATCAGATGGCAGGGCCGGCCGGTGGTGCGCTCGAGCAGCGCGCAAAGTTCGGGATTCGGCGCGAACAATACCTGCGCAATGGAGTAGAACCTGGCCGCCGTCGCCATCGCCAGGTCCTCGATCTTCTGGCCGGCAGCGGTGGACTGGTGCTTCGGCAACAGGCGCATAAACCAGTCCGCGCGCCGCGCTGCGTATTCGTGAACGTTGGTGTGCCAGCTCGCTGCAAGCGGCAGGTGAAGCTGGTTCGCCAGCCACGCGCCCAGGATTCCGATCTCGCTCGGCCCGGTGATGTGGATCAGGTCCGGCTTAAAGCGCTCGAGTACTTCGCTGATCAGCGGAGCATGCCGGAAGAACGCCGGATCGAGCCGCAAATCCTTTTCAAGAACGAAGGAAAGAAAGCCGCGCGGCAATTCCAATGTCCAAACGTTGCCCTCTTCCATCACCGCCTGGGCGCGGCCACCGGCGCGCACGCAAAGAAAGGGTAGATTGTGCCGCCGGGCGAAGGACTCAAAATGGCGGCTTGTGTGGGCGACTCCGTTCACCTCGTGGAACGAATCGGGGAAATATGCGACGCGGGGAACGGGGTCGATCATATCGGCAGCGAGGCTGGCTGCGCTGGCAAGGGCTGTCACGCAAACTCCGCTAACACCGCTGTCTTGTTCAGAACTCGTGCTCGCCCAGGGCCAGCCGCAACTGATTGGAGTCGCTCCATGCCAGGCGCAGCCCGCCGGCTACCAACCCCTGACCCATGAGCTGCACCAGTGCAAGCCCAGCGCCGATCAGCCGCGGCGCCGATCCCTTCGGCCAAAGCTCGCTCAGCGGCCTCACAATACCGTTCGCGTCGGGATGAAAGACTCGGTCGTCCCATGAACGCGAGCCCTGCGGAAACTCTGGATAGTGGCGGATCGCATCGATGGTCGATTGCAGAATCCGATGCTTCCACGGCTCGGCGTATTGCGGAAGAAAGAGCACGTTGCTTCTCCGCTCGCGCCGCACCTCGTGGACAAACTCGGTAAAGCTGCCAGCGTTGGTCAAGTTCACGTTTGCGTTTGGTTCCACGCCGTGGCGGTCGCCGCCTGAAATGAGCAGCATATTCCACTTCTCAGCCAGGCGCCTCACCTCCCGATTCTCGTCCCAGTTGCGGAGGCCGTTCACCTCCAGAGCGTGGAGAAATGCGCCCTTCTTCTGCAGGAACTCGTTTACGAGGAATTGATGCTTCTCCTTGCCAATCAGGTACAGGTCCCACATCGGATGGTTGAAAACCACCAGCACGTTCGCTTCGCGATGAAGAGCTGCCAGAATCTCGGTCAGGCGCGCATCGCTCGGATGGGCGGTGAACTCCTCCAGCGTCGCCATCCATTCCGCCGCGCGGGCGCTGGGCAGGTTGTGCACGCCAAGGTGGAACGCCTGCGCGCCGCCATAGGGCGCGCTCCACTCCACCGACACCGGAATCTGCCGCGCGCTGGGCACCGTGCGCAGAAGCATCGGCGCCTTGATGTTGTCGTGGTCCGTGATCGAAACCATCGGCGCCAGGCCGAGCTTTTCGATCTGCCGCATCTCCAGATCGAACGCCAGCTTCGGCGTCATGGGCGGCGTCCAGTAGCTGGCTGCGTAGTCGATGCGGACGCCGTGCATCTGCTCGGCGCGCCGCTCCAATCGCGACAGCAACGGACGCATCACCGGAAACTGATTGCCGAAGTTGGCCAGGAAATCCAGAGTCTCGCGCGATTGGTTGGTGTGACTGTGCAACGAAACACCGGTGCGAAAGCCCTTGGGGGCATCCTTGTCGCGCCACAGATACGAGATCGCTGAACTTGGCATGTCCACTGCTCGGTTTTTCGGATTTCCACAGCCAGTATCCGTTCCCATCGATGAATCTCCCGTTAAGAGCGTGCGAAATACCCTTCAATTCAGGCCGCAACGGAATCAAAGAAGTTACCAAAATGCCGAAAATACACGGCAAAACACATGCAAATTCCCAATAGCTAAATTCTATGAGCGGAACGGCGGAGCCGCCTGTGATTCCCGTTCCTCGGTCTCGAGGGCACTTAAGATTCCAGATGGTTGAAACGCCGAAGGATTCGCGTGAATTTTCGGTGAAACGTACCACCGAAATGCATCGCCTTCTTGCGATTCCAGAGTTGCGCTACTTTTGGGTCTTGGCGAACTCAGGGCTCAGAAAATCGTCCATGTTCCAGCCTGCCATCAGATCTTCGTCCTGCAACAGCTTTTTATTCCCAGCGTGCGCGTCCGCAGCCGAGGCCGCCTTGGCGGCGACGTAGTTCTCCGTGAGGCCCTGGCGCAACAGTTCGAAGTCTTGTTCGGGCGAATCGGCGTACTGGAACAGCTCGAGATCCTTGGGAGAGATGGCGCCCGTATCCACCAACACTTCGAGGTTGAATACCTTCTTCCAATACTCCGGTCCGTAGATGACCACCGTGATCTTCTTGGCCAGCTTCTGGGTCTGGGCGAGCGTGAGGATTTCGAACATCTCATCGAGCGTGCCAAAGCCGCCGGGAAAAACAACCAGAGCCTTGGACAGGTAAGCGAACCAAAGCTTGCGCATGAAGAAGTAGTGGAACTCGAAGTTGAGCGAGGGTGTAATGTAGGGATTCGGCCGCTGTTCGAAGGGCAGAAGGATGTTCATGCCGATGGTCTTGCCGCCGGCCTCATAGGCGCCGCGGTTGGCTGCCTCCATAATTCCCGGACCACCGCCCGAAGTAACGACAAAGCGATGCTTGCGCGAGGGGATGGTCTTGGCCCATTGCGTGAGGAGTTGCGCCAGGCGCCGCGCATCCTCGTAGTAGCGAGCCATCTCCACTGCGGCCACAGCGCGCTTGCGCTGCAATTCCGTAGCCTTGCCTGCCGCAATCTCCACGGGCTTGGCGGGCTGCTCTTCGCTGGGAGCCGCTTGCGTTGAACCCGTGTTGTCTAAAAGCTCCAACGCATGATCGGCCTCTTCGCGCGCGCGAAAGCGCGCGGAGCCGAAAAAGACCACCGTATCCTGGATCTGCTCACGCCGGAAGCGCGCCAACGGCTCGAGAAACTCCGACACAATCCGGATGAGGCGCCCGTCGGCGCTGTTCAGGAATCCGGAATTCTCATAGGCTAGCGGAGCGCGCTCCAGCGGAGGCAGCGCTCCGTTTCCGGGAATCACGGCGCGGGGAGACGCTTCAGAAGCTGCGCTTTTAGCAACTCCACCAGAATTCTTCAGATTCTCGACTTTCTGATCCCTGTTCCCTGATCCCTGTTCCCCGTTTTTCATATCTCAACCATCCCGGTGGCGAATGGCGTCTTGAAACGCAATCCACAGGTTTAAGAGACCGAGACCGGAAACGATACCGCGCACTGCCCCAAGCCTGGCAAAGTCAGCCAGCGCGGTGGACTGCAGGAAGATCGGATTCTGGTCCCAGAAATTGTGCGACCATGGCGCGTAGCAGATGGCCAGTCCAATGTACATGCGCAGCATGACGCGCAGGAATAATTCGACGCGCTCGAGCCATCGCGGAACCCGATGCTGCGGGTGCGCCGCGCCTTGGGGTTCAGGCGCCGATCGAGGTGCAGGATTCGATCCCGCCCCGGCCAGTGGAGCCGGACTCACAGTGAGCGTAGATGAGGTCGATTCCGGCTGCTGCATTCGTATGCTTCTGTCCGTCGTCCCCCGATGCCCTTGTATCGCAAACACTTGCGCCCATCGCTGTGGCTTGGCTCCGGACGCCATAAGCAAGCCCGGCGCGGGGACGCCGTATTGAAACGGTAACACAGCGCAGCCCTCCACGCTGGCGCCCTCGTGCCCCGCGAATCGATCGCGCCGGATTACGCGTGTGAAGCAGTCTTAGAAGCGGTAATAGATTCCGGCCATTGGATCGTAAATCTGGGTATATTTGGTCGTCGAGTTGAACAGAGCCGACAAATTCGGCGCCTTGCTCATGTTGCCGCGCACCTGCACGCGAATACCGAAGTGCGGAACAAAGCTCCAATCCACGCCGCCGCCGTAAATGAAGTCCGGCCTCATTACGGTGGTCACCGAGTATGGGCTCGATCCGGGCACGGTGATCACAAATCCGGCGCCTCCCAAAACAAACGGCCTCAGGTTTCCTATCTTCTTGGACACCACCCAGGTCCCGCCGAATTGCGTCGCCTTGCCCGAAACCTTCAGCGGTTGGCAAGTGGGAGGCGTTCCGGTGGGTCCGGTAGGATAGCAGGATGGCAGAGTGGCATTGGGGGCGATATAAGACTGATTCGCCGGGTTAAATGTGACCTCGAACTCATATCCAACAAGTGGATTCGCGATATGGCGCCATTCGAAAAGCCCGCCTTCGGAGTCTGTTGGCGTCTGCTTGGTGCCGGAGCCGCTGCTGCTGCTGGTAATCGTCCTGTAGCCGCTCAACGCCACATCGGTCTGCGCTTGGGCCGTTGCGCCACACAGTGCAGCTGCTACGACCGCTACGAACGCGCCTTGCATCCAAATCTTCATCCGAATTTGAGCCTCCTGGATTCATTGTCTCGTGTCGTACCGCTTGCCGTGAACACGTCCTCTGCTATCTTCAACGCATTTGGACGCTTAGACAAGTCGGATGGATAGTTCGCGCCTCCAGGCTGTGGCGCTGGCTGGAGCGAAATCTGAGCCCGGTAGCTCACTCAACCGCGGGCAGGCCCGCAAGCGCCATGGCGATCTCCTCTGCCGGGTACTCGTAATTCTCCAGTTTACCTGCCTGGTAGTCGATATAGGATTGCATGTCGAAGTGGCCGTGGCCGCTCAAATTGAAGAGAATCGTGCGCGCCTTGCCCTGCGCCTTCGCTTCAAGGGCCTGGCGAATGGCTTCGGCAATCGCGTGATTCGCCTCCGGCGCGGGCACAATCCCTTCGGCCCGCGCAAACTGGATGCCCGCCGCAAACGCGTCCAATTGCTGCACCGTCGTCGCTTCGGCCAGTCCGAGGTCAATCACATGCGAGACCAGCGGCGCCATTCCGTGATAGCGCAGCCCGCCCGCGTGGATCCCCGGAGGCATGAACGTGCTGCCCAGCGTGTGCATCTTCACGAGCGGCGTCAGATGTCCGGTGTCGCCAAAGTCGTATGCAAATCTGCCCCTGGTCAAGCTGGGGCAGGCGGCAGGCTCAACGGCGACTAAACGCGCGCTGCACTTCCCCTTCAGCTTGCGTCCCAGGTAGGGCATCACCAGACCGGAAAAATTCGATCCGCCGCCCGTGCAGCCGATGATCACGTCCGGCTCGTCGCCGGCCAATGCCATTTGCTCGATCGCTTCCTGGCCGATCACAGTCTGGTGCAGCAGCACGTGATTCAAAACGCTGCCCAGCGCGTACTTGGTCTGCGGGTCCTTCGCGGCGACCTCCACCGCTTCTGAGATTGCAATCCCCAGCGAGCCGTTCGAATGGGGATGCTCGGCGAGGATCGCTCGGCCTGACTCGGTCTCCGTGCTGGGACTGGCGACGACCGAGGCACCGAAGGCTTCAATCAGCGCGCGGCGATAGGGCTTCTGGTCGTAGCTGACGCGCACCATGAAGACCTTGCAGTGCAAACCGAGAAACGCGCAGGCCATCGACAGCGCGGAGCCCCATTGACCGGCGCCCGTCTCCGTGGACAAGTACCGCACGCCTTCCTGCTTGTTGTACCAGGCCTGCGCGACGGCCGTATTCAGCTTGTGCGAACCGGCCGGGCTCACGCCTTCGTACTTGTAGTAAATTCGTGCCGGCGTATCCAGCGCCTTCTCCAGCCGCCGCGCCCTCATCAGCGGCGACGGCCGCCACTGCGCGTAAATCTGCCGCACCTCTCCTGGAATCTCGATCTCGCGCTCGTTGCTCACCTCTTGCAGGATCAAACCCATCGGAAACAATGGGGCAAGATCGTCGGGGCCGATCGGTTTCAGCGTGCCTGGATGCAACGGCGGCGCCAATGGCTTGGGCAAGTCGGGAAGAATGTTGTACCAGGATTGTGGAATGTGACTTTGCGGCAGGTTGTATTGGATGGTCTCCATGCGCAATATTTTACAGGGCCGCGCGTGGACAGGATCGTGTTCAAGCTCACTTGCATTTAGCGTTGGCTCAGCTCTCTTGCGGCCACTCTACGGTTGAACTCGGCCGACTTGTTCCGCGGCACGCTGAGCGACTGCCAATGGTCGCAGGCAAAATGCTTCGCCAGCAGGACAATCTGGCCCACATGATGCGGATAGTGCGCCAACTGGCGATTGATGGCCTGCATCACGCTGTGCGCTTCGCCGCGAATGGTTACGGTACGGCCAAGGTCGGCCTCGGTCAGCGGCTCGATTGCTGTAAAGACTCGATTCCATCCTTCTTCCCACATCGCCATCAGGCCTTCGCGTGTTTCCGGCGGCTCAACGAATTCGCTGTCACGGTCGCGGTCGGGCTTCTCGCCATCCGTCGTCAGAAAATCCGTCCAGCGGGAGCGCATGTTGCCCGCCATATGTTTCACGATGACGGCGATCGAGTTGGCTTCCGGGTCGATCACAGCGAAGAGCTGCTCGTCCGTCACCTGCTCCATGGCGCGCTCGGCCAGCCGCTTGTAATAGTGGAAGACCGCGAGCGCGTCTTCGATGTACGAGGTTGTGAATTCGAGCGCCATGGGGAAAGTGTATTTGAGAACCGCATGGCGACGCCCCACTCACGGCTCATCGCTGTAAATGTGCACCTCGACCCGCCCGCCCTCTGCCTGCCGCGCGCGAAACATTCCGGGCGTATTGAAGCTCCACACAAGCTGGCCGTCGGGAGCAATGGCGATCACACCGCCGTCACCGTGAATGAGCGCGAGCTGCTTGTGGATGACCTCGTCGGCGGCTTGTTGCAGCGTGAAGCCCTTCAACTGAACCAGAGCGCAGATCTCGCGCGCGACGGTGTAGCGAATAAAGTATTCGCCCACTCCTGTTCCGGACACCGCGCACGATTGATTCGACGCGTATGTTCCCGCGCCGATCAGCGGCGTGTCGCCCACGCGGCCCGGCATCTTGCCCTGCAGCCCGCCCGTCGATGTTCCGGCGGCGATGTTGCCAGTGCGGTCGAGCGCCACGACGCCCACGGTCCCATAGCGGTGCGTGTCTGCCGCCTCTTCGAGTTGTCCCAATGGCGCTCCTTGCCCCGCCGGCGGCGCGCCCGCCGGACGCGGCGGAATCGGCTTGCCCTCCTTTTGTAGTTGCTTGATCAGCGACTGCCAGCGGCTTTCCGTAAAAAAGTAGGCTGCGCCTTCCTGCTCCATGCCGGCCTCGAGCGAAAACGCATCGGCGCCGGGGCCAACGATGAGAACGTAGGGAGTTTTCTCCATCACGGCCCGCGCCAGAGTGATTGGATAGCGCGTGCGGGTCACGTCGGCCACCGCCCCCGCACGCAGGGTTGCGCCGTCCATGATGGCGGCGTCGAGCTCCGTGGTTCCTGCTACTGTAAACACCGCTCCGCGCGCCGCGTTGAAGTGCGGATCGTCCTCCATCACCCGAATTGCTGCCTCGACCGCATTGAGCGCAGAGCCTCCGCGATCGAGCACCGTGGCTCCGGCCTTCACAGCCTCACTCAGCGCCTCGCGATAGGCCTTATCGCGTTCCGGACCCAGTTCCGTGCGATCAATGTCTCCCGCGCCGCCGTGCACAACGATGGCCCAGTGCCGGGCCTGTGGCTGCTGTGCCATTGCCAATGCTCCCGTCAGGGCGGCCCATGCGCCGAATATGCAGATAAGCTTCTTGAATTTCGCTTGCACGTGCCGATCTCCCGTCGCCTCTCATAGTACAGCCGCTCCGGGCTGCGGCCTCTTCCGCTCTGCACCGAATTCAATGGAGCCAAATCAGGAATACTCAGCCGGCAGGTGCCTCATCCATTCCCTCGTTCCCGCGTAACGGCAGGATTCAGACGCAACCTTCGTCGCCTCCGCCAGCGATTCTATGAATCCGCGCCCCATGGATGCGAAAAAGCAATAGGCGCCGTGAAAAATGTCTCCGGCGCCCATCGTGTCGACGATCTCCACTGCCGGAACGCCGATGGTCCCGGAAGATTGGCCTGACACGAACTGAATCGGCTCCGCTCCGCTTGTAATCGCGATGTTCGCCACTCCACGGCTTTTCAGAAACTGAATCACGTCGTCTCTCGACGCATAGCCGGGCGGCAGAAAATCGGCCGAGCAAATGGCGGTGTGGACGCTCTTGAGAAGCTCATCCATTCCCTCCTTCCAGCTTCCCCCATCGAGCACGACCGGCGTTCCCATGGAGTGCGCTGCTGAAGCCCACGCCTGGCAGGCCTGCATGAAATGGCCATCGACCAGAACTGCGCGCGCCTCCCTGCAAAGACCCGTGTCCACCCTTGCTACTGGAATCGTCACGCGCGTTGCGTTGGCTGAAACCACATTCCGATTGCCATGGCGGTCAACGGAGACCGATGACAAAACGGGAACTCCCTCAAACTCGGGGTTCAAATCGACAAGTTGAACCATGTGCTTTTCGAGTTCCTCGCGGATCACTGCCGCCAGAACGTTTCGCCCCACCGCCGTCACCAGCGCCGCCTTGCCGCCCAGGTGAGCGAACGCAATCGCTGCATTCGTGGCCGGCCCACCCACGAAGACCTCCTGGCTCCGCGCCTCGATCTTCGCGTTCGCCGCGGGAAACTCGTCAACGCCATAAACAACGTCAATCGTCGACAGTCCCACAAAGATGCTGCTCGCCATAGCTCAATTGCACCACACAAACATCGCTAGCCGTCATTTTAGATTCGTTTGTCGCGCGGTTGGCTGGCCGGCCCACTGCCTCGCGCATTCCGCTCTTGGCGATCGCACGTCCGGCAGTGGACAATGCTTGGGTTCCTCCAATAGAGTTCCGGGTTGCGCGATGTGAAGGTCCGGGTCTGCGCTCGTCCGGCAAGGAAGGCCCGAAAAGGAAGATTTGATGCACTCCATCTGGTTTGGCGAGTTCATGGGCACGCTGGTTCTGGTGCTGCTGGGCAACGGTGTGGGTGCCGGTGTCACGCTGCGCAAGTCCTATGCAGCGGACTCCGGCTGGATAGTGATCACCACCGGATGGGCTATGGGCGTGCTGTGCGGCGTCATGGTGGCGCAGGCCTTCGGCAGTCCCAACGCAAACCTGAACCCTGCCATCACGCTTGCCGGCGCGGTCGTCACCGGAGACTATGCGCAGCTCCCCGTCTACTGGTCCGCCCAACTCCTAGGCGCGATGTGCGGCGCTGCATTGGTGGCGCTCCACTATGCGCCGCATTGGCGCCTGACGCCCGATCCCGCGGCGAAGCTCGGCGTCTTCTGCACCAATGCCGCGGTGCACAGCCCATTGGCAAATATCTTCAGCGAGATGTTGGGCACAGCAGTGCTTGTCGTGATTGCGGCTGCCATCTTCTCGCATGGAGTGGCGATGAACGGCCCCGCCGCTGGATTGGGTCCGTGGCTTGTGGGCAGTTTGGTATGGGGCATTGGGCTTTCGCTTGGTGGAACGACCGGCTACGCCATCAACCCCGCGCGCGATCTCGGACCGCGCATCATCCACGCGCTGCTGCCCATTCCCGGCAAAGGCGGATCGAATTGGAGCTACGCGCCCATTCCCATCGTCGGCGACCTCGCCGGCGCGGTGCTCGCGGGCCTGTTGTTGCGCTTCGCGCATTTGTGAGAATCTGCACGTCTCCCGATAGTTTGTTCTGGCTTTTCCACAGCGCACGGGGAATCGCCCGCTCTGGGTTCTCTCTGAACCGTCGCCATCACTCCAGGCAGGACGCAACCACGGCCAGCGCGGCGATGGCCGCAGTCTCGGCGCGCACAATGCGCGGGCCGAGTGACGCGGCACGCCAGCCATTGGCGTCGAAGAGAGCTTCTTCCGCGGGAGCCCATCCGCCCTCTGGACCGATGGCAATCTCGAGCGTGGGCATTTCCTCTTTGGCCGCATCGATGGCTTCTGCAACCGCGTAACGCAGCGTGGTTGTGCGTTCCTGTTCGGCGAGCACGATGCGCGTCGCCGTGGACGTGGCCCGCAAGCGCGCTGCCAGATCGACAGGCTTGTGAATCAGCGGCTCATCGGAGCGGCGAGCCTGTTGCGATGCTTCGCGCGCGATGCGCCGCCAGCGCTCCGCGCGCTTCTCCGCTGCCTGGGCAATGTGCTTTTCGGTTCTTCGCGCAATCACCGGCGCAATCGCTGCAACACCAAGTTCGGTCGCCTTCTCGATGGCCCACTCCATCCGATCGAACTTGTAAATGGCCATCACCAAAGTAACCGGCAACGCGGGGTCGGCTTGGAGTTCTCCGGCGAGATTAAAGCGAACTTCGCTCTCTTCTCCCGCCAGGGTGACTGCTGCAACCTCCGCATGGAACACGTGGCCGCCAGCCACAACATCCGCCTCCATGCCCGGTTGCGCGCGCAGCACGCGCGCTAAATGCTCGGCCTGCGCGCCCACGATCGTAGCGGTTGCTTCGTCCCAATGCTCGGCAATCCAGCGTCGGCGCGTCATCGTGCGGTCCCTCTCTTCTTATATAGTCTACGGCGTCGCGCGTCCGTCGAGTGAACTCGCAATTCAGTCGAATAGGTCCGATCACCGCGTCCAGAGCGGGTTTTAGCGATTTCATCGCGCGGCGCATTGGCCTTTCGCGGTGCGCGGATTTTTCTCCGCCCAAAACACTAAGGGGAACGCTTTTGAGCGTTCCCCTAGAGTGTTGCCTTTTGGGTTGTTCAGACCGCTACTTTTTCTTCGCGGCCTTCTTGGCGGTCTTCTTTGCTTTCTTCGCTGGTTTCTTGGCTGCTTTCTTGGTTGCCATTTGCCTATTCTCCCTTTTCGATGGGTTGCATCGATTCTGCAATTAGAAACTGCAGTTGAAAAAGGTATAGATTCATGAGACATCGATGTCAAGAAAAAAACGACGTCAGAGTAAAAAAAAGATCAACAGCAATTCCGTCGCGAATCGAGGTTCAAAGAGAATCCGGAGCCAGAAATTGAAGCGCGAATGGAAATTTGTGCGCGATTGCATCGCATTCGATGAACGCGCGCATGAAGTGAGAAGCGCAATACACGACACAATTCGATGCTGCGCTCAACACTCGATCACATTCAGCGCAAGCCCCGCGAGGCTCGTCTCCTTGTAGCGGGATTGCATATCGAGGCCAGTGAGGTACATGGTGCGGATCACCTGGTCGAGTGAGACCTTGTGGCCTTCAGGTTCGTTGAGAGCCAGGCGCGCAGCCTGAACGGCCTTGGCGGCGCCGACGGCGTTGCGCTCGATACAGGGAATCTGCACCAGCCCTCCGATGGGGTCGCACGTCATGCCAGATTGTGCTCCATCGCGATTTCAGCGGCGTGTTCGATCTGGCCGTCGTTGCCGCCGAGTGCCGAAGTCAGTCCCGCCGCGGCCATCGAGCAGGCGACGCCGACTTCGCCTTGGCAGCCGACCTCTGCGCCGCTGATCGATGCGTTCTCCATGTAGATCGCGCCGATCGCAGCAGAAGTGAGAAAGAAGCGAAAGATGCCTTCGTCGTCCGACGCGGGAACAAAGCGCCGATAATAAAGCGCAACCGCGGGAACCACTCCCGCGGCTCCATTGGTCGGCGCGGTGACCACGCGGCCGCCCGCTGCATTCTCTTCGTTCACCGCCATGGCGTAGACCGTAACCCAGTCGAGCGAGGCCAGGGGATCGCCTTGCTGTCCGCCCGCGTCGCGCGCACGCAGCCGCTCGGCCAAACGCCGTGCGCGCCGGAGAACTTTCAGGCCGCCGGGCAGAATACCTTCCGCAGCCATGCCCCGCTCAGCGCACCCCTGCATGGTCTGCCAAATCGCCTCGATGCCGGAACGGACCCGTCCTTCGATTGCTTCCGCGGATGCGTCGGGATCGGCGGCGCGCAGACGCTCGCACTCGTTGGCCAGCATCACGCGGTCGATCGTGAGCGAGTGCGCCCGGGCCACTTCAAGCAGTTCCGCCGCGCTATGAAACGGGTAGGGGAGGCGAACATCCGATTTAGCCGCCGCCTTCTCGTCTATTCCGTCCTCAACGATGAATCCACCGCCAACGGAAAAGAATGTGCGCTCCGCAAGCACCGCGCCGGCTCCATCGAAGGCGGTGAAACGCACACCGTTCGGGTGCCGCGTGCGCGCTTCGGGAGGAAACATCTGGTCCCGGTGAAAAATGAGGGGCTCATCGAATTCGATCCATCGCTTCCCCGCAAGCTCGATTCGCCTGGAGGCGCGAATCGCTTCGACTGTGGACTCAATCGAAGCGGGATCGATCGCAGCAGGTTCATTGCCCGACAGGCCGAGGAGGATGGCGCGGTCAGTTCCGTGGCCCAGGCCGGTTAGAGCCAGCGAGCCATACAAGTCCGCTTGCACACGCGCAGTTCGCCCAAGCAGGCCGGCGTCTTCGAGGTTCCGCGCGAACCGGCAGGCAGCGCGCATCGGCCCCATGGTATGCGAGCTCGATGGGCCCACGCCGATCTTGTAAAGATCGAACAGACTCGCGGTCACGCATCAAATTGTAGCGGGAAATGAAAGATCAGGCGCTGAAAACCGGCAAGAACATGCTGACGGCTGAAAGCTGAGAGCTGGAGGCTACTGCCTACTCCCTATTCCCTGTTTCTTGTCCTATTCCAGGAATTCTCGGACAAACTTGTTCTTCGTGTGAAGAAGCTCATCGAGAGAACCATCGAGAATGAGTCGCCTCTCCTCGAGCATCAGAAAAGTCGTATTGGGATTCGTCTCTCCTGCGGGAAGCGGAACCATACAATTCTGCTCGGCATCGAATCGGTGATTGCACAGCATAAAGGCGTCCTGCAGGCGGTGAGTGACCAGCAGGGCCGGGGTTGCGTGCACGTCGCGCTGCTTCACGATGAGCTCGATAATCGTAGTGGACGTAACCGGATCCAGGCCTCCAGTCGGCGAGTCGTACAGGATCAGCTCAGGATCGTGGATGAGGGCTCGCGCAATTGCCACGCGCCGCTTCATGCCTCCCGAAAGGCTCGCCGGATACAGGCTGAATGTCTCGTCCAGGCCGACAAAACTCAGCGCCTCGCGGACGCGGCTGTCGATCTCATCGTCGGGTATGCGTTCCTGAATCAGTTGGTAGCCAACATTGTCGCGTACCGTGAGAGAGTCAAAGAGCGCGCCTTCCTGAAAGACAATGCCGGCGCGCGCGCGCAAAGGAAAGAGTCGTTCCTCCGGCAGGCGGGAGATGTCCTCACCGAACAGATGAAGCGTTCCCGTCCGCGGGCGAAGCAGCCCGATAATCAGTTTGAGCAGCACGCTTTTGCCCACGCCGGCGGGACCGAGCAGAATTCGCGTCTCCCCGGGAGCCACGGAGAAGCTGATGTCCTCAAGCACCGGCGGGCCATCGAAGTCCACTGAAACGCCGCGCAGCGCGACCACGGGCCCGGCTTCCTGCTCGCCCGCCTGCGGTTCGGCCGCGGAAATTGAAGTGTCGCTCATGTGGGGAAGATTGTGAGCAGTATGTGCGTGATCACAAAATCGACGGCGATAATCAGCACCGATGAAGTCACCACCGCCGAAATGGTCGAGCGGCCAACGCCCTCGGTGCCCCCGGTCGTTCTCATCCCGTAGAAGCAGCCAATGGAGCCGAGGAGGTAGCCGAAAAAGAGGGGTTTCGTCAGGCCCTGGATGATGTCGGGATAGTGAAGACGTTCGTATGCCATGTTGAAGTACTGGGTTCCGTTCTGGTGGTTCAGGAAGACAGTCACAGCGGCGCCGCCCAGAATGCCGAATGCGTCGGCCACGATCGTCAGCAGCAGGAGCATGGCAATGCTGGCAAAAATGCGCGGCGTAACCAGCTTTCGCATCGGGTCCACGCCAAGGGCGCGCATCGCATCAATCTGCTCGGTTACCACCATCGAACCGAGTTCGCTGGCCATCGAGGATGCGTTCCGGCCGGCCACCATGATCCCGGTAAGCACCGCCCCCAGCTCGCGGATCATCGTCAGGCTCACGAATTGTCCCGTGACTGCAGTTGCGCCGAACTCTGCCAGTGTGGCCGCGGATTGAAGAGCAAGCACGCCACCGGTAAAGAAGCCGGAGAGGATCACGATAGGCAGAGACCCGACGCCGATGATGTCGGATTGCATCAGGAAGTCTGTCCAGTAAATGGGAGGCCGGAACAGATTGAGCAGGGCCCGCCACGCGAACAGGGAATATTCCTGCACGGCGAGCACGATTTGTTTGGCGGTGCGGTCGATCGCGGATGTCGCCATGGGGTGTCGGTCTTTGGAAGGAGAATTCTGTGCGCTTCAGAGGACAGGATAGCGCATAGAACAGTCAGGATTAAAACTTCAGTTCTTCGCCTGGCCGATCCTTTGTGATCCGAAATTCAACAGCCTTCGAAAACTATTCGCCGAGTCTAAGTATCTTTGCTCTCAACAAATAGCTGTTTTGGGTCGCTTGATCGGCTTTGCAGGGTCTTTGAATTCGCTGTTGGAGCGCATCTAATTCTAAATACGGAGGTCGCGATGCATCTGTTCCGCGTGCGGTTGATCCTTGCTCTCATCGCGAGCGTGACGTTGGTTTCGCTTGCCTCCACATATTTTGATGTCTTAGCCCACCGCCATAGTTTGCGCGAGGATTTGGAGCGCCGCACTTCGTGGATGGGCGCGAGCATTGGTCCGGATGTGCGCAGCGCGCTTTCGACCGCTGATCCCTCCGCTCTCCCGGGAGTGGTGCAGCTCCTCAAGGACGGAACCGGGTCGCTTGGACTGGCAATTTACGATATCCACGGCAATCTTCTCGCCGACAGCGGTCCGCCGGACGTGATGGGTGCGCTGAGCCGGGGCGTTGTTGAGAAATCGTTGCAGCGAGGTGTTGAGGCTGGGGCATTCGGCCACGCCGGGCAATGGCAATGGCTTGAAGAGGCCTTTCCCGTTCACGACGGAACCCAGTTGCAGGGCGCACTGGCCATTGTGGTCGATGCCGGCTACATCCGCTCCGAAGGGACGGACGTGTGGCTGCGAAGTTTCTGGCGCATTGGCGCGTTCGTGATTGTGATTGTGGCCATTACCCTCCTGATGGTGCGCTGGTTCCTCCTTCGGCCGATGAGTCGTGTAGCTGAACGGGTGCGCCTGCTGCGAATTGGCCATTCGGAAAAATCCGCGGCGCCCGAACTTAAAGAACTAAGCCTGTTTTCGCCGCTCGCGCGCGAGGTGGAGACAATGGCCGAAAGCCTGAAAGCGGCGCGCGCTGCCGCTGCCGCTGAGGCCCGCCTGCGCGAGGCCGGCGCGCATCTTTGGACCGCCGAGCGACTCGCGGTGCACATTCGCAACCGTGCCGGCTCCAGCAAAATCTTCGTGGTCTCGAATCGCGAGCCGTACATGCACGTTCGGCAAGGCCGCGAGACCGTCTGCTTGGTGCCGCCTAGCGGCCTGGTCACCGCGCTCGAACCGGTTCTGCGCGCCTGTGACGGCGTTTGGGTAGCCAGCGCCAGCGGCGACGCGGACGCAACCACGGTGGACGAATTCGACCGCCTGCGCGTCCCGCCCGATGACCCGCGTTACACCCTCCGCCGGGTGTGGCTTTCTGAGGAAGAAGAGGCGCACTACTACGAAGGCTTCTCCAACGAGGGCCTGTGGCCGCTTTGTCACATCGCGCACACACGCCCCATCTTCCGCGCCGCGGACTGGGAGTCCTATCAACTCGTGAACCAGCGCTTTGCCAACGCGCTGCTTGAAGAGATGCAGGACAGCCCGGATCCTGTCGTCTTTGTGCAGGACTACCATCTGGCTTTGCTGCCGCGCCTCATCAAGAAGGAGCGGCACGATGCGCGTGTCGCAATCTTCTGGCATATTCCCTGGCCCAACCCTGAAGCATTCGGAATTTGTCCCTGGCAGTCCGAGTTGCTCGATGGCCTGCTTGGCGCTGACCTCATCGGCTTCCACATTCCTCTTCACTGCCACAATTTCCTCGCCACGGTCGACCGCGCCTTCGAGGCCCGCACGGACCGCGATCGCATGTCCGTCCTTCGCCATGGACACGCCAGCGTTATTCGTTCTTACCCGGTCAGCGTCGCGTTCGACGAAGCCATGCGGCCCGCCGCGACCTGGAACGCCGAAACCATGGCAGATGAGAGCGCCGCTGCGCGTCATCGCCTGCTGAGCGAGTTCGGAGTTCGCGCCGAGTGTCTGCTTCTCGGTGTGGACCGGCTGGACTACACCAAGGGAATCGTCGAGCGCCTTGAGGCCGTCGGCCAGCTCCTCGAAGACCACCCCTGGCATCGTGAGCGCCTCACCATGGTGCAGATCGCCGCGCCCAGCCGCACGCGCATCCCCAGCTACGCCGATCTCCGCCGTCGCGTTGAGGAGACCGTCGAGCGAATCAACTCCCGCTATCAAACCATCCATTGGAAGCCCATTGTCCTTATCGATCGCCAGTGCGATCACCAGGAGGTCAATCAGTGGTACCGCGCCGCCGACATTTGCCTCGTCACTTCGCTCCACGACGGAATGAACCTGGTGGCCAAGGAGTTCGTGGCCGCGCGCGACGACGAAGATGGAGTGCTCGTGCTCAGCAAGTTCACCGGCGCTGCCGTTGAGCTGCGTGATGCCTTGCTCATCAACCCTTACGACGTCGTCGGCGTCGCCGAGGCCATCCACGCCGGCCTGGAGATGAGCCGCGAGGAGCGCCGCGAGCGCATGGAACGGATGCGGCGGCAGGTGATGGAATACAACATTTATATGTGGGCTGCAAAGGTGCTGGGCGACCTCCGCGAGTTGCGCCTGGAGCCCTCGGAAGGAACGGAGCCGGCACGTCTCGCGCCATCCAACGTACGCGAAGCGGAGGTCCCGGCCGAAAAACTGGCATGAAAGCGAGCTTCGATTGACGAACGACGCAGAGGAGAAGCTGGGCGAATTCTTTTGCGCCTTCACCGGCGCGGCCAGAACTTCATTGCTGCTCGACTACGACGGGACGTTGGCGCCTTTCCGCATCGACCGCTTCCAGGCGCGCCCGTGGGCCGGTGTGCGGGAGGTACTCACGCAGATCCAGAACCAGGGCCGGACCCGCATGGTCGTCGTCAGCGGACGCCCCGCTGCCGAAATCCTGCCCCTGCTAGGGGTCGAACCTGCGCCCGAAGTCTGGGGTTTGCACGGCGCCGAGTGCCTCCGCGCCGATGGCCGCCGCGAGCTCGAGCAGCTCTCTCTCGGAGTTTGCGCCAAACTCGATTGCCTGCGCGACGACCTCCTGCGCCAAGCCACTGGCGGGCTGATTGAACAAAAGCCCAACGCGATCGCCATGCACTGGCGCGGCGTTGCCCCCGCCCGCGCCAAAGCCATCGAGAAACGCACCCGTGCCCTCTTCGAGCCTCTCGCTCAAATGGACGGCCTCAGCTTGCTCGAATTCGAAGCCGGCATCGAGCTTCGCGCAGGCCGCGACAAGGGCGGAGCGGTCGCCGCAATTCTCGAAGAGACCGAAGGACCCAACCCGCATCCTGACCCACATCCCACTGCTTATCTCGGCGATGACCTGACCGATGAGTCAGCCTTTCGCGCCGTCAAAGGGCACGGGCTCGGCGTGCTCGTTCGCCGCCAAATCCGCCCCTCCGCCGCCGATGTATGGCTGCGCCCGCCCGGAGAACTGCACGCCTTTCTGAAAAGGTGGTTCCACTCCTGCGCGCATTTACAATCGAATCTGTATGATTCGCTTCTCCACAGCCGGTGAATCCCATGGCGAGGCTCTCATTGCTCTGGTCTCCGGAATTCCTGCCGGTGTTCCCGTCGACCTCGACTTCGTAAACCGCGAGCTTTGGCGCCGCCAGCAGGGCTACGGCCGCGGCGGCCGCATGAAGATCGAGACCGACCAGGCTCACATCCTCTCCGGCGTGCGCCACGGCAAAACCATCGGCTCGCCCATCGCCATTCAACTCGTCAATCGCGACTGGAAGAACTGGCAGGAGAAGCTGCCCGTCGAGACCGGCGATCCCGCCAAGCATCGCGCCGTCGCTTCGCCACGGCCCGGCCACGCCGACCTGGCCGGCGCGCTCAAATTCAACTTCCCCGATGCGCGCTACGTCCTCGAGCGTGCCTCTGCGCGCGAGTCCGCCGCCCGCGTTGCCGCCGGAGCCTTCGCCAAGTTGCTCCTGCGCACCCTGGGAATCGAAGTCGCGAGCCACGTCGTTCGCGTGGGCAGCGCCCAGCTAGACCGCGACCCATCGTGGAACGAAATCGCGGCCCTCGCGGCAAAGGAAGAGGTCGTTCTCGCCTGCGTCGATCCCGCTGCCGAAGCCCGTATGAAAGACGAAGTGGATGCCGCATCTAAGGCCGGCGACACCGTCAACGGCATCTTCGAAGTTGTCGCCCACTCGGTTCCCGCCGGCCTCGGCTCCTACGCCAATTGGGATGAGCGCCTCGACGGCCAGCTTGCCTGGGCGGTCATGAGCCTGCAAGCCGTGAAGGCCGTTGAAATCGGCCGCGGAGTGGCCGCCGCCGCGACCTTCGGCTCGCGCGTTCACGATCCCATTCACTACGCCAGCGAAAATCCTCCGGGAAAGCCCACTCGCTTTACCCGCCCGCACAATAACGCAGGCGGCATCGAGGGCGGCGTCTCCAACGGCGAAGACATCGTCGTTCGCGGCTACTTGAAGCCCATCTCCACGCTCCGCCAGCCCCTCGAATCGGTGCGTTTCGACACGCGCGAGCCCACCAGCGCAAGCTACGAGCGCAGCGACATTTGCGTCGTCCCCGCCGCGGGCGTGGCCGCTGAGGCCATGGTCGCCCTGGTTCTCGCCAACCTGGCCCATGAGAAATTCGGCGGCGACTCATTGCTGGAGTTGAAGCGAAATTTTGATGGATACATCCAACAGATACGGAGCTTTTAGCAGCGGCAATGATTCTGACGATTGTGAAATATCCTGAGCCGGTTCTTGAGCAGCCCGGCGAGCCGGTCACCGAATTCAACGCCGAGTTGCGCAAGCTGGTTGCCGACATGTTCGAAACCACCTACGCGTCACAAGGAATCGGCCTGGCCGCGCCGCAAGTCGGCGTCTCCAAGCGCATCACGGTCATTGACCTCAGCATGGGCAAGGATCCCGTGCAGAAGCTCGTACTCATCAATCCTGAGATCATCCTGAGCGAGGGCAAGCAATACGAAGAAGAAGGCTGCCTGAGCTTTCCCGACATTCGCGAGAAAGTCGTCCGCGCCGCCAAGGTTCGCATCCGCGCTCAGGACGAGAACGGCAAGTGGTTTGAGATGGACGGCGAAGAACTCCTCGCGCGCGCCTTTCAGCATGAGATCGATCACGTCGACGGCATCGTCTTTCTCTTCCGCATGAGCGCGCTTAAACGCAGTCTGAATCTGCGCAAGATTCGCAAAATGCAAAACGAGGGCACCTGGTAACCATGCCATGACCGACGATGCGAACGGCCTCAAGCTCGTCTTTTGCGGCACTCCGGAGTTCGCCGTTCCCACGCTTGAAGGTCTGCTCGCGGCCCACCACCAAATCGCGCTCGTCGTCTCGCAGCCTGACCGCCCAACGGGACGCGATCAGCAACTCACCGCTCCGGCCGTCAAGCATGCCGCGCTCGCTGCCGGGCTCCCGGTCACGCAGCCTGAAAAAATTCGCAGCAACGCCGAGTTTCGCTCTCAGCTTGAGTCCATTGCCCCCGACGCCATCGTCGTCGTAGCCTACGGCCGCATCATTCCTCCGTGGATGCTCGCTCTGCCTTGTCTCGGTTGCATCAACCTGCACGCCTCTCTGCTGCCCAAATACCGTGGCGCGGCGCCTATCCAGTGGGCGATTGCCATGGGCGACGCCTATACCGGCAATACCACGATGCTTTTGGAGGAGGGCCTCGACACCGGACCGATTCTCCTCCAGCAGACCATGGAGATCGGCCCCACTCAAACTGCCGTAGACCTTTTTCCTATGCTCGCGCGTGCCGGCGCGCCTCTCGTCGTCGAGACTCTCGCCGGTTTGGCCAACGGCACGATTCACCCTCAACCGCAGAGCCACGAATCCGCAACCTTCGCTCCTCTGCTTTGCCGCGAAGACGGCCGCATCGATTTTGCCGCGCGCGCCGCGCACGAAATCTACAATCGCTGGCGCGGATTCCAGCCCTGGCCGGGCGCGTTCACCGCTCTCAACGGGAAGAAGCTAATCGTCCATAGCATGGCCATTGCCCGGGGAAGTTACGCCGAAGGTCTGGGCTTTGCAGAGCCGGGCTGGGTTATCGTGGAAAACCATCGCCTTCTGGCTGCATGCGCCGGGAACACCTGGCTCGAATTCCTCGAGATTCAGCTCGAAGGCAAGAAACGCATGACCACCGATGAGTTTCTGCGCGGAAATCCGCTCCCGGCGGACGCCCGTTTCGGTTGAGCGCCGTGTCCGCCGTCTCTCTTGCGCGCAAAGCCGCCTTCGACATTCTGCTCGCCGTCGACCGCGGCAAGGCCCACGCCGATGATCTGCTGCGCGGGAAAGCGATCGACGCGCTCTCGCCTGCCGATCGCCACCTGGCCACAACTCTGGTGCTCGGCGTTCTTCGCTGGCAGATTCGTCTCGATGAGCAACTCAAACTCCTCATCAAAAAGCCGGGAGCCAAACTCGATCCCGAGGTCTCGATCGCCCTCCGCTTGGGCGCCTTTCAGGTTCAGTTTCTCGATCGCGTTCCCGCCCACGCCGCCATCGATCAAAGTGTCCAACTGACCAGGCAATCCGGCCATCGCTTCGCTTCCGGGCTGGTCAACGCCGTCCTCCGCAAACTTGCTGATTCTGGTCCGGTCGCTAAGTTTCCGGAAGAGTCCACAGCTGAGGTCGCGTTGGCCGAGGCTCACCCCGCATGGCTCGTCGAGCGCTGGACGCGCTTGTATGGTTTGGAAGCGACGCGCGCTATCTGCCGTCACGGCCAGGCCCAGCCGCCGCGAATCGTTCGCCTCGTGAACCACACCGTCGAAGCTGAATTGACTGGGGTCGGCCTTCGCCTGGAACCCGAAGCCATTCTTACTGCCGCGCGCACGGTCATCTCTGGCGACGTAACCGCAACGGCGGCCTATCGCGAGGGCCGCGTGCGCGTGCAGGATGAGGGATCGCAGTTGATCGCTGAGCTCGCCGCATGCGCCACTGAAGATTCCAGTCGCAAGATCGAATCAATCCTGGATGCCTGCGCCGCGCCCGGCGGGAAAACGCTCATCCTCGCCGAGCGCAACCCTGCAGCTCGCATTCTGGCCTGCGAATCGAGTGCGCAGCGCCTGGCCGAGCTAAGCAAACGCCTCGCCCCCTACGCCGGCCGCGTGGAATGCCGTCTCGCTGAGGCGACCGCGCTCAAGGAAGAATCGTCCTTTGATCTTGTGCTGGCCGATGTTCCCTGCAGCGGCACCGGCACTTTGGGCCGCAATCCCGAAATCCGTCACCGCCTGCGTCCGGAGGATTTGCCGCGCCACGCCGAGCGCCAGCGCGCGATTCTCTCCGCCGCCTTGCGCGCTGTTCGCCCCGGCGGCAGTGTCGTCTATTCCACCTGTTCCCTCGAGCCCGAAGAAAATGAGCAAGTCGTCGGCGCGGTCCTCGCCGAGAACCAAAATGCGCGCCAGATTTCCCTCGCCTTGCGCATCGAAACTCTGGCCAAAACCGGAATCCTCACCGGCTCTGGCGCGGATCGCCTGCGCGATTGCCTCACGGAGGAAGGCGCGCTGCGACTCCTGCCGGGCAAGCTCGACACGGATGGCTTTTTTGTCGCCTTGATCGAGAAAACAGCTTTGAGCACCCGCTAAAATGCGGTTGCGTTCTTACGTTGACTCCGGCTCCAGCTTCAACGCCGCAAAGTCCCGCCCCAGCATTGCACACAAGGCCTCGACCACCAGGTTATGATCGTCGCGCTGCGGCAGTCCCGAAACCGTCACGCTGCCCACAACGCCCGCTCCCTCAACGCATAGCGGAAACGATCCACCATCGGCCGCGTAATCCGAGACCGGCAGGCCCTGGCGCTCCTGCAGCGTTGTGCCCTTCATCTTCTGCGTGATCCCAACGCCATACGAGCTGCGATGAAAGCGCGCCACCACGTTGCTTTTGCGGCGCACCCATTCGGGATTGTCCGGCGACGTCCCATCGAGCGCTGCATAAAAGAGCGGCTGCCCGAAGCGCCTCACGTCGACCACCAGTGTCAGCCCGCGCTCCAGCGCCATCGTTCGAATTCGCGAGCCAAGCTCCCACGCCACGCCCGCATCCAGGCGCGGCACCCGCAGCTCACGCTCCTGCAATGCGATTCGTTCCAAATCCTCGCTCAATCCCATCGTGTTTGCCTCCTGTCCCGCCTATCTCACCACTGTCAGCTTCACCACGGTGCTCTGGTCCACGCGCGTGCCCGAGCTCGGCGATTGCGTCAGCACTTGGCCCGGCCTCACCGGCAGCTTCAGCGGCGCGTCGCCGCTCCCTACCGGCGCCACCGGCACATCGACGAAACTCGGCGGCGCCGTTTTGATCCCGACCTTTTTCAGCGCCGCTTCCGCGCTCGCGAACTGCCAGCCCGTCAGGTCGGGCATCACATACCCGTCTGGCGTTTCATCGTCTGCCGCGGCCACCAGCAGATTGACGCTCGGCTGCTCAATGCCCTGCGCATGGGGCGGCGGATCCTGGGCCAGCACAGTTCCCTCCACAGCCGTGCCATACGGCAGCCGCGCAGTCTCGCCCACCTCAAGGCCGGCGCGCCGTAGCTCCAGCTGGGCCACGCGCTCGTTGGCGCCCACCGTGTCCGGCACATCCACCTTCTGAGGGCCAAGGCTCTCGGCCACGCGCACCCTCCACTCGCGCCGCACCACCGTTCCCGCCGCCGGCGACTGCGACAGGATGTGTCCCGCCGCCACGTCACTCGAGTAGTAGCGATTGTCCACGTCCAGATTCAGTCCCAGGCCAGCCGCCACGCTGCGCGCGTCGGCTGTCGTCATTCCTTTCAGCGCCGGAACCTGCACCTCGGCGCCGTGGATGGCGAACTGCATCGTGAGAATCGCGGACAGCATCCCCACTGCCACCAGCAGCATCAGCAGCCAGGCGATGCGGAAAATTCTTATGATCGGACCGGTGTTCATCGGCGCTGTCCACACTCGAAGATTGCGGTTGTCCCTCTACCGCGTATTATCCGTCACCGGCTCCGGATGAATGGTCACCCGGTACACCTCCGGGCACTCCAACTTGAACCGGTCTTCGAGCTCGGTGATCACCTCGTGAACCCGGTTCATCGGCAGCTCGTCTGGCAACGTGCAGTGGCAGGTTACCGAGACGTGTTCTCTCGTCCGGCCCACGACGATGGCGTGCACATCAACAATCTCGGGCAACCCTGCTGCTGCCGACCGCAACGCCTGCTCCAATCTGCGGTCTTCCACATCTTCTTCCTCAGGCTGCTCAATCGTCGCCGGCTCGCTTTCGATGTGCGTCAGCACCGAGTCGACCTCCGGCACGCTACGCAGAATCTGCGCTTCCATCGCAGTCACAAAATTGTGCGCTTCTCTCAGGGCCAAGTGTTCATCGAGTTCCACGTGCAACTCCACCTGCAGCCCTCCATGATGTGTCTGGATGCTGAGCTCGTGCACCGAAACGTTGTTGCGGGCGGCCACAGCACGCACCCGGTCAAAGATGCTCTCCGCCTTGGTTTCGCGCGGAATCGTGTGAATCACGACATCGGCCCCTGGCAGCGCGCGCTGCACAGCGGCAGTGGCCGCCTCAACCAGCTCGCCGGTATGCTCAAACGTGAATCGCCGCGGCAGCGCCAGCGTGAGGTCGGCAAAGTAGCCGGCCCCCGCACGCCGCACGCGCGCCCGTTCCACGGCCAGCACACCGTCCACTCGCTCCACCTCGTGCACCAGCCGCCGCCGCGTCTCGGCAGGAATCTCGTCCACCAGCGCCGCCACCGCTTCATGGCCCACTCGCACCGTCATGCGCAGAATCATCAGCGACACAACCAAAGCCGCCAGCGGATCGGCATAATGCAGCGCGGCAATCTGAAATCGCTCACCCACCCACGCCGCGCCCAGTCCCGCCAGCACCGCCGATGTCGCCCAGATGTCGGAGGCAAAATGGAACGCATCAGTCGCAAGAGCCGGCGATCCCGTACGCACGGCCACCGCCCGCAGTTGCCGCGAACGCCAGATGTCCACCACGATCGAAGTCACCAGCACCAGCACTGGCCACAGCGAGTGGTGCAGCTCCACCGCGTGGTAGAAGATCCGCTCCACAGCCTCCCAGATGATCCACGCGCAGGAGAGAGCCATCAATCCCGCCTCGCTGAAGGCGGAGAGATTCTCGATCTTGCCGTGGCCGTAAGTGTGATCCTCGTCCGCCGGCTTGTCGCTCACATAAACGGAAAGATACGTCAGCGCCGCACCCACAAGGTCGAGTCCCGAATGTGCAGCGTCGGAAAGAACGCCCAGCGACCCGGACAGCAATCCTGCCGCCACCTTCAGCAGCGTCATTGCCGCAGCGGCCGCCATCGACCGCCGCGCCACACGCTGCTTTTCGGCGGAGAAACTCGCCAAGGGTGTCTCGGTCACTCGCGAACTGGAGGCGGCAATCATGGTTGAAGTCCTAGACTATCGTGGGCCGCATCGCCGTGTACAACCCCGCAATCCCGAACGTGTACGGCTGCCACGCGCACTGCTCAAACCCCTCTCGCCGCATTATCTCCACCATCGCATCGGGCGGCGGAAAATTCCCCACCGAGATGGGCAGATAGTTGTACGCCCCATCCTTCCCGCAGATCGCGCGGCCAATCGCAGGCAGCACGCGCCGGAAGTACACGCTATACGCCTTCCCCAGCAGCCCTCCCGGTTCGCTGAACTCGAGAATTCCCAACTGCCCGCCCGGTTTCAGTGCGCGATAAAACTCCTTCAGTCCCGCCTCATAGTTCGCCAGATTCCTGAATCCAAACGCCGTCACAATCAAGTCGAGCGATTCCGCTCGCAGCGGAAGATGCAAAGCATCGGCCTCAATCGCCACCGCGTAAGGCGCCCCCGCCGATTCGTCCGCCAATCCGCGTATTGACCCGCGCAGCTCCCGCGGCCCAAACTTCTCCGCGCCTCGCCGCAGCATCGCGCGCGCAAAATCCCCGGCGAGAATCGGGCTCGCCCCTTGCGGCCGCAACTTGAGCAGCGCCATCGTCAAATCGCCCGTACCGCAGCAAATGTCAAGCACCGTTGCCTCTGGCCGCGCCAGAACCTCCGCAAACCTGCGCGCAGCTCTCCGCCACCACAGCCGATCCACGTTGGCTGAGAGCACGTGATTCAGCAGGTCATAGCGGGGCGCGATCGAATCGAACATTTGCCGCACGGCCACTGCCGCGCCTGCTTCGTCCGCCGCGCCCGATGGTCGGGCTCCCGTTGCGGGCATTCTCCTTCTTCCTTCGCCGAATGCGCGAATCTGCGAGCCGCGCCGCGGCACGCTCGCTCTATCATGCTATCGCTTCTCTTCTCCCGCGCCGCGATCGAATCCCCGCCCTTTCAAGCCCCGGCGAAAAAGGTATACGCTTGAAGTTGCCGATGGCTGCCCCTTCCTTCTCCGCAATCCCCACGCCGGCGACGTACCCGGCGCTCACGGATGGCCATGGCCGCGTGATTCACGACCTGCGCGTCTCCATCACAGACCGCTGCAACTACAAATGTGTCTACTGCCGCACAGGCGAAGTCGGCGCGCAGTATCCTGAGCTCGCCATCGAGGAATACCTCCGCCTCATCGAACTTTTTGTCGGCCTCGGCATCACCAAAGTCCGCCTCACCGGGGGGGAGCCGCTCTTACGGCGCGATGTTGTCCACCTGGTCCGCGAGCTCTCGCGCCTCCGCACCCTCACGGGCGATCCGCTTGACCTTGCGCTCACTACCAACGGCCACCTGCTCGAGTCGCTTGCACAATCGCTCAAGGACGCCGGCCTCAACCGCGTGACAGTGAGCATGGACGCTGTGGATGCCCCAACCTTCGAGCGCATCACGCGTGTCGAGAGTAGCTTCTCTAAAGTTCTCGCGGGCATTCGCGCCGCCCGCGCCGCCGGGCTCACGCCCCTCAAAATCAACTGCGTGCTTCTCCGCGGCTTCAACGACGACCAGATCGAAGGCTTTGCCCGCTTCGCCCGCGCAGAAAATGTCGTCGTCCGCTTCATCGAGTTCATGCCTCTTGAAGAGGGCCGCCTCTGGACGCCCGGGATTGTCGTCACGCTCCGTGAAATCGTGGAACGCATCGGCCGCACTCTTCCGATCGTCGAGCTCCCGCCGCGCGAGGCGAGCGAGACGGCGCGTCGCTACACCTTTGCTGACGGGGTGGGTGAGATCGGAATCATCGCGCCGGTCAGCCAGGCCTTTTGCGGCGCATGCAGCCGGGTGCGTCTCACCTCCGACGGCAAAATTCGCACCTGCCTCTTCTCGCAAGTCGAGCACGACCTCTATGGCCGCCTCCGCGCCGGGGCCGGAGACGAGGAACTGCGCGCCTACATCGTCCAGACAATCCAGGGCAAGGAAGCCCGCCACCACATTGGTGAGCCGGGATTCCTCAAACCCTCGCGTTCGATGGTCCACATTGGGGGCTGATCTCGGCTGTCGACCGTGCGCGCGACGGACGGCGAAGGATCTCCACACGAATTGTCAAAAGAATGTAACGGGCCGCCTCCAGCTTGTCCTGTGAAGAATTTATGCAAGAATAAGGTCAGCACTTCCCCACAGGGCCAGAACGTATGCCTAACGAGACGGAAGGGCGCATCCCGCTCGCCGATCTGCTTGTGTTTCACCAGCTGGTGCGGTCGCTCACCTCGAGCTTCGATCTCGACACAATTCTGCGCACCATCCTGGAGCAAATGGAGCGTATGGTGGATGCGGAGTTTTGGGCGCTGCTCATGCTCGACGAATCCACTCAGGATCTCTACTACGCCATTGCCGCGGGTGAGGAACAGGAAACCCTGCGCGGTCTTCGCGTCAAGCCCGGCGAGGGCGTCGCCGGATGGGTGCTCGAGCACGGTGAAACCCTTATCGTGCCCCAGATGGAAGGTGATCCGCGCGCCGCACAATCCGCCGCTCCCGGCATCGGCAGTGTCAGGTCGGTCATCGCTCTGCCTTTGCGGGGGCGCACCGGCACGCACGGCGTCATCGAAATCATCAATCCCCGCGCCGAGATGTCGGACTATTCCATCGCCTTCCTGCACATTCTGGCCGACCACGCGGCCATCGCCATTGAAAATGCGCGCGACGTCAGCCGCATCCAGCAGCTCACCATCACCGACGACACCACCGGCCTTTTCAACGTGCGCCACCTTTACGATGTTCTGGATCGCGAACTAAAGCGGTCAAAGAAGCTGAAGCTGCCGTTGAGCCTCGCGTTCTGGGACCTGGACCGCTTCAAGCTGGTCAACGATGCGCACGGGCACATGGTCGGCAGCGAGCTGCTCGCCCTCGTCGGGCGCCGCCTCCAGAAACTCAGCCGCGAGCAGGATCTGTGCTTCCGCTACGGCGGCGACGAATTTGTGATTCTCATGCCCGAAACTGAGGCCGGCCTGGCGTTGGATCTGACAAAAGGAATCCACGCGGCACTCATGGAAACTCCGTTCGGGATGAAGAGCGGCCTCACGCTCAAAGTCAGCGCCAGCGTGGGCCTGTCCTCTTCGCCCGGCGATGGCACGCACATGCATGAGATCATCGGCACCGCCGACGCGCGCATGTACGCCGTCAAGCGTCACGGCCGCGGCCAGGTCCGCGCTGACTGAGCTTCCTTATTTCCCTGTATCCCCGCCAATCTGAATGACTACGTACCGCGCCGGCCCGTCGCCCACGTTCTTCACCGCGTGCAGCGTGCCAAGCGCTACATAAATGATGCTTCCCGCGCCGGCGCGCTCAGTTTTGCCGTCGTGCGTGTACTCGAGCGTTCCCTCCTCCACCACGATCAGCTCGGAGTGCTGAATGCGGTGCGCGGGATTGGGCGCGGTTCCCGCAGGCTGCATCGTTTCATGCGCGGCAATCGCCTCGCCGGTCGCGAGCGTTCCGGTGAATGCGTTGCGACTCACAGCGCCGTTGGCCGCAGTCTTCGCCGCCATCTCGTCGTAGGCAAACACGCGCGACGCCGCGAGCGGATTGGAGCCAGTTTGCTGCGCGGAGATTGAGGTGAAAGCGAAAGTGAGGAGAGCGATTGTGATTCGTTTCATGGGAAGACATTTTATTTTGCAATTGGGCGAATTGCGGGCGCCAAACCGACCGAACAATACAAAATCGAAACTGGAGACTGTGAAACTGTGAAACTGTGGCTGCAAGTTGTTGATTCGGAAGGCTCCACAGTTTCACAGTTTCACAGTTTCGCAAAACGGCATGGGGGGTGGGGTCTCAAGAAAGGGTGGGGTGGGGTGCCGGAGGCATGGGGGGGTGGGTAAAGACAGGGAATGGTACGGACCGGGGACATGCCTGACAGATTGGACCGGAACATGCCTGACAGGGAAATCTCTGACACGGCGCGGACGTGTCCTGATGGATGATTCCCGACCATGAATTCAGGATTGCTGACCATGCATTGAGCGTAGCAAATTGCGGGAAATAATCGGCAAACTTGGAAAGACAGGGACTAAGGGACCAGGGACCAGGGAAAGAACGACTTACGCGAAGCCGTGCGAGTTTATTTTCCTCGGGGGACTTGACAGAGGCAGGGACTTCGGGACTGAGGGACTGAGGGATTGGGGATCAGGGGTCAGGGATCAGAAAGACAGGGAACGAGGGAACAAGGGAGCAAGGGACCAAGGATTGAGAAACGGCCGGGTCGCTGAGCTCGTGTGGGGAATTGGATGGATCCCGGTAAACGCCCTTTGCGACTGCGATCCTGACCCGACGCCGGGCTAGGATTCCGTATGCAATGCCGACTTCACGGGGCGCATTCAAATTGGAGGTAACTTCCGGATTGCCGACGATACATCCGGAATACGCAGTTTGACCTTCACCCCGTCTGGATGAGTGCCTTGCTTTACTACGCCAACAGCGCAGAAATCATCTTGGATTGCGGTCCAATCTCCGGGACAAGCGGGGTTCGATTTGAGTCCTACTTCACATCCATATAAACGATTGTGTTGGCAGTCAGCTTGCCGGTTGCGCCATCAGTTCCGGTAACTGTCACGATATAAGCGGCAGCGGTTGTACAGACGACCTTCTGGTTTCGTATTCGAACGCGGGGTTCTATATCGTCGAGGCGACCCTTGGACAAATTGAGTTGGAGCCAGGCAAATCGGGGCCGGTCGAAGATTGAAGTCCACGGACCTTGCGGCCGCCGCGGTTCTCTTTCGAGGCACGAAATAGACAAATCCTGGGTGCCCGCTTGCGCAAGCTGGCAAGCAATGTGTGCAATTGTGAACTGCACACACACCTCCGGCCTGTTTAAAATTCAGCCGTGGCAAGTCCAGTCGTGGAAATTGAAACTCTTACCCGGCGCTTCGGGGCGTTCACGGCGGTCGATTCTTTAACCCTGGTAGCTAATGTCGGCGAGGTCTTCGGTTTGCTTGGCTCCAACGGAGCTGGCAAGACCACCACGATTAAGATGCTCACCACGCTCTTGCCGCCATCCTCAGGCGATGCCCGGGTCGGCGGTTTCTCTATTACCACCCGGCCGGTCCAGGTCCGCCGTGCCATTGGCTATGTGCCGCAGGCTGTCTCCGTGGATGGGTCGCTCACTGGCTACGAGAATCTGCTCATCTTCGCCAAGCTGTATGACGTCCCGCACGGCGAGCAAGAGGCACGCATCCGTGAGCAACTGAAGCTCGTGGACCTGACTGACGACGCCGGTCGACTGGTGAACCAATATTCTGGTGGCATGGTCCGCCGCTTGGAGATCGCCCAGGCCACGCTGCATCGGCCGCGAGTACTGTTTCTCGATGAGCCCACCGTCGGTCTGGATCCAATTGCGCGCGACGCTGTCTGGAAACATCTGATCGATCTGCGCACCAACTACGGCACCACCCTGTTCTTGACCACCCATTACCTGGAGGATGCCGAGAGCCATTGCGATCGGATCGCGATCATGCACATGGGCAAGCTGGCTGCGCTTGGCACCTTGCAAGAACTCGAGGTCTCGCTGGGAAGTGGCAACCATACGCTAGATGAGGTCTTTGTGCATTACGCCGGCACCACTCTCGATTCCGGCGGCACATTCCGCGACGTATCGACCGAACGAACCACGGAACAGCGGCTTGGTTAGCCCTGCCACCATGACCAATACCTTCATCTATCCGCTGAACAGCTTCGTCGATAAGACGTTCGTCATTACCGAGTTTGAACTTCGCAAGCTGCGCCACGATTTCACCGAACTTATTACGCGCGCCCTTCAGCCCGCGCTCTGGCTCCTCATTTTCGGGCAGGTGTTCGCACGCAGCGGCATGATGCACACGGGCAACATTCCCTATCTGGACTTCATTGCTCCCGGCATCCTGGCACAAAGCGTTCTCTTCGTGGCAATCTTTTACGGCATCAACGTCATCTGGGAGCGCGACCTCGGCATCGTCCAGAAGTTCCTCGTGAGTCCGACTCCGCGCGCCGCACTTGTGCTCGGCAAAGGTTTCTCGGCCGGTATCCGAACTCTTTCGCAGGCCATCGTTGTTTACGGTCTATCGCTACTGCTTGGGGTCAAGCTGAATTGGAGCCCGCTGGCGCTCGTCAACATAATTGCCGTCGTGGTACTCGCCGCCACGCTGTTCTCCACGTTTTCGCTAATTATCGCGTGTATTGTGAAGACGCGCGAACGCTTCATGGGTGTCGGTCAAGTGCTTACCATGCCGTTGTTCTTTGCCAGCAACGCAATCTATCCCACCACCATCATGCCAACGTGGCTCAAGGTCATTTCTCATCTGAATCCGTTGACCTATGTCGTCGATGCGCTGCGCACCTTCATGCTTGCGGGCAGTACGAGTAGCTTCGGTCTGGGTCTTGACTATGCCGTCATTTTGGTGACCACCTTCGTCCTGGTATTGATTGGCGCACGCCTGTATCCCCAACTGGGAGTGTAGAGCAAAGCAGCTCATGTTTCGATTCCATCTGAACCCCATATCGCACATTTCGCATGTGGTCCATTTTGCTCAGACGATGATGATCCAAGTCGCTACGATGATTAGCCTGGGGCGCTCGATGAGCGCCCCACAATAGCGAGGAAAGCTTATGACCGGATTCAGGCTTGTTGTACTAGCGGCTGTTGCTGGATGCTTCATGATGGCAACTGCTCCGAAAGCAGCAGCTCAGATTGCTGTGGAAATTGGAGTTGCGCCCGATTGTCCCTACGGCTACTATGACGTCGCTCCTTATGATTGTGCTCCCTACGGCTACTACGGCCCGGAATGGTTTACTGGTGGCGTCTTCATTGGCGCTGGTCCGTGGTTTCATGGCCCTGACAATTTCCGCGGTCATGTGAATAACCGTCTTCATCCTGAACACGGCTATACCGGCCCAAAGCCACAACGTGGCGAGAAACCTGAGCCGTCAAGGCGTCTCGATAAGATTGCCCACTTCAAAGGAAACGAGGTGCGCGACGGACGTGGCCACGTGGCCGGGGGCAAACACTAAGAACAGCCACACGAATGGTCCAATAACTGGTGGGAACCTGTTCCGGATGGTTCGTGCAAAAGTCGGAAGCTCAGACGTAACTTCCGACTTGCCTGACATCCAGGCATAGTGAGCCTGAGAGTGCACGGACCTCCATCTCTACGCGCCTGTCACATCGAAGCAACGAGCCGTAAGCTTCCCGGCGCATTACTCCTGTATCACCGGCCATTCGGAAGTTACTCGCTTTTTGGACGGGTTAGTAACGCTAAACGCGGTTCTCTCCAGGCGACCTCTGTGCGCAATTCCAGCGGCGGAATGCGGCTGCCGATCCGGCATCGGCGTACTTCGCTCTTTTGGTCGACAGGTCAGGGCGTTGCGCTCGCTGCGGCGCGCCGAGAATATGCCGGCGGAGTGGGACAGGCGAAGCGCGTGGCGGTCAGGAAAACCGACTCGCTAGTCAGATATCGGGCAACTCTTAGATGTCGAGGTTCTTGACGTCGAGGGCGTTGTCTTCGATAAATTTGCGGCGGGCTTCGACGTCTTCGCCCATCAGCGTGGTGAAGATGGCCTCGGTTTCGGCGATGTCTTCGAGCTTGACGACGAGCAGCGTGCGGCGCTCGGGATCCATGGTGGTTTCCCAGAGCTGCGTGGCCGTCATTTCGCCCAGTCCCTTGTAGCGCTGAACCTGATAGTCCTTCTTGCCCTGCTCCACGATGTAGGCGAAGAGATCGCGGGCGGTCTGCTTTTCGACCGGCTCACGGAGCGCGCGCGGATTGCGGGCAGCGGCCTTGGTGTCGCCCTTGGTGTCTGCCTTGGCTTCGGCGGCTTCGGCTTCCTCTTCTTCTTCCGCGGCGGCTTTGGCGGCTTTCGGAGCGTATTCGACGAGGAACGGCGGCTCAAGAAATTCCTTGATGAGCGAATATTTCGACATCATCTGGCGGAACTCGGGACTCGAAGCGAGCGTCCAGTCGATGGAGCGCGTGGCGCCCTGCGCGTCGGTGAAGCAGACGGACCAGGTGTGGTGCTCCTCGTCTTCGACTGGCTTACTAACCTTGAACTGGAACTCATCGGCAAGCTCGATGAGTTGGCCATGCAGAGCGGCGATCTTTTCCGGAACTTCTTTGCCGTCCTTCGAGGCAAAGTCGGCGCGATGGGTGAGCTCCGCGCGAGCCAGCATCTCGGTGAGCTTCTCGTTGCGGATGCGCTTGTCGACCTTCTCGACAAAGCCGAGATACTCGTTAAGCGTGGCCATGAAGCGCGTGAGGTCGGCGCCCTCGATGCGTCCGGCGGTCTCGCCGTGGCGGACAATCATTCCCTCGGCGGCGCGGTTGACCATGACCTTGACGAATTCGCGGTCGTCCTTGATGTATTGCTCGAAGCGGCCCTTCTTGATTTTGTAGAGCGGCGGCTGCGCGATGTAGACGTGATCGCGCTTGATGAGCTCCGTCATGTGGCGAAAAAAGAAGGTGAGCAGCAGGGTGCGGATGTGCGAGCCGTCGACGTCGGCGTCGGTCATGAGGATGATTTTGCCGTAGCGGACCTTGGCGGCGTCGAAGTCGTCTTTGCCGATGCCGCAGCCGAGCGCGGTGATCATGGCGCGGATTTCCTCGTGGCCGAGCATCTTGTCGTAGCGCGCCTTTTCGACGTTGAGGATTTTGCCCTTGAGCGGAAGGATGGCCTGGAATTTGCGATCGCGGCCCTGCTTGGCGGTGCCGCCGGCGCTCTCGCCCTCGACCAGGTAGAGTTCGCAGCGCTCGGGGTTGCGCTCGCTGCAATCGGCGAGCTTGCCGGGCAGGCCGCCGCCGTCGAGCGCGCCCTTGCGCCGCGTGAGGTCGCGAGCCTTGCGGGCCGCCTCGCGCGCGCGAGCTGCCTCAATGGCCTTGTTGATGATCTTCCGGGCGACGGGGGGATTCTGCTCGAGATACATGCCCAGGCGCTCATTGACGAAGGCCTGGACGGTGCCGGCAATGTCGGAGTTGAGCTTGCCCTTGGTCTGGCCTTCAAACTGCGGCTGCGAAAGCTTGACGCTGACCACGGCCACGAGGCCTTCGCGGACGTCGTCGCCGCTGAGGCTCTCCTTCATGTCTTTGAACAGCCCCATTTGCTGGCCGATGAAGTTGATGGTGCGGGTGAGAGCCGCGCGAAAACCGGAGAGATGCGAGCCGCCATCGACTGTGTTGATGTTGTTGGCGAAGCTGAAGACGGTTTCGGAATACGCGTCGTTGTACTGCAGCGCGATGTCGATTTCGACGCCGTCGCGAAGAGCCTCCATCACGATGGGCTTGTCGTGCAGGACGGACTTGCCGCGGTTGAGGTGCTTGACGAACTCGGCGATGCCGCCGGCGTAGCGGAACTCGGCGCGGCGCGCTTCCCCGGTCTTAGGATCGGCGGTGCGCTCATCGGTGAGCGTAATCTCGAGTCCCTTGTTGAGGAAGGCCATCTCGCGCAAGCGCTGCGCAAGGGTGTCGTAATTGAATTCGGTGGTGGTGAAGATGGATTTGTCGGGCAGGAAATGAACTTTTGTCCCGCGGCGCTTGCTGGTGCCGGCCTGACGGAGCTCACTGGTTGGAATGCCGCAGCTGAAATCCATCTCCCAGGTGTGGCCGTCGCGCCAGATTTCGACGTTGAATTCCTGCGAGAGCGCGTTGACGCAGCTGACGCCAACACCATGAAGGCCGCCGGAAACTTTGTAGGTGGAGGCGTCGAATTTGCCACCGGCGTGCAGCTTTGTGAGCACCACCTGCACCGCGGGCATGCGCTGGCCGCCCGGCAAATCCATCATGTCCACGGGAATGCCGCGGCCATCGTCGACGACAGTGATGGAGTTGTCGACGTGGATGACGACGTCAATTTTCTTGGCGTAGCCGGCGAGGGCTTCGTCGACGGAATTGTCGACGACCTCGTAAACAAGGTGATGCAACCCCATCTCGCCCGTCGACCCGATGTACATGGCGGGACGGAGGCGGACGGCTTCAAGGCCTTCCAGGACCTTGATGTTCTCGCCGGTGTAGTTGTCGTTGTCGCCGTGGATGGAGGTCGAGCTCAGAACTTCAGTCGCCATAGAATTCCGTTCGCAAGGTGTTCGGTCATGTCGTGGGTCGCCGGGGATGAATCCGGACGCTGAAGCGGGAGTAAGCGCTTGAAAAGAGGGGCCATCAAGCGTGTTCACCTAAGGTTATTTTACCATGCGGGAAGGTACGATGGAGGGAGGGCAGGGCGGCGGGAAAACGGTTACCAACGGCACTCGGCAAGCGCGACAAAATGACGTTGGTAATCCATGCACGTTCTAATTTAGTATCTATATGAACAAACTAGACTTATATTCATAATTGAGATACGATTGTAGCATAAATGGAGAGGAATCTCCTTTTCAAATCCAAATCCGGGAGGTTACCAACGATGAAAGCTGTCATTCGCCTGTTCGCTTTGTTCGTCGCCGTCGCCGGCCTTGCTTCCGCGTCGCTTGCGCCAGCCAACACGCAGATTCGCGCCACGCACAATTCGGTGACCGCGAATGATCCTGCCCCGACGATCCTTATTCCGGGCCCTCTGCCGTGCTCGTCGGTCAATGCCTGCTTTGCGTCCTCCACGTCGTCGCGCTAAAGACCACGACGGAGTCCCGCCATCTAGCTGAGCCTGGACGAATACCTCGTAGCACGAAAGTGCCAGGGGTGCGTTACCCTTTTGTGTTTGAGCCTTTAGGCATATAGGCGCTATCCTGAGGATGTTCGAACGATCGCAGAATAGTCTCTATGCCATTGAACGTTGCAATGTCGGCGATGATCGCTGCTGAATCTGTCCTTTGGGTTGTGCTCGCCATCCTTTTCTGGAGCAAGGGGCTGCACCGCCGCTTCCCGGCGATGAGCATGTATTTTGCATTGCACGCCATCTCCATTCCTTCCCTCACGCTCGTGCTCTACGAGGAGACACAGCCGTGGGGGAGGGGGTTTCACTTAGGGCAGATCTACTTTTTCGGCTACTTCGCGACCTACGTTGCGAGCGCGGTGCTCCTGTTCTTTATATGCATTGAGGTCTTCCGCGCAGCGTTGTCGGCGTTCCCGGGAATCTCGAAGTTGGCGGTTGTAATCTTCCGCTGGGCGGCCCTGGTTTCAATGATTGTGAGCCTGAGCTCAATCTCCTATGCGCACAAGGGGATTTACCTGATCGCGGATGTTTCCTACGGGCTGATGCGCTCGATGAGCGTCCTCGAGCTTTGCTTGCTCGCCTTTCTTTGCCTGAGCATGAATGCATTGCGCATGACGGTGCGCGACTTGGCTTTTGGCATTGCTTTGGGATTTGGGTTGATGTGCTCCGGCGAGTTCATCCTTGCTGCGTGGAGTTCCCGTCTTACTTCTATGTACGAGCCTGTGCAGTTTGTCTACGAGGCGCTGATCCTTGGGACGATGGCGATCTGGATGGTTTACTGCATTCTTCCGGAACCAGCTCGGAAGCCGGTTTTGATGCCGGCAAGTTCGACCATCTACCGTTGGAACGAAATCGCTTCGGCACTGGGTCACACGGGCACTCAGGTGGCCGTGCAGCAGCCCGCCAACAGCTTCTTCCTCTCGGACGTGGAAAGCGTGGTGGAGAAAGTGCTGGCACGGAATATGAAGGGGCGGGAGTCGGAGACGTAGGAATAGAGATCAGAGAACAGAGATCAGGGATCAGGGATCAGGGATTAGGGATCAGGGATCAGGGATTAGGGATTAGGGATCAGGGATTGGAAAAACGGAAGGCCACGGCGATCGCCGTGGCCTTTTGATTTGCTGCGAAATGCGCGCGTATGGACGGGACAGCGCGAGAGTCCGGATATTGCGCCGGTTACTCGGTGACGGGTTCAATCGAGGCAAAGCGCCCGCGATTTCCGCGGTCAGTGAATTTCACGCGGCCTGAAACCTTGGCGAAGAGCGTGTCGTCGGACCCGATGCCGACGTTCGCGCCGGGCTTGATGCGGGTGCCGCGCTGGCGGCTGATAATGGAGCCGCCGGTGACCAACTGACCGGCAAAAGCTTTTACGCCCAGCCGCTGCGCGTTTGAGTCGCGTCCGTTTGTGGAACTGCCTCCACCTTTTTTATGTGCCATTGTCGAATCCCCTTTTTAAACAAGCTATTAGCTTTTAGCTATTAGCTCTTAGCTTGTCCTGTGCAGGAGTCAAGCCTGGTGCCTTTGCGCGGAATCAGCGCGCTACTTCTTGTCCGCGTCGTAAGTAACGCCGTCGGCCACGATGGCCTTAATGCGCACTTCGGTAAAGTTCTGCCGGTGGCCCTGAAGCTTCTTGTACTGCTTCTTGCGCTTGAAGTGGAAGACCAGAATCTTATCGCCGCGCCCCTGGCCGAGGACTTCGGCTGTGACGGTGGCCGAGGCTGGTTTGGCAAGCGTTCCGGGTTCACCGGAAACTGCAAGCACATCGCTGAACTCAACGGTCGGACTTCCCGAGGGAACGCTCTCAATCTTAAGAACGTCGCCCGGCGCGACTCTATATTGCTTGCCTCCGGTGCGAATCACTGCGTACATAACAAATCCTCCGGCGCCATGGGTCCCAAGACCGGGCGCAAAACCGCAAACGGTGTGCTCGATGGGGCGGATACAGATGGGTGACTGCATCGGGAGGCGGGCCGAGCCACAGTAGCGCGGAAAACCCGGCGACATCCCGCGCACCCCTTCAACCGGGTGCATCGCCAAACTCTTTGATTTTACCGTTAAACCGGAGAATGGGTCAACGCGCGGCGGCGGGGGGTAGTGGTGCAGTTTGGATTTCCACAGGGTCGAGGCCAGCGCTAAAGTTGGGGTATGGCAGAACACAACTTCGTAATTGGATTGTTTGGCGAGGCCGACACAGTTGCGGGTGCGCAGTGTTCCCGCTATTCGCAGATCGTCCTTTTCGAGAACGGAAAAATCCCCGAGGACATTCGCAAGCAAGTGTGCCCCGCCAAATGCGGGGACGTGGATCAAGCCGCCACATGGATCGTGAGAGAGGCTACGAAAGATTTGGCAATTCAAGCTGCCCTGCTTTGGCAGTAAATGGATCAGGTATTGGTCCCCCATGCTCTCTTTTCAGGCGGTCAAAAATTGCTTTGATTTGGGGTGAGCCAACGTATAGTCTTCCGCGCCTTTCTCCATGTGGTATCAGCAGCCCTGCAGCGACAAGGTTCTTCAGGTCCCTGCTCGCGAGTATGTCATTCAGTTCTGCGAGATTCCGGTAACTAGAATTCCTCACCCGAAGTCCCATTGCAGCCGAACAGATCGCGTTGAGGGTTCTTTCCGGTAATCCAAGTTGCTTTATGATCTGGTCTGCCTCCAGGAATAGAAGGTCAAGCACTTTTGATCGGCGCAAGATCGTATGCGCTTGCCTAAAATGGGCAGTCAGATTGAATTGGATCCAATCTTTTGTGCTGTTACGCGGACTCCACGATCCTTCGGCTGTTCTGGCGAGCACCTCGTAATATGCCGGAGTATTGCGTCCCAGGTATTCCTCGATTGAGCAGAATTGAGATTCCAGAATCCCGTCGCGAGCAAGAACCAGCGCTTGCAAGCATCGAGCCATGCGGCCATTGCCGTCAGAAAACGGGTGGATCAAAACGAGATTCAGATGAGCCATCGCGCCTTTTATGAGGACATGGCCGCAACTGTCATCGTCGCAATTGAGAAAGTCGATCAGCTCCGCAACAAGACCCGGAACTTTCTCAACATCCGGCCCTTCGTAGACGACATCTCCAGTAGGCTCCTGGCGAACATAGACCGTGCCCGGTCGCCAGTTGCCAGGATGCTTTGACAGATCATGCTGAAGCATCATGAAGTGGAGACTTCGGAGAAACCCTTCGTTGTAGACGAAGCTCTTGTCCTTCGCCAGCTCAAGAACAAAAGTCATTGCAGTCCGGTAACCAGTGACCGCCAACCATGCTTCACGGTCTGCATCCAGCGGCTCTTCACCTTCTGCCGCCGCAATTGCATCTTCCGCAGTGACGTTGTATCCCTCTATGCTGTTTGATCCCTGGATTGCACGAGCAAAGGTGTCACGGCGAAGCATCCCCGTCCACCTTCTTGGCCGCGCTAAAGAGTGACGGAGTTTTTGGCGTGCTTCCTCAATTTGACTGATCACTTGTTTCTCTAAGGTTCCGATTTGAGGAGGTTTAAAGAGCATGGGGACAGAATATCTGGAATTCGAAAGAAAGTCAAATAATAACTGACGCGAATACAATATTATTGTACTTTCTTTTATAGATTATATGCGCCGCTTCAATTCGTAGTCGCGTGGCGGGGGCGAGGCGCGGGGGCCGTCCATGTAGCTTTCGGCAAAAGGGGAGCAAGAGCACCGTCAAACCCGCGCGGGCACGACGTAGAAAAGGATCGCGAAGTAGTGGGCAACGCTGCCGGCGAGGACGAAGATGTGCCATGTGGCGTGGAAGTAGCGGCGATGGTCGAGTGCGAAGAAGATGACGCCCAGGGAATAGGCCACGCCGCCGGCGCCGAGCCAGAGTAGTCCGTGCCAGCCTATGGCATGGAGAAGCGAGCGCACGACGAAGATGGCGAGCCATCCCTGGAACAGATAAACCAGGGCTGATGCGATGGGGAACCGGCCGACCGCCAGGCTTTTGAAGACAATGCCTGCCACTGCCAGCGCCCAGACCGCGGTAAAGAGAGCCCATCCCACCGGCCCGCGCAGAGAGACAAGGGTGAAGGGTGTGTAGGTTCCTGCGATGAGCACGTAGATGGAGGAGTGGTCCAGGACAAGGAAGAGATGGCGAGCGCGGGTACGCACCAGCGAGTGGTAAAGCGTGGAGTAGAGATAAACGAGCACGAGCGAGCCGGAAAAGACGGAGCAACAGACGATGAGCAGCGCGGGCCCGCGCGCGGAGGCGACGATGAGATAAACCGCTCCCACTGCGGCGAAGCCGAGGCCGATGCCGTGTGTGATGGCGTTGGCGAGGATGTCGCCCAGATTGGTGCGCGGGGGCACAGGTTGATGATAGTGCGGGCCGATGCGAAGGAGCGGGCCGGGCGGCCTAGGCGGACAGGGGTTTGCGCGTTCCGAATCAGGACCTGCCATGAAAATGGGAATCCCTCGCGCCGGTCGGGCTTGAGAGCAAGGACTCAGCCTTGAGTGCGCCTCTGCGGCGAGCTAGGTTTCAAGATATGCAGGGAGCGATCGAGAGCGCCGCGACAAGCAGGCGGACGAGACGGTTGACTGAGATCGCGCTGTGCTATCAGCGCGCACTGGAGCGAAACCCGCAACAGCCGGAGGCTTTGGTGGGGATGAGCCTGGTGGCGCTGAGCAGCCGGCAGACCGAAGCCGCAGTGAAGATGGCAGCTGCAGGTGTGGCCGCGGCGCCAACCATGGGCGCGGCTTGGGTTGTGCTGGGGCAGGCATTGAAGGCTGCCGGACGGATGGAAGAAGCTGAGCGAGCTTACACGGCGGCGATCCGGCTGGACGGAATGGATCCGCTGGCGCGCATGGGACTGGGCGAGCTGAAGATTGCGACCGGCCGGCCGCAAGAGGCGGCGAGGGAGTTTGAGCTGGCGCTTGAGCGGCGGCCTGCGATGGTGGCCGCGCGACTCGGATTGGGGAATGCGCTCGCGCTCGCGGGCCGGAATGAGGAGGCTCTCGAGCGGTACGAGGCGGCGCTCGAGTTGCGGCCGCGGCTGCTGGAGGGCGAGTTCGCCGCGGGATTCGCACTGGCGCGATTGGGACGGACGAAGGAGGCAGAGACGCGTTACCGGCGAGCGCTCGTGATGAGGCCGGACTTTGCCGCGGCGTGGATCAACCTGGGCAACCTGCTGCGCGACGAAGGCCGGGAAGCGGAGGCCGAGGCAGCGCTGCGGCGGGCGGTGGAGCTGCGGCCGGACTTGGTCTCAGGTTGGGTGAATCTGGCGCTGCTGGAACGGGACCGGAGAAGGCCGGAGGCAGCGGAGGCAAATCTGCGGCGCGCGTTCGCGCTGAACCCGAACCAGGTGGAGACGCTCGTGGCATGGTGCCAGTTTCGCGCGGCGGAGCGGGACGTGGCCGGCGCGCGGGAGTGGATGCGGTGGGCGCTGGCGCGGAATGCGGAGTTCGACGAGGCCGTGAACATGCACGGCATCGTGCTGCACCTGGAGGGGCGGTTCGCGGAGGCGATTCCGGTGTTCGAGCGGGCTGAGGCGATGGGCAATCACGCGGCTGCATCGAACCGCGGGAACTCGCTGCTGGACCTGGGACGAATGGAGGAGGCGCTGAGGGCGCAAGAGAGCGCGGTCGAGCGCGATCCGGGGAGCGCGGGCGCCGAGTACAACCTGGCGCTGACGCAATTGAGATTGGGCGACTGGGAGCGCGGATGGGCAGGATACGAGGCGCGATGGCGATTCCGCGAGGTGCACCGCAGACCCCGCAAATTCACGCGGCCACGTTGGAACGGCGAGGGATGGAATGGCGAGGAACTGGATGGAGAGCGCGTGCTGCTGCACGCGGAACAGGGACTCGGAGACACGATCCAGTTTTGCCGCTATGCCGCGCTGGTGGCGGCGCGAGGCGGCGTGCCGGTGCTCGAGGTGCAACCCGCGGCAGAACGGCTGATGCGGTCGCTTGCGGTGGTGCGCGCGGGATTGGCGGAGACGGCGGTGATGGACGCGAATGCGGTGGAGTTCGACTGCGAGTGTCCGATGATGAGCTTGCCAGCGGTGTTTGGGACAACGGTGGAGACGGTTCCGTGGGCCGGAGCGTATTTGGGCGCGGATGAGAAGTTGGTGAGCGAGAAGCGCAGGCAGTTTGGTGCAATGCGGGCCGATGCGCAAGGCGGGATCCGTGTTGGATTGGCGTGGGCGGGAAATCCAAAGTACAAGGCAGACGCTGCACGATCAATGAGGTTGAAGACGTTGCTACCGTTGTTGCGCGCAGTGGATGCGCATTGGATTTCGTTGCAGAAGGGCGAGGCGGCGGAGCAACTGGCGAGCTTGCCAGAGGACGTGTTTGTTGTGGATGGATCGAGCGGCGAGCGCGATCTGGCGGAGACAGCGGCGTTGATCGCGACGCTCGATCTGGTGATCACGACGGACACGTGTATCGCGCACCTGGCCGGCGCGATGCGAAAACCGGTTTGGATTCTGCTGCCGCACCCGTCGGATTGGCGCTGGATGGAGGTGTCGGAGCGAACGCCGTGGTATCCGACGGCGCGGTTGTTCCGGCAGCGAACGGCCGGCGATTGGGCGGAAGTGTTGGAGCGGGTGATAGGGCAAGTCGGCGAGTTAGCGAGTTGGCAAGTTGGCGAGTTAGCAAGTTGGCAAGTTAGCGAGTTGGCAAGTTAGCGAGTTGGCGAAGCAGGTTTTCAGCTCACATCGATCAGTTTTCAGCGATTTTCGGAGATTGGTTTTTTGCGATCAATTCCAAGCTATCCGTCTTATTTTGAGCGATTTGGACCTCCTTTCACCGCTTTTTCTTGTCCTTTACGCAGTTTCACAGTTTCTGTGAAACTGTGGAGTGACTGGCTGTAAGGCTCTCATTCCAAAGACTTCACAGTTTCACAGTTTCACAGTTTCACAAAAGGCATAGGGGGGTGGGTAGAAGCCAGTGGTCGGTGAACAGTGGCCAGTGGCCGGCACCCAATTGCCGGACGGCGACCGACCCGCGGTGTTGACGATTTGGTACATCCCTGCCCCCTCCCCCGTATGTCATACCTCCAGGTAATAATATACTTGACTAATGACGAATTGTGTGCGATTCTGTGTCTGCGATGGCAAACCAAGTCAAAACCCTTTCCGATGCAATCAGATACTTCGCCGATGAGCAAGTGTGCATCGACACCGTAGCCGATATGAAGTGGCTGAATGGCCCTGAGTGCCCCAAGTGCAACGCTAAAGCCGCTCGGCAGCACTGGCTCAAGGCGCAGAAGCGTTGGCAGTGCCGGGACTGCGGCAAGCAGTTCTCCGTCAAGCTGAATACGATCTTCGAGGATTCAGCCATCAAGCTCGACAAATGGCTGACCGCGATGTGGATGTTGGCTAACTGCAAAAACGGCATTAGCTCTTACGAGATTGCCCGGTCCATCGGCGTCACTCAGAAGTCAGCTTGGTTCATGCTCCATCGCATCCGGGAGGCAATGAAGAACAAGTCTGTGCTCAAGCTCGGCTCATCCGGCGGACCCGTCGAAGTGGACGAGGCTTTCATCGGTCCCAATCTCAAAAAGATGCACGCAAGCAAACGCCAAGCATTGAAGCGCGGGATGAGTGACACGAACCAAGCAGTCGTTATGGGGATGCTGGACCGGGAGAGCCGCGAGGTTCGCGCAACGGTAGTTCCCAACGTCACCCGCGCGACTCTTCAGAACGAGATTCTGAATAACATCGCTGGCGGCTCCACGGTCTACACCGATGGTTATGTCTCGTATGATCGCCTTGCGGCGAAGGCATACATCCATGAGACGGTCAACCACGTTACCGAGTACGTGCGCGGTCAAGTCCACACTCAGGGCATCGAAAACTTCTGGTCGCTGCTCAAGAGAACACTTCGCGGCACATACGTTGCAGTAGAGCCGTTCCACCTTGACCAGTATTTGAGCGAGCAGGTTTTCAGGTTCAATAACCGCGCAACGAAAGATAATCCGCTCACAGACGCGGATCGCTTCGCGCTGGCAGTATCGCAGATTTCAGGGAAGAGACTGACTTACGCAGAGCTGACCGGCAAGGTGGGAGAAAGCGCGGTCTAGGAAGGCTTGGATGGGACGGCAGAGGCGCGGGAAGCGGATTTAGGACTTCGCTTTTCGCGCTTGTCATTTTCGATACGCCTTACGATTTCAGCTTTCGGCACCGTCAGAACGCGGCCCAGCAGATTCTCGAAAGCCTTGTATTCGGGAGACTGCGGTTTAGCTTTCATGGCGATATCATAGCGCAATCTCAAGGAGAACAAAATGATCAATGAATCCAACCTTCGAGACGTGTTGACTGGTCTGGCGATGGAAACCCGCTCGGCATTCGTCATGTCTGCCGCTGTCTTGAACGAGCTTACCGCTTTGCGGGAGACAGTTCGCGGTCTTGATCCGACTTTCGCCGACGTGATTGAACAGAAACGGAACGAGGCCGAGGCAAGAGGAGCCGCAGAAGTCGCTCGCGTGCTAGCTGGGATAGATAAGATGATCGAATCGCTGAATAACGGCTACGTTTGCTGACTTGCATGAGGAACTCCTTTCAATGAATGAATGTGCGTTTTGCGATCACAAAGGCACGCTATCCGCAGAACACATCGCAAGCGCTTGGATGCGTGAACTTTTTCCAGGTCGCAGAACTGCATGGTTCAAAAATGACAAAATGACGGAACGAAAGCGGTTCGAGACAGACACTATGGATTGGAAAGCGAGAGTGGTCTGCGAAAACTGCAATAACACTTGGATGAGCAACATTGAGAAAGACCATGCCCAACCCGCGCTTACTCCGCTGATCACTGGGGAATTTAATATCCCGATTGACCGCGAGCGTGCTCATTCAATCTCGCTTTTCGCATTCAAGACTGCGGTGATTATGGATCACCAGCAGAGGCGCATTGAGGGACCGTTTTTCTCTAAACGCCTTCGATATGCGTTTCGGCGTCACCAGATCATTCCGGGTAATGTGAGTATGTGGTTCTGCGGTATCAAGAACCACAGGGGCGGCGGCCAATTCAAAACCGCTTACTCGAAAGGCGAGTTTCCCCCTGGCCACAACTTTCAAATGTACACGTGTACCTGCGCAATCGGGTGTTTCGTCTTTCAAGTCGTAGCTGTGAAGCAGATATGGAACCTTCAATTTCGTCCTTCTAGGTTTGAAGGTCTTGCCGTCCCATTCTGGCCTGCGGTTCCGAGCGGATATATTTGGCCTTCCCCGTATGTCCTTGATGGGACGGAGCAGTTTCTCGCCTTCACGGAACGCTGGCAAATTGTTAATGTCGTCACGACGTAGCTGCCCTGTCACGGCATCTTCGAGTTTGGATGAGGTAGGCATCATTAGTCAAGTAAGTTATTGCCTACCTCCATACTTGATAACAAAGGGTTTACGGGACGACCCATACCTAGCGCATACCCGCCCATACCTGCCCATACCTTACGTACCAATTTGTTTCCAGGGCCGCATCTCGCAAACGTACCGATTCACAGAAGTTACGGTCATTTTACGCGCCGTTTCGGGTGCAATGTGGCCGAAAAAACGATGGGCGGCCTGAGATGCCAGCCTTGCCAACTGACGCCCCCGGAGCCGCCCACCAGCTCTCAAAGAGGAGACACGCCCTGTTTTTGTTCTCTAGTAAGAGCGTAGCGAAATCGCGGAATTAATCGGCAAACTTGGCGAAAGAATTTAGCCGTATGTTTTCAATGGGTTGGGGGCGGGATACGCGAGGGAGGGGTTGACATTTCAGGTGGAGTGGGCGCGACCTATCCAATTCCCGTCTGCGTCCATGGTGATGGAGCAAGATCTTTGGGAAATGAAACCTTGGCGTCTTCGGTTGGCCTGGGTCCATATTCTTTCCAGACACCTTCCTCGATTTCTTCGCAACCCAGCGGGATGTGGAGATTCTTTTCTTTGTCTATCCACGTCAGCGTTGTTTTTTTTCCAACGCCCGGCGCGTTCTCCGCGAACCGCTTCGCCTCCAGTAGATGTACGGTAGTCCTCATGAAGCCGAATGATGGCTCCTGCTCTCGAAAGTGGAGCCATGCCTCAGCGCTGCTGGCCCCCGACCCAATAGAACAAAAGCTCTTTCTGGCCTCAACCGATCCGTCGGCATCAACTAAAAACAGGGCCCAATTCGCTGAGATGGGGGCTAGGATTATCTGACATCCAATTTCGATTCTTGCGATGTCATTCCAGATGGTTTCGAACATCGCCGGCGGTAAGGATGACTGACCCCGATCTAGAAATTCGTCTAGGGACAAGCCGGTCGCATTAGCCACGTGCTCGTTCGCTAAAGTTCTCTTCATCTGCTGAGGAGGGACTCGCAGATCTGTGAGGCATTTGGCCTCATCGAATGCCTTCCCTATCAAGTGGCATGTGTACAAGCCGAGTAGTTCGTGTGCGCGACCAACGTCGCCGGCTATGAGAGCGGCCCACTCGTCGGTCACTTTGTGAAATTTGAATTCCGTCTCTGAGCCGTAGCTCGAAGTCTCGATCCGTTGGTCAGAACAAAAAATCAATTCCCGCCCCATGCCATTGCTGCTGAAGTCCGCGGATATGGCTGCGATGCAGAGTGTCATTTGGCGCCTCCTTTGGGGGTCAGGTGCACATTGTGAATCTAGTTGAGTAGGTCGCAAGCTGACCAAGTCTAATTTAGGCGATGAACTTCTGGTATAGGAAGGGCAAAATGTAGGAATAGGCGACAAACATCGCGGCTGCCTTAAGCCAGAATAGGGTCCACGTTGGCCAGTTGATCCATTTCGGCGCGTTGAATTTGGAATCTGGCGGTGTCTTCTCTCTTTCCTTCTTAAGAAAATAACTGTGCCATGTGAAGGTCCCAACTAGATACTGGAGCAGGTCGAGGGAGAGTGCGAGGAAGATAAAGAAGGCAGCCTTGAGAAGCGCGGGCTCCAGGACTGGGGATGATGGGGTTCCAGCTTTGAACAGCCAGATTAGAGCGATTCCCGCGAGGCTAAGCGAACGCACGATATCGCTCGCTTTGCCAGACAGCCCTTCATAGGCTTCCCTGACTTTGTCTAGTGTCAGATTGGCTGTTGCTTTCATCTCTATCTCAGGCGGGGTCCTGTGCCGGAAGTGCCCTCCTCGCCACGCTTGTACTTTATAACGCTTGAGCGCGCTTTGCCGGCTGTCGACCTTCTTGCTTCGAATGCGACCTTGACTTTCTTTTTCTGTGGCGATTTCTTGGTCGTCTTCTTGCCGGTGCTCGTCTTACCGGAGCTCTTCTTGCTTGCCATTGGTCAAAGGCCACCCTCTCTCACGGCCAGCATTTCTTGCTTTCGCGACCTTATCAACGGCGACCGTGGGTTTCCTAGTCAAACACTGGAATTATGTCACACGGCGAGAACAGCGCGTCATATTTCGTCGCTACCGCGATTCATTTGCCGACTATTTGTCTGGTGAAGTCTCCAGCGGTCACTTTCGGAGTGCCAAGCGGGATTCGCTCGGGGTGACCCGTTTTGGGGTGGGCGGGCGTTTGAGCGCGGCTTCGCTGCGTGGTTCAGTTTTTCGGGAAGGTGGGTGTTGTCTCCGGGCCTGAAGGCCGGTTCGTTACGGCTGCGGTTTTCAGGGGCCTGAAGGTCCCTGCTCCCTCCGTTTGTTGACCGCAGGGGCTAAGGCCCAGATTCATTGGGCGCGCCATCCCTACGGGACTCCGGCACAATCCGAGTTGGCTTTCCCCGCGCTGAAGCGCGGGGCTAACAGACGCTGCGCCTACGGCGCGATTCAAACCGTCGGGATGCTGATTGCATCTGCGCTAGCCCGCATTTCTCACAGGTTCATTGCTGATTGCGGTGACGATAGACAGGAAAAGTGTTGGAAAGGCCGTCATTTCATGGCATAACTGCGTTGTCGAAGCGTAGTTGTAGCCGTGCG
>Ga0116127_1000135_pt1 | contig 73127 bp, 97 predicted proteins | sample June2015DPH_16_1_FD_89731 | JGI IMG/M metagenome (GOLD analysis project Ga0116127, IMG submission 89731) | Peatland microbial communities from SPRUCE experiment site at the Marcell Experimental Forest, Minnesota, USA - June2015DPH_16_100 | ecosystem: Environmental > Terrestrial > Soil > Wetlands... | reverse complement strand
GCGCCACTCAAGCCGGTGGCCGATGCCGCGCCCCTCTCCCCGGTGGCCGATGCCGCGCCCCTCTCCCCGGTGGCCGATGCCGCGCCACTCGCGGCCTGATGCACCCAAGCCATCTGGCCCGATAATACAAAATTGGCGGCCTGATCCCAACTACCGAGAAAGCGCAAAATCCCCGTGCGGAATTTGATTTTTCCAACCAAATCAGAAGCGCCCTGCATAATGTCCTTCGGCTTGACTCCGTAAACCTGCCAGACCGCAGACCAGTCGCAGTCCTTGCCTTCGCCGAGTCCAACCGCCCAAGGCCACGCATGGATGCCGCCGCCGCAGGTGCAGTCGGCTTTCCAGTCGGGTGCTGTTACTGTTTCTCCGACCGTCATCGGGTGCTGAAATCCGCCGTAAGATTTTCCATCTTTCGGCACAAAGCGGACGACCAAAACCTCATCGCCGCCGTTCATCCATTGGTGAATTGGGATAATAGGTGTTTCTTTAGAATCGCTCACATCGTCTCCTTCCAAGATTGCAGGTTGAAATTACTCCACGCGGGATCGAACTCGCAATTACTTCCCGCACCAAAAAACATGGGCGCTATTTGTTCATCAACGAATCCAGCCAAGCCGCAACCTACGCGGGTAACATGGAACGTCAATTCTGGATGTGTGGCGGCGAACTCTAAGAAGCAGGCAACGCTCTGCGACACATCAGCAACGCTTCGAGCGTCACACTGGCCGCCCTGGGTTCATTAACGACTCTTTGATTGACTCAAGAACAGACTCAGGCAGATTATCCAAAATCTTCTTGGCCCAGAACGAGTCCGGCATATAGGCCCAGACCGAGTCCGGCATATTGGCCCAGACCGAGTCCGGCATATTGGCCCAGAACGAGTCCGGCATCTTGGCCCAGAACGAGTCCGGCATATAGGCCCAGACCGAGTACGGCATATTGGCCCAGAACGAGTCCGGCATCTTGGCCCAGACCGAGTACGGCATCTTGGCCCAGACCGAGTACGGCATCTTGGCCCAGAACGAGTACGGCATCTTGGCCCAGAACGAGTCCGGCATCTTGGCCCAGACCGAGTCCGGCATATTGGCCCAGAACGAGTACGGCATCTTGGCCCAGACCGAGTCCGGCATCTTGGCCCAGAACGAGTCCGGCATCTTGGCCCAGACCGAGTACGGCATCTTGGCCCAGACCGAGTACGGCATCTTGGCCCAGACCGAGTCCGGCATATTGGCCCAGAACGAGTCCGGCATCTTGGCCCAGACCGAGTACGGCATCTTGGCTGTACTAATTTTTCCTCGTATTTCTGCGACCAATTCATCTCTTTTGCTCATGATATCCTCGTTTCGTGTGTTGTGTGATTGTTTCAGGCAATGGCAACGGGGTAGTAGATCCGCGCGCCCTGGGGTTGCTCGATGATTGCCGCGGCAACCGGCTTGATAATCTCCTGGTGCCGCGCCGGGTCCACGATAAAGCCATGCGGCCCGCGGGCCTTGTACTCGTCCGCCGGCACAAGGAATTCCCGCTCCCCGGTGTATCCTCCGTGCTTGTTGCGCCCGCCCTTGACGGCCGTTACCTTGACCATCTCGACGGGCAGCGGCGGCTCCCAACTGTTGCCGCTGGTGGCTGAGACCACAATCAGGTCGTCGGCGTGGTCCTGGGTGAACATGAATTCATCTTTGCAATACGACTCGCCGGGTTGCAAGATGGTGCGCGTGTGGGCCTCATAATAGCGCCAATTCCAATTCTTGACCGACTTCAGAATGCTGGCGGTGTGGGCCTCGATCCAGTGCGGATCGGCAGGAAATGGCAGGCGGCGGGATCTCACATCGTCTCCTTCCAGGATTGCAGGTTGAACTTACTCCACGCGGGATCGAACTCGCAATTGCTTCCCGCACCAAAAAACATGGGCGCTATTTGTTCATCGACGAACCCAGCCAAGCCGCAACCTACGCGGGTAACATGAAGCGTTAACTCAGGATGAGCAGCGGCGAACTCCAAGAACAGCGCAACACTCTGTGATATATCGGCAACGCTTCGAGTATCGCGCACATTGGCCTCTTTGGTTGGCAGGGCGTAGCAGTCGCCGGTTAGACCTTCGCCGACTCCCCACTCTGCGCCGTGGTTATCGTAGGCATAGCGCGCGGCTCCGCCTCCGTGGATACCGGAGAGGTTCGAGCCAAAAACAAAAATGCGGCGGGCTGTCATATGGCCGCCTCACGATCTGCAATCACGCCGGCGCAAGGGTTCGCGCTGCATTCGCTCTCTTCTCGGCCACATCCACGGCAAGTGAAGGGTTTCTTTGTTGTTAAATCCTCAGAGTGGTACGGCTCGACTTCCAGATTGCAGAGTGGGCAGCGGTCGTTGCAGGTGGCCGACCAATCATCATGCCATTCAGTTACAGGCTTGCCGCTATCTTTGGTTCCTTCGTGAGTGCAGAGGTAATAGTTTCTGTACTGCTGTTTTTCCTCTGGCTGTTCGGCCTGCGGATCGTGAGGGATGATTCCGGCATTGGCCTCAGCTTCTTCTTCGGTGGTCAGTTCTTCGAGGTCGATGCGCGTGCTATCTCCTAAGCATCCCGCCGGATGGACAGGAAACACATCAAAGATGGTCGCGATACTTCCGGGTTCAAGTTGTGCCGCGCGTGCCTCTCTTGCGGCTTCGAGCGGCGTTGCGGCGTCGGAGTCAATTTCCCATCTGACAAGATACTTCATTGAATACCGTTCCTTTCCTTTCGTGTCCGTTGGCTGTGCCGCTCTCGCCGTGGCTGTTCGCCTGGAGGTGGACTGTTGAGAGCTTGCCGGCCTTGCGGCCGGGCTGGGGTTCACCCTTCAATGGTGAACGTGAGTATTTGAGGCGGCGCGGCTGGGTTATCGAAGAGCGCGCGCGGAAGGTAGATCGACAGGGCGAAGTCCTCGTTCTCGTAAACGTGGGTGCCCTTGGTTGACTTCTTGTACTTGAGTTGGATCGTCTTCTTCACGGTGATGGTTCCTTTCCTTTCAGTTTGCTGGTGCGTGGATGATCTAGGCGTCGGCGATATGTTCGGCGATCTGGTCGATCTCCGCTTTAACTGCGTGGATCTTCTCGATGCGGTCGTAGTGTTCCTTGATGGCCTGCGGGAACGCCTGGTCGCCTGCCGGGTAATAGTCTCTGGCGTTCGGTCCGTTCTCGATCATCTTTTCTATTGCGGCATTGAGCGCATGGCTCACGTCGCAATAGTCATCGAGTAACTGTTGCTTGCTGGTGCCGTTGAAGTGGATCGTCGGGAAGATCATTTCTTGCGCTCCTGTCCTGGTGGACTTGGCCGGTACTGCTCGCCGCCGGCCTCGGGCTTGGGTTTGGTCTATGCGTGGACTGGCGAAGATGGGCAGGGCAGGCGATAGGAAACCTCTCGGCCAAGTAGGGCGCTACTTCGGTTGCCTCCGCTTTGAAGGCTCGGGGCCGCTAGTCCTTTCCCAAGTCTCCTACCGCCTGCGCTGCCCACCGTCGCGGGCTGGGATTCTACCAGATAAAGCCTAGACTTTCGACTGCTGCCCGGAACTCCACCAGCAAGGCGGGGAGCCGCGCTTCTAGCCGCTCTTTCAGTCTTGGCGCTGTTAGTTCCTCGTCGGTCGCCTCCGGCCATACTGCACAACTGCGGGCCGCGTCCAGGTCTCGCGCCTTGCCTTTGCTCCACGCGGTAGGAATCTGGAGGAAAGACGGCGCGCAAGTGTGGAGAGCCTTTAGAAAATCTAGCGCCTCTGGCTCTGTGTCGAATGGGCATTCGTGCCACTTCTGAGCGTACCCACCAAAAGTAAACTTCGGGCCGTACAGGTCGCGCTCCTTCTCTCCTCCGTCGTGGTCTAGGCGGATCACTTCAAAATCAAAGTCGCCACCGACACCGCGCCGGTTCTCCTGAAGGAACGTCGAAAAGCTCTTACTGATTTTGTGCTTGATCGGGTTATCTCCGAACTGCACGGCATGAGAGAAAGAGCAGGGCTCGCCTGCTAACCTGCCGCTATAATCGCGGTCGCTGGCGTGATATATGGCGTTTGCTGTGTAGTGCATGGGCTGGTCAGAGTCGCACAAATGCCACTTGATGAGCGGGGCCAGTTCAGGAAAGGCCAGAGCTAAATCATCGTGAAGGCACCCGCCTGCTGCCTCGCCTCTCTGCCCTGGGACTCTCACAGTCCCGGTAATTGCAAAAGTGTTGTGACCGTTGCCGCATTCGTCATCGTAACGAACGTGCGCCCATATTGCCGCGCCTTTGCCGTATCCATCCACCGGACGCGGGCCGTAGCTCTTGTACTGTTGTTTGGTCAACTTCGACGGCTCCGCGCTTGGCTTCGTCTTCCGTAGTGTAATGCGCTCGCTTTCTTTCGGCTCGTAGACTTTCGGAGCCTGAACGAATGCGAAGCCGACGACACCCAATTCGTCAGCCTTGTCCTTGATGGACACTAAAAACTCTTGAAGAAACGGAACGTCTTTCAGTTCGCCCGATGCCGCCACCTGAACAAAGCAAACAATATCGCTGGTGTGGTCATCGTAGGAGACTGAGCAGCCAGGGTGAGCGCATTTGATGCGACGGCACAAAGAGCCATCGATAACGCCGCTCGATGCCTTCATGTGTTCATTCGAAAGGAAAGCTATCCCGATGGTATAGGGGTGCGGCTTGTGGTTTGCGTTCGCCACGTTCTTAATTGAGAACTGAGCGCCGACCGGCAAGGGTAGCGCCTTCAGTGCTGTAAGTCGTTGGGCGTTCGTGATTTCTTGTGTTTTCATGGCTGTTAGCTCCTGCCGCTGGTGCGGCCTTCCGGTTACGCTCCGGCAACGGTTAGAGGTAGAGGAGAACAAGCACGGCCAGGACGATGACAGCCAGGCCCAGCCGGTCGAGGGTGGAGAGTTTGGGCGCGCGGCGGGAAACGTTCGGCGCCGTGCTGAGTACGTGCGTGAGCCGGTCGGCGAATTGCGCGTCCGCCACATCCGGCCGGTGCTGCCATGCTGCATCTTTCATTGTCACGCTGGGTCTGCTTTCTTCCGGTTGCGGGCGGCGCCGGTTGGTCAGTCTTTGTAGTCAATCGGGGATTCCTGGCCCAGTTGGGCGTTCAATTCTTCCCGTCTGGCCTGTTTGGTGGCGACTGCGCGCCAGTAGGCGTTATCTTTCTCGTAGCGGTCCAGCCGGTAAAAGCCGTAGAAGAATGCGGCGCCAATCAGGAGGCCGATCACGATGTAGCCGTAAGGGTTCATGGTTCGCGGTTCCTTTCAGAACAAAATGGGATTATTGCCGGTTCCAAGGAAGAGCGGCGCGTTGCGTTCCATATTACCGGCCTTTTTGCTCACATTGTCAAGCGGCCGGCGCATGGCCGCGGTAAGGTCTGCGGCCTGTTGGAGCTGGCGCGCGGTCTCGCGGTCTGTGTCGGAGGTCTCGCAACCGGGCAGGGCCAGGACGTGCAGCGGATCTCCGGCGAAGCGCGCGCACAGGTCACAGCGTAGAAGTGGCGCGCCTTGAAAGATCGTGGGCGTGAATGGGTGAGGGGCGATCATGCGATAACCTGCCTTTCCTCTGTCTGGTAGTTCAATTTCATTGGTTCCTTGCCTTTCCTTGCTGATAATGCCGGTATGAAGTGGCCAGGTAACGCGCTGGCCTCGCGGTGGCTTAGCGGTTGATGATGGCAGAGAGTGTCATGAATCCCCTTAAACTGCCGCGTGAATCGGGCAGTTGCGTGTTCCGGTCATGTTTTGGATGCTGTCGCAATAATCGCAAGCTGTAGTAGCTTCTAGCGCGGCCAAGCGATCTTGCACTAACTTCACAGCCGGTAGAAGGCGATCAGCGGATGGAAACGGGATTCCGAGCAACTCGCACGCCTTATGCTCTCCATCGGTAGCCAACTCAAAGACTTGCGCGTCACAGGCATTGGAGCGAAGATCGAGCCCTTCCCGTCTGGCGATACGCGCACAGTTCTCAATTGCCTGATCCATTGTCATCTTCAAGCCGTCAATGTTCTCGCGCGAAATACGGAAGAGGAATTGAGGTTTATCGGCGAAACGTATCGCCCATCCGGACTGCAAGCCTACTAGAGCATCTTCCAGCGGTGCGATTGTGATTGTATTGCCCTTGCGAATTGCGAACATTTCTTTTACTCCTCTCCGGCTGGTGGCCGGTGTTGTACTGCGTTTAGCTCAGGGACGGGAAACATCCATCCGGTCCCGTGCGGATTGTATTATTGATGCTGTAATACTCCTGGTCGATGGTGACGCAGGAGAAATCCCCCAGCGAGTAAACAACGCGCGAACCGTAGCGCGCCTCGTGTACCATCGACAACGGGAAACGCTGGGCCCACTCGTAACTATTGCCGCTGATCGTTGCAGCGTAGGCGTTTCGGACAGCTTGAGCGGGTGTAAGCCTGCTGTCGTAGATAAACACTTCATCGGTGGTCAAATTGTGAACTTCTGGGCCTGTCATTGGTAAACCTCCATAAACAAACTCATCTGCGGCGACTCTCTGGGCACGTAAACCGGCTCCGGTTCCTCTTCTGGCTCCGGCTCGCCAATCCACACAGGCGCAACCCCAACAAACAGCGCACGCTGATTCCGTGGCCGTTCTATCCGGTCACAGCCCGAACAAAGCATTCTGAAGGATTCATCGGGATTGAAGCCAGACGCAAGAACGAACGGGCGGAATCTACCGCACCGTTCACACCGTCCATACATGTTGAGTGAATTGGCTTCCATCTTAGCTCCCGGCTCTGGTAGAGCCTCTATAACCCATACCACAGGTCACTGAATAACCTATACTCTTATAGCAAGCATGATGTCAAGAGAAATCTTTCAACCAATAATGACGCACACTTCCAGAGTTATCCACAGAAAATAATGAAGGCGCTTTTACCCTGTTTTGGCCGATCTTCTGTACCGTTTGCCGTAGTCAGGTTACAAGTAGATGGAAAGTCTACTTGCCATCGGTCATTGTCGGTCTGACGGCGGAAAAGTGGGGAAAATGGCGCGCGGGAAGTTGAGGGTCTCTGCTCGCGCAAGCCCAAATCTAGCCGGAATCCGGCCTCTGGCAGCCTCTAGGAGCGTCCGGCGGAGACTCGGACAGGCTCTAGCATGGCTGTTTTGCTGTTTGTACCAATAGTGCAAAGCGGTGTACTATTGGGTCATGATTGAGTGGGCCAGGATATGTGTCTGTGAGGTTCCGGGTTGCGGCCATCGGTGGTTACCTGTCGGCGATCCTTCCGCCGTCCGTCGATGTGCGCGCTGCAAGTCGATCAAATGGAATCGGTCTCAGGTCCAGCCCGCGCCTCAAGTCGAGCAGCCGCGCCAGGTAGAGGTAAGCTCGCCCACCTCGGCGCGCCCTAGTCAGTCCAGTTTTCCACGGCGCGGCAAAGCTACGCGTACTCTCAAGGCTTCGCCGGTCCCTGCCGTCTCGCCTGCCGATCTGGTGCAGCCAGCCTCTAGCCTTCCGCCGGTTCCGATCCCTGTTGGTGTCCAGGTCTCATGTGTTCGCTCTGATCAATCGGTCGTGCGGCCGTCCAACCCTGCCGGCGCACCGTCTCGCTTCGCTCAGGTCGTGAAGTCGCTCAGCACGCCCCATACGTTTGGTGCGCGCTGCCCGCACGATTGGGTCAACTGGCTTTCCTGCCCGGAGTGCAACCCGCCGCGCCGGTAATCATCTCGCCGATGTTCCCAAACTACCACCATATATATTGATACAACACGCCCCTTGTGTATAGGCTCAACACATGAGAGAGCGGAGAGCGCCGTATGTAGTAGATTCCCTTGTAGATAGAGAGATTACAGCGAAAATAGAGCGGGGAAGGTGTTTTTTCTGCCGTCGGCCCCGTTTGTGGAGCGCGCGCCCCCGCCTTGCGCGGCCAGCCAGGCCCGCCCCGGCCGCCGCTCGACGCTCCGTGCAACCCGCCCCGCGCCCAACGCGCGCCCAGGGGGTGCCCTCGACCGCACGCCCACGACCCACGACCAACCGTTCCCATACAAATTTCTCGGCTCCCCTCCGCGCTTCTGCATATTTGCGTATCCACAAATTAGCGTTATTATTTTCTTGAATGTTTCTGCAAAAGCGCGTAGTGTGAATTTGGAAGGTAGTGATGAAAGCAATAATCCTGATTGGCGATGCGCTGGAGCGGCTACGCGGCCTGCCGGATGAGGCCGTCCAATGCGTGGTGACCAGCCCACCCTACTGGGGCTTGCGCGATTACGGGACGGCTGAGTGGGAGGGCGGCTCCGTCGGATGTGACCATCGCGCGAACGGCGAGCGTCGCCAGATCCCGCACGGCGACGGTCGTCCGGTCGAGACCGATAGCTACGCGCAGAATCGCACGTTGATTGCGGGGGCCGGGGCGAACTTTAAGGACGTTTGCGGCAAATGCGGTGCCGTCCGTGTCGACCGGCAGATCGGTCTCGAAAAGACGCCGAGTTGTGGGGCGCATGGGCTTATGCGACTACGGCGGGATTTAACAGACGAGCAGCGAGTGTACGTGGTCCAGCGCCTTTTGGGCGTGGCTGCCCCCGGTGCTCCGCATGGTGACAAGCATGGCAACGAGTAGAGCCATTCGCGGGGTCGTAACGCAAGTCGGGGAATTCAGCCCACGATTTGATGTGGTGAACATGGAGCCTACCGCCACGCTTACCGCACTTTTGGCAGGTCCAATCGTCTTGTTCCAGCACTGCTGCTCGAAAAGCCTTGTATGCTGGATTTTTGAAATCAGCGTTTCGGAGCGTGGAAGTTCCGCCCTTCCAGTTCGGGTGTGTCGGTCCAACCAGGTGCAGATTCCTGGGCGGTCTACATCCCGCGAGTTTCGATCCTCTCCCGATAGCGGCCCTATGCTCAGGCGTAAGTGGCCTGTTGCGCAGAGCTTCCCCAATCGCCTTGACAGCCTTCTCGCGGGCAGCCGGGGTCATCAACTGAGCTTGCCGACTGCTGGCGCGAGCCGCTGCCGCAATCTTGGACCGTACCTCTGGGCGTTTAGCCACATTGTTGTGCAGGTTGACGAATGTCACACGGCAGGAGTTGCTGCAAAAGCGAAGACCGCGTTTCTGGTATTCATTACCACACTGCTCACATATTCTAGGGGTTTTCATCTATGAAGATTCTAGGCCGAGATGTACTTGTTGGCAAGCATGAAATTCCTGCCGATTTGAAGCAGTTTTTTGAGCCGGCGGAGTGTGGAGAGTGCTACGTCTGTCGCATGGTTGCGGTCTTTCGTGAGGTGCGACGAGTTCTGCGGAGTGACGGAACTTTATGGCTTAATATCGGAGATTCCTATTGGGGAGGAAAAGGAGAAAACGGAAGCAGTAAGGCACGAGCAACCGCTGAAGCAAGAGGTTATGTTCAATCTGGTGGAACTGTTCAAATGAGCAAACGCCCCTCAGATGGACGGCATGAAACAATTAAACCTAAAGACCTAGTAGGCATCCCATGGATGCTGGCCTTTGCTCTGCGCGCCGACGGCTGGTATCTGCGCCAGGACATTATCTGGGCCAAACCGAACCCGATGCCGGAGAGCGTCACCGATCGCTGCACCAAGAGCCACGAGTACCTGTTTCTATTAACCAAGTCGCCACGTTACTACTTTGATTTCGATGCCATCAAAGAGCCTTCAGCAACTTGCGATCCGCGGCGTCCATACACCAGCAAGGGCGCATGGGAATTAGACGGACGGCCAGAAGATCAGCAGCATGGGGGCGAGCCACGCAGTTTCAAAGGCAACAAGTTCAACAATGGGAAGACGGCGGAGCATCAGCTTGGCCGGTCGTCCAATAAGCCTCGAACCGCAGGCAACAAGTCGCATAAATTGGTGACTGAATATGAGGGCAGCGACAGCGAGGAGCATCGCACTGCTGCGGGGTTGATGAAGATTGCCGATGTGCCTTGGGAGACCCGCAACAAGCGTGATGTCTGGACCGTCGCCACACAGCCGTACAAGGAAGCCCACTTCGCCACCTTCCCTGAAGAGTTGATCGTGCCGTGCATTCTGGCAGGCTGCCCGCCTGCCGGCAAGCGTTGCAACTGTTGCGAGGTCATTGAAACTCCCACCGGGTCAGGGCCGATAGATGACCCTACGCTGGAAATCGGACGCGCTGGCATGTCACGGCCTCGCCGTTCCGACGAAGGAACGCGCCCGATCACACGGTATGAGCAGCGGCAATATGCCGAGCAACTGCGCACTCACCCTAACCGGGAAAAGATTGCAGCACTTTGCGGCCCGGCGTTCGCCCATTACATTCGCACTGACCTTTCCGGCGCACGGCCCCTTCCATCGGATTTGCTGGACCTCTTGTTGGGATATGGGCACATCAAGCCAGCCGAAAAGTCCTGTCACTGCCCGATTGAACCGGCGGGCACGGTGCTCGACCCTTTCAGCGGCAGTGGTACAACCGGCGTGGTGGCGCTGCGGTATGGCCGCGAGTTCATTGGAATCGAGTTGAACCCGGTCTATGCAGCAATGGCCGAGAAACGCATCCGCGAGGCTGCGCCACTGCTGAATGAGATTGAGGTGATCTAATGACTTCCATCTGGATTATCGAGCGGAGCGAAGACGCGGGGCGGACTTGGCGGCCGTTGCAGGTGGTCGGCTTTAAGTTGAAACAGGCGACGGCGGAGAAACTTGTAGCGAAAGACAACGAGGAACATGCTCGGATTGCGCATTGCGCAGACTGGCGTGAGCGGGCGGTGGAGTATGAGCCACGGAGGGCTCAATGATGCAGCAATACGCTCTGGATTTCACCCAGCGTCTTCCGCCGGCAGCCCAGGCGCGGATCTATGACGGCATGAAGCAGGCGGACGAAAACGCGAACCAGCGCTGGCGCCACGTGTTCGACGGCTGCGTATTGGCCGCGGCGCGCAAAAAAGCGGAGATCACCAGCGACGACGTGCTCGCCGAGATAGAGACGCTGCCCAATCCGCCCGAGACGCATAACCTGGCCGCGATCGGCCCGGCAATGAAACGCGGAGCCCAGATGGGGATACTGGCGAGGACAGATCGATTCGCGCGAAGCATACGGCCGGAGAAGAACGGTAACCTCCACGCCATCTGGACCAGCCGCGTGTATGTTGAAAAATAACGCTTGCTATTTTCCGCAAATATGCGTAGTATGCATTCAGGAGGTTGCCATGCAAACCAACACGAAGCCGATATTCACTTTCAGCGGCTGGCGCTTTCCGCCTCCGGTTGTCGAACCCGCGGATGCTCATCAGTTTGTGACGATGGGAAAGCCTTGTCACAATGGCTGCGCCCAGTGCGGATTTCCGCAAGACTACCCGCTGCACAAGAAGGCCGCGTGAGGCCGAAGAAACTCATCCTGCTGGTAGGCAATAACACCGAGAATCTTGGTGTATTAAAGTATGCGCTTACCACTAACAGATACAGAGTCATTGCCGAGGAGACAGCGCAAAGCGCGATCAAAGTTCTCCCCGACCTGGGCTTTGACCTTTTGCTCTGCCAGTGCCCCGTAGAGAACCTGGACGATATGCTGGCCAGCGCCAAGCAAATCTGTCCGCGCACGCCGTCGATCGTACTCTCAGAGAAAGCCGGCGGATTGCCATTGACCCAGGCGCCTGACGTTTGCCTTTTCCGGCCGTCGATGGTCGAATTGCTGGAGCGCATCAAGGTAATGTGCGCGCGCAAGCGGGGACCAAAGCCAGGTTCGCATCGCAGGAAAGGGGTCGCATGAACTCCGAGCACATCGAAAGTATCGTGGACCTGGCCGCGACTATTGCGGCGCGCGCGGAAGAGATCGACAAGATTCTTATCATCTACACCCTCAAGCCGGAGAAGGATGATGAGAGCCAGTTCTCGCTCGACAACGGTCTCACGTTGGAGCAGAGTTCATGGATGGTGAACGGATTCCTGTTCTGGCTTCACGCCGGCGCAATGGGACTTCTCAAGAGGATAGTCGAATGACCGACAAACCTGATGTCGAAGTCAACATCCGCGAGATCCTCGGATTCTTCATCGGCCAGCGTCTGCTGGAGATCACACAGAACGAGGTTGGTGAACTCGCCGATCCGGATGCCGACTCCTTCATCCAGCTCATGTTTGAGAACGGCCAGTACATCAAGTTCTTCATCGCCGACAATGAGTGCTACAAAGCGAAGGCGCCGCTTTGTTTCTCTGACGGGCACCAGGTTGACGACGAGTATGTTCCGACGCCGGAAGAGGCCGCGGCGCACGGTTGGATTCTGGTCAGGTGGCGCGATGAACACGGATCAGTCGATCACTTGATTCCAACTTACGGTAAAAATCACTGCCTGGTTCCTGAATGCTGGTGCAATCCAAAGAAGGAGTATCGGGACGACGATAGTTATTTTTTCGTTCACAATGAGGCGGAGCCACGGGCCGAGGGAGAGAGCAAATGAAGGCAGAAATTAAATCAAGCGGCAATCGGGAGATGCGGGGCTATGGCAGATCGCCGTATGTCAACATCGAGTTGACTCCTGAGAATGAATTGGAACGCGCTGTTCTGCGGATGGCGTACTCTGGAAAGCGTGAGCTTCATATTTGGAGCAGCGGCGACGCGACCATTGAAATCACCATGCCGCGAGGAAAGAATTGAGGCTCAGAATGATTCAGCGATTGCATATCAGGTCCGCAGAGTTGGACGTAAACATGATGAGTTCCATCCTCTGCGAAGTGACTGATGATGGGAAGTATTGCGAATACGCCGAAGTCGTCCGCGAGATGAAGCGGGTCAAGGGCGTGCTGCGAGAGCTTGCGTTTCGTTTCCCGCCGCCACGTACAAAGAGACAGGCCAACGCGCTGCTGGCGGCCCGCGCGATTCTGGCAGAGGAGGAAGCATGACAAAACTACAACAGCGCATTGTTGAAGAATTGCAAAGATTTCCTGATTGTCGTGCCTATTATGGACATCTGATACTAAAGGTATGGCCTCCAGACAAATATCCGAGAGCATATCGCCGGAGTTGCAATGGTGGTCCGCCGGGAGTAGCAATGGCGTTTGGCCGTGCTTTGCGAGAAATGGATAAAGCTAATATCTTATATAGACCAAATGAGCGTCGGGAGCGATATGGGCAGCCAGATATTCAGTTGCTATATCCATGGCGCATCCAGGCCGCGCAGAAGGGAGCCAAGGATGGACGCTTATGAGAAACTGGTAAGAGATGCGAAACTGGTAGGAGACGCGTGGGTAGACACTGGCAGCGATTCTGTGTATGGCGGCGTTTATATTGTGTGCGGAGATGATATGCGTCGTTTTAGCGGTTATGGTCCTGCCGCCGCATTCACCCGCGAGCGCCTAGAGGAAATTCGGCAACTGAGAATAGAGATTGAAGGCGCGAAAGACGAGTTTTACACCGATGATGCAGACTTCGCGGATTGGCTCAGGGAAGGCGCTTACCTCGGAACTGAGTTGCCGACAGAGGAGCAAGAGCCTGCCGACCACGATACGGTGGTCAAGTGGGTTCGTATCTGGTGCCGAGATCAACGCACGCGGAACAGGTTGCAATCCGCATTGGCCGAGCTAACCGAGGGTATGAAACAAGAGGCTATCAATGGACGCTGATCGTATTCCCGCTGAGGTTTTCCATCCATCCGTTTTCATCAGAGAAGAGATGAACGAACGTGGATATTCACTCAAGGATGTTGTGTTCCGTATGCGCCGATACGAAAGCGAATCAGATTGGGCCACACAATGTCTCGCTGTAGAGAAGTACATGGTATGTGGGCCTTTAGACAAGAACATCGTGCTTGGTCCGATGGCGGAAGAGTTTGCGGCTGCGTTCGGTGTTAACTCGGAACTGTTCACGAACCTTGAGAAGAGTTGGAGGGGCAACAATGGCAACTAAGGGAAGCACGCTAGCGAATGGGGCGCTGAGTTTCGATCAATTTTATCAGATTGCTGGAATATGGGAACGTTACTACAACACATCTCTAGTTGAATACGATGCGTTCGCGGCAAAGAGGGACATCGACGACGTACTCGCCCGTCGCGCTCAAAAAAGCTGGACGGCGCAGGAGATACGCAAAGCGGTTGCAGACGAATTTGATTACTGCCAGATTCCTATGCCACCTGCGTTCCTTGACGATTTGATATTCCGTCTTCACCCGTCCGCGCCGAAGACGCCGGAGGAGCGCATTACAGTGACGGCGGGAAGAGGCTATTTCTCGGTGTACAAGATCGACGGCGAGATTGTTTCAGACGCGAATATAGTATCTGCGCTTGCATCTGCGCTGCGAGAGGCGGGCATGGAGGGGGGAGACGATGAAAGAGACGGGCATACTGTTTACGCCGGACAACATAAGGGCGATCCGCGAAGGGCGCAAGACTCAAACGCGGCGAGTTGTGAAAGGAGTCGCGTTAGAGATACTCAACAATGGATTCACGCCAAAGTACATCGTTGATCCGGGAAATTCTGCATGGAATTCCTATGGCGTTCCCGGCGACCGGCTCTACATCAAAGAGGGCTGGCAGACTGGCAAGAACCTCGATGACAAGAACGGCACCGAGATTGCAAAGATGTGCCTCGATGCTGGATATAAAACCCCAGGGTGCCCACTGCGGTACAGATCGGACGGCACCATAATCAAATGGGGAGAGGCCGACCTGCTTGATTTTGGGGAGTGGGGACGTTACCGTTCATCGCGCTTCATGCCGAAATGGGCAGCTCGGATATGGCTTGAGCTTACCGAGGTCCGCGTAGAGCGCGTGCAGGACATCAGCGAAGAGGATGCGGCTGCGGAAGGATGCGAGAGCCTTGAGTCTGAGCGCGAGGAATATGATTGGAAGATTTGCCCCCGATGTGGCGGAACACGCCTTTATGAATATCAGTCTATGGCGGGTGCATGTCCGGATACTGATTGTACGGAATGTGATACCTACAAGAAGCGGTATCGCTACCTTTGGGATTCGATCAACGCGAAGAAGCACTCATGGGCCAGCAATCCGTGGGTATGGGCGCTGACGTTCAAGGTGCTGCCAGCGGAAGGACGGGCCGGGGCATGGAGGGGGAGACGATGAGCGGACAATTTATAGTAGGAGATGAGGTTGAGTGGGCCAGCAACGGCTTAACGATAGAACGAGCCAAGGTTGGATGGGCTGGTTATTATCACAGAGGAATTGTTGTACGCGTTTTACCTGCCGGAACATTCTTTACGAACGACTCTTATTCGCCGCGTTGCAGGGACCATGAAAGCTACGTGGTTGAAGAAAAGCGCAAGCGAAAGCCTAAACTCTACTGGCCAATCGTGAGCAAACTACAGCGGAAGGACGGGCCGGGGCATGAGTGAGATACCGCAAGAACTCAGTGAGGGGGAAGAAACCTTTGCTCTTCACTGTAAGGCTCACAACTTAAATCCTGAGCATGAAGTGGAATTGATCCCTGGCCGTAAGTGGAGATTCGATTTTTACTTCAGAGAGCGTAACCTGGCGGTCGAGATAGAGGGAGCGACGAAGTACGGTAAGAGCCGGCACTCGCGCGGAGAAGGATTCGAGAACGATTGCCGGAAGTACAATGCGGCATCGCTGGCCGGCTTCAAGTTGCTGCGCTTCACAACCGCAATGGTCAGGAGCGCCGAGGCGATCGACATGGTTCTGGAGGTGTTAAGATGACGAAGGTTCGCAAGACCGCATTGCTCAAAGCGTTTGGCCGGCAGTGGACGCCGTTCGAGCAAGTTACTATCACGCCTGAGATGCAACAGGACTATCCTCTGCTCATCAACTGCATGGCTATCTACGCCAACAGCCGGATGGAAGTCCAGATGTTCGCGGTTGATTCTGCGATCGGCGGCGTCATGCAGGTCACTTTCATTCGTCACGGTGACATCGAGCAGTTGACGTGGGAAGAAATTCAGCGAGCCCTCCACGAGATATTTGGTCCGGAAGTTGTCGCTGTCGAGGTATATCCGGCGCTGCAGGATGAGTGGGTGACTAAGTTGCACCTGCGCGTGCTCTGGGTCTTGCCGTCCACCTGGGAGTTGCCGTTTGGGTTAGATAAGGTTGGCGCGTGGGGGAAGAAAGCATGAGCGATCCCGCATACGAAGAATTGATCGGACCGGAAGTTGTGGCAGACGAAGAGTTGGAAGAGGGAGCCAAGCTCGCGGCTCATGATCTATTCCTTCGCCTTCAGGCAAGTTTCACGGCACCAGCGTATATCACCCTCGAAGAAGTGAGGGATGCTACCGGGTTTGACGGAGTGCGAACAGCGGACGCTATGGCGATCAGTCTTTACCGGAGCCGGGGCAAGGCAATCTGGGGATTCGAGATGAAAGTCTCACGCAACGACTGGCTCAAGGAATTGAAACAGCCGGAGAAGGCGGAGTCCATCCTTCGCTATTGCCACCATTGGGGATTAGTAGTTCCCCATAAAGACATTGTTAAACCCGGCGAACTGCCAGAATCATGGGGAATGTTTGTGGCGCAAAAGAACCGGCTCAAGTGTGTTGTGCCGTGTCCTAGGTTGGATCCACTCCCTATGAGCATAACCATGCTCACCGCTCTCATTTATGCAGTGAGTAATCGCCAATCAAAAGCCGATGCTGCGGCTTTAACCGCAGCGCGAGATGAGGGATACAAACAGGGGGTGTCTCGCACAAGAACGGACGAATATGAGAAATACTACAAAGAATTAAAAGAGAAAGTTGACGCTTATGAGAAAGAGTCTGGACTATTAATTTCGTATGGATGGACTCAACCAGAGAAGATCGGCAAGGTGGTGAGGATGTTGATGGACGGGAAAGCCAACATAAAAACCGTTCTCGACCAGGCGAGGTATGGAGTGGGACACGCTGAGCGTATCAGGGAAACTCTCCAAAAACAGGTCGAAGTTCTGCAGGCGGCGTTCGACGGCATACCGCAGAAGGAAGATGACGATGAGCAATAAGCCCACACCAGCCCCCTACACCGCCGGCGAGTTACGCCAGATGCTCAAGGACCGTCAAGGTGGAATGACCCAGGTCCAGTTTGCGAACGAGATCGGAATATCAATGCAATTACTTTCCCAAATCTTCAAAGGGGATCGAAGTGTGGGCAACGATCTGGTTCTCAAATATCTGGCACCGCGCGGGAAGCGGTTTGTTCATTCGGATTGCTGGCACCTTATTGACGAGTAGGCTACTATTCAAAACCAAGTACCTGTTGGCTCAGTCTCTTCGCCGCAATCTCGCAGTACCTCTCTTCGAGTTCGATACCGATGCAACGTTGATAGAATCCACGCCCGGCGATCAGCGTGCTTCCACTTCCCATAAATGGGTCCAGAAGGATTCCCCCGCTCGGCGGACAAAGCAACTTGCAGAGATAGCGCATCAAATCCAGAGGCTTGACGGTAGGGTGATTGTTAATGCGCTCGTGAACGCCTCGGTTTCGTGGATTGTCACCACCAGGGTTTCCATCCTTTCGAGAACCATCCCTTTTGGGGGGGGTAAGTTCGCAGCAGTTGCGCTCGCGCTCTTCTTTGTCAGCCTTGGCGGTGTAAAAGAAACGGGCGGCTGAGCTGGAGTCAAGTCTTGCAGGAGAAGAAACTCGTCCATTGAATTTTCCATATATCTCGTCGGTTACGCCTGAAGGTTCATCACCACGAACATCCCCTTGCTGACCCTTGCTTTCAGGAAAGCAAGATAGAACTTCATCGCTGCCGTCGTGGATGACATTGGCAGGCCAGCGGCCAAGTTGGTTTGATGGACCACCACGAACCGCTGGTTTACCTGTACGAAACATTGTTGCGTTTGGTCTATCGTATCCTTCCGCAATTGACTCACGCGCCATATCTACTCTGCGACCATCATCTTCAACAAGATCGTCGGTCGCATCTATACGGCATCCGTCGATGTTCAAAGCCCCAGTGCCATTCTTGAGCACGTTGGCCGCGACCGTGCCCTCGACGGGCTTGCGGGCTACACAGATAGGCTCGTGAGCGGGTTTCAGGGCCGTGCCCCAACCCTGCCACTGCCTGGCTTCCACAGTGGCAGGCGCGGTCACATCGAATACCTTGCCGCTCCCATCCATGTAGCCGATGCCAGTATCGCCAGCCTCATGATTGTCGAGTTTGGTGAGGTTGGGACCGCTGCCATTCGTATTGACGCCCACGACAGGCCGCGTCGCGCCTGCCGCCTTGTCAATCGCCTTGCTCACGTCCAGCGACTTCGGAAATCCGCTATTGCCGGTCGGGAAAGCTGCGCCGCCACGGACTGCGACGAAGGCTCCTGTCGATACACGCAGACACCACATCTTTCCGGTGTATTGGAATGGCACAACCCGCACCAAAGAGGTTTTATGGCCGCGCCATGCTCGTATGCCTTGTGTTCCGCGTTCGTCGCAAACAGCATTAGGTTGGTTAGTTGATTCTCCTTCGCTTTGTGATTCCTGTGATGAACAGCTTCGGCTCTCTGGAGAGGTCTGCCAATTACCTGAGCGACCAGGAGACGATGTTCCATCACATAGCCATCCTTCCGCGCCATGCTCAGGAACTCGGATGGGCAACGAACATACTTTATTGGCTGGTCGGCATACGCTCCCTTGCGCTTCCGATAAGTCAGACCCCCCTTCCATGCTGGATTGGTCGGACCCGTCATGCGAATCTTCAACGCAGCCTCCGATTCCGGTTTCCAGTGTTTCCTCCCCTTGTATGCGTGTTGTTTCCACGCTGTGCCTCTCAGAACTCCATTGCACTCGTAGTTGCACACTGTTTGCTTGATTTTCTTCAACCACGCCAAGGGAACCCATTTCTCTTTCCCACACACCACACAGGGAACTATCTTGCCCTTCCTCTTCTTTAGCGAAGTCGAACCGCTGTTCCCTTTCCCAATCAGTGTATTGGTGCACTCTCGGCTGCACGATTTGTTCCGAGCCGCCTGAGTCCGATTGAAGGTTGGAAAGGGCTTGCCGCAATTCTGACAAACCTTCCAAAACGGGTACACGCGCCTCGGACCTGATCGTTTCGGCAAATTGGAATACTTCGCTTCCGCCTCGTTCAACAATGCAGCGATGGTTTCTGGAGACGACTTGCTCTCCAAAATCTCCGATAAGACGATAGGCGGTATCGCTATAGTCATACTCGACAATCTCCATGATTGGCTGGTAAGAATACTCGCCGTTCTCTGGATTGTAGCACAATACGCGCTCACCTATTTTTGCTTTATGGTACGGCTTGACTCCACTCTCAGACACAAGTTCTGTTTGCTCATCCAGGCATCCGTACAGCCACATGATTTGGTCGCGGATCTCGAATCCTGCATCCTCGATCGCGCAGGCCATGCGGTGATAGGTACGGCTCCCGCCAAACGAAAGCAGGTGGCCACCGGGCTTGAGTACACGCAAGCACTCTTGCCACATCTTCACATCATAGGCAATACCAGACTTATCCCATGCTTTTCCCATAAAACCTAGTTCATAAGGTGGATCGCAGATTATCGCGTGGACTAACTCAAGTAGTGGTAATATCTCCCGGCAATCGCCGTGATAGATCGTCACTCCGTTGGATTCGTAGTAGGGCGTCATCAATACCCCTTCATAAACAAATACTGCTGCGCCTTCTGGAGAACCCCTTGGGCGGCGAACTGATCTACGTTAAGGCAGAGATCTACGTTGCCGTTGCGATGCACGCGCACTACAACAATGCCGTTCAGGTCGTCCACGTCCTCCATCGCCTTCATCAACACATCGCTCGCCGACGGCCGCGCGCCGCCCCCGCTTGACAGGTCGTTCAGTGTTGGCCGGATCTCGCCCGGCCCCGCCACGCCGTCCATCGCATCGTTCAGCGCCTGGATGCGATCCTTCTTCCAAAACTCCTCACCCCGAGCCGCGAGCTGCTGCCGAGCATCCTGGGCGGCCTGCTCCATACCGGCAGGCGGTCCCATACTGGTTGGCACGCCCGGCGCCGCCGGCAGTCCCACTTGGGCTCGGTCAGCCACCTGCAGGAATAAGCCGCCGTCGGGCAGGTAGTCGGCCTGTGCCACAGGGATGCCGTGTAGCGACTCCAGCCGCGGCGCAACCTTCCCATGCCGGATTCTGAGCCACAGCCGCCAGAAAGTTGATTGGCGCTCCCTGTAGGCGGCAGCCAATGTCTCGGCAAGCGCCTGGGAGGTCGCGCGGTTCATCAAGAACATGACGGGTACTTGGCCGCGAGCGATCACCTGGTCGACCATCACGCGGCTGGCGGCTAGAAGTTCAAGGTTTGCTGGCATTGAGGTTCCTTTCGTAACCGTTCAAAATCGTTGCGTTTCGCTATTTTGCCACCAAAAGTACATAGAGAGAATACACTCAATAAAAGCCTATGCCTTTAAGAAGTGCATCTGCATCTGCATCTGCTTATGTGATGTTACGTTACGTCACGCAGTAACTTTATGTACGTCACGAGTGACACCGCCCTCTTTTTCAGCTTTTCTTCGCTCACGAAGTCGTCGTTGCCGTTCTGCCGCTGTGTGGTCTTTGTCTCGATATTTCATATAGTTAAGTATCAAATACCCACCATCCATACGGATCATTCGGCGCCCCTCGAAGTCCTTCGATCGGCTCTCAATCTCCGGTTCTCCCAGGCGACGAAGAGCTTCGATGCCGGCATCCCTTTCAACTCCAGCCCGGTTGATAATCCCAAAACTGGCAGCCGGAACAAACCCATACCAGCCGGGCGGCGCGGTAAAATTCGTGAACTCCATGCGGCTGACTTCGATTTGCCGAATTGGTTCATCAAACTCTTTTGGCTCCGCCATAAGCAGGGCTGTGATAAAGACTTCCCGCAGATCGCGTTCGATCCACAGGGTTGAATCAAGGATTCCGGTGTCAAGTTTTACGAAGGCCATGAGAGGTAATATATCACAATGTCACGGCGAGTCAATGTGACAAAAGAGGTTTATAAGAAAAATCTTGCAAGCGGAAAAACGAAGGCGTAAACTGCCAACCATGAGCATCGTAGGAATCGTCTCCCTCTCCATCCTTGCCGCCCTGTTCCTTTTTTTGCTGCTGGGCGGGGTTGCCGTCCTGATCTGGCTGGCGTGGAGCCTGAAGCGGCAACAAGCCGCGGCGAAGGCGGAATCAGCCTCAGTCTATGCAGAGACTAGCCGGCTACTGGCCGCGCACCAGGCGGAGAGCAAGGCCGCCATCGAGTCGGCGAAGTCGGCGTTTGCCGCGATTCGCACCGAGGTCCGCGGGTTGCTTGAAGATCACCGCCGCGAACTGGCTGCCATTCTGGAAGCGCACCGCGCCGCCATGCAGGCTGGAATCGACAAAATCAACGCTGAGGCTCTACAGAGTGCGGCCGCGCGCAGCATCCAAGCCTGCCTCCGGCTGGAGAAGGCGATTGGTGTCCTCCAGCAACTCTTTCTCGAAACTGAATCCCGGTCGATGCACGAGTACGGCGCCAACGAGTTTGCGCCCGAGGAGTCCACCTTCGGAGCGCCGCCTTCCGGGTTCGGACTGAGCCCCACCGCGATTCTCGACCAGCAAGCCCAGGCCGAGGAGCAGGCAATCCTCACAGAGTCTCCAGTCGAGGTTTAAGTCCATGCCCGTAGCGGCAAGCAAAAAGCGAGTGGGCAGGCCGCCTAAAGCTCCCGTACCGCCGCCGGGTTCAGCACTGGCCGTGCGCAGCAAGAGCCGGGTGAACCGTTATCGAAACTTGGCGAGTCCCACCGAGGCGGATCTCCGCCGCTGGTTCCAGGTCGAAGGCCTCCAGAAGACCGAGGCGCAAATAGCAGCCGAGGAGGGCGTCAACCCTCTCACCGTCAAGGCGTCGATCGACCGCATCAAAGAATGGACCTTCCGCAACCAACTCTCCGTGCTCAACGTCAAAGCCGTCCAGGTGCTGATGGACCAACTCGACGGTGTGAGTACCGTCTTCAAGGACGGCATGAAAGCGGAGAAGGTTATTTTTGTGGACAAGGAAACTGGGACAGTGAAAACGCATCCCGACACCGCGATGCGCCTGAAAACCGTCGAGCAAGTCCGCGGCATGATGGAGACAGTCCAGCCCAAAACGCCAGCCTTGCAGTTGAATCAGCAATTCAACGCCGGAGTAATGGGCGGCAGCGGACTCGGTCCCGGTATGAGCTTCGAGGCGATTCTCCGCAAGAAGCGCGAGCAGGCAGGTTTGACGAATGGCCAAGATATTGAGGAGGATGAGGTAATCACGACAGAAGATGAGATTTATAACGAGTTTAAGGAATTTGGTGGAGAGGAAGATGACGATGAAGGCGAGGTAGGGAATGCGAATACCCCGTAAAGACCCCACACTCAATGACTCAATTGAGGTCTTACAAGACCATTTTATCAACTGCAATCAAGATATAGACCGTGCCTGGGCAGAACTTCCAAACGGAGGATTACAATTTATTGATAATGAGATTGGAAAAGCTTTAGATACTCGCTATTACTTGGAAAACTACCATGTAATCAAAACAGAGCATGGACAATATAAAACCCTGTTTCCATTTTGGGATCACCAAGAAATTCTTTACGAGGCCGTACAAGAAGAATGGGAAAATAAGGGATGCTGTAAGATTATCGTTCTAAAACCAAGGCAAACAGGAATTAGTGTGTGGACTGCCGCGTCCATGCTTCACCGAACCATGTTTACTCCGCTTTCATTCACAATGATTGTGGCGCAGGACGACGACACCTCTGAATATATTTACCAAATGAGTCTCAACGCCTACACAAACCTTCCGTGGTGGCTAAAGCCAGAGTGGATGTATAAAACAAAAAATGGAGGAATTGAGTTTCAGCGCGCCGACGAGAAAGAGCGCATGGTTGATCCAGGTCTAGGGTCTGGACTTCGAGTATCGGCAGCTACTAAGACGACAGGAGTTGCAATTGGCAGGTCAATTCGTAACTTGCACGGCTCGGAGGTTTCAAGGTGGCCTAACGACGAAGTGTACGAGGCCGACATGAAACCGTCAATGAATGCGCGGGATACTTACCAAGTGTTTGAGTCCACAGGATATGGCCGCGAAGGATTGTTTTATGGAGAGTGGTGTTCGGCGATGAAGGGCGATAGCGATCTTCGTCCCGTGTGGATTCCAGTGTACAAGGTTCGCAAATACTATACGCTTCCCAAGGATATGCCACCAATCTATGAACTAAATGAAAGCGAGATAGCTTTCCGAGATAAAATAAAAAAAGAAGAGAATTTTGAGATACCAGACAATTTCTGGATATTCCGCCGCAAGCGATTAAAGATGGCGAGGAAAAAGCAGGGGTTTCTTGAATCGTATCCCTTGACTCCGAATGAAGCCTTCCAATCATCGGGTCTCTGCGCGTTCGACCGCGACTCTCTGGAATGGCAGGATATAAACAGCGTATGTATTCCAAGTTATGCAGGTGAGATAAATCTTATTTCAATGGAGCCGCCAAGGGTTAACACGGTAGACATATTGCCGGTCGAGCAAGGCGAAAAGTTGCCAGATAGAAAATCAGGAGTAGGGGGGAAAAGATTTCATGTATGGGAGATGCCGGAAATCGGAGCCACATACTATGTGGCTGCCGATGTAGCTTTAGGAAACGGGGGAGATTTTAGTGTCTGTGAAGTGTTTCGCGTTGGACATGGAGTTGAACCAGATACTCAGGTCGCTGAATGGTGGGGATGGATCCCCCCAAAAGCGTTTGCCCACGTAATAGCCGCGATTGGATTGTTTTATAATAGCGCCGAAGTTGCGATTGAGTACGAGGCGGATGGAATAACAACCGGAAACGAAATCCGCGATCTAGATTATCCAAACTTATATCGCCCACAATGGCGCGATAAAATCGTAAACCAGAATACCAACTGGCTCCATTTCGTTACCAACCACAAAACGCGAACTGAGATTATTGGAACAATGAATGAAGCGTTGTTAGAGCGTCGTATAATCCAAGGAAAGACTCTTATAAGTGTGATGATTCGTAGCGCCGGTCTCTTGGATGAGATGTATGATTTTGCGGAGATAGAGAGAGGCGGTCGAATAGAGGGCCAAGGAAACCATGACGATTCCGTGATGGCCTCAATGATTTGTCTGTATTGTTTGAGAGAGACCTCTAAGCACCTCAAGACGAGCGCGTCAACCGAGCACGTCCGGCAGAGCGGCGAACTCCACATCTACGGCGTCTACGACAACATCATGCGCCAGCGCGGGCAGTATAACACCCAGGCGGAAGCTGACAAGATGATCGAAGGCAAGGCGGGCTGGCAGGTGAAGCCCATCCTTGTCTGCAACGCAAATACGCTTTTTTCGCCAATCTTCGATACAATGGGCGCTGAATTTGATTTACACTCGAAGCACGGCCTTGCCACGACGGAGATCACTCCAGACTTGGTATGGGCATACAAGACCGCTCTATCTAACGCCGGGCCAGGGCGGGGACTGGAAGACTTCGGCGACGAATGGTAGGAGACGAGAATGGATGAAAGGCAACATGCAGCGTGGATGTGGGCTTGTTTGACGGCACCAGATGAGAGTTGTATGTGTCATCGGCAACTTTCTTTTGAGAAAATTCAAACCGCAGAATATGTGGAGCGGTGGAAGAAGAACTCAGACATTCCACACCCTTCAATGTTTATCGCATGGAATCCGCGCTGTCCAATTCACGGATTTCCTTCAGATTCTCCTGAATACGCGCAAGGAATTACTTGCAGCGAAAGTTGGGATGTATGGCTACCTCGATGGGAAAAACTGATGGCAATGGAGGCTACTCAATGCTAACTGGCAACAACGTGACCGGGGCGTATTGCCCCATGTGCCGCAATAATGGAAGTCCATCCGTGCAGGCAATGCGGGACAATGTGAACTGCTTTTGCCTCATGGGCCACCGCCTCAGCCACGCTCAGTTCTGGGCGATGAAGCCCGACATGATGAAGACCGAAGTCCGATTCACGCCGGGGGCCGGCGACGTGAAGGCTGAGATCTGGGTCAACCAGGAAGTGCTGATGAGGTCGAGAGAGGTGTTGGGCGAGCGCTTCCATCCGACGATTGCCTCGCTCATTCGGTGCTGCATGGCCGGCGAGCCGGTGTTGATCGACGGCGCACAGGCGGCCGAGCTGCGAAAGTTGGGCATCAAGAACGGCGCCGAAATGGTGACTACGGCCAAGTTGGTCAACGAGCTGACCGGGCAGAATGAGTCACTGATCGAGAAAAACAACGAGTACAGAGACATCATACGCGGGGCAATGTCACAGGTTGAGTAGGCGGCTCAGGAAAATATCCCCGCAAGTTCTCGCCGAAACCTTTGGCATCAGGTAAACTTTCCGCGATGGGCGACTTCAAAGAGAGACCGGAAAAGGCGCTGGAGAGGGAAGTCCTCGCCTGGGCGGATGCCGTTTATGAAGAGTGCGAGCGCGAACTTGCGGACTCCCGCGAGATCCGTCTGACTTCCCGGCTCATCGACTACATCTCTGGCCAGCAGTGGAACGCGAAGTCCCGGTTTGGCCGCTCCCGCCCCACGGTCAACCGCCTTTTCCGGCAGTTCGTCGAGATGGCCGGCCTGCTCACCGACATCGAACCCGACTTCCAGGTCAAGTTTCACAACGAGGATGAGGAGTTCGCCAAACTCTCGGAACTGCTCAACGAGATGATCGGGATGTGGGCGCGGATGACGGACTTCGAGGCGGAACTGACTCAATCGGTGATGTGGGCTCTGCTTCACACGGGCTACGCCAAGATCCAGTGGAACTCCGCGCTCAACAATGGCATGGGCGATTGCGAGTTTATGCCGCTCGGGCCGCTCAACGTGATGACGATTGGCGCGGGCAGCCGGATTCAGGACGACGAGCTCGTCGCCGCGCGCTGGCCTGTGACCATAGAAACCTTGAAGCGCACCTATGGAGACCTGGCCGACGACGTTGTTCCCGACCTGGAGGGAAACGAACCGACTGGGAATATGTCCAGACCCGGCAAGATGTCGGAGGCCACCTGGGTCCGTTTGAACCCCGCGCTCAAAAAACTGCTTGGCAAAAAGCAGGTGGACGGAAAGCGGTCACGCTATCCCAAAGCCATGCTCAAGCAGTTTTGGTTCCGCGACGGGTCGAAGAATGAAACCAGCGAGACGAAGCTGGTTGGCAATGCCCGTTACAACTGGTCGTACATGGTCGAACCCGGTTGCCTCTGGTATCCCCGCGGCAGGTTCATTGTTGTGGCCGGCGGTAAACTCCTGCAAGATGGACCGAATCCCTACTGGCACGCGATGTACCCCTTCGCCAAACTCCGGCTGATTCGAGTTCCTTGGTCGCCGAACGGCTGCAGTCCGCTTGAGCCGATCGCCATGATGAGCGACATTGTGAACCGGATCAACGGCGGAATCATGGATATGATCCGGGCGGCGATCGAGCCGCGCATGGTGGCGCCGAAGGCGGCGTTTGCGCAGAGCGTGTGGGATTCGATGGATCCCGGCGCACCCGGCGGCAAGATCATGTACAACAACAATGCGCCAAAATCTCCTGAGTTTCCGAAGCCGCCCGAGCTGCCGTCCTACGTTCTCACAATGAAGCAGGATGTGGAAAAAGAACAGGACATGACCTCGGGCGCGGCGGCCATCAATCAGGCGGCGCAGAAAAAGCAGGTTCCGGGTGGCGACTCGCTGGAGTTGATTATGAACTCCAGGTCCATCCCCATTCGGTTCATGGGCCGCGGCCTGCACAGTTTTCTTACCGATGTCGGCACGATGGTTACAGCCAACAAAATGCAGTTTGAAACCTCCAAGAGTCGCATTAAGAAGTTTGGCGTCAAGGGCTTGACGGACGCGGACTTCGAGCCGCTCTACGGGCAATGGCTGGAAAAGGGAATGGAACCGGAAGAGTTTGTGCGCCAGGCAATTTTCTCGATTCGCAAAGGCAGCTTGTTGGCCATCGAGAAGCAGGACGAAGTGCAGGTGGCGTTCGTCATGCGCAAACTTGGCGATCTATCGCGCAAAGGCCTCTACCGCAAACTGGGAGTGCCAAAAGCGGATGTGGACAAGATTGAGGCCGAACTCAAGGAAGAGGCCGCGGAGAAGATTGCGATGGCCGGCGCGGCTGGAGCGCTGCAGCATCCGCATGGAAAGAAGTAGCTCTACCTTTTCCGTTTTTTCAAAAAATCATTCAGGTCGTCATCGGAGATGCGCCAGCATTTTCGGCTGATATGAACCCCAGGCAATTTCCCCGACCTCAATAAGCGGCGAACCGCTTCAACTCCAAGACCGAGACGAGATGCAACTTCTGTGGGCGAGAGGTAAAAGTTTCCCATGCACGAATAGTAGCGCAAAGTTGCGCAAAGTTGCAAATCTTTAATTTTCCTCAAAAAAACTAGCCGCAAGGCGAGCAAAACGCCGACAACGTGATTGATATTGTCTTCGAGGCTTGATGGAAACATCTTGCTTGACCGTGGTGAAGGCCACGTAAAAAAACCGCTCCAAAGAAGGAGGACGCTATGGCTCGCAAAGGTCACAAGCGCGTACACAAGTCGCGGAAGTCCCACCGCGGCTCCAAGCGCGAGAAGTAGTTCTCGTGCAGTCAAGCACCAACCACCACGATGAAACCGGGGCCGGTGCGCCGGCCCCCAACACCCAGGAGCAATTCCATGGCAAAGAATGATCGCGTCAGCGAAGAGACTTTTGGCCCAACCGTTACGGCCCCCAAAATGACCGGCGGCAAGATTGCGCTCTTCGGCCATACGATCCACGACGGCGAACCGATTCCGTCGCGCGGCTACAGCGTCAACCAGAAAACCGGGCACCCCGCGGTCGGGATAGGAAAGAGCAAGTAACCCATGCCGATGCCAGCCCCCACCGCCGCCCCTCCGAATTTCTACGACGCCCTGCCTGCGGGCGGAGATGCCGCAGCGGGCGGGCCTCCACCGAAAAAGCCCGGCGGCGAACCGGACGCGGATGAAGAGTTGATGAAGGGGTTGACGGGCGTGTACCGTGTCCTGAGCAAGATGGCGAAGCTCAAGAAGGAATTAAAGCCTGGCTTTGACAAAATGAAGGAAGACATCAAAGCCATGGTCGTCCAGGGTCTGAAGAAAGACCCGAAAGATTTGGATTCCGGCGAGGACAAGCCGGCAGAAGCACCACCGGAGCCGCCGGCTGGCGGGCCTCCATCACCTCCACCATCCCAAACAGACGAGTCGCACGCAGCTTAGTGCGAAGGGGAGTAGTGTATGGCATTGCTTGACGATTTGAAGGGCATACTGAGCCCGGCAGAATTCGCGAAGATTGAGGGCAACAGCGCGGTGGCGACCCGCCTTGCCCGCGGTCAGGAATTGATTGAGTATTGGGACGGAGATTCGACGACACCTCCGGCCACGGTAACCGAACCACCTCCGGCGCGCAGCACACCTCCACCCGTCACTGGACAGTTTGACTTGAGTGCGATCGACCGGATGCTCGACGCGAAGCTCGGCAAGATCAACGAGACGGTTGACGCCCGAATTGCCGATGTGGTGAAGACGCGCGGCGACGAACTGGTCAACAATGCTGTGAAGATTTCGATCACGCGGGCCGACGAGTTGAACCGCATCTACGGACGCCACGAGCGCGAGGTTGGTACGCCATTTGACTCTGCCGATTTCACTGCGTTCCTGGAGAAGCCGGAAGTTAAGGCGCGCGGCTATCGCTCGATCACCGATGCCTACAACGATTACGTGGCGCCGGTTGTTCAGCAGAAGACCATTGAAAAAGGAATTGCGGACGGCATCAAGGCGCGGTCTGGATCCTCTGCGGTTCCAGGAACCACTCCGCCGCCGGCAACCAACAGCAACATTCGGATGTTCATCAACCGCGGCAAGACCAGCGCGGACGGAACTCCAACGACCGGCGCGGGGCGTGCGGCCGCGGCACTCGACAGGCTTCAGGCCCGCCAAGTTGAATTGGCGAGCTAGGACTCAACAAACTTTAACAACGGAGGCCAGTGATGGCGCTTAACATCAATGACATCAGCGCAGTAACGAAGCAGGAGATTGTCCCCGAGATCGTGGACGAGTATTACAAGGTATCTCCGGTTTTCGTTCAGATCTTCAAAGGTGAGACGGTCAAGCCTTTTCCGGGTGGCCTCTACATCCAGCAGCCGATTCAGTACGCGCCGCTGAAGGCTGGCCCGTTCGCTCCAGGCTCCACCTTCGACATCTCCTATGTCCAGACGGACACGGCGATGACCTTCGCGGTGAAGTTCTACTACGCGAACGTGACCATTCAGGGCACGCAGTTGCCGATCAACATGGGCAACAACGCGGTAATGAGCTTCGTCGAAGAGAAGATGATCAACGGTTCGCAGGCGCTGGCTCAGGCGTTGGCGACCGACATCTACAACGACGGCCAGGGAACCGTGTCCTCGCAGATTGCGTTGGACGGCCTGCTCGCTGGGTATGATGATGGCACCAACTATCCGACCTATGGCGGCCTCCCCCGCGCCGCGATCGGCTCGGGTGCCTCGACCGGCATCAATGGCTACTACGCCAACATCGCCGGGCCGCTGTCGATCACCGCGCTGCAGAAGGCCTATGGCCAGGGAACCTTTGGCAACCGCCAACCGAACCTGATCGCAACCACGCAGTCGATCTACAACCAGCTCTACAACAAGCTGATTCCGGCGCAGCGCGTCAACGACAACATCATGGTTGACCAGGCGCAGAACATCGGCTTCACGGCCATCCGGTTCAACAACCAGCGGCTCGTCGTTGACCAGTATTGCCCGACCGGATACGTCTTCGGCATGAACACCGACTTCGTGAATGTCCACATCTCGGATCACGAACTGTTTGGCTTCGGGTTCACCGGCTTCAAGGAACTGCCGAACTCGGTTGACTCCGCCGGCCAGCTCTGCTTCGGCGGCAACATCGTGGTCAGCGCGTCGCGCCTGGGCTTCATTTTGTCAGGAATTACTGGGTGATCTTTTTGTAAGCAAAGGATTTATGTTAAACGCAATTACGAGCGCCGTGCGCAACTGCGAAGACCGCTGGGATTTTTTGAATGTGAAACCGCTCGATTTATTGAGCGGCGATCGAAGGCGCGAAGATGAAGTAGCCGCGCTGGAACTGATGTTGGAAGCAAAGTAGTTTCGGGCGCATCGGCGCCGGAGGACTTAACAATGATTCAATATGAATTTCCGGTAGTCTCGACCGGCAACCTGTACACCGCCATCGACACTTACGCGAGCACAGTTTCAACGCAGCCGCCAACGAATACGCCAAGCTGGCCGAATGGCGCGCTGAACCCAATTGGAGCCGCGTTTTTGATCGCTCCTGGGTCTTCGCTGTATTCGCCGGCTCAGTATTATCCGAGCGCCAGCGGGTCGCTGAACTCGAACGGCTGGGGCGCGCCGCTGATCGTGCGCTACGTCCGCTACAAGTCGACGACCGCCTCTGCGTTGCTGGCGTATCCCGCTCCGGTCTACTGGACGGACGAGACGTTCACGACAGTTACCGGAACGTTCTCCGAAGGGCTTCCGGCAGGCACCGGCAACCTGAACTCCCTGGCCGGCTGGCTGTTGCCGAACTATACTTCTCTCGGCCAAACCGCCGGAGCCGCGGCCACCACTCTTCTGAACGGGAACTTCTGTTTCATCGCCACCAAGGGATTTGTGCCGGCGGCGATTGTGACGGCAGGATCGGCTGTTGGCGACCAGCAGTACGGCGTAAGCGGCAACTTTGCCTGCCAGAAGGTCAGTTCCGGCGGTTCGATGATCTCGCAGCGTAACGCGATAACTTTGACAGCCATCGCCACCAACGGAACTTCGGATATCTGGGTCAACTGCGATCCCACGTTCTAACCGGACGCCCGCGTGCTGAAATAGTGCGCAGGCGTAGACTCAAGGAGCAGCAACCATGTTGACGATTACACCGATTGCGGATTGCAAGGCTGTTTTGGGGCAGTCACAGTATTTGCGCGGCTATCAATTGCAGCCAGGATCTGCGGACTATCCTTCAGGCGGGTATGTGATTCCCGGCTCGCTGGCGACAGGATCCAGTGTTACCGGCTCTTTCGAGGGCGAGTTCGCCTATGGAGCATGGGAAACAGCAGCAAATTCCGCCGGGTCTCTGTATGGACTCAGTTTTGTTCCCGCAACCAGTTCATTCGCGACGACTCCCAGCCCGTCGACTACCATGACCATGCTCGTTACCTTGGGGCCGGCGCAAGCCGCCGCAGGTATCCCGCTGGGCCTTGGACCTCTTTCAGCGACCTCGACCAAGATTGGCGTTACGACCGGGGGGCTCATTACCGTTACGGTCGCCAACACTCTTGCGGCGGGGAATTTTGTCTACCTGCAGTCGTTCACCGCGGGTGGCGCACTCAACGGCGAAATCGTTCAAGTGGTTACCGCGAGCGCCACGCAGTTCACGGCGTATCAGGGACTCCAAGCCAATATCACCGCAGCCACGGCAGACATTACGGGAACCTTCCAGCTCGTCCAGGCCGCCACAGGCAACCTGCTCACCACGGGAGCTTCGGCAACCATCACGCATCTTGTCGCGACAGCAGCCAATCCCGGAACTTCTGGGTCTACTGTTACTGTGACCTGCGCCAACTCGTTCTCCGCCGGGCAGTTTGTGGTGATCCAAGGCGTGACCACAGCCACTACGTTGAATGGCTACATCCTCAAGATTGTGACGGCTTCCACTTCACAGTTCACCGCTGTTTGGAGAGGCTCAACGATCGGCACCGCTGCCGACACCGGAACAGCAACATTGCTGGTCACCGCCGGCGGCGCTCCGGTTACGCTCGGAGCTGTCGCAACCGCGAGCAATTCCTCGGCAACAGCATCTTCGGCCGGCACGGCAGGAGTGGCCACCATCACAGCCACCAACGCCTTTGTCCCTGGAAACATCGTTCTCATTCAAAGCATGGTTCTCGGATCTGTTTTGGATGGCGGCATCTTCGGCGTGATCTCGACCGGACTGACTGGCTCTGCCTTCGAGTTCAATGGAAAGATGGCGGCTATTTCCTCTGGGGCTGACACCGGCACGGCAACGCTTCTTGTCACCGGAACGCCAACCAGCGCGCCGCAAGTTTCTCCAGGCACCGATCTCAGCGGATGCACCTGGTTCGCCGAGTTCCTGACCAGCGGAGAGTAAGGATCGATCACAGAGGGGCGGGGTCACAGACGGTTACCGCGCCCCTCCCCTCCTGAAGAACGGAGGGTAGTTACATTCCGATCATTCCACCTATCGTGATTCCCCAGCAGGTCCAGCCGAACGCTGGCGTGCTGCCGTTTGTCCAGCAAATGAACTTCGGAGGAATGATTGGGCAAGTTAGCTCTTGGAATCCTAACTGCATAGCTCAGATACCTGGATGGATCAATAACATTGTTCGAGGTTTGTATTCTCGTCGCACTTGGTATGGCCTCTTCACTAAAGGCCAGATCATCTGCCCAGCCTCAGTCAGCGGCGGCACGGCGACGGTCACCTACAACTCCAATACCGTGCAGGGCAACAACACGACCTGGGACCAGACGCTCATCGGCCGCCAGTTTCGCGCCGGCCTCAACACGCCCATCTACACGATCACCGGAGTCGATCCCTTCGCGCAGGTGCTGACGCTGGAGCTTCCTTGGGGTGGCCCGTTCCCGCCGGGGCAGACGACGCAGACGACCGGCTACTACATCGTGCAGATGTACTACAGTTTCGGGCCAAACATCAAATACATTAAGACGTGCGTCAATATGCAGATGGGATTCAAGTTGTGGACGAATCTCACACAGGACTATCTGGACAACCGCGACCCGTGGCGCATCACCGTGAACTTCCCTTGGGGGCTGGCTCCGATGCCGGCAGATCCGAACGGAAACTATCTGGTGGAACTATGGCCATCCCCCTTCACCCAACAGGCGCTGCCCTTCATGGCCTACACGCAGCCGGCCAACCTCGTCAACGACACCGATTCTCTTCCGCCGTACATTCGCTGCGATGTGGTCATCAAAGAAGCGATGTGCTGGGCGCTGCGCTACAAGCCGAAGGAAAACCCCGGCTACGATCCGCAGACGGCGTTGCAGTTGGCGAACACCTTTCACCAGGAGTACGAAGGCCTGTTGGTCGAGATGATGAACGAGGATGAGAACCTGTACCGGACGAGTGCGACGATTCAGGGCGAGGATCTGCCGTATTACACGCCGGGGGGATCGCTTTGGGACGCACAACATGCCGTTATGTCCGGCGGCGCGGCGAACGATTGGTAGTGGTAAGATGGAGACGAGATGAGTCAGACTTGTGATGCTTGCGGCACGGTGGTTTTTCGGCGGCGGTACATGGCCGAGCAGAAGAGATGGCTGGGTTATGATTGCGGATGCTTGGCGGCGGATTGGATACCGAAGAGTTGTGCCAATCCGTTCGATTTGACCCTGGATCACGTCTATGACGAATTTGGCCAGAGGCTCCATGTGTCCAGCATCCGTGAACTATCGGCAGCCGAGACGCGGCTTGGATTTCAGCACGTTGTTTTGAACCAAGACCGGCAGAATTGGGACGACCCGCCGCAACAGCGCGAGGTGACTGTGAGCGATCTTGTCAAGAGGAAGTTCTCTCAGTTGAGACGGAGGTACGCATGAGCGAACCATCAGAACAGACCGGCGGAGTTTTCCGGAGCAAGAACGGTGGAAAAGTGGAAATCTCCACCAATTCCCATCCCGCCACCGACGACTTCCATATCGACCGCGCGCGCCTGGGCACGCATCCCGAGTGGGACGAGAACGAGCCGAACGACTGGGGCGGCAAGGGCAAGTCCGTCGAGCGGCCCAACTCGATCATGGACAATTGCCGGGGCGCCATGGGCGGAATCGGCTACAAGTCCAGTTACCGAAGCGTTCACGCGCCGGCCAAGCCGACCAACACGGAAGGGCCATGCTGTCCGCCGTCGCCGTATGGCCGCGATGCCGAGAATCCACTGACCAGACTCAAGGGGGATTGATTATGTCGCTCAGACCGTTTTATGGAGTTCAAACCGTTTCAGGCAGCGCGCAGCCCGTCTTCGGCACGGCCGTCACCGCCGCTGTCACGCCGCCGCCGGATCAATTCAGCGGCAACCTTACGCCGGGCTCCAACGAGACGCAGTGTACGCTGACCGTCACCTCGACCAACGGCTTTCTGCCGGGCGACCGCGTGGCTGTCGGGCTGACCGCGGCGTTCAAGCCGGGTATCGTGGCCGCCGGCTCCATTCCCGATCAGGGGATGGTGAAATCGATCACCTCCGGAACTGCGATGGTAGTGCAGGGTTTGAAGAAGTCCCATGCCGCCAGCGGCGAGTGGTGTGTGCTGGCCGAGACCGCCGGCCGCATCCGCATCCGCTTTCTTGGGTCCAACGTGCTCTATATTGCCAATGCGTCCACCGTCAACTCAACCGATCTCTCGGTTATTGATGTGCTGGCGCCGAGCACTTTGTTCGATTCGGGCGCGATCGGCACCAGCCAATCCTGGAACACCTCAACGTTTTGGGCCTACGGAACATCGAGCGACACTTTCGTTGCGGCGCTCGGCCAGATTTAAGGGAGCATTGGCATGAAGAAACTCATCTTGCTTTTAGCATTTACGATTTTCAGTTTGCCGCTGATTGGGCAGGTTCCACCCGCCAGTCTTGGCTATTGCTGGTATGCGGTCCAAAGTAGTGCGCTACCCTGCGGAACCGCATAGGGGATGAATGACGACACCGATCTCCACGCTCGCCGCGAATGTCCAGAGCCGCTTGGAAGAACCGAGCGGCTCTGGCGTATGGTGGAGTTTGCAATACGAGATCTACTCGGCGATCATGGAAGCCCAAAACGATCTACTTCTGCTTATTGGCCGGCCTACGCAGATCGTCAACATTCCACTGACGCTGACCGCCAACTCGGTATGGCAGGCCGTGCCAAAGGGCTACTTTGCGATCACGGACATCCAGGGCGCGAGCTCACCTCTCTACAAAGTCAACTTGTGGGATCTCGACTTTTTGATGACCTCGTGGGGACCGGATTGGACTCAGGACGTGGACGACGTTGCTGTGCGCTGGGCGCCGATCGGATTCAACCTCTTTGTGGTCCATCCGGCGCCGTCCACACCGCAAAGCGTCAACGTGACCGCAATTCAGTATCCAACGACGGATGTTTGGCCGTACACTGGAAGCGAGAGCGTGGTTTTCGAGGACAATTTCTTCCAACTGATCGAGGAGTACGCAGCGTTCTACTGCCGGATCAAGGAACTCGGGGGAGAGTTCCAGGAGGGCATGAAACTCTTCGACCAGTACATGCAGGGCGCGAAGCGCATGACGGCCATACAGGATCTGCGCGACCCGCTGCTCTTCACGGGCGGCTATGGCGCGGCTCAAAACGTCAACCCAACAACCAAGAGATAGGAGATTTCCATGGCGAACGGAATTCAGCGGTTCCACGGCGTAGTCAGCAAATGCTCTTGCGGTCTCGCAGACCATCCCGAAGGCACGGGCGAGCGCGCCTGCCGATCTTGCTTTGGCAGAGGTTTTGTGGCTGAATGCACCGCATGTGATGGCAAGGGACAGACCACACAGAAGATGGCGGGCGGGCCGGGCTTCATGTCGGCAACCTGTATCGCGTGCGGAGGCAACGGAATGTTCGGCGTCAACAAGCCGGCGGATTGGGACGAGACGCACTTGGTTGCCGCGCCGGAAGAAGCGCTCGTCACGGCTTAGGGGAACAAACAGGGAAAAGGTGAATCGTGGAACATTGAGGGGTGAAGGTTGAGCATTCCAGGTGTGGGATACAGGACGGCAGGTGACGTACTTATGGAGGTGGCAGCTCACCTCGCACAGCCCGCCGTCTACCAGCCCCTCGTCAACCCTGTCACTGCGGGAGCGGCGCAAACCGCCACTATCGCCTCGACCACCTACGTCTATCCCGGCGCGCAACTCGTAGTAGAGGTGCCCGGCAACGCCGCGCAAGAGGTCGTCACCGTCCTGACCGTTCCAACCCCTACCACTTTCACCGCCAACTTCGCCAACAATCATCTTGCCGCGGCTCCGGTCTGGGGAGCCACCTTTCCGACACAGGAGGCCACGGACCCGATCTTCACTCAGGCGGAGATGCTGCAGTACCTGTCACGCGCGCAGAACGAGTTCCTGACGGCCGTGCCGTGCTTCTACGAACGATTCTTCCAAAACGTGAGCATGGGCCTGATCTACCAGGCCACGCCGCCGACAGCCATCCTGATTGACCGTATCGCGTCTTCAGCCATCGCTATCGGCATCACCAGCATGGTGCGCTCGGGCGGGGTTGTGACGCTTACCGCGGGCGGGCCGACAAACCTGTCGCAGTACAACACCTTTGCCGTGGTCAGTCCGACCGACTCATCCTTCGCCGGCGTCTTCGCGGTCATCAGCGCGCCATCGCCCAACGTCATCACCTACCGGCAGGTCGGCGCCGATGGTTCGACGACAGGCGGCACAATCCAGTCTATGCGTAGATTGTACGAGTTGACGCAAGAGGAGCTGGTCCAGCAAGATCGTAGTTGGCAGTCTAATTACGTCGGGCCGCTGCAAAGCTGGTTCGAGGACCGGGCTGGGCTCTACCGCTGGGGCGTTGGCGGGCGGCCGTCGTCGAACTTCCCGGTCGAGTTGCTCTGCGCGGTGCGAGATACGGACACGCTGGGCCTTTTGGACGGTTTCCTAGTGCCAGATTGCTGTCTTCATGGAATCAAGTATTTAGCGTTAAATTTTGCGTGGTCCAAGGATTCTGTAGCTCAACAGCCGCAGATGGCCGAGTTTGCGCTCAAGCGGTACGCCCAGGTGGTCATGGCGACCGGGCGCTACATTCAGGCAATGAAGATGGGAACGAAGTAGATGGCCAACAATCCCACATCTCGCCCAACGCCTCCGGCTGCCACGCCGCTGCCGATCCAGCGCGTCCAGTTCACCTCCAAAGACTTCTCGGAGAACACGGCGAGCGTCAACGTAACGCTCAACCAGATCATCGGAGCTATTCAAGCCCTGCAAGGATCGAGTGGGCCGAGCGTACTCCCTTCGGGTATCGACGTGGCCGGCAGCACGGTCACAGGCCTGGCCGCTCCCACTTCCCCGGCAGACGCAATCTCCGCGGGCCATGCGGCCAGCCAATACAGCGCCGCGTCGCTCGGGCCGCAACTCGACATTGGCGGATCTAATGCCCTGAAAGGTCTGACCGGCCTGCAGATGACCTCGAACTCCCAGGCAACATCGATTGCCGCGATTCAAGCGGCACTGGCGACTGGAGTGAGCGGCACGGTGACTCTGGTCAAGTTAACTGTCGGTGGGTCAAATGGAAGTTTGACTTTTACCAAAGGACTGATAACTGCCTTCACGGCACCGACGTAGAGAGAACGACATGGCGCAGGACACTGAGTACAAACCCGTACCATTCATCTACAAAAGCCGCGGCCTTGTCGCGCGCAATATCGAGGACCAAGCCCCAGAGTACACCTATCTTCAATTATTAAACTGCCTGGAGCGCGAGGAGAACGCGATGTCTTCACGCTTTGGCACTCAGATTATCAACCGCGATCCCGCCGGAACAGGAACCAGTAATTACTACTTTACTCAGCCCGTCACATCTCTTTCACGCCTCACCTTTCAAGGCAGCGCATGGCGGTATGCAGGTCTATCTGACGGCTCACTCTGGCGGCGCGCGGGCAACACTCAAGGAACATACACGGAACTCACATTGCCGGCGACCGTCACCGGGACGCAGATCGTTCTCTCCGGCCAGCCATTTGAGTCTATTGTCCAAAGTTGTTTCGAGACGAGCCAAGCCTATCTATTTATCTACGACCAGAGCGCATCGATCAAAGATCAGGGAACAGGCAGTCCGCAACTGACCGGAATCGACCCGTCGCCATACACGCTCAATGTTCTTCCCTATGCTCCGCTGCTTATTATGATCGATAATTTTGCATCGGGGAACGTTTATTCTAATTCAGGAATGAGCGCATGGGGTTATGGGGCGCTGGACACTTTGGACGCCACATACGGGGCGCTCATTACAGACTTCAGCCAGTTCTACGGAATAACTCTATCAACCGGAGGGGGAACCCGGTATCCTTCATCCGGATATGTTACCGGCTCATCGGGCAGCGTATCTCAAACCGGAGCGGGAACCAATACGGTGACGACGACCGCGGGAAGTGGATTTGCATCCGTAGTTCCATCGACAGGGCAGATTGTCACTATTTATGTCAATGTCAGCAGCAGTTGGATTGTAAGCGGGGCAGGGTATGTTTCCGCAATTTATGAGTATAGCGTGGATGGAGGAACGACCTGGACTGGATTTTATACCGCAAATGCCAGTTCCGGATCGGGATCAAACCCCAGCACCCCAATATCGTTTCCTGTGTACACGTCGAACCTTAACCTGATTCAATTCAGAATAGTTCTTACGGCAACATGCTTTCCAGCGGGATCTCCATCCTGCTCCATGACCGCAGCGATTACAAATCCCTACGCGGTAGTGAGCAGCCCCGGAGCGTTTGGACCTATCGCGAACGGTATGATAGCCCTGCTGAATACAAATACGCAGGTTGTCGTTCCGATCTCCAGCGTCACATCGCAGACTCTTGTTGGAGGCGTATATACTCAACTGCTTGTGAATACGACGACCGCGCACGGTCTCGTTGCGAACGACCTGATGGCCATCTATGCGTCGTCGAGCGATCTAGTTGACGGATTCTATGAAGTGATCTCGGCGCCGTCCACCACATCTCTTACGATTGCCTTCCAGTCCGCCGTGCAAATTGGAGCGATTGGAGGATATGTTACTTATACAACCGCGGGTTCAGGCGACGCCGATGCGCCTTCCGCATGTGTTCTTACAGATCAGTACGCTTCTCCGTATCCGTCACAGATGTCCGCATGGGGTTTCTATGAGTGGGTTCCCCCATCGACTACCGCGTTTCCTCTGGGAGCATGGAGCGGGACGATTGCGGGGGCAAGCTCAACTGCGACGGTGAGCAAGATAGTAAATCTGGACTTGAATCAAAACAATCAAGTGACGGATGCGGATTTGATAGTTCTGACATTGCTGGTATCGAATCCGGCGAACATAAGCCAAATAGAGTTACAGTTCTTCACAAATTCAGGAACAGCCAACTACTATTCTGCGTTCATTTCCCCGGCCTACTATCAAGGAGCCATAAGCGGAAATACGACTGCATATCAGGCAACGGAAAACCAGATACTTGCGGACAATCTCGGATTGATTACGGGGCAGCCCGCAGGAACAATCAGCGCGCAGTTGCAACCGACAAATATCTCGACAGGCTCGGGGTCGTGGCAAGCGTGTTACATTCCGCGCGGAAACTTTCTGCCGGTTGGTCAAGCGGGGCAGGCTGGTGTCGACTGGTCGAACGTCACGGGGTGGCAGTTGACGGTTACGACAAACTCGAATGGCGGGGTGTCGTTCTCGGTCAACGGTCTCTATCTTCAATGGGGATACGGCCCATCGTCGTTTGCGGGCGTGGGCTACGATTACCGGCAGACATATTACAATGCCAACACCGGGACCGAATCGTCGCCGAACCCGGAGCAGATGTTCAATGAAGACTACGGCTATCTGGCCTCGACGGCCGCGCCGATCTTCTTGCGGCAGGCCGCGCAAGTAGTGGGGCAGTATTCTCCGGACCCCCAGGTGACTCATGTGCGCCAGTATCGCCGCGGCGGGACTCTTTCGTCGAATTGGGTCCAAGTCGGCCAGATACCGAATGTGACGGGAACCGGCCAGTTTGTCTTCAAGGATGTGATCGCGGATTCCTACATTCAACAGGCGCAGATTCTGGTGCTTGACAATGACCCGCCGGTGACCAGTTCCCTTGTCACGCCGATTCAGACGACGCTGGCGGCGGCGACCACGCTTTCCAGTTTGAATTCAATCTACAGCACCTTCAGCCCGCGGACTGTGACCGTGGCGCAAACCGGCGCGGTGTTCGTACAGAACCAACTTGCCATCATCGGCAACCCGTCGAACGAAGAGGTGGTGGCGGTCATCACGGGCGGAACGGGAACCTTCACAGCAATTCTCCGTCTGCAGCACAACCAGGGCGAGCCGGTCAGCGTTTACGCCATCCCCCGGCAGCCATGCAGTTTGTGTGCCGAGGCCTACGGTCAGGTATGGCTGGCCGGCGACGCGAACAATCCCAACAACCTTTACTACTCAAAGAAGGGATTGCCGGAGAATTTCGGGCCGCAGAACTACATTCCCGTCTCAACTCCGGACGACATAATCAATGCGGTCATCAACTGGCGCGGGACGCTTATTGTCGGCACGCTGAAGACGTGGAAGATCATCGTGGGCGGGGCAAATCCCTATCCTCAGCCGACAGGCTCTGTGCATGGCATCGTGGCGCGCAATGGCTGGGTCGAGGTTGAAGGCGCTGTCTGGTATCGTGCTGCCGACGGCTGGCGCGAATTTACCGGCGCCGACGGTGTGTACAAAACGCTGCCGATCGAATGGATCTTCCGCGGCAACCCGCAGTGCATCCCGCCGCAAGCGGATCCAACCCAAGCCGGCCAGGACGTTTTCGCCTACTACAACAACATGGTCTTCGGGTCGTACATCAGCCTCAACGTCGGCAGCCCGCGGTATCGCATGGTGTACGACACGAATTACCAGCGCTTCCGCTACGACGACGTGGCGGCAACCGCAATGTTCTGGGAGAAAGACACGAACGTCTTCCTCGTCGGCAAGCAGATCGGGACCGGGAAGTACGCCGTGGTACAGGACCAGGTGGGCGACTACGACGACGGCGGCTGGAACACAGCCACACCCCCAGCTCTAGTCCAGACTCCGATCACCATAACCGTCCAGCATCCGTACCGCGACCTTGGCAAGCCGCATAATACGAAATCATGGAATGCCTACGAGACGGACGTGAATACGCAGGGCCAGGTGATGACCTCGACGTTGCTCTTCGAGGACGGAGCGATCTCAGTTCCACTGGCGAACGCCTCGACGGCGACCAGGCAGAAGGTAGAACTCTTCGTCAACAGCGGGCTCGGCCAGGAAGCATACCGCGCGTCGATCGTTCACACCATCCCGGTGACGGTTGCGCCGATTCTCTACCAGGAGGACATCTACGCGGCGGTCTTGGCGGAGCTGACGGCGACCATCGACTCTTACTGGATCAAGTTCGGGACGGACGAGTCGAAGTTTGCCAAGCAAGCCTACTTCGATTACAGTTCCCCGGTGGCAATTGATGTGAGCCTCTACGCCGACAACAACGCAATTCCGTACTTTACGTTCACACTGCCGGCCGCCGCGACGCGCACGGTGATCCGGCAGAGGTTTGGAAACAACAACCCAGGGACGACGGCGTTCACCTTCAGGACATGGAGGCTGGTTGCGCTGTCAACTGGAGCGGTCCCGCCGGAACACTTCCAGATGTGGGCGCCAATCAAGATCGAATGGAAGCCGGTAGGGGCGGGTAATACATTCAAGCCGTATGAACTTCAAACGTAACAGAGGACGATCTCCAGTGCCAAAACAATGCGAAGACAAAAAATGCAGGTCGAGACACCCTAAAGGGGTGTTTATGGTGGATGGGCACGTCAAATGCTTTGCCTGCTACGAGAGGTTTATGGAGACGAACTATGTTGACGAGCACAGAATCTACCGCCTCTCTGATGATGAACGCGATTTTCCCGAGACAATGAAGCAGTTTACGGCTCGTGAAGTGAGGGTATGATTTTCCGCTTGCAAGAATCGGATGCCGGGTGTACATTTGAATTGCAAGCGTAACCAACGCTTAGAGACGAGGACAATTCATGGACGTGAAAGATCTGGAACTCGACGCAATTTCCTTCAACCAAGCCCCCACCAAAAGCCAACTTGTGAATACCTTGCGGGATGTGAGCAACTTCCTGGGCCGCATTGGTGGCGCACTCATTCTGGATGGCTCGTACTCCGTCGCCGACCCGCCCCTGGGCCAGATGCTGAACGCATCCATCCAACTCAAGGCCTCGGCGGACGCCTTTGACGCCGGGCCGAATGCCTCCGGACTAGCTCTTCCGCAGCCGGCTCCTGGGCCGCAACGGGTTCGGTAATTTTATGAGCTTGGGGCCGGGTGCTATGGTGCGCAGGGAAATCCTGCGACGCAGCCCTATGGGTCTCCTGAAACAACACGTCTGGCCCCGAGGAGAAAGGAATCTTAATGCCCATCGAGCCATTGATATGCAACTTATGCTGGCGACCGGGGATGACCTGGATGTCATCGCGGAAAGGAAACGGAAATGTCTATCTTTCAATTTAGGCGAGGTCTTGTCCACAAGAGCATGATCTGTGGAACAGATATACAAGCCGATTCCTTTGATGGAAAAGGATATCATTTTGATATTCCCATCAGGCATCCAGACAAGGAACCCTTTCAAGGTTTTATTCTGAAGGCTCTTTGCTTCGAGGTGCGGTGGAAGTATCCCTGGTCGGCGGTGTGGTTAGAGTCGAGCATTGCCGTCGTCGTTGGCGAACACCGCTTCGTTTTATTGCGTAAGAAGTTTCGGCAGGCTACTCCACAGCTGAAGATTATTACGCAAGAGATGATAGACCAGCAGAAGAAGATGGATGCTGGCAGGGTTGAGAGACCCGTCAATCTCAATTCGCCGTTCTGGGGTGAGTTCACCAAATGGAAGTCGGCAGGTATGCCGGACGCCTGGAGTGACCATTCGGGCCAGAAACGCGCGGCAGCGACGCTTGAAAAAATAAACCCAAGAGGAGCGGAAGTTGAGGACGGCTTCGATCAGATAGTAAATGCCATGAAGAAGGCAGACGAAGCGAACAAGGATGGCGGAACGGGACGAGCGGGGCGCGCAGCCGCGGCACTCGACCACATCGAAGAAAAGAGGAAAAAGATTCAGGCGATATCCACTGCGCCCGTTATAGAAGGTTATGTCTTATCTGATTTGAGCGAGATTACTCACGGGTGTCCACCATTCAACGGGCTTCAAAGAGCATTCGGAAGCCTGGTGCTCGGTAATACAAAACCATCTCTTATCTACTCGTCGAAGGCGGTAATGGATGATGTATTATTCCGCATGATTCCTTCGCAGATCAAGCCCGTGACCTACAATACGAAGGATGGGTTCTTCTTCAATAACGCGGTCTGGTTACAAGACGACCGGCTCGAAGGAACAAAAACAGTTGTCTTGCTGAATGAATCCTGGCCTGATAACCCAAAATTGAATGGATACTACGAGTATCCGTTGCAAGAAGAAAGGACCAAATGATGTACACCCTGCTTCCCGTCGCTCTGCCACTGATCTTGTGGATCTTCTTTCGCCTCGCCCTGCGTGCTGGCCCTTACGAGATGGACCACGGCAACGGCACTAAGCCGGGAACCTTCTTTCCGTTGCTGATTCTCTACTCGGTCTTCTTCTATGTCGTCGCCGGTCTAGGCTTCTACGGCGCGTCGTGGACTTTCAGGTACACCGGCAATCTGTGGGTCTGCGGAGTGTTTCTAATTGCTGCGCTCTGCTCGCTGTTATTCAACGGGTTGCTGGTGTTCTTCTACGAAGGGTACATGACAGTGAAGTACCCCGGCAAGGAGTTCAGTGAAGCGCGGGGTGTGTACGAGAAGATCGGCCCGTCCAACTACACCCTCAACAAATACGCGCTGATTCTCTCGCTTGGCTTCTCCTCGGTGGCGCTGCTGATTACCGGCACGGTGTTGCTGGCGATGGAGGTTGGACGGTGAGTGAGGTTGACGTTCTGGCGGCATTGAAAGAAGACGGCTATCGCCTCGGCGATCTGGCCGCCATCCGCTACGACAAGAAGAACGCCGATCTCTTCCCCGACGACTATCTTGGCCATCTGTACAATCGCTGTCGCGAGTCCAAGCGCCGGTCTGGGAACGGAATACTCGACGCTCTTTTTGGCGGCAACCCCGCGTCCGACTTCAATTCCATCGTCACCTATTTTTCCAGCCGCGCCTTCCTGCTTATCCTTGGCCGGTGGGAAGGCGACAAGTTTCACGAGCTCGGTTTTGCTTTCCCGACCGTCATGATCGGGACGAACAGCACGGAAAGGTCGATGATCGCCGGGTATGGTTTCTTTCGTGAAGCCTGGGGAACCGAAGACCAGCAGATTGTGACCATGCTGGGCCTTGCCTACATCTTCAAGGAATTTGACCTGCGCGCCATCATAGGCAACCGATATACCGACAACACGCTCACCGCGAAGTTCATGGGCCGCTTCGGCTTCAAGGACTGCGGCGAGATTCCCTGCTTCCAGTTGCGCGAGACCAAACTCGTTCCGCTGGTGGTCTCGGCGCTGATGCGCGAGGACTTCGAGCAGTATGTGGCCGACTTCCTGGTCAAGCAGTACCGGGCGGAAGAGGTTGAAGAACCGCTGATTCTCCCCCTGCTGACCGACACTCCACGCGAAGCGATAGATGCTCAGGTGCAACGCCTGGCCGCCGGAGAGATTGCGGTGGTCTACTTCCCGTACACCTCGACCTACGTGCCGGGGATCCCCGATGGTATGGACTTGAAGGTGATCGCGCAAGGGGAGAACGGCGCCGGGATCTACTTCTTCAATCCGAGAATGGTCGAAGAGGCGCAGGTCGGGCCGCTCAAGATTGTTCCACAGCCGCGCACCGCGCCGCCCGTTGCCGCGCCAGTGATCGATGTGCAGTGGCCAGAGGTCGATGAAGTCATTCCCGAGGCGGAACGCGCCGCGCCATTTGCCGTTGAGGATTGGGTCGTCGTCCAGGCATTTGACGCCAACGGCGCGCTGCTACACGACAAGCTCGTGGAGCGGACGGCCGAGGCGGTTGCCGTGCAATTCGAGGTCTTCGAGCGCCAATTCCCCGGCTGCAGGTGCGAAGTTGTGGCGGCGATCGAGGACGATATACAGCCGGAGTTGCCGTTTTGAAACAAAGGAGAATAAGAATGAAACCTTGCGAGATTACCGAAGAAAAATGAATAAAGAGCAAAAAAAGCGGCTGACTACTCAACCCTGGCTGCAGTTCGAGTGCCCAAAGTGCCATGCAGCAATAGGGGATGGATGTTGGCCTAAACAAAGATATAGTTTATGCCATGGAGTAAGGTTTTCCTTAATACCTATTCAGATAAAACAAAGACTCTACCCTGTGTATAAACTCGGAAGTCACCCTTCTTCTTTATGCAAGCGCTTTTGTCACGGCTCATGCACGGGAAGACGACATGAGGGAGATGTGGTAAACGGGATATTGTGCTCATGTCAGTGTCACATCGGAAAGGGAATAGAGATTAAAAAGTGGCCCAAAAAGGCGAGAAACCCTCTGGCTTCTACTCTCTGCCAGCTTGGTCTAAAGAGCCATGAAAAGTGTTCTGGTATGCGCCGGCTCCCCAACAACCTCTACGCCCCCTGCGAGTGCGAGTGCCATCAAGAAAAGCCATGACCGATTTCTCTGTAGATCTCTTCATCGCCGATCGCCTCAAGAACGCCATCGACACCATCCATGACAGGTTCGGTACGCCGCGTCCAGGCCGCCAGCCGGACTACCTGATGGGGCGCTGGTGCGTCCGATGCCACAACTCCCTACCAGAAGATTGGGCTGGGCCGTGCGACATTTGCGGGGCGGCGACAGGTTCGATTTCTCTCGACGGCCTGCTCGCGGATGGACCGCAGTGCGCCAGCACCCCCGCATACAGCGGAATCCCGCGCGCAAAATCCTGAAAATCATTTCCCGCAAGCCAGTTCCCCGACCCGTCTCTCCTGCTATCATTTCGCCGTAGGAGTGTGGCGATGATGGAAAATTCAGAAACATCAACTGGCGCAAGCAGAGTAGAGGGAGGGTATTTTTACGGGAAAATCAGCCACAGGCGTTAGCCCTCAAGTTCAGAACTCTGGGATCCAGAACAACGATGCTCTGACCCAAATTGCGATGCAGCAACAACAGCAAAGTTCTCAGCTCTTCAACGAGTCAAATCCCGGCTTTCAGCAAAGTGAAAATTACAATCAAACTTTGGCGTCGGGAGATCCCTACGCCATTTCTCGCGCAATATCTCCTGCAACCCAACAGATCGCCAAGGCCACAGCCGGAGCCAAACAGAACATCATGAACAATGCGCCGGCCAGCGGCGCGACGGCGCTGGCTCTGGAAAGCGCCGATGTGGCGCAAGGCGCGCAGGTGGGAAGTGCGGCAACCGGGTCGTACCTCAATAGCTTTTCAGCTCTCTCGCAGCTCGCCGGCCAAGGAACCGCCGAGGGAATCTCGTCCGCTGGAGCGGCCATCTCCGGACTCGGAACGGCAAATCAGGGATGGGGTCAAGTCGGCCAGCAACAGATCGAGGGACAGCAGTTGGCCGCCCAGCAGAAAGGGCAGAGTCTAGGCGCGTTCGGCTCTTTAGGCGGCGACATAGCTGGGATGATCGGCGATACCACAACCGCTGGCGGAGCGACGGGACTGGCTGCTCTATTTACATAGGAGACGAGATGCCGACGAAGAACGAATACGATCCAACCATTTCGCAGCCAACCTACCAGGCGTACCAGCCGCCCGAGCCAGCTCCACCCCCGCCCCCAGTTCCGCAAAGTCAGCCATTTCAGTTCGCCGGCTTGCCGATCTCAAAGGCGGGAGCCGCAGCCGGACTCCTCGACAACATCTTCAAGGGCTACATGAACGGCAAGGCGGCGGCCGCGCAGAAGGTGGCCGGGCAGTTCAAGGCGAAGAGCGACGGTCTGGTTGCGTCTCATAAAAACGATGAGCAAAAACTTAACGAATTGATAAAGGCTGGTGTTGACCCCAACAGCGATGATTACAAGACAGCCAAGTTGGCAGAGCAGACTTCTTATGGGGCAATGCTGGACTGGCAGGAAAAAATGGTAAACGGTCCAGACGGTGGCAGCAAGCCTAAAAAGTCGTCGAAGAAGGGCGCACAAAGCCAGCAACCGACAGACCAACCTCAAACTCCACAGCAGCAGATAGAAAAACTCAAACAGATTATGCAGACAGGCAACCCGCAAGAGAAAGCGTCAGCCTTGCTGCAAATTCGTAAACTGGTTGGCTCGCCGATGAGTTCTATGACCAAATGGTATGAGTCACCGGCAGGGCAGGCGCAGCGCGAGCAGTACAACCAAGCGTATGCCGTGGTGAACCCGCCGAAGCCTTCGGAAAGCACAGGAAAAGTCGAATGGCTTGCCGGGGAGGACGGAAAGAAGAAGCCTTTTGAATTGCAAGATGGAAGATATGTACCTGTTGAAGTTCCTGAAGGTTTCCAGCCTCCGACCAAGCCTCCAACTGCATCCGAGTTGAAGCGGAAGGATTACGATGATGCCCTCAAGAAAGGATACAAGGGATCTTATGAAGAGTGGATAGCCGAGGAATCGACTCGCGGACATAGGTCTGGCGGCGGCGGTAGTGAGTCTGGTGGCGGAGCGCCGATGTTTTCCAACACCCCTGAAGGAAAACATTCCCTCCAAGTGTACAGAGACTTGTCGAAGAGATACACAAACCTCTCTCAAGGCGATCTGAAAGATTTAGCGGACGTGGCGGCGAAAAGTCCAAAGGATGCGGAAGATAGTGCCGCGAGAGCCAGTTCCTATTTGAGCAGCGAAGAAAAAGCCATGGAGTACGAGAGCGCCGTTCTTGAACACGCGATGAGTGTTGTTAGAAGCAACTCTAAGGATGCAGTGAATCAAGACGGTGACCAGGTTGATATTGACAAGGCTCTATCAAACATTGTTGGTCACAATGGAAAATATCTCCAATACGGGTCTCCAAGGTATGCTCCGAAGAAACTTTTTGGAAATGCGGGTCAGGGTCAAGTGAAAGATATGGAGAATGCTCTTCAAGATGCAATAGAGGAGACGATGAAGAGCAAACAGTTCGCGCTTCCTAGCACGCTGGCAGACGAGATTCAACAAGGCAGATTCCATCCGTTTATTGGCGATAGCTCAGCGCCGGAGCCCGTGAATGTGAGGGAGAAGAGAAGCACCACGACGCCTGGATCGCCACAGGCGGGTGCTGCGTCCGCGCCGGCGGCCTCGTCTCCGTCGGCGACGGGCGGTAAGAAGCAATCCAAGGGAGAGGTTTGGAAATCCGACTTCATAAAGGAAAACAAGGGCGCAACTGATGCCCATTGGGATACCATGAAGAAGCAACTGAAAGAACAAGGCTATGAGCCGGTAGACAAGTAGGCGAGATGGCAGACGAAACCGCGACTACGACGACCGAAGCGCCTTCCCTTCAGACGTTCAAGATTCCCGTAAGGAACGCTGCCCCGGAAGAACACGAGCACCAGGGCAGGACGTTCAAGATTCCTGTCCGCGGGAAGCAGTTCTCCGTGTCCGTGCATCAGCCGCAGAGTGTGCCAAAAGCCGCCGACAATCTCGCTAAGATCGAAGAGAATCCAGACCGCGAGGGAACCTACGCCGTTAAGGTTAATGGCCAAGTGAAGCAGGTTCCGTTCTCTAAAGTTCCGCACGTCGCCGCGATAGCCCCGATGATGGCCGTTGGATCGACGAACTTTGCGAATGAGGCGGATGAACTGCGCTATCTCAAAGACTTGAGTGCTTACGAGGAAAATCTTCGTAGCGCACTGCCCAAGCCTAATCATGGATTTAATTTGCAGCCGGTTTTTACTGACGATGAGTTGCGGCAAGTTCGTGGCGTAGATGAGAGGATAGATAAGGAGGTATACAGCGCAGATCGTTGGGATATGCAGGCCCAAGCGCAGACTGCTCAACCAACCGCGACAGAGCAGCCAAAACCCAGCTATGAGCCTACATGGTGGCGTTGGACTAAAAAGGGTTCTTCCGCCATGTACGATTTGTTTCTTGGTGGCAGTGGACCTGGGGGGATGCCCAACATACCGCCTGCGCTTATCAGCGGGACCGATGTAGACCCACAGGTGTTCTTACAGAAGTGGGCAGCGCAGGGAAATGCGCAAGCTCAACAAACCCTTGGTCTCCAGAAGAGCATTCAGGAAAACTTTGGATCTACACTGACACCAGTTGCTGAAAGTGCGGCCTTCCAGAAAGTCTTTGATCCGAAGAGTAAGAACATATTCTCTCGCGGCGTGACCGGCTTCACCAAGTCTGTCGAGGGCATGACCAGCATTGAGAACATTTATTCCCTGGCCGCGATTTACATGGCTCCGGAGTCTATCTCGAAGCCGATGGGATTGGTGTTCCAAGCCGACATTGCGAAGAGCGGCGTCGAAGGAATTGCGGGAGCATCAGAGGCTGCCGCAAAGGGCGATACAGGTGCCAGTTCGGAAGCCTGGGGCGGGATGCTCGGAAACATCGCCGTCATTGTCGCGATGGGTACTGGAGAGCGCGCAATTCGTTCCGGGGTAGATGTCTTCCAAAATCGCGACACTACCGCCATTCTCAACGACAAGGCACAGGAAGCCTACAAGAAAAAGTTTGGTGACCTGACTCCAAACGAGAAAGCATCCGTTCTTTATGAGGCGGTTGAGGATGCCAACCCGCGATTCAAAAAGCGCGTGGACCAGGAAGTAGCGAAGCTTAATCAAAAGCGAGTGACTCCGCGATTCTTCCACGGTGTAGGGAAAGACGCAGAGGGGCGTCCGCTACTCAAAAAGGTTGGCATCGACCCGCGTGCGGCCAAAGCTGGAGCGGAGGCCGCCGAGCTGACCACGGAAGAGGTTCGCCAGCAGCGCCTGGAGGCCGCCAAGAAACTTATTCGCCAGATCGTTGAGCGCAAGGCGCGCGCCGAGGCCTACAAGCACGAAGCGACCCAGCGCGAAGCCGCCGCCCGTAAAGCAATCGACGAGCAGCAGGACGCTCGCCACGCCGCCGAGCGTGCTGATATGATCGTCTCCGCCGAGGAGCAGCGTGGATTTTCTGTCACCGAAAATCGCGAAGACCCGGAACTCCTCGAACGCCGAACCACCGTAAAAACCTCAGAGCGCGAGGCGGGACCGGAGCAGAGAGACGAACCTGTACCAGCAGAGCCAGTCATCCCGGTCGTCGACCGCCGCGCCGCTGCCGCAGAGTCCACACCTGAAGAACTAACTGATCCCAAAGATGATGCTCGGTATCAGAGAATTTATGGCAATGTGGCCCGTCGTAACCCTGACTGGAGCACAGCTAGAATACATCAAGAAGTTGTAGATTTCATGCCCACGGATTGGCAGGAACGTCATAGGGAATGGAACAAGTACGGAAAGACTTTGATAGCGAGAGCCTCCGGGGAGCCAACACCCGAAGAGCACGCCCAGGTCACGGCCGCCGAGCGCGCCGTGCAAGAGCGCACCGAAGCGCAGTTTGGCCAGTTGTTCACCTCGCTGCCTGTCGATCGCCAGAAGTTCGCCGCGGCCTGGCTGGAGAAGAACCATCCCGAACAGTGGGAAGCCTTCAAGAAGACTCCGGCATACGTGTGCCACCTCTCCGACGTGAAGCACGCGGACATGATCGATGCCGCGGTCAAGCAGTATTTGGAGCGTAACGCCACGGGCGACGAGCAGCCGCTGGCGCCGGGCGCGGACCTTGCCGCCGGAACCGCCAAGCTCATCCTCAACCGCAGCAACATCGACTCCGTTCTCAAGGCGGACCCGGCGACCGCCCACGACCTCAACGCGCACACGGAGCGCCTCCTCGGAAAATCCTTCGACTCACTTCCCGCCGAGATGCGCGCGCCGGCGCTGGCCGACTACCTGCGCACGAAGCCGGAAAAGGTTCGCTCGTTTATGACGGTGGACCTCATCGAGCGAATGCGCACCGGTCAGCATATCGACATTGCCAACATGGACGCCCAGGGCATGATGCGGCAGCGTGCCAGTCTACGCATGGACCAGCGCGACTCGATTCGCCGGGCGATGGATGAAGACCTTGCCGCGCGCATGGTCACAGAGGAGCGTGATAGCCATCACAAAGAACTCGCGGCGGCAATCACTGCTTCGGAGACCGGGCGATCGCCGTCTCTCGATGAAGTGAACCGGGTTAGACGGGGGCTATCGGAGCAGACGAAGAACCTCAGCGCGGTCATGCTGGAGCATACAGACGATCCGTTCAAACTCGAAGAGGTCGTCAAGAAGGTTTCCGAATCCAAGCGTACCCCAGCGATGAGTGAGTTTCTGACCCGGATGCGCCAGGTGCGCGCGGCGGGGGAGAATTATATTGCGAGGGAGTTGGCGGAAAAGACGGCGGCCAGTTTCAGAGACAATCCTGAAGAAGCGCGCGCCGATGCAGTTGAGAGGGTAGCACGGTTATCAATTCAGTCCAGTGACCTGCAACAAGCCGCCGACGACCTTCACACGCAAGGTCAGACGGCTGCGGCCGAGGCCGCACAGCAGGCGGCAGACAACGCCCGGCAACAGGCGGAAGCTGTCGTAGCAGGAGCGGAGTCGGTAGTAAATCCGGCTCCGCCCCCGCCCCCTGGTCGTCCCCGTCCGAAGTTGGTTCTCGGCGCTGCGACGGAAATCGTCACGCCGAATCACCCGGATGGATTAAAGGCCCACTATGTTCTGCTTCCATCAAAGGCTGTGCGCACGTCTCACCACCCTATAACTTTCGAGCCCACTGAGGGATACGACCAGAAAGTTCAGAAACGGCGCTACGAAAATAACAAGGGAGATCAGACAGATATTACCGTAAAGGGGGCCAACCCAGACGGTAGGATTTTGTATTCGGATACACCGGGAACGATGGAAGGTCCGCCGCTTCTCGCATGGCGCATGGATGCGGATGGAAATGTAACAGTTCTTGAAGTCTTTGGCGGCAATGGCCGGGAGATGATCCGGCAAAGAGCGCGGCTCCTCCATCCTGACGCTTACCAGAAGTTATTGAATTTCAGATCAACGCGCATTGACCGGTTTGGACTTTCCGACGCTGCCGGGCAGGTAGAGTTTGGGACGGAACCATACGATGTGTACAGGCTCCTGGATGAACCTGTTACCGACGAAATCGAATGGACGAGACTTGGTGAAGAGTCAAATCGCGATCTAATGAAAGGATCGAGCGCAGAAGAGGAAGGCGTGGCGATGGCGCGGCTATTGACGCCGGAATACCTCGACCGTCTCGACGATATATTCTCTTCACTGCCCCAGGTCGAAATAGATAAGCAAGGGAAAGAAAGCTCTATTTCCCTGAGCACGGCAATGCGTGCGCGGTCAGCCGATATTGCGAACCTTCTGGCAGATGCGGGGATTATCGCGCCAAACAAGAGGTCTGAGTTTATTGTTCAGGATGGCGACAAGGCGGGCGACCTCACTCCGAAAGCCAAGAACCTCATAGAGAATATGCTGGTCGGTTTGACTGTGAGCGACCCCAAGGCGCTTGACGGCATATCGGACAATGTGAGGAACAAATTGGCACGCGCCGGGATATTCTTTGTCAAGGCAAAGAGTGCCGGGGATAGTTGGAATCTCGCTTCCTATAACTCAGATGCCGTGCGTCTTATCACAAAAGCTCAAGATATTTCCTATAGGCTGTCTCGCCTTATAGGGAAGCCGGATGTTGTAGTAAAGGGAGCGGGAAGCTCTTCGCTTATAGAGAAGTATCTCTACACTGGAAACTATCAGGACGAGAGAGGGTTCGGAGCGGAGCAAGGTGATCTTGGCTTAGATACTTTTTCCTTTGTTGAGGGTCAATCGTTAGGGCATCCAGAAACCGATGCGGTTGTTGCCTTGGCAATGGCGCTTGAGAAGACTCCTCGCGAATACGCTCTGATGATGGCGAAGTATGCTGACAGGTCCAAGCCGAACATGTTTGGCGCAGAACATCCGGCGGATGTGTTTAACGCTGAGATTGCCAGCAAGTTCAAGAATGGCGAAGGCAATACACTGCACGTCATTCCCGAAGAATGGGGATCAGTTGCCCCTATTCCCGATTCGGTCAAGGCGGCGATCGAGGATGGACGCGGCCCGCTTCCGGTTGAGCCGGAAGAGCACCAGGAGACGGTGATTGCGGATGTACAGCCGGACTCGTCGAGCGTGGTCGATGCGCTGCCGGAAGGACCGCGCACAGTGCGGGAGTTGCGCAAGGCGCTGGCCGCACACCCGGAAATCAGCAAGGATATTGAGACTACCGAGAAGATCACGCAGATGTTTGAGCACATTCTCCCGACCGCGTTGGGCGAATCCATGGAAAGCATCCTCGGCAATCGCAGGTTGACCTATATTTTTGGCGGCGAAGATCCTAGTGCTCCGAAGAGCGGCGGGTATTTCCAAATGCTCAACGAGGCGCAAGCGATGATTCACCTGTGCGACACCGCAGACTCTTCAACTTATCTTCACGAGATGGCGCACCACATTCGCAGGTTTATGAAGCCTGAATACCAGAAGATCGCCAACAAATTTGTTGGAGCGGAACCCGGTAAACCGTGGTCGCGGGAGCAAGAGGAGAGATTCGCGGATGCTTTTGTTCACTACTATCACGATGGAGGAATTAAGCGCGGCAACGCGGAGGGTACGAAGAAAATGGAGGGTGTGTTTGCCCACATAAGCCGGGCGATGCAGTCCATCTATAATTCAGTTCGCACGTTTGCGAATGGTCCGGGAAACAAAGAACTTGATGCCATGTTTGATGAGTGGCATGATTGGAGTACGGCTGAGCGCAAACCATTCATAAAGAGAGTGGACATTGATGCTATTGCTGAGTTCGCCGACAAGGTAGAAATTCCTAAAGAAGCGAAGGTGATCGAGAAGTCAGCCAGACCCGTGTTTGGCAAGACGCAGGATGTGGTTTTTACGGACGAAAAACTCGCCAAGGCGTTTGTCAAGAGAAATGCCAAGAAGATTGGATTTTATGAGATGTTAAAAGTTAAAGGAGAGGAGACTATATACATAAGGGTTGGTAGCTTATCAATGAAATTGCGTCAACCTGGGCTAAATGAAGTAATCGAGTTGGCACGCAAGGCCAAGTCTATTGAAGATGATTTGAAGCGGGAAAATAATCCCGAACGTCGAGCATTACTGCGCGGCCAGTTGAATAACATCGAAGATAAACTGCGCGGCTCCACCAGTATTATTGGTGCCGGAAAACCGGAGCTGAAGGATACCAGTATTATTCAACTTGTTCACGGCGTCAGCGAGATGCCGCGGATGGACGAGCCGACGACGCCGGCGCAAGCAGTGACCGTGCAACAAGTACACGGAGACCCGACGGCGGTTTCGCTTGGGGAGAGTTCTCCAAGAAAGACAAGAACAGGGAAGATAGCGGAGCCGAGCAAAAATCCCTTGGCAGATGTGCCGGCGGCAAGTCTGCAGGCTCCCAAGAAGCCGCGCGGAACCCCTGTGGTAGACCCTGACGTATGGCGCGGATACGTAGAAGCTCTCGGCTTGCCGGAGGGCACACCGCCACCTACAGTTCGGCTGGACCCTGACGTGCGCGAGATGATGATCTATCTAGGGCAGGCGGAAGCCGCTGAAGGTGTTCTCTCGGCTCTTCAACATCAGGATGCGACGATTCTCGCAGCTCCTGCCGGATCAGGAAAGACGTGGCTTCTGTCAGCCATAGCTCATCATCTTCTCGGAGATGGCGGTGAAAAGGTTGGTTTGCTTGTAACCAAAAGTCGTAACTTGATTGAGGATGATGACGGTTTCATGGACGTAGCCCGCAAGTTTGGAATTGATGTGGATAATCTCCCATCCGATATGTCGCAACTGCAGACGGGGATGTACGCCACAACATATACGTCGATAAGGGGCGACAAAGATGTTCTATCCGTGCCGTGGGATTTTGTCTTGTTTGACGAGAGCGCAGAGGCGAGTAATTGGGAAGAAGCCGAGCAAGGGAAAGCTGTGACACTCCTTGGCCATGTGGCGAAGAAGGTGGTCTACTCAAGTGCAACGCCATACTCCAAGATCATGCAGATCGGCTATATGCACAAGCTCGGTTTGTGGCCAAAAGGGGGATTCACTCAATGGGCGAAACAATTCGGATTGGTCGAGAGCGGACCAAACGAATACAGCAGCCGATCCACGCCAGAGCAACTCGCCAAATTGCGTCAGCAACTCATCGAGCGTGGCCAGTGGCAGACGCTATATAAAGATATGACTGGAGTCGAGGCGCGCGTAGCGCTCGTTCCTCAGACGGAAGAAGTTCGCGCCGGGGTGCGCAGCATTCGTGCCGCGTTCGCCAAAGCAGGCGCCGCATTCCAGAAGGCGGGAATGAGCAAATACATTACCCCGGTCAAGGGACATGAGGTTATTTATCTAAAGCGATACCTGACGGCGGCGAGGCTCCCGAATGTCATCAAACTGGCAAAAGATTTGTCCGCAAAAGGATGGTCGCCGATCATGTTCACCGAGTATCGCTCGCCGGCCGAGGAGGGAATGGAATTCTTTAACGAATTGCCGGCCGGTCTGGGCGCGGAGATTAACAAGATGCTGCCGCCCCTGCCGAATGTGGTAGAGAAGATGAGAGAGGCTTTTGGGGACAAGATCGCTATCTTTGCTGGGCCGCATAACGCGGTTCGCGCAGGTGAACTGAAGGCTTTTCAGGCTGGTGAAAAAGATGCGATGTATATGAGCTTTGCCGCTGGTTCCATTGGGGCTAATGCTCAAGACAAAATAGGCACAAAACCTCGCGCGGCGTTATTTATCGACGTACCGTGGTCTCCAGTGATGCTAGAGCAAGGCACAGCTAGACCGTGGCGCTACGGATCGAAGTCGAATGTGGCCATGTATTTCTTCACATCAGACTCGCTTCCCGAGATGAAGACGCTGGCGACAAAAACTCTTCCCAGGATGCGCTCTTTGAAGGCGGCGGTCTATGGCGAGAAGTATGAATCGGATGTGTCTAAGGCGTTTCGTGACGCCGCTGGAATCCCTGCCGAAGTGAGAGATTTTATGCAGGACGAAGAGAAGCCGGATGCTGCGGACTTCGAGCAGGACGGTAAGGGAGTCAGCTACACACATATTGATGATGTGGAGATTCCGGACGCAGCCAAAGCCAAGAACAAGGGCATGAAGTACAAAGGGAAAGGCGAGAAGCTCTACCAAGGCCCGAAGGACGAAGACCCCTTCGAGCGCCTGGGCAGCGCCGCGTGGGATGGACTCTTTGGCGAACTCAAAAAACTGCCGGCACCAAAGGCGCGCGCCGTCACCGCCAACGAGGGAGTCATTCGCCTGGAGGCGGAAGAGGCTGGCCGGGCCGCGATGGGGACCGGGGAGTCAGTCGAGAATGCCGTTGCGCGGACAATGCGCAGCAGAGCAAATGAAACTCAGTTGTGGATTGATGCGATTGAGGACAAGTTGGCTATTCCGAAGTACAAAGCCAAGAAGAGTGCTAGTTCAGCCGCCCATCTTGTCAAATCAACTGTATGGATGTTTGGCACGGCTGGAGATGTTGCAGTTGAGAAGATCTTCCGGAACGCCGGAATGCCGGAAGAGGGTAAGGAAGCAAGCCGCCGAATGATTGAGTACGATCAACTGATGGGAAATCACATCGGCGAATTTGGTGGTATGGTTGAGAGGGCGCTCTCAAGAAACAAAATCACAGCGCCGGAGTTAGAATTAGTATCAAAAATTGTTGAGGGATCGGCAACAACCAACAATCCGCGCATCAAGAAAGCGGCGGATGAGCTCGCTAAATTTTTTGCCACAGTCCATCAAAGATGCGCAGATGCTGGTATAGTGGTGCGTTCCTATGATGATGGACTCAAGATCGACAGGCCATTCGACTCGTTTGAATCCGATCCGCACTATTGGCCGCGCATCTATGAATGGAACGAGCCGATCAAAATAAAAGGGGCGGACGGGAAAACAGAGGTCACCACTCTATCGGAAATCTTGAATATGCCCAACGGAAGTGAGCGCCGCGAAAAACTGATAGACATGGTGGCCAAGCAACGCGGCATCTCAAAGATTCAGGCGCAAGCATTCTTTGACAGGAACAATCGCGGAATTCGTCTGGCTGGGAACATAGAGAGGACGCGTGAGTTTGATATTCCTCTTTACGGACGAAATCGAGGAACGCTCGAAAGATACGTCCAAGAAGTCGCGCAAACCCTGGCTGCCGCCGAGGTTCATGGACAGTTCCGCGAGAAGACGGATGCGCTTATAGATAAATTGCCAACTCAGCGTGACCGGGATATGGTAAATCATATCATCACATCAGACCTTGATCCCGCCAGATTGCACGATAGCGACCGCTGGGCGTTAAGGAGAGTAAACCAATGGCTGATTCTAAGTAAGATGGGATCAAGCGCGCTAAAACTACCTTTCCATTTAGCTAAGGTTCCGTTGGCGACAAACACGCGAAGCCTCGCCTTGGCTATAGTCGAAGGGGTGACAAACCCAAAAGAACTAAAGGCAAATGCAGTAGATAGCGGAGTGATGGCGCAATACGTAAAACAGTCTTTCATGAGAGAGTACGGATTGAAAACGGAAACAGTTGACCAAAAGCTCCTCAAGTGGAACGGTTTCACCGCGATACTGTATTTCAGCAGGGCGATTTCGTCGGCTGCGGGACGCATTTGGTTTGAAAAGTACGCTTACCCTGAATTAAGGAGAGTGTATCTGGAAAACGAGAAGTTAAACGCCGGAGTTATAGATCCTACTACTCACGTAACAAGCCAGAAGTATCAAGCAATCCGCCGCAAACTTGGGAATCTTTATGGTATGTCAGATGAGCACATAGACAACATTTCCAAGAATAACATCAGCGCAGCGGATGTGAGACGTATCGAGGTTGGATCGGCAAATTGGACAACAGGGAGTGGAAGGCCGTCAGAGCTTGCGCCGGTGTTGCGCGGAACCACGGGTGATCCACTCTATGACCGCTTGACGACAATTCTTCGTATTTCGCAGTCTTTGCATGGATTCATGTTTAAGACAAATAGTTTTATCAATAGGACTGTCTGGCATGAACTCATGAGAGCGGATTCTGATTACTGGAAGAGTGCAGAGCCGTACAAACTGATAGCCAGATTTGGTATTGCTTTCGGAATGGCTGGGTATGGATTGAACAAGTTGCGCGAGAAGATGCACGAATGGGCGCACTCTTCAGAGGCAGGAATCGAACAACGCCGCGATAAATGGTGCGAGGAGAATCCGGCATCCTCGAATGCTATCGCCTTGGATCTGTCCTACCTCGCCCTAGCGTCAGGCAACGAAGAAATAAACCAGATGCTTCAGATAGTTGCAACTCATAACGCGAAGGATGCAGGGAAATTGGTTCAGCAGCGTCGCGCGCTTTCCTCCACGTCTGATCTTATCGTAGGCGTTGCGCCCAGAGACGCCTATAATACGGGAAAAGGTCTGTTCGATTATCTGTCCACGTTTAAGGACACCGGTCCGCACAAGGAATCCCCTGCCGAGCGTCGGGAGAAGATCAAAAGGCAATGGATGAATGAGGAAGTTCCATTGAGCCGGTACGTTGTCAAGCCGAAGAAAGTGGAGCCATCGCACCATGCGCGGCGACACAAGGCAACCAGCCGGTTCTGATGTACAATTGCAAGCAGGGAGAAATCCATGAACAGACGAGATTTTGGGAAAGCAGCACTAGCGGTAGCGGTTGTGGCGGTTTCTGCGCCGGAAGTGTTATCGGAGCAGCGTCGAATAATTGGTAGATACATCGAAAAGACCGCCGGTTTTCAGTGCGTTTGGTTTGGTCGTAACGATGGGCTTCGGGCGTGCATTCCACTGTGTAAAGATTATAACCACGAAATGTACAGTGCGTGTGAAAATCATTTTCTTACCATAAGGTTACCGAGAAGTCAAAAACCAAGACTTTACAGTTTTGAGGACTTCAAAGAAGAAGTTTTCAAAGAACAACAATTTTGGCTGGGTGGATCACCCGAATATCATCAGGAAATTCTCATGTTGGAAAAAGTAGGATGATCCGGTTCTGATTCCGCTTGCAATAATGTCTGGCTTGGAATAGGATAAGTGCAAGCAGTATCCCAAGCCAAAAGAGGACACCATTATGCCAGACGAGACAACGCTGGAGACCCCGGCAACACTCACCACAGAGAGCGAGCCGGTAGCGGCGGACCCTACGATCAGCTCTACGATCTGGTCAGCGGAATCTTCTTCATTCCCGGACACGAGCTGCGCGGCGGAGGAGACTACGGCGGCATCGAACGAACAGAACCTCCCATCCCCATCCGAAGCAGCCCCCTATCCAAGCGCAATCCCGGCCACGGTCCCCGAACCCACTCCTGCAGCCGCCGAGGAGCCTTCTGAGACAGGAACCCCGTCTGCCGCCGACCTCGACGCCGTGGCCGCCGAGCAATCCATTGCGGCCAGCACCAGTACCACGGCGGTAGTCGAGCAGGTCAGCGAAGCGACAGAAACGGCCGTCGCCGAAGCCAAGGCCGCCATCAGTACGCTCCTGGTCCACGGCGAGACGCTGTTCACCGCAGCCAAAGACGAGCTTGACCATGCGCGAGAGGTGCTGTCCATCCTGCAGACGAGTTCAGCGGCGGGATACCCCGGCACAATCGTTGCCAACGTCATCGAGAAGCTCGTGGCGCACGTGGCCGGCCTGGAAGCGGCGGTGAACGACTTCAAGGCGAAGACCGGGAAGAACTGAGGCAGCATGGCGCGCAGCAAAGGACGCTGGTCCTACAACAAGAAGAATGGGCGCACGGTCAAGACGCGGAAGCCGAAGCGTCGTGCGCCTGTTCGCCGTTCTCTGTCGCGGCAGTAGGTGATAGTAGACGATTTCTTCGCAGGGATTCAAGTGAGCGCGCCCTGAGATTCCAACGACTCCTCATCTTTTTACTTAGAGAAACTTCGACGATCCTCATCTTATTATCAACACTTTTTGCATACACCGATGGTTTCTTATTCGTGTGGAAGATGCACTCGGCTAATGTCTTCGCGTCCCGATAACTTGACCAAAACGATGTAGCCTGGACAGTTCTCTGCGGTTCCGGCAGGGCGACAATGCGCCTGATCTCCTTTTCGAGACGAAGATCGTATCGTTTTAGCTTGACAAGTTCATGTCGGCCAAGCTGCTTGACGCGGGTAAAGAAGACAAACAGCGCCTGGCGGTCAGTGCGCAGCGGACTCTGGATCTCAAAGAACCCATTTTGCAGGCTGTAGAAGTTCTTGAGGGTGAGCAGTTCCCCGAAGGCGGCGTCCATATAGATCGGGATGTTGAAGTGGAGGCACCAGCGCCGCAGTTCCAGCAGACTCATCTGGAGAAACTTGGCCACGTCCTTAATGGGCAGCATGGGGCGTTGTTTGAGCGGCGCGAACATGGCGCGGAGCCATTCACGCGCGCCGGCTCCCGGCCTCTCGACAAAGGTATCCTCCGCGTAGCAGCCGGACTTGACTAGGCGGAGGTAGCCTTCGAGGACGAGCAGGGGGAGCCGGTCAGGCTTGACGCCGAGTTCCTTTGCCAGATCGGCGAGGGAGATGGACTCAACGGGCGGCTCGGGCATCGTTCTCCAGTTCGCGGGCGGCGGCATTCTCGCGGCGCTTCTGGTGGCTAAGAGAGGCAATTCGGCGGAAGAAGAGCGTGCCGTTATTTTTGAGCGTGTTCTCGCCGCCGCGGCTGCCCAGTTTGGCGTAAAAATCGGGCATATCCTTCGTCAACTTCGCCTTCCGGCCAGCCTTGAGATGCCTTCTCGACGTGATGGGTTTCTTCGCCATGAGGCCGATTATAGGGAATCTCAAAAATAATTGCAAGCGGGGGTTGACAACGGCAGTCCGGTAGACTACGCTTACAATTGTTAGAACTAATAACCGAGAAAGGAAAGCAGCATGGCAGATAACGCTCTTGTAGTTCAATCGTCGGCGCAACTTGAGCAGACGAATACCTTCGCTCCTCGGACACTCAAAGAGGCCATCGAGTTTGCGACACTTATCGCGGATTCAGGAATGATTCCGCGTGATTACGCAGGGAAACCGGGAGCGATCGTGGTAGCGATCCAGCTAGGTTATGAGGTCGGCTTGCCTCCTATCCAGGCACTTCAATCCATCTACACGGTAAACAATCGTCCGGCATTGTGGGGCGACGGTGCGCTTGCCATCATCAAGACTCATCCGGACTTCGTAAGTATCCACGAGGACGACCCGGATACGATCAAAAAAAACAACAAGGCGACTTGTATCATCAAGCGTCGTGGCCAGCCAGACGTGAAGGCAACCTTCGGGCAAGATGACGCCCTTACCGCCGGACTCTGGAAGAAAGCTGGACCTTGGACAACCGCCCCGTTCCGCATGATGCAGATGCGCGCCCGCGCCTTTGCCATGCGCGACCAATTCCCCGACGCGCTCAAAGGTCTCAAGACTGTCGAAGAACTCCGCGATTACCCCGGCGAGACCATCGAAGGGCAGCCGCAGTCCAGTGCTCCGGCGCCGGTCGTCGAGAAGGCTGAGGAAACGATCGGGCAGAGCGGGGGCAGTGACTTCTACAAGCGGTACAAGGCCTCGGGGTGGACGCCGGATGAAGCGAAGGCGTGGCTCCGCGACAACCTTCAGATCGGCCAGCCGCACAACGACAAGAACTCCAAAGACATTCCGGTCAGCAAGAAGGATTTGGCTTTCGCCTGGGCGGATTCGCTGTCGCCGATCAAGAAGGCGGTGAACGAGAAGTTCGATGTTTTGGGCTTTACCCACGACGAGCGCGTCGCGTTCTTCACAGCACACAAGGACTTTGCCACGGTCGACAAGGAGCTTGCCGCCGAGATCGAGCGGCGCGACAAGGAACAGCGTGGAGAGTAGGCGAGCAATCCACGCATAGACTGGTGCGGGTTTAATCTTGGCTCGTGGGCATGAGCCAGCCGGCGGCGTCCGGCAAACCAGACCGCTGAGAAAGGATGCTATGCTAAACGTTCCCAGAATCGGGCCATCCACATTGACTACCGCATACCTGAAACCCAAGTGGGTGCGGGTGGTGATGAAGAGTCAACTTGAAGCCGTAGTGGTTGTCCGACAGTGCCACTACTACCACGCGAGCAGCGACGGAACGGCTGATTTGTTCCGTCAGAGCGAGAGTATGGAGTTTGTACGGTTTGCGTCATACAACAATGTGATGCTGATCGAAGAAGTTGACGGACCTCCAATTCCGGAGCCAGAACCAGCGGTTGAAGCAGCCTCTCAAAACGAGGAGATTCCAGCAGAGGTTGTACTTGTACCGGCGAAGCCTGTCAGCGACGACGACATTCCATTTTGACCTTCCCGCAAGGGGAGATGCGCGGGAGACTGTGAAGAACAGCGGCTTGGTGGCCCGCCCCTCGGAGCGTGTTTACACGTTGGAGAGCAATGGGCGTCAAAGGACCGCGCATTGAAGTTCAAGGAAAGGAAAGCATGGGAACGAAGACAGGTATCGAATGGACGGACTCAACCTGGAACCCTATTCGCGGCTGCTCGCGCGTAAGCGAGGGCTGCCGTCACTGCTATGCGGAAACGATGGCAGCTCGCTTCAGCGATCCTGGTCAATGGGGCAATGGCTTGGCGGTCATCAAGAGCGACGGCGCTCACTGGACCGGCAAAGTTGAGTTGGTCGAAAAGCATCTGCTGGACCCACTGAAATGGGGGTCACTGTTTACGACGGGCAGCGGTCGCGGTATTGGTAGATGGCAGAATTATCGCTCACGCCGCATCTTCGTCAACTCAGTCAGTGACCTCTTCCATGAGAATGTGCCGGATGAGTGGATTGACCAGATTTTCGCGGTGATGGCGTTGTGTCCTCAGCACGTGTTTCAGGTGTTGACGAAGAGGCCGGAGCGGATGCTGAAGTATTTGAGTACTTGTTGGGGCTTGCGCGAGGCAGAGATTTTGGTTCGATGGCACGACGAAGGTATCGCCGACATACCGCGTAAGGATCATCGGCTAACTCAGCCATTACCCAACGTCTGGTTGGGAGTAAGCGTGGAGAACCAGGCGGCGGCGGATGTGCGGATTCCTCTGCTGTTGCAAACGTCGGCGGCGGTGCGGTTTGTCTCGGCTGAGCCGCTGCTGGGACCGGTGGAGCTTCGTGGAAATTGCTACATCAGGAACGACAAAGTTCCTGGAGCGCAACTAGGAAGATACCTCGACTGGACAATCTGCGGCGGCGAGAGTGGACCCGGCGCGCGGCCGATGCATCCGGACTGGGCGCGGAGCCTGCGCGATCAGTGTATGTCAGCCGGCGTGCCGTTCTTTATGAAACAAATGGGCAGCGTATTCGGGCCAAGCAAGGGCCACGACCTGCCGGACGACCTCAACATCAAGCAGTTTCCAACAACGTAACATCAACCCAGAAAGGACAATCAAACAATGGCAGACGAGACAAAACCGAAGCGCGTCCTGAGCCCCGAGGCCAGGCAGCGCATTGCAGACGCGCAGAAGAAGCGCTGGGCGGCAGTCAAGGCCGGCAAGAAGACGAGTGCGAAGCCGGCGAAGAAGGCCGCGAAGAAAAAGGCGAGGGTGGCCAAGCGAGTGAAGCGCACGGTCACGCTGGACATTCCGACAGCCTATAACGCTCTCAACGGCGTTCAGGAGAGTGTCACCCTGGCCGCGCAGCTCGACGAGGCCAAGAAGCGCATCGACAACCTCGATACCGCGCTCGACAAGGCGGAGAACGCGGTTGACGACCTCAAGGCCATTCTGGAGCGCGAGTACCAGTACCACAGCCTGCGGGCCGAGGAACTGGAGAGCGACCTGGAGCGGTACGAGATCGAAGTCGACAACTAGCTTTGCCGGCAACGGCGGAGTGCGCTGCGGGTCAGAGTCTTGTTCGCCTTCATGGGGCAGCAGGATTCTGGCCGGGTGGCGAGGAAGGAAAGGAAAGATAGATGAAAGCACTGAGCGTCAGAGCGCCCTGGTGGTGGGCAATCTTGCATGGCAAGCCTGTTGAAAATCGTGACTGGTACACGAGCCAGCGCGGGCGCATCGCCTTGCACGCGAGCAAGTGGTGGAAATGGGAAGAACTTCGGGAAGATTGGCTTGACGTGCTTCACATGGCCGAGGGTGATGGGATTACGCTTCCGCTGGTAGACAAGGATGCGACGGCGGCCATGAAAGCGGCGGGCGGCTGCATCGTCGGCACGGTCGAGATCGTGGATTGCGTCACCGCGCATCCGAGCAAGTTCTTTGTCGGCAAGTACGGGTTTGTTCTGCGCAACCCTGTCATTCTTCCGGTTCCAATTCCACTCAAGGGCCAACTCGGATTCTTCGACGTGCCTCACGAAATCGAGGTGCGCTTATGAGTATCTGGCTAATCGAACAATCCCGCGACGGCGGCGCAACCTGGGGTCTCCACGCGCCGTACCATCTCTACAAGGACCATGACAAGGCGACGGCCGCCGCGGACAAGATGAACGGCTGGCAGGGAAGGTCGCGCTTCAAGTACAAAGCGGTGGAGTTTGTCGAGGTGGGCGTATGAGCGAAATCACCATCACAACCGCCAACGGTAATTATCTCTGCCAGGGTATCCAACTCAAGCCGCGCAAGCTCATCCCGCGCTGGTTTGGCGACTTTATCCTCTGGCTGTTTTTCCATCGCACGGACACAGCGACACAGGTTACGCTATCGGGGTGCGCATAGTATGGCTATCCTCCAAATCCCCGGCGGCACCTTCAACGACGACCCGCATGAGTATCGGGATAGCGATGGACTTTGGGTGCCGAGCTGTACGCAAACTATCAAACTCGCAGGCCTGAGTAACTTCGACGGCGCGCGCCCCGAAGACATGGAAGCGGCAGCCGAACGCGGAACAGAACTCCATGAACTTGTTGAGTGCTACAACCGTGAAGGAGATTACGATCCGAACTGGCTATTGCCGGAGATTGAAGGATACTTCATGGGTTACCTGAAGTTCCTCGGCGACACGCACTTTAAGCCGGACCCGGCCTGGACGGAAGCCCCGATTATTGCTACGATATGCGGCATGAAAATCGGGATGAAGTTGGATATGTTTGGTCAGTTCGGACGCGACAAGGCGGTGGTTGAGGTCAAGGCGGCAAGCTCTGTGCAGCCTTCATGGTCTATTCAGACAGCCTTTCAGGAACTCGGAGTCCACAAATCGAACCACGTTGGCCGAGTCCGTCGTCATGCTTTGCAGTTGAAGAAAGATGGGACTTACAAGCTCCATTCGTATACCAACAGCCAAGAGGATGAGGCGATTGCGATTGCGGCGCTGAGGCTGGTTTGGTGGAGGCTTAACCACAACCAAAAACTATGGGAGGCGGTGGCAGCATGAGCGACACAGACGAAAGCATTATCGGCTTGCTACTCCGCGCTCACAGGAAGTGCGCTGCGCAATCCCACGGCGAGGAGTATCTCCACGAAAACATCCAAGCATCGCAGTGTTTTGATACTGCCGTGCAAGCTATCGAGTCAGCTATCAAGAGTGTGAACTTTGCTGATGGATATGTTCGGGTCAACGAAGCAACGAAGTCTAACAAGGAAAGGAATCCAGATGCCAAATGAATTTTCAGCATTGAAGCCGGTCGAGAGTTCGATGTTCTCGCGCGCCGGTTACGACGAGGCGACATGGCGACTGCTCTACGAGTTCAAGAGCACGCACGAAATCCGGAGATACAAAAACGTTGCGCCGGAAGTAGCCGACGAGGCGCTGACCGCGAAGAGCATCGGTTCCTGGTGGAACCAGCACATCAAAGGCAACGCCAGTTGGGAGTACGACGTGCTCGGCGCCGACCCTAGCCAGACGCCGGAGCCGCCGAAGACGAAGCCAGTCGAGTCTCTGAGCGTGATGGATGAGGACATCAAACTGTGCGAGCCGGGATGGAACGGGCATGGGATTGACCCGGCACCGTCGTCGATCCCCGCCGATCAAACCTTCCAGTGTGGGACAGGAGAGATGGGAGATCTCTACTGGTCGAAGCAATCCGGCGATCCGGAGAAGTTTCCGGAAGGGCAGTTGGATCCGCAGGTGGACAGGGTTGATGTTTACAGCCAGCACCCAGACGGCTCATTCACGCTTCTTGACGGAGGAATCGACATTGGGCAGACCGCCATCGTCCGCCAGCCCGTCGGCGAAGTTCTTGCCGCATGGCGCGCGCCCGAGTCCGCGGCCGAGGCGCTGGACCTGCTCTCCGAGCGTGAAGGCGAGATCAAGGCCATCATCGCTCAGAACGTCGAGACTGGCCAGCAGGCGCTGACCGTGCGCATTGACACCGCCGAGAAGCGCGTGGAAGCCAGCGAGACACTCAACCGGCTGGTGGCGAAGAAGGATACGACCATCGCCGCCCTGGACCCGCTCCGCAAGGTTCTCTACGAGGTCTACATGGAGACTGGCGGCAAGGTGAAGGCCGGCGTCGAGCCGCTGGAGGCCGGAATCAAGCATGTCAAAGCGCAGATCTTGACCTGGGATCAAACCCAGGAGCGCATCCGGCAGGAAGCGCTGCGCAAGGCGCGCGAAGAGGCTGAGGCTGAGGCGCGTCGTCTGCAGGAGGCTGAGGCTGAACGGCTCAAACTTCTTGACGTGCAGGACGCTCTCGACGAGGGCGACGTGCAGCGCGCTGAGACCCTTTTCGATGCACCAGTGATCGAAGTCCCACGCCCGTATATTCCACCTACGTATGTGCCGCCGGCTGCGCCCAAGATCGAAGGGCAGAGTACCTCGACGATCTGGAAGGTGGACCGGGATGCTGTGGAATCCGACGATACCGGCCAAGCCTATATTTCCTCGATCACGGCGCTCCTGAAGGCTGTGCGCGACGGGAAGTACCCGATCGATCAGGCAGCTCCGCTGCTGTCGTGGGATTTCGCGGCCTGTGATAAACTCGCCGGCGCGCTCATGGCGGCGTTCAACGTGCCCGGGCTCACGGCGGCACCGTCGACGACGTTGCGGGTTAGCAGGGGACGGAGAAAGAAGTCGTAGGAAAGGGCTTGCATGGATACGGCAACCGAATTGGAGCAATGGCTCCGCGAACAAGCGCGAGAGAAAACAAAGTACGCCGAATCTCGCAGGGGTTATGCGCGGACACCTGCTTCCGACGCAGAACGTAAAGCGGCTCATCAGCTGGCACAGCAAATGATGGGCCGGAAGTTCAAGATGCAGAGCAGGGATGAAGAAGAAAAGAGCTATAAGATCGAAGAGCGGATTGCAGCAAAACTAGACAAAGAAGCGGCAATGCTCTTGCGGTTCGCCGACTTTGTTCACGAAAGGAACAGTACGACATGACAGGAACAGTAGTATCGTTTGATGACCGTAAGGGATGGGGATTTATTCGCCCCACAGCAGGTGGTCCCGACAACTTCGTTTACCAAACCGAAATCCTGATGGAAGGCCGCAGGACACTTCACAGGGGCGACCAGGTTGAGTACGAAGTTGAGGATGGGCCGAAAGGGCGGCCAGTCGCCGTCAGAGTTCTTGTAACCAAAAAGGCGGTGGCGTAAATGGCAGAGCGTCAATTGCAGTTCAAAAAAACCAGCTCCAATATCCAATCGGCATTTTGGGATGACGAGACTCTCGATTTGCGTGTTGTCTTCAAATCGGGACACTCCGGGGTTCACCCAGGCACATCGCAGGACGAAGCTCTTGCATGGGAGCGAGCCGACAGCCCCGGCAGCCACTACGACACTTACTTCAAGAAGGCTGGCAAGGCGTACAACAAGATCGGATAGGACCTTGACCGATCCCCGCGACTATTTCCTCGACGACAAGGTGCCGGAGCCGCCGCCGAGCGAAGATGTGCCCGTTACTGCGGCCCCGCCTTCTTATGAGCGGAAGGCGATCCGCGGTCGCGCAATACCCGATCTTACCTTGGACGCCGGTCTGCCCGCCAACATAGACGCCGAAAAGACCATCCTGGGCGCGATTTTGCTTGATGCTCAGGCATTTTCCGAGGCCGCCGAGCAGTTGACAGCGGACGACTTCAGCCTCGACAGCCATCGCCGCATCTTCCTGCGCATGGCGGAACTGGTGGACGCCAACCAGGCGGTTGACATCGTGACGCTGGCCGCCGAGCTGGACCGCTACAAGGAGCGCGACACCATCGGCGGCGTGGCGTACTTGGCTAGTCTCACAGAAGGACTTCCCCGGCGCCCGGTGATCGGCGAGTATATCCGGCTGGTCCTCGATAAGAGCCGCCTGCGCAAGATGATGCTGATCTTCTCCGCGGGCATCGCGCGCGCCGCCGATCAGAGCGAGACTGCGCTGGAGATACTCGAAGCGGCCGAGTCGCAGTTGCTTGAGATCGCGCAGGATGCCCAAGCCGGCGCGCTGCGAACGATTTACGAATCGGTCAAGGAAGCGGGCGGCGCTGAGCCCTACTTGAAGGCGTACACAGATCCTGAGATGAAGCCGGGACTGCCAACGGGGTTCCTGGACTACGATGCTATGACCGGCGGGCTGCAGAAGTCGGAGTTGGCGATCGTTGCCGCACGCCCTTCGATGGGAAAAACGGCCCTGGCCATCAACATTGCCCAGAATGTCGCGATCGGCACAAAGAAAATTGTGGCTGTCTTCAGTTTGGAGATGTCCCGCTCTTCCCTAGAACGTCGGATGATGGCGTCGAGAGCTTGGGTTAATGTGCGCAAGGCGATGGAGGGCATCTACCTCAACCGGGATGAACGGAATAAGCTGGAGATAGCCCTGGGAGAATTAGTTGAAGCCAACATCTTCATTGACGATTCGGCCAATTTGACGCCGGTTCAGTTGAGAGCGAAGGCGCGCCGGCTAAAGCAGCGGCAAGGTGGATTAGACCTTGTAATCGTCGACTACCTGCAGCTTATGTCTGCCGGAGTAAAGACCGGGAGCAGACAGGAGGAGATTGCCCACATCTCTCGCTCTCTGAAGGCGTGCGCGAAGGAGTTGGAAGTTCCGGTACTTGCTCTCGCTCAACTGAATCGCCAACCAGAGCAGCGCAACGACAAACGGCCTATCTTATCCGATCTACGCGAATCAGGACAAATAGAACAAGATTCCGACCTTGTAACGTTTATTCACCGTCCCGGCTACTACGATCCCGACAATCCCGATCTTGCTGGACTGGCTGAATTGATTATCGCCAAAGCCAGGAATGGTCCTACCGGCGTCGTGAAACTGGCGTTTGTAGGTCAACTAACTCGTTTCGACAACCTAGCGAGGAGCTAACCATGGACACAATCGCAACGCAAGTACGCACGATTCTCTTCGACTTCGGTATTGACATTACAAGCGTCACGGATGACAATACTCTTGTGAACGATCTCGGCCTGGACTCGATAGAATTGGTCCAGTTCGCGCAGGATCTCGAAGAGGAGTTTGACATCGAGATTTCCGACAACGCTATTACTGCGGCGATGACGGTTGGACAGGTTGTGGACGCAGTGAAACGATTGAAAGGGGTGTAACTATGGCGATAGGCCAGCACGACATTGACAACTGGTTTGTGTATCACGCTCCCACACCTGAGCAAGTGGAGCATTACAACGCTATTCGAGAGGCGGCGAAGATTTACGCCGAGACGGTCAATAAGCACACGCCTGACGGGGCCGACAAGACGGCGGCAATGCGCACGATCCGCAACTCGGTTATGCAGGCCAATCTTGCGATTGCCTGTTATGTCGGCGCGATGGCGCGCCCGACGATTGCCGAACTGGACAAGATACTCAATTCCAAGGACGACACGCCGGTTACGATCAATCGGGACGGATCGGTCACCGTCGATCAGGTTTAACTTCTCTGCCCAACCTTCGGGTAATGCGGCAGGGAATGCGCGGCAGGGCAACCTGTCATGTACACATAGCCATCGTGGAGTTGAACTCGCTGAGGCGCGTTCGGATCAAGGATGGACCGCGCAAAACTTTCACAGCACCACAAATCCAAAGACGAGGAGAAAGAAACAATGGCAGGACACGGATCAGCAACATCGTTTGACACGGAAAAACTCAGCGACGAGGCGATCGCCAGAGCCAATGAGCGTTTGGCGAATCTTCCACAGGCGAATCAACCCGCAGCACCACCTCCAGCAGAACCGGCCGGTGCCAGAAAGCCGCGCAGTTCCAACCGCGAGCCCGGCACGAAGGGCATCCTGCTTCAGTTGAACGAAGAGCAGCACAAGGCGCTCGAATCCGCGGCCAAGAAGGGCCGGCGCAGTGTGGCCGACCACATCAAGGCCTGCGTCGAGGACAATTTCCTCCAATTTATCGTCCTGGAGTAGCCTGGTTTCCGGATCTCACCCCAGATTATCCGGAACAGCAGCGGGCGGCACGGTATCCGACACGTGTTGTCCGCTGCTTGAATTTCAAGCTTGCAATTGCTTCCGCCTTGTGTTTATAATGGGAACCGTAAGGAAAGGAACCAAATGCGTACCAGTTTCCAGCAAGGATCGATTGTCAGAGTCGAGCGCAAGTGCGGCGCGGCTTGGAGATTTAGGTGGCGTGAGAACGGCGTCCAGCGTAGTGAGTGGGTTGGCACCGTCAAGCAGTTCCCGTTGCGCGCCCAGGCCGAGAAGGCCGCCGAGCGTTTTCGCAGGCTGGCCAACTCCAACGTCGAGTGCATCACCATGGCCGACCTCATCGAGAAATTCTGGAAAGAATCCCCACCGGAGCGCGAGACGACCGCCGCATCCTACCGCAGCATCTTCAAGCGGATCGAGGCGCAGTGGGGCAGTCTACGCATAGACCAGTTCTGCCGCGAAGTGCTGGCTGTCGAGGCTTGGCTGAAAGACCTGCCGGTGATCGGGCGCCATCCGAAGCGCGGCCCGGCCGTGCCGGTGTCATCTCTCTACCGCGGCCAGGTCCGGAACCTGCTCCACCTGCTCATCGAGAAGGCGATGCTCTGGGGCCACGCCCAGGTCGAGCGCAATCCCATGGACTTGATTCGGCTGAAAGGTTCCTCGACGCGCGCTAAGGAACTCGTCATCCTCACGCTGCCGCAGTACCAGGCGCTGCTGGACGACCCGCAGTTGCCGGAGACGGTCAAGGTGATGGTGCAGCTCGCCGCCGGCCTCGGTCTCAGGGTCAGCGAAATTCTCGGCCTGAAGTGGGAAGATTGCGACTTCGAGGCCAAGACCATCCACATTCAGCGCAGCGTGGTTCACGGCAAGGCCAACGACACGAAGAGCAAGACCTCGGCGGCCACGTTGCCTTTGCACGAGAACCTGATCGAGATCCTGCGCGGCTGGAAGGCGCATGAGGCGCTGAAGAGCCGCTGGGTGTTCTGCTCGGAGCGCACGGGGAGGCCGCTGGATCGGGACTGGTTGCGAAGCGAGTACCTGCAACCTGCTGGCGAGCGCATCGGTTTGCCTGGGCTTGGCTTCCATAGTTTCCGCCACACGCACCGCGCCATGATGCGCACTCTCGGCATCGACATGGAGACGCAGCGCGGCCTGATGCGTCACGCCAAGATCGCAACGACAATCAACACCTACGGCGGCCGGGACAGCGCAGAGCATTTGCGCCCCGAGAACGCTAAGATTGTGGAGATGCTGCCACGGAGGGCGACGGCTTAAATGGAGACATCCAGAAGGCATCGCAGTACGAGGACTCAGAAGGTCATGTATATTGTTGATCACCCTGAGTTGCTGGACTCGACAAAAGTTATTGTGGCAAATGCTCTGAAGCGTGCCGGATTGGTATCGTTTTCAACCTCCCCAGTTGATTTACAGCCGTCTCGCCTGTTCGATGAAGCCAGGGATATCATCAATGCACGGAGGGCAATGGCATGAGCAAGAAGAATTTAGATAGTCATGTTTTTACCGTTCGCAAGAGAATAGGAAGGCGGGCGGGCGGTAAGCCAGTTATGGGAAACGTTCACTCACATAACTGCTGGAATTGCGGACTCGAATATGAGTACGCCAAGCGAGTCAAGTGTCCAGTAAAGAAGAGTGAGCGCAGGGAGGTCGAGGCATGAGCAAAGGAATCGGCAGCGGCGCGAAGATGCTTCGGAGAGCGCCAGAGCGAGAGCAAGAGCAAGCGCTGAGCGGCTGGTGGGCGGAGCTGCGGGCGGCAGCGGCAGCCGAGGCAGCGGCAGCCGAGGCAGCGGCAGCCGAGGCAGCGGCAGCCGAGGCAGCGGCAGCCGAGGCAGCGGCGATGGAAGCTATGGAAGTGATGGAGGCAGGCATGAGCGACAAACGCGGATGGATCACTCTTTTTGGTTGCGATGCAGTCTGGTGGTATTGGCCGGTTATTCTGTTTTGGGAGTGGCCGTCAAATTGGGTGCGCAACAAAATTTATGACTGGAGAAACAGATGAGCGAGCGGATTGTAGTGCCGGATGGGATGTTGAAGGCGGCGGTAGACGCACGGATGGCGATATGGGAACACGCCAACGACGGCTATCGCAATAGCTGGATGGGTGTGTCCGCAGAAGCGTCGATTACCGCACAAGAGTCTATCGCCCTCGAAGCGGCTCTGCGCTGGCAGTCGGAGAACCCGATCGTGCCGACAGATGAGCAGTGCGACGAACTGATTAACATGATCGGAGCAAATGGAAGATCGCTTGTGCGTTACCCGTCCCGCATTAGTAAAGAACAAGCGAGAAATATGTTGGTTGAGTGGGTTCGCCGGATGTACCTCGCCCCGGAGCCGACAGTGCAATTCTTTGACACCGCCTTTGGCCGCTTCGAGATCGACAACCGAGTTCCGCCGGGCGAGATTCGGCTGTACGACTGGAACGGGCCGGTTCTAATGAAGCATCTCAGAACGCCAGAACACTGGGCCAAACATGAGTGTGGGGAGCAGCCTGAGCCGGATGTGCCGGAGGAGATCAAAGACTTGATTCATACCAAACTCCCATCAACGCCCGAAGCGGTTGTACGGTTGACTAACGCGGAGAAGATTGAAGCCTACCGGCGCGGCAAGCAATCCAAGTAACTCTTCCCCGATCTTTCCTGGAAGTGGGAGTTTGACCGAAAAATCAAGCTCCCTTGTCTATCGAACGAACACAAGGTAAAGAGGTAAGAAAAGAACCCAATGCGCTATTTCAAAGTGACCAACGCAGCCGAGAAGCACAACGGCTTGCAGTACAAAGATGGCTTGAACATAGACCCTGTTGCCTGGAATCCGAGCGGCGGTTGCCAGTCCGGCGGCATCTACTATGCCGACGAGGATCACATCTGCGAGTTCCTGGGCATAGGTGCGTGGGTGCGCGAGGTTACGATTCCTGACGATGCCCGAACTTACAAAGACCCGGAAGGTAACAAGTCCAAGGCAGACAAGGTTATCCTTGGTCCGCGTGTGGCCCTGCTCGACTTCCTGAAAGAGTATGTCGAGACGCGAAATGGGGTTATCCCCGGCTGGCTGAACCTGAGCGGCCTGACGAGCGCGGAGGGGCTGGTGCTGCCCACGACCATCGGCGGCTGGCTGAACCTGAGCGGCCTGACGAGCGCGAAGGGGCTGGTGCTGCCCACGACCATCCCCGGCTGGCTGGACCTGCGCGGCCTGACGAGCGCGAAGGGGCTGGTGCTGCCCACGAGCATCCCCGGCTGGCTGGACCTGAGCGGCCTGACGAGCGCGGAGGGGCTGGTGCTGCCCACGACCATCGGCGGCGGGCTGAACCTGAGCGGCCTGACGAGCGCGGAGG
>Ga0116127_1000116_pt1 | contig 82455 bp, 59 predicted proteins | sample June2015DPH_16_1_FD_89731 | JGI IMG/M metagenome (GOLD analysis project Ga0116127, IMG submission 89731) | Peatland microbial communities from SPRUCE experiment site at the Marcell Experimental Forest, Minnesota, USA - June2015DPH_16_100 | ecosystem: Environmental > Terrestrial > Soil > Wetlands... | reverse complement strand
GCTGAGCGGCTTTGCCCTTGGCGCGGCCTTGGTCGTCTGGCCGTGGATTCTCAACTCCGCCGTTTCACGCCACTGGCTGGCCTGGTTCATCGGGGCCACGGCCGTGTACGGCCTGGCGACGATGGTCATCCGCAGCGTGTGGCCACGGTTCAAACCCTGGGCGATCTCGGTGATCAAGACACGCCACGTCACGTTCGTTCCGAGACAGATCGCCGCGCTGTTCATCCTGACCGCCGCCGCGTCCCTGATCGTGCCGACGATCATCGTGGCCCTTTCGCGGGCGGCCAGGCTTCCGTTGGCGGGTCACTGGCGCGAAGTCACGCTGTTCGTGCTGTTGCTCTTGATCCTGCCGTGGGTGGTGGCGCGGCGGTCGATCAAGTTCTGGCTGGCGGGAATCTTCGTCGCTTCCATCTGGAGCGCGGCTTTGCTCTACCAGGGGGATTTTGCCTGGTGCAGGCTCGGCTTTGCTTACGGGTCGGTCAAGCAGGACAAGACACAAATGGGCGAGGGCAGCTATGCCAATCTGCCGGCCCAATTGCGGCAAAAATACCAGTGGGACCTGCACGACCCCGTGGGCAACCTGGCGGTTTCCATTGGCAAGTTTGCCTGGAACCAGGACCTGGATTTGAAAACGTTTCTGGCCATCGCGTACGGGCTGACGCTGCTGCTCTGTTCGGCGGCCGCGGCGATGCACGACCGGCGGAACGATCCACGCCTGCTGATCGCCTTGGCCGCGCCGTGGCTGATTTTCCCGGTGGTCATGTGCCAAACCAGCGAGCGGTATTTGCTGTGGCCGTCGGCGCTGTCGGCGGCGATGGTGGCGGTATCGCTGGGGCTGTCGCTGCTGCACGTGCTGCTGGCGATCCTTGCGACGGGGATGATGGCGCATCAACTGATGCAGGTGAGCGGCGATCCCGGCCGCTGGCCGATGCTGTATCGCGTTTTCGACGGCGTCTATCCGGATGCCGGATGGATGATGCTGCTCCTGGCGGCGACCTTCCTGGTCGCCGCCCTGCTGCCCGGACGCAGGCGCGTTTCTTCCGAATGAAAGGCGATGAACTCCTGTCGTGACTTGCTGCTCGGAAAAGAGGGTTGATGGCAGTTGGATGCGGCGGCTCGACAGCGGTACGGCCGGCACAAGTTCAATATTCAGTGATGCCCCTTGTCCCCCCGTTTCCTTGTCTCCTTGTAACGCTCAAATTACATAAGGCACCAACGCCGCCACCCGTCTAGAGTACGCTTCATACGATTTGCCGAACTGCTCGCTCATCCATTTCTCCTCAAGCCTCAGTTTGCGCCATAGTGCGACGAAGACAAGGGCCACAGCAAGTAGCCCGCACCACTCGCCACGGGCCACTGCGGAACCCAAAAATGCCAGCAGAAGCCCGGTATAGATGGGGTGGCGAACCAAGGCGTAGGGGCCACTCGTAACGAGTTCGTGATCTTCCTTGACGGTGACGGCTTGGCTCCAGTTTCTTCCGAGGTGACGACGCGCCCAAACTCCAAGGAGTAAACCACCTGCGGTAACTGCCGAGCCGATCCAGAACCAAACGGCGCGAAGCGAAAGAAATCGCTCGCCAAGCACTGAAATCGGAACGCGTGGGTGCCAGAGAAGCGTCACCGCGCAAGCAAGCAGCACAATCCGTACAAGTCGCGACGGCACAGACTCGCGGCGCTCGGTTACCTTGACATTCCTAGACATCGCCCACCAATAGGCTAAATAGCCGATCCACATTGCAGGGATGAGATAGCTGTAGACGAGCCGCATGAAGCATTCCTCTTGAACTGACCTAATATTGTACAACGCTTGGTTCGTATAAACCCGAGGCATGATGGCGCAAGTCTTTGCTACTAAATGAGAAAACCCTTCGACGTATTCGTCAAAGGGCTTTCTGTCCCGTCAAATCGGGGCGACAAGATTTGAACCAGACTTAATCGCCGTCGGGGTACGGATGCGGCGTTCGCCGCGTGTGGTACAATCCTTGGGTCGCGGCCGACGCGGCGATCGCGTCCCGACTTGTCGGGATGAGGAAAGTCCGAACTGCGGGGCGAGCAGCCCCGGGCCCGGTGCTTGATAACCTCAAGGCGGAGCAATCCGACGGAAAGTGCAACAGAAAGATACCGCCCGCCTCGGCGGGTAAGGGTGAAATGGTGCGGTAAGAGCGCACCGCGTCGAGGGTGACTTCGGCGGCACGGCAAACCCCACCGGCAGCAAGGCCAAATAAGCGGAGAAATGTCCCCGGCCTGGGACGCGCCGGCGGTCGCAAGACCGGCGGCGGCTCCGCGGGTAGGCCGCTTGAGCCGCGCGGCGACGCGCGGCCCAGAGAAATGGTCGCCTCCCAGTCCCGCCTAACGGTGAGATTGGGAAACAGAATTCGGCTTACACGCGACCGCGACGTCTCATCGATGCCGGCGAGGATCCCAACCGATCCTCGCCGGCGCTTTTTTTGAACCACCAAGAAAAATGCAACCGGTAGAGTGGAGAACTCCAACGGCCCGAATGCCGTTGGAGTTCTCTACTCTACCGGCACCAGCGTCTTGCCGCAGTGGGCTTCCAGGACGCGCAGGGGACTGCACTGCGGAGTCACCATCGCCTCCAGCGGAATGATGAACGTCTGCTCGGTCATGAATTGCCCCGAGATGGCCGCGTGCGGAACCTGGTCCGTGTACACGATCCACGTCGCGCCGGGTGGAAACTCCAGTCGAATTCGCGTCCACTTGGTCTGGTAGTCCGTGTTCTCCTTCAGGTAATCGTGGAAGCGCAGCATGAACCGGTCGTACGCCGATCGCTCCATCCCCTTGATCCCCACGACACGCATCACCGGCGCAAAAGTTTTGCGCAGCTTTTGCGACGGCGAGCCGGCCTTCTTGGCGAACCGGGGCAATCCCGCGTCATCGGCAAAGGACTGCACCAGCTTCTCGAACTTGTCCGTCGTGTCCCACACGCGCGGCCGCGTCGGGTTGATGTTGGTGAAAACACGCAGGATTCGCGCTCCGTGCGTCGGGCGGCTGGGGAACGCATCCACGTGCACCAGATCGTTGCGCTTGTGCAGCGGCAGATCGCGCCCCTTTTCCTCCAGCGGGCGATAGCTGGCAAAATCCAGAATCCGGTAGGGCATGTACGGCGACAAGAAACGATCCACGAATTGCGTCACCTGGCGCGAATATCGCCGCAGAATATCGTGCAGGCGCTGGTTGTCCTCGGGCGTCTCGCACGCGTCGCCGCGCAGCACGTCCCGCTTGGGGCGATACGAAACGTTCTTGTGCACCTTCAATCCGCTTTGCTTTTGCGAGAGCAGAAACTCGCGGTCGGCCTGCGGAAAATCAAACGGCGGGCTGTCGAACATCAGGATCTCCCCCTCCTCCAGCTTCTGACAGTACTGCCGTGCCCACGCCTTGGCTTGGTGCGGATCGGTCCATCCCTGCGGATAGCGGAATTCCCCGACATTGACCAGCGCCATGACAGTCCTCCCTAGAAAGGGCCGCAGAGCTTGCCCGCGGCTTGTGACGGAGCCATTGTAGGCCGCTGGCCATCACTTTGGGCAGGCGATATATACTGGGCGTATGGTCCGGTCCATCCTAGCCGGGTGGGTGTGCATTTTATGGGGGATGTGGTTGGGCGGACTGGGGACGCTGTTTTTGTTCGGCATGCGGCTGTTTGCGGTGGACCGCGACCTGGCCACCCGGGCCGCACCCACGATCTTTCTGGTCTTCGAGAAATACCAGCTTCTTCTGGCCGTGCTGGCCCTGGTGGCGACGGTGGGTTTGCGGATCATCACCCGATCCGTCCGCGTCACGGTCCTCTTCTGGCTCCTGGCGGCGGCCGCTATGCTCGCCGCCATCGAGCCCATCGCCATCACCAGCCGCATGCAGCAGTTGCGACAGGCCGGCCGAGCCGCTTCGCCTCAGTTCCAGCAGCTCCATCGCAGCGCCACCCTCGTTTATGCAACAGAGACGCTGATTCTGCTGGCCGCGGGATTCGCCCTCCCCTGGGCAATGACGAAACCCCGCATGTACATGCGGGGCTCCGAGCAATAGCGATAACCAAAACAGTTCAGGTGGAGATCGGTTCGGCGCTTTCGACGGCCGCGGCCTCACTGGCCTCGTTGGCTTCCTGCTGCATCCGCCACAGAACGTGCAGGCTGTTGAATCCAACGTAAAAATATCCGCCGGCGAAAATGCACAGAAACGGCACGCTGCTGACGCAGAAATCGTAGTACAGGCTGATGAAGATCCAACAGGACATGTAGATGCCGAAGGCGATCTCGATGATGGGCAGGCCCAGGCGGCGCAGCGTCAGTACGCTTGGGTTGCGCCAGCTCCGCTTCGCCAAGCCGGTCACGCCGTATTTCTGCGTGCGCACAAATTCGCTGGGCGTTCGCCGGATCGCGCCCCAGATCGCCTCCAAAACCGCCATGGCGTTGTTCAGGCTCACCCCCACGCCCAGGGCCATCAGCATCGGCATGTACAGCAGCGCCTTCCAGCCCGCCCCCGCGCCCAACAGCTCGCGCTGGCTGAAGATGAAAAACGTCGTTGCCGAGCAGGTCGCCAGGATGAACAGGCTCACGGCAAACAGCGGCTGTCCCCACGTAGTAGCATGTGTCTTCAGCGGGCTGTAGAAACTCAAAAATGCCGGGTACATCAGCACCGTCAGCACCACCATCAGCACGTACACGATCGTGTTGGTCAGATGGAAAAATGCCTCGGTCTTGATCCGCAGGGGCAGATGCTTGGAGCGCAGGACTTTGGGCAGGAGCTTGATCGCCGTCTGGCAGCTTCCCTTGGTCCAGCGGTGCGCCTGCTGTTTGAACCCGATCATCTCCGGCGGCAGCTCCGCCGGGGCGCAGAACTGCGGCAGATAGACGAACTGCCACCCCTTGAGCTGCGCCCGGTAGCTCAGATCCAGGTCCTCGGTCAGCGTATCGTGCTCCCAGCCGCCGGCGTCCTCGATGGTTTTTCGCCGCCACACGCCCGCCGTGCCGTTGAAATGCATGAACCGCCCGCTGCGATTGCGCGCGGTGTGTTCGATGACAAAATGCCCGTCCAGAAAGATCGCCTGGCTCTTGGTCAACATCGACGCGTCGCGGTTGAGGTGATCCCAGCGCACCTGCACCAAGCCGACTTTCGGGTCGGTGAAATAATCCACCACGTTGTAGAGGATGTCGCGCGGCGGCACGAAGTCGGCGTCGAAGATGACGATGAACTCCCCGTTGGCCTGCTTCAGCCCCTCCGCCAGCGCCCCGGCCTTGTACCCGATGCGGTTGTCCCGATGCAGGTATTTGACCGGATACCCCTTGGCCGCCCAATGCGCGCACGCCTTGCGGGCAATCTCCGCCGAGTGGTCCGTGCTGTCGTCCAGCACCTGTATCTCTATTTTCTCCCGGGGATAATCGATGCGGCAGGCGGCCTCGATGATCCGCCGCGCCACCATGTCCTCGTTGTACATCGGCAGCTGCACCGTCACCCGCGGCAGCTCCGCAAACTGCCCCTGGGGCTTGTATCGGTCGTGCCGATGCCTCAGATACAGATACACCAAAATGTATCGATGCAGACCGTAGATCGCGATCAAGGCTAAGACGGCGATGTAAACATACACCACCAGCGTGTCAGAGTAGCGTTCCCACATGGTGCGATCGCGTAGCGTCGGTGTCAGACTTGGCCATTATTCAGTTCTCATTAGACAGCCAAGTACCCGGCTTGTTGCGGCCCAAGGACATGTTTTGCCTTTCCACGGCCGCTTGCCTTCCCCCCAGGGGGATGCAGGCAAGACAAAGATTCTAAGGGAGCCGGCGGATGACTGTCAACAAGGTCCTGATTCTTCAACACTTACAAAAAGCATCCCAAAATGCGAAAAAGCCCGTGCTCAAGGATGAACGCGAGCTTTTTGCGCCCTAACCGCAAGTTCTTGCGGCCGGTTATGCTTTGCCCTGGTCCGCAGGCGGCTGCGCTGACGCGGCCTTTGGCTCGCTCTGCGGCCCGCCGGCCGCCTCCGCCGCCGCCTCTTGGGCGTCTTGCTCCTTCGTCTTCTTCAACGCCCGCGATGCAAACTGATGCCGCCGCTCGCTACGCTTGCGACGCAGTCCGGCGCTGCGCCGGATCGTCCCTCGCGGCGCCGATTTCTCCGTCAACAACTGCAAGAGCACCAGGCTCCCGCCGTCGCCGATCCGGTAGTCGCTCAGCTTGATGATCCGCGTGTACCCCCCGTGACGGTCCGCAAACTGCGGGGCAATCTCTTTGAACAGCTTCTGCACCACCGTCTGCCCGGTGAACTCCTGATCTTCATCGGTCAACCGCCGGTCCCGCAAAATCGCCGTGACGCGCCGCCGGGCATTGACGCTGTCGTTCCGCGCCAGGGCGATCAGCTTCTCGGCCATCGCCTTCACTTCCTGCGCCCGCGGCAACGTGGTGCGTACCTGCCCGTGCTCGAACAGGCTCTGCACCAAGTTGCGGCGCAGCGACGTGCGATGCTCCGTATCGCGGCTGAGCTGGCGCCCGAACATCCTGTGACGACTCATGGCACTCTCCTGCAAATCCTCGGGCGGGCCAACCGCCTCTGCGGCCGTGCGCTACTGCCCAGCAGCGTCTTCCGCGGCACTGGGCTCAGGCTCCTCCGCCGGCGGCTCGGCGGCCGACGCCGCCTCTTCGCCCGCCGCGGCGCCACCCGCCGCCATCGCCGCCGCCGCCTCCAGGTCCATCCCCAGGCTCAATCCCAAATCCGCCAGCTTACGCTTCACTTCCCGCAAACTCGTCTTCCCGAAACTTCGCACTTTCAGCAAATCCGCATCCGCCTTCTTCACCAAGTCGCGCACCGACGCGATCTTGGCCGACTCCAGGCAGTTGTTCGCCCGCACGGACAGATCCAGCTCCTGGATCGTCATGTTCAGCTTCTGTTGCAGGTCCGGATCGATCATCGCCTTGTTGGCGTCCCGCAGAGCGGCGACCGCCTCGTCGTTGGCCGTCTCCGTTCCCAGCTCAAAGTACTGCACGAACGGGTTCAGGTGCTTGCGGAGAATCTTGCTGGCCTCGACCAGCGCCATCTCCGGCGACACCGTCCCGTTGGTCCAGATTTCCAAGATCAGCCGGTCGTAGTCCGTCTTTTGACCCACGCGGGCATCCTCCGTGCTGTAGCGCACGCGCGTTACCGGCGAATAAATGCTGTCCACCGCGATCAGCCCGATTTCCTGCTCCTCGATGTCGGCGATGTTCTCCGCCGCCGTCACGTACCCGCGGCCCTTGGAGACCGTCAGCGCCATCTCAAAATCCACGTCCTCCGTCAGCGTGGCGATCACCAGGTCCTTGTTGACGATGGTGATGGCCGGATCGGCTTGGATCATCGCCCCCGTCACCGCCCCGGCGTGGTTGGCCACCAGCTTCATCTCCTTGTCATCGTCGCTGTCCAGCTTCACCACCAGGCTCTTGACGTTCAGGATGATGTCGGTCACGTCCTCCATGACCCCGGGCAGGCTGGAGAATTCGTGTTCGGCTCCTTTGAGGCGGATGTGCGTCACCGCCGCCCCCTCCAGCGACGACAGCAAAATACGCCGCAGGCTGTTGCCCACCGTCGTCCCGAAGCCGCGCTCAAACGGCTCGGCAACGAACTTGGCGTAGGTCTCCGTCGAAACCATCTCGTCGCGAACCACGCGCGACGGCAATTCCAAACCGCGCCAACGAATTCTCATGAGATTGCTCCTGGCGAAATCGCCTCGTGCGTCCGCCGGATCGCAGGAGTTTGCCGCCCCAACCGTTAGGGGCCATCTGTCTCCCGCCTCGCCGGACAGGACGCGTCATTGTTGTTGATTTGTTCTCACACCCGCCGCTTCTTCGGTGGACGGCAGCCGTTGTGCGGCAACGGCGTGACGTCCTCAATCCCGGCAATCTTCAAACCCGCGTTCTGCAGGTTCAAAATCGCCTGCTCTCTTCCGGCGCCGGGGCCCTTCACCTTCACCTCGACTTCCACCATCCCGGCCTTGCGGGCCTGTTGGGCGGCGTTATCGGCGGCTCTGCCGGCCGCGAACGGCGTGCTCTTGCGCGCGCCCTTGAATCCCACCGTCCCCGCCGACGCCCAGGCAATCGTCTCTCCATTGGGATCGGTGATCGTCACCATCGTGTTGTTGAACGTCGCCTGGATGTGCGCCACGCCGCGCGTCACGCCCTTGCGGATCTTCTTCTTCGCCGCGGGCTTCGCGGCGGCGGCTGCCGGGGGTTTGGCTTGCTCAGCCATCATCAACTCCTAAAAAATGATGAATGCGGAATGATGAATGATGAATTTGATTCGTCATTCGTCATTTATCATTCGTCATTTACTTGCTCAGTTCCTTCACGCCCTTCTTGCCGGCGACCGTCTTGCGCGGGCCCTTGCGCGTGCGGGCATTGGACCGCGTGCGCTGCCCGCGCACCGGCAGCGACCGCCGATGCCTCGCGCCTCGATAGCTGCCGATGTCCCGCAAACGCGCCACGTTCTGCGTCACCACGCGCCGCAACCCGCCCTCCACCAAATAATCCCGGTCGATGATCCCGATGATCTTGGCCAGCTCCTCTTCGCTCAGATCCTTGGCCCGCCGCTGCGCATCGATCCCCGCCTCTTTCAAAATAGCGCGGCTGTTGGTCCGGCCAATGCCGTACAAATAAGTCAGGCTGATCCAAATGACCTTATCCGGCGGAATGTCAACGCCCGAGATACGCGGCATGGGGCTCCCTTGGATTTTTTATGGCTGGGAAGGCAGGAATGGCTTTAGCCTTGCCTTTGCTTGTGCTTCGTGTTCTTGCAGATCACCCGCACCACGCCCTTGCGGCGGACAATCTTGCAATTCTCGCAAATCCGTCTGACGCTCGCTCTCACTTTCATGATTGCATCACCTTGATCCACCCGGGCTTATGCCGGGAGAATCCAGGATAATAGCACAAATTAACCCCCGGCTCAAGTTTGCTTAAAACTCAAAACCGACCCCCCGGCCCCATCACCTTGGCGGGCGGTTGAGGGACCAATCAAACCCCAGTTTTCCCAAGCTTTTTGCCCCATTTAGCGGGGAATCCTCGTTCGCCAGCGTCGTCAGTACCGCCAAGAACCCCGTCGATGCGGGCGTGTCTTGGTGCCCAAACTCCTCCTGGTACTTCAGCAATATGTCGTTGACCAGGGCCGCATCGCCCTGCCGCACCACCGCGCGCGGATCGCCCAGATACACGCGCGCCTGGTCCACCAGCTGCGCATCCAATACCGCCCCGTCGTACGGCGTGTTCCGCAGCGGCGGGCAAGAATGGGCGCAGAAATTCAACGCGAAATAGATGCGCAGGTCGGGGCATTGCTCGGCCAATTGCGCCGCGATCTGATCCACGCTCATGGCCTTGCCGCCGACGAGAAAGGGATCGGGCATCTTCGGCCCAACCGCCGCCGGATAAGAGTGCCGCATCACCCAGTACATGCACAGGGCATTGTGCGCGTTGATCCAATACGCCCAGCGGTCGCGAGGGGTGGCAAACAGGTCGGGCCGATTGTCGGGAGAAGCCGCGGCGATCAGGCCGACGAACTTCACCAGCCGGTCGCGGATCTCGCCGTCGTTGGTTTGCAGCAAATCCCACCGCACGTAACCGTCGGGCGTGACCACCTTGGCCAGCACCGCGCCATAATCGTCGTAGCTGAACGCGATCAGGGGCTGATCCAGCTTGGGCGGTTTGAGCGGATCCTTCGATGCGCACCCCAGGAGGGCGGCGATGCCCATGAACCCCAACCACAAGCCGGCCGTACGCCTAATCATTTTAACCCCAGCACATCCGCCATGCTGTAACGTCCCGGCTTCTGTTTGACCAGCCACGCCGCCGCCCGCAGGGCGCCGTGCGCGAACGTATCGCGGTTGGTCGCGGCGTGGGCCAGTTCCAGCCGCTCGCCCAGGGCCGCGAAGCTGACGACGTGTTTACCCACCTCGTCCCCCAAGCGCAGCGAATGAATGCCGATCTGCCCGCGCTGCCGCGTCGCGTCGGCGCCGCGGCGGCCGTAAACCAGGGCCTTTGGGGTCTTGCCCGTGGCCTTGAGGATCGCCTCCGCCAGGGCCGCCGCCGTGCCGCTGGGCGCGTCCTTTTTGAAGCGGTGATGCGCCTCGACGATCTCCACGTCGTAGTCATCCCCGAGCTTTTGGGCCACTTGGGCCACCAGCCTGAGCAGCAGATTCACCCCCACGCTGGTGTTGGGCGCTTGCAGGATGGGGATATGTCCCGCGGCCACGTCGATGGCGGCGTGGTCCTTCTCCGCCAAGGCGGTCGTGCCGATCACCATGGCGATCCCGCGGTCCCGGCACGTCTTGAGCCAGTGCCGCGTCGCCGCCGGCGTCGTGAAATCCACCAGCACATCCGGCGTGGGCCGAAGATCGAACGTGATCGGCAATCCGATGTTTCCAATCCCCGCGATTTCCCCCGCGTCTTTGGAAATCTGCTCGCAATCCGGCCGATCGATCGCCGCCACCAATTCAAACGCCTTGTCCTGCTTTGCCAGCGCCACCAAACGCATGCCCATCCGCCCGCACGCCCCGGTGATTGCCAATTTAATCATCGCAACCCTCCTTGCCCCATCGCCGACAGCTTTTGCGGATCCTCCCCCAGGGCGCGGATGATCGCCATCAGATCATCCTCCACTGGAATCGGCCGATTGGACAGCTTGCCCGTCGGCTCCGAGCGGGGGGCCAGGTCCTGAACCGCTTTCATGTCGATCCCCGTGTGGTATTTCACCGTCACGTTCGGGTCCTTCAGCTCGTGGCCGGTCAGGATGCAAACCACCGTCTCATCGCGTCCGATGGTTTGCTCGTCCAGCAGCTTGTGCAGTCCCGCGACGCTGGCCGCACTGGCCGGCTCGCAACCAAATCCCCACCGCGCCACCATGGCCCGGTGTTCCAGAATCTCGTCATCGCTGACTTCCCGCGTCAGGCCATCCATCACCGCCAGGGCCCGCAAGGCCTTGGGCAGATTCACCGGCCGGCCGATCTCGATGGCGCTGGCCACCGTGTGCGGCCGGTAGTGGGACTCGTCCATCGCCGCGTACAGCTTTTGCACCACCGAGGCATCAAACGCCCCGCCGTTCCATTTCAACCCGCGCCGGCTCACCAATTCGTTGAGCGTGTTGGCGCCGCTTGCGTTGATGACCGCCAGGCGCGGAATTTTCTTGACCAGCCCCAGGGCTTTGAGCTCGGCAAACGCCTTGCCGAACGCCGAGCAGTTGCCCAGATTTCCTCCCGGCACGATCACCCAGTCGGGGCTTTGCCAATTCAGCGCCTCCAGCACCCGGTACATGATGCTCTTTTGCCCCTCGAGCCGGAACGGATTGACGCTATTCATCAGATAGATGCCCAGGGCGGGCACATCCACGGCGATCTGGCGGATGCGCCGCAGGCAATCGTCGAAATCGCCCTGAATTTGCAGGGTCAGTGCCCCGTAATCCAGCGCCTGGCTGAGCTTGCCGAAGGCGATCTTGCCGCTGCCGATGAAGACGATCCCCTGCATCTGCGCCAAACCGGCGAACATGGCCAGCGACGCGCTGGTGTTGCCCGTCGACGCGCAGGCCACCTTGCGCGCTCCCACCATTTTGGCGTGGGTGAAGGCGGCCGTCATCCCGTTGTCCTTGAAGCTCCCGCTGGGATTCAGCCCCTCGTATTGCAGCAGCAGTTTTCCCGGATTCATTCCCAACTGTTTGGCCAGCAGATCGGCCTGCTGCAAACAGGTGCGTCCTTCGCCGATGGTGATGATGTCGTCCTCGTTGCGGCAGAACGGCAGCAGTTCGCGGAAGCGCCACACGCCGGAAAAATCCAGCCGTCCTTCCACGCCGATCCCCTTGGTGCTCCAACGATGCTCGAAGCCGTCCAGGCTCTTGATCGCCGGCAGTTTCCCCCAGTCGTATTCGACATCGACCAGACTTCCGCACCGCCGGCAGGCGACGATCACTTCCTCCACCCCGTAAGTCGCTCCACAGGCGGGGTTGATGCATTTCTGATACGCGGCGGGAGTCATGCGCTGACAAATTAACCAAGGAAGTTGCTAGTTGCTAGTTGCTGGTTGCTAGAAAAAACGCCGATGCCCGCCTCGACCCTCTAGCAACTCGCAACCAGCAACCAGCAACTTCCTCCCATCTTTCAATATTTTCGAAACTTCCAATAGCTCGTTGGCCACCGCCGGCATGTCCCTATAATCGCCAAATTCCATGTCTCGCGCCCGCCCAACCCATCTGCTGGCCGTCGCTTCGCCCCTGGATCACCTGAGCCATTGCGTGCACCCGGAGCTCCTGGCCGTGGAGGCGCTGTTCGACCGCGAGCTGGCCAGCGACCTGCCCTGCGTCAGCGATCTGTTGCGCCACGTCGGCCGATTCCGCGGGAAAATGCTCCGGCCCGTGCTGCTGCTACTGTCCGGCAAAGCGTGCGGAAAGCTGCTCGATGCCCACGGAGTCCTGGCCACCGTCGTCGAGATGGTTCACATGGCCACGCTGGTCCACGACGACGTGCTGGATGAAGCCGAACTGCGACGCAAAGGCGCCACCATCAATCATCTGCGCGGCAACGAGGCCGCCGTGCTTTTGGGCGATTACCTCATCAGCCACAGCTTTCATCTCTGCTCCAGCCTCGATTCGCAATTCGCCTCGCGGGTCATCGGCCGCACCACCAACCAGGTTTGCGAGGGCGAGCTGCTGCAAATCCACAACCGCAACAATCTCGACCTGGACGAGCCGACCTATCTTCAGATCGTCACGCAAAAGACGGCCGTGCTCTGCGCCGCCTGCTGCATGCTCGGCGCCAGCTTCGCCGGCGCGGATGAAGCCACCGTGCAGCGCATGCACCTCTACGGCCTGTCGCTGGGCAGGGCGTTTCAAATCCAGGACGACATCCTGGACCTCGTCGGCCGGGAAAGCACCGTCGGCAAAACCCTCGGCCTCGACGTGCAAAAAGGCGAACTCACGCTTCCCATCATCCATTTCCTGGGCACCGCCCCGCGCGAGCATCGCAAGCTGTTGCGCTCGCTGCTGCGCGGCCGCGAGATCGACAAGATCGAGCGCATCCGCGACCTGATCCTTCCCAGCGACTCGGTCGCATACGCCACCAACCAGGCCCGCCAATTGATCGACCGCGCCCGCTCCTGCCTCGAGGCGCTGAGCGACTCCGAGGCCAAGACCGCCCTGGATCGCCTCGCCGATTTCGTCGTCACCCGCCGGATGTGACCGCTCCAATCAACTCAATTTCGGGCTGAGTTTTCCGTACAAAACTGACGTCCCCAAGAGCAGCGCCCCCAAGCCCAAAAACGACAGCACGCGGTAGCCGGTGCTGACCTGCTCCATGTCGATCAGCACCACCTTGGCCAGCGTGACGGCAAACAACCCCAGCCCAAAGTAGCGCATCGCCGACGCTCGCATTTTGAAACCCATGCCCACCGCCGCCGCCGCGAAGATCGACCAGAAGATCGAGATCGCCACCTGCTCGGCCAACTGCGGATCGGCAAACCAGGTCGTTCGCCAGCCGGCGGCGAAGAAGCGGTCGATCTCCAACGAACCGATCCAGAGCATCACCAGCATCATGAGAAACCCCGCGACGGGCGCAAGCTTGCCGCCGTGGCCCGCCCGCCGCCTCCAGACCAGGCCCAACCCGCACATCAGCACGGCCGCGGCCAGCGCCTGCGGGTCCAGCAGGACGGCCGCCGCCGGCGGGTGCGTCAGGACTCGAAACATCAGCGTGTCCACCGTCAGGTATATCACCGCCAGCAGCACCAGGACCATCGCTCCCGCGGCGCGCAGCCTCTGCGCCGTGGGATGCACGGTCTGCATCTTCTCCGCCAGCACCAGCGCGGCGGCCGCCGCCAGCGCCCACCACGCCGTCAAGAGCGTCGCCATCAGTTGTGGCCACGGCCAAGCCGCCCAATTCGTGATGATGCGATGCGTTACCGCGTGACCGATCTCGAAGGTTCCGGCCCAAAAGACGACGAAGATCGCCGCGGCCAAGGCGCCGGGCGTCGGCCAGGAAACCGCCGCCGGTCGCAGACGCACCATCGTCACCAGCAGGAGCAGCGCCGCCACCACCACCGCGGCGAACACCGAGAGGTTGAACCCCAGCATCGCCGACCGCGGCTCGCCGGACCACGCCAGGCAGTCGATCGCGGCGTACTTGGCTGCCAGCACAAAAGCCAGGCTCAGTGCAAAGCCAAGCCGCGGCCGTTCACGCTCGCCTCTGAGCAACCGATCGGCCGCCCACGCCGCCGCGACCGCCGCGCTCCACAGCATCGTGAAGGCAAGCTGCTCCATCTGCCCCGCCGGCCACGGCAGCGGTCGCCCCTGGCTCACGGCGAACTGGATCACCAGGTCGATCTGCATCGAAAATGCCACGCTCAGCAGCCCGATCACGCAGCAAGCCAAGGCGAACAAGAATTGCCGCTGGTCCCACCGCGTATTGGCTTGCAGGGCCGCGAGGATGGTTCGCCGGTGCAGCCAGCCGATCGCCACCAGCGACACCGCCAGCAGTAATGCCGTTCCCATCAGCGTGTTGACCAGCGGATGCTGCCCCATGGCCGACCAGCTCGGCGAGAGGCGCTGGGTGATCGCATCCAGCGCCGCCCATTTCACGGATGCCACCAGCAGCAGCGCCATCGCCTGAACGGAAAAGCTCAGCCGCGAGGTGAAGAATCCCGCCCCCGCCGCCAACCACGCCAGCGCCACCAATGACACGGTCGCGCCCAGGGCCGGTAATTGGTCTGCCGACACGATCAGCCACAAGCCCGCAGCCGCCGCGCTGACACTCGACGCCGCCTTCTGCCAAGCCGGATGTTCCTCCCGCCGCGGCCAAGTCGTCAGCCACGCCACCGCGTCACCGGCCAGCGCCAACCCCCAGGCCAGGATCAATCCCGTGCGCAGCGCCGTGCCGTGCACGCTCAGCAGCCGAATCCCAACCGGGTCGTGGACGTCTCCATTGGCCAGCCGACCCAGCAAATCCCCGATCGCCAAAATCCAAACGCCGATGGCCATCACGCGCGCCACGCCCATGCCTTGGCCGCGTCCCATCAGGGCCATGGCGATCGCCAGCACGCCCCAGCCCAGAATCACCCAAGCCCCGGAAAGCCACACCGGAACCAGCACCGCCAGCAACGCCGCGCTTTGCGTCGCCAAACTTTGGGAAAGCGCCTTCATTGGCCGCAGCGCCACCGCCCCAGCGGCGCAGGCGATTGCCTCGGCGGCCACGAACGTCACGCGCTGGCCGAGCTGGCCCGTCGGCAACACCCACAGCCCGCCGACCGTCAGCGCCGCGGTGGTCAGCAAGCTGAACACCGCCGAGCTGTCCGGCCACAGGTCCCGCTCATCGGGCCCCCGCCGCGAGGATGCCAGCACTTCCGCCTGATACCCAAGGGCAAAGAGGATGCTGGCCGTCAGGGACCACGCCGCCGGAGGCGGACCGAACACATTCGTGCCCACGATCTGCGTCATCCAGAACGCCGTCGTCGCCAGCGACAAGCCGCGAAGCACTTGCCATTTCCCTGTGCGTCCGAAATACACCAGGAGCAGGGCCACCGCCTCCAGCATCGCCAGATACGCCAGGAATCCGCCCAAATGCGGATGCGGCGTGTGAATCACCACGGGCGTCACGTTTCCGCCCAGGATGCTCAGCACGCCGATGGAAACCAGATTCCCCCGCCTTGCCACCGTCGCCCCCACCAGCGTGGACAGCGCCATCAGGGCGAAGGCCGCCCCCGGATCATACAGACGGTAATACGCATAGCCCGCGTAGCTGGCGACAAACAGCGTGGCGATTCCCGCGCCAAACAGACTGGCCGCAGGGAAGACATTGACCCGCCGGTACGCCCACTCGCCCAGGCCGATCAACCCCGCCCCGCCCAAGGCGATCAGCGCCAACCGCACGCTGTCCGGCAGGCCGCGCAGCCATCCCTGCTCGTAGGCAAACCGCACCCCCAGCGACACCCCCACCAGCAGCACCACCGCGCCGACCCAACCGGTCCATTTCAAGCCGATGATGTGCTCCAGCGAGGAGCGCCCAATGGTTTGCCGCGGCGCCTCAGCCGCCAGTGCCGGCTCGTACGCCAGAGGAATCTCCGGACGTAGGATCTTCGGCGGCCTGACGGCCGGCGGCTCCTGCGCCGCCGACACCGGCTCAGCCGGCAACACAGGCTCCACCGGCAGAGGCATAACCGGCCCCGCGCCCGCTTCATGAGCCGGCTGCCGCGGTGGAAGCGGCGGCGGCGTCTGCGGAAAACGCGGCTGCGGACGCGGCAGCGGCACCGGCGGTCGCCCAGTCTGCACCGTATCCTCACCGGGCTGCGCCGCACGCGGAACCTCTGTCGGTTCGATCCCCAACTCCCGCTCGATGCGCGACAGCCTCCGTGCCAGCGCCGCCAAACGCCGCTCGACATCATTGGTTTGATCCATGGCCAACCCCTTGCCCGAGCATTTTTTAACTTCGTTTATGCAAACTTAAACTGCAAGCCCGCGCCTTGATTCTCCATCCCCGCCGCCGCCGTCCAACTCCGCTCGCCGCCCGCGACAGGAAACGCCCTCCGCCTCTGCCCCCCCTCGCCCCCTGTCGTACCCCGGTGGACATGCTCTAAAATGGGTTACGGTGGTGTATAGTCGGCTCACCCCGCCCGGTGCGTCGTGCGGACCCGCGGAGAAAGGGACTCCCATGCTCAAGAATCTTTCGCGTTCAACTCGCCGTGCCGGTTTTACGATCGTCGAGCTTCTGGTCGTCATCGGCCTGATCCTGCTCCTGATCGGCATCCTGCTCCCCACGGTGAGCAAAGTGCGACAAGCCGGCTACGTCGCCGACACCCAGCAGGAACTCAGCCAGCTCTCCACCGCCATCCAAAACTATTACAGCGTCTTCCACTCGTACCCGGGTCCATTCAGCAATGATCAGATCGAAGGCACCGCCGCATTCAACCCGACCAACCTAACTGTTACGCCGAACACGATGGAGTTCTACACGCAGTCCAGTACGCCTCCTTTCAACACCACTCTTTATGCGACTCCGTGGAACGTGTGGAATGCCAACGTCACCCCGCCCCAATTCACCTCGAAGTACAACGTGACTGGCTCGGAGAATCTCGTGCTGGGCCTGCTAGGGGGACTTAGAATTGATCCAGCTAACAACAACCCCGCATTCGCGCCACAGGAGGTCGGCCAAGGCCCCCTCAACTTGAACCCCGCCAACCCGCGCCGCTATAGCCCCTTCCTCAGCACAAGCTACCTCACATGGTGTGTCACCGGCGTCCACCCGGTGCAAACTTCAGTGGCACCTATGGATCCGGCTGTACTGCAAAAATTGACAAATTTCACCGACCAGACGGATCTGACCTACGCCTACGACAGCCCGATCCCCGAATTCGTGGATCGCTTCCCCAACGCCATGCCCATCCTTTACCTGCGGGCACGCTCCGGGGCCAGAGGCATCGTCAGCGATGGATTGGTGACGATCCCCAGCACCGCTACTCCCGCCCCGGTCGCGGCGTACCAGTACGATCTTCGCGAGATTGCCGCCTACACGTGTCCCAATCCGATCACAGGCCCCTCACAGGGACTCAGCATCGGTTTGCCGCCGGAGATCCTTGCTGCACCACCCTGGTCGGCCAAAACGCACTACCGACACAACCTGATTCCCGTCACTGTCAACGGCTCGACGGTGCCACCCAATCAATCCCCCGGCACTACCGTCAACGCTCCCGCCGGTGGTAGCGGCACCATTCGGTTCCTGGATCCGAGCCCGGGGGACAAACAAACCTTCGACCAGATCACGAGAAAGGGAGCCAACCAGCCCGATGTGGGAAGGTATTTTGCCAATCCGACGGTTACGCCCACGGACCAGTCATCCGACGACGCCTTCAACTACACCGGCCGGCCGCGAATGGTCGATCAGTTCATCCTGATCTCCGCCGGGCCGGATGGCATCTACGGAACCGCCGATGACATCACGACTTTCGGCGATGTCATACCCTAACTTCAACCCTGGACAGGGCGAATAATTAAGCAATGAAAAACGAAACAGTTGCGAGTTGCGAGTTGCGAGTTGCGAGTAAAGGCAACCGGCTCCCCCTCGCCCCCTCTCCCCCTCCCCCCCTCTTTTCAGGCCGCCAACGGCCGGCCTTTACCCTCATCGAGCTTCTGACGGTCATCGGCATCATCGTGCTCCTGGCCAGCATGCTCTTTCTGGCCTACAACCACGTCACCACGAGCACCAAAATCCGCGACACCAAGACCGCCCTCGAAGCCGCCAAAACCCTCTTCGACAACTACAAGCAGGCCACCCATCTGACCAAGCCCCTGGTGGATTTGAGCACCAATTTAAGCCAGGCTGTCACCATCACGTGGCCGCCTTCAAACACACAGTTGACACCGATAAATTCGTTTTGGGCGCCCCCCGCGGCCTCGCCCACGATCAACTTGGTCACCTATTGGAGCATAGGATACGAGTCACCCACCGCATCCACGCCCACTGCGATGGGAGAAACGGCTCCTGGCGCGATCACCATCGACGCGCTCACGGGCGTAGTAACTGCCAAACCCCCCACCAACATATATCAGTACCCCTATCCGCCTACTGATCCTGTCTCAACCCTGCTGAGACTGCCCAAGAACACCCTGCCGCAACAACTCGTCGACACGATTTCCGTGATGTACACCCTCGAGCAGGTCCCCGACAACAAAGCGATAATCGCCAACCTGCCCACTCAAAGAAAAATGATCCTGCCCTTGGCGATCACCAATAAAGGCAACGGCGCCACGTCGCAAACGTTGGTAACCCTTCTCCTGGACGGCTGGGGAAATCCGATCCTCTTTGTGCCCGCGATCGGACTCTACGGCGTGGAAACAAAATCCGCGGTCGACAACTTCGATCCAGCAAGAACCTACACCCAAGGCGATCAAGTCATTTCCAAGTTCACGGACAGCAATAACGTCGTGCACTATTACCTGAACACCTGGGTATCGCCCATGGCAAGCAACAAGGTGTCGCCGTCCAACCCTCCTCCGCCAAGCCCACCACCGCCGGGCATCCCCGCCGATGCATATTGGGGTGGGCTATGTGCTCCGGGCCTGCGGCACTACTGGGTCTCCGGCGGTCCCGATGGAAACGTCAGCACGCACGATGACAACCTTTACTCGTTCCAGGATTGATGAGGCGATTTAATTTCCAACTTCGTGCACGTAGTTACCGCCGTGCCCATCCTTGCCTGACCGTGCAAGAGGGGGAGAGAGGGGGAGGGGGCGAGGGGGAGCGGAAAGGCTGCATTCCACTCGCAACTAGCAACAAGCAACTAGCAACTTCCCGCCCCGGCTTTACCTTGATCGAAATCATCACCGTCCTGACGATCATGATCATCGTGTTGGCCGTGGCCATTCCCGTATGGAACGTCGTCACCGGCGGCCACAGCCTGGCCGCCGCCCAGAACCAGATCGCCTCCACCCTGGCCACGGCCCGCGCCGACGCGATGTACAACCGCCAGACCATCGGCATCTTCTTCTTCGTCGACCCCGCCACCGGCCAAGTCGCCATGGCCGAAGTGCAAGCCGACCCCCAAGCCACGGGCGGCACCACCTACACGCCAGCACGCGTTTCCCCGAACTGGGCACTCTACACCGCCTATCACGATCCCGGCGGCACCCCCCCTCCTGCCAATAACGGCCCGGTGAACGCATTGGAAATGGTGAGCGACTATGTGCCCGGCGGCTTTGCCTATCGACGCGATCTGGTGCTCCTGCCCCCTGGCGTCGGCGTGGCACTGTACAACAATTACTACAACTATATTTACGATCCCACCCTACTACCGCTTCCCCAGACCTTCGACCGTTACGTCCGGCTTGGCGCGATCATGTTTGACGCCAACGGCATGCTGACCTCGATTCCGTTTGCGGTGCAGCAAACGCGGACAACACCCTACGGAAATTTCCCCAGTCAACTCGGCAAGCGATTGGGGTTGCGCCCGCTTCCGATCACCCCCTCCGATCCAGCCGCCACTGGCGACCTGGCCAGCGTGGTCCCCGTCGCATCGGGGACTCCTCCGCTTCCGGCAGCGTATCCCACAACTCCCTTCAGGCCGCCTGCGAATGGCCTATATCCTTTAATCTCCCAGGTCGGTCTTCTGCTTTACGACCGTGACGCGTTTCTAAGCCAGAAGACAAGTGGCGGACGCAGCTTTTCGGACTCGGATTTCCAATACGTTTTGCCGAGCCCGCCGAATCCTCCTTACGCCTTCAGCCCGCCGCTGACCGCGGCCGACTGCCAGGACAAAGAAGATGAAGAAACCTGGCTCGATCAGAACGGGATTGCAAGTATGGTCAGCCCGTTTAATGGCGCCTTGATCAAGGCGAAATAGGGTGAAAAAGTGATGCAGAGAGGGAAAATAGTTGCTGGTTGCTGGTTGCTGGTTGCTAGTAAAAGGCGATGCGGCCCGCGGCGCATGGGCGAGCACGTTTGCTTTTCCACTAGCAACTCGCAACTAGCAACTAACAACTTCCTTGGCCGTTGCAGTTTGCTGGTTGCTAGTACGAAGCAACCCGGCCGCTCCGCCGCTCCCCCTCTCCCCCTCCCCCACTCTCCCCCTCTCCCCTTTCCCCGTCATCGCGGGTTCAACTTCATCGAGGTGATGTTCGCGATCATATTGCTGGGGCTGGGGTTCATCATGATCGCGGGGATTTTTCCCGTGGCGCTTCAGGAGACCAACGCCACGAGCAACGAGACCACCGGCACCCTGGTCGCCCGCGACGCCCTCCGCAACATCCAAGCCATCGCCGACACGGACAATCCCACGGCTACACTCTTTCCTCTGCCCGTGTCCCCGGTGCCCCCCACGGCCGTTATCCCCTTCACGGGCGCTCTTCTCAACGCCGTCGGCACCAACTGCTATTTCACATCCGACCGCCGCTTTGGCTGGGTCGGCTTTTATCGCCGAGTGAACCTGACCGACCCATACGCCCAGGTTTGGGTGATCGCTTTGCAGAACCCGAATTTCGCGGATGCGAGTTATCCGGCATACGGCCAACCCATACCGATCCCATCGGCGCCACCCCCGATCCGGTCATTGCCAACCGCGTTCACGTACACGATTGGGCCGCCGCCGACGTTTACCGAGCCGCCCCCCGTGAGCCCGTCGCCCATCGTGGCTGAACTGGCGTATTCCTCGATCACTGGAAACAGCTACGTCTTTCTTACGGTCCTGAGCCCGCCAGCTTTTGACAACCCCGTTCCCAGCGCCGTCAGCGGCGCTTACATACTGGTGACCCAGGACCCAGGCAACGCCACGGGCAATCCCACCGCCACCCCACCGGTTCCCCCGCGGCCGATTGACGCTTTAACCGGCAGACTGCTGCGCCTTGGCGATCCAGTTTCATCGTTCCCAGCCGATGTAGCCTTTCCTCCTGCCAAACCGACCAACAAGAACCTTTGGCTTGGGTTCCAATTGCAGCCCGGTTCGGATTTGAAGGACCTTAGCGAGGAAACAGTTGCGGCATCAAACGCCGCAGGAACTCCCCAATTGCTGCCCGTGTACGTCATTGGCCGGGCGCCGGATGCCGCCGGTTTTTTCACCGGCCTCAACCAGGACATCGCGGCGATCTCCGCGTTTGTCCGTATCAATACGAGTAATTGAGATGAAAAGCCGAAGAGTTGCTAGTTGCTGGTTGCTGGTTGCTAGTAGACGCCGTGGGCGCCTCTTGCCAACAACTAGCAACTCGCAACCAGCAACTAGTAACTTCATTGGCCGTTGCTCGTTGCTGGTTGCTAGTAAAAGGCGATTCGGCGCGCCGTGCGCTGATTGTCTCCTTGTCTCCCCCTCTCCCCCTCTCCCCCTCTCTTCCGGCCGGCCAAGGCCGGCCTTCACCCTCATCGAGCTGATGATCTCGATTGCCCTGGTGCTGCTGCTGATCGTCGGCATCAACTTCGTCTTTCAGATGACGACCGATGCGGTCGGGGCGGGGCAGACGGCCAACACCTTTGCCCGCGACAGCCAGTCCGCCCAGACGATCCTCTTCGACGATTTCCGCAACATCGACAGGGACGCGCCCTGCTTCATCATCGCCAGCCAGCTCGTCACCCAATTCCTCAACTCCGCCGATGCACAAACCGGCAGCGACCCTAGAGAAATCGTCGTCGACAGTACCGACTGGGATTGGATCGGCAACACAACAGCCGGGATGACCCCGCCCGCTCCGCCGACGGTTACGGTGACCCTGCTATCCCCCGCCATCCTGAACTACCGCAGCCACCGCGCTGACATGGTCAAATTCTTCGCCCACGGCTATTACCAGCGCCACTCGGGCAACGACGGAGCATTCACCAGCCAAACGACCGCGACCGATGCGTTTATCACCCTCGGCCACGCCATGCTGCCAATCAATGACGGCAGCGTCTACGTCGGCCCGACGACGGACAGTCTGACCATCCCTGGCCATCTCGTGGAAAACTACAACGACCCGACCTTTGCGCCGTGGACGCCCTTTGTGCGCGTGACCGGCGCCGGCCCGCAACAGCGCCTGGGCGCTTACGCCGCCGACTGGGTCCTGGCGCGAAGCGTGATCCTGCTCAAAGACTTGAGCACCAACCTCACTCCCGCCAATGCGATCATTGAGCGCAACTATCCCCGCTATCCGTACACGCTCAACGGCACAACCTTCGCGTTTCCGGCATCGGTCCCTTACGCAGCCAACATGACCCCCCTGGGTTGTTATTCTCCCGACGATGCGAACGCGAGCGTTGTGGAGTCGTCGCGTTACGATTTGGCCAACGTCACCCCCGACCAAGTCCGCCGCGCCATCGCCGACGAGGTTTTGCAGTGGCGAGCTCCTACCGGCATCCCGCCGTATACGGGCCCGCACCTCTGGTGGAACCCACTAGTCTACAACCTTGCAGCTTATGAAAACGCGATTGGAGTAGGTCTTCCGGGGCCTGCGCCCTATATGGCCAATGCCTCCCCGCCGGTTTACTACTTTGCCAACACTGCCACTGGGGCGGCCGCGCCGCCAACTTATCAATTCGGTATTTGGACGGTTACAAGCGGAGTTGGCGCGCTTAACCCGGTGAACGATGATAGCGCTCCTCAAGGCGCACCTCCAAACCACGCCGTGCCCCAGCCCGCTCCCGACTTGGCGCGCGTGGCATGCAATCCGCGAATTCAGACGCCGCTGGACAGCGCCTCGATCGCCCAAATGGCCCCGTATTTCCTCCAGCATTGCAGCCAGTTTATCGTCGAATACGCCGGGGATTACTTGCAGCAAGATGGCGCTACCAGCGTGACGCCTGGCGTGCTAACCGGCCAGATCACAGGCCTCGGCCCCGATGGGCAGATCGACTACGTGATCGCCACGGATGCCGCAGGCAATCGACACAAAAGGATTCGCTGGTATGGCATGCCGCGCAGTAGCAACGGCGGAACGCCCAACACCTATCCGTGGGATACGAACGCTGTTGGCACCCGCTATGTGATTCGCGGCTACAGCCCCGGCCTCGACCGGGCCAATGCCACCTATCCAGATCTCGTTAACCCGGCCATCACTCACGGCATCATGGAAGAATTCGTCGATGTAATCCCGCTGCGCGATTACTACAGCATGTATCTCAATACCGTAAATGGCGCCACCAACGCGACGGCGCGATATTACGTTCCGCCCTGGGAGGTGGATGTGAATTTTGACAGCACGGCGGACTATGCCACCAACCCGCAGCCCTCCAATCCCCCAGGCGGGTTCGGCTTCAACAACGCATTCCACGTGAACATCAACGACGATACGACGCACACCCCGCCCTCCCCGCAGAACAACGCCCGGTATGTGGCGGCCTGGTACAACGACATGCCGGCCATGATCCGTATCCTCATCAAGGTGGACGACCCGAATGATAAGCTCAAGGACGGACCCTGGTATGAATACATCTTCCGGCTCAAATGAGCCGGGAAATTCGAAATTCGAATGACGAAATTCGAATGATGGATTTCCGGGTCGCCCTTTTGGCATTCGTCATTGGAGTTTCGGAATTGATTTGTCATTCGTCATTCGAATTTCGGACTTGATTCGTCATTCGTCATTCGAATTTCGTTATTCTCATGTGGTGCTTTATGCCAACCCAGTCACTTGCGAAACAAGGCGTGGCCTTCCTCCGACGCCCGCCACGCCGTCACGGCTCCGTGCTTCTGCTGGTGATCGTGCTATTGCTTCTGCTGACGATCCTGGGCACGGCCTACATCTCCACCAGCCGCAACGACCGCATCACCAGCGCCCAGAACTTGCTAAACACGCAGACGGATGTGACGGCCGACGGCCTGGCCAAGACGGTCGCCAGCCTGATCATGGACGACCTGAACGACCAAAATGGCCCCTTGCCCTTTGGCAACTTGCGCGGCGTGAACGCCACCGCCGCCCTGGGGAATCGCTCCGTTTACCGAGGCATATGGATCCCTACGCAAACCTACAACTACGGCGATGTCGTTGACTTCGAGGGAAATCCGCCGGTCACCGGGACCCCGCCCATATTTTATTATTGCTCCTCGACCACGGGTACGACGGCCATTCCGCCGGCCAACGGCTGGACCCAGACGACGCATATCGACGTTACCAGTTCTTTCGCCCAGCCCTGGCTGGCCGATCGGATTCCATCCATCCCCACCGTCACCCCCCCCACCGCCGCCGGCGTAGGGAATTGGCCTTACTGGCTGAATATTTCGCACTCTGTCAATGCCGGTGCAATTCAGCCGATTCTGCCTCTGCCAAACGTGTCATTTGAGTCCCCCGACGGCAGCACGATGCTCACGGCGTTCACGCCGCTATATCCGGCGTATGGGACGCTCAACAATGTTACGGTGCCGATCCTCACCAGCGTGGCTCCGACGTCTCTCGCGCCGCCGGTGCTGCCCGTAGCCAACACCGTCATCGCCGCGGATGCGGACGGGGACGGCATTGCCGATTCGCTCCTGTTCCGCATTCCCGGTGATTTCAACGATGGCCTGACCTGGTACGCCGCCGTCCGTATCGTGGACAACAACGCCGCCATCAACGCCAACACCGCCTGGAGCCGCGATCAGGACTACGCCTATCCCGGCGGTGCCGCCCTGCCGAATTGGGGCTTTTTCCCCACCGGCGTGGGGCTGCTTGAAATGCTCAATAACGCTACGACGAATACAAAAGACGTCGTTGCTCCTGGCGGCGTACCGAATATCTGGAGCCCCTTCAACGCCTACCGTTTCAACGATGCCGGGCCGCTGGCTCACCAAGCACCCCTGGACGAAACCAGCATCATTCCAGGGAATCCGCCCGTCGATCGCAGCGCCCCCCCCGGAGGAGACTTCCAATACATCTCCGAGGGCGATGCGTTCTACCACCAGTTCATTACCCGCATGGGAAACCCCGGCTACAATACATTCGCCGCCGCCCCCGGCCTGCGCTACCAAGCCCTGCCTCTGAGCGACACCGCCGCCCTGGCGTATCACTTCTGCTTGGTCAACGCCAACAGCGGCCAATCGCTTTTGGAGAGCTTGCTCCCCAACTCGCTTTACTACCAGCAGACCGCGCCCACGACTGTCATGTACCGCTTCACGCCGTACAACGGCACGACCGGCAACGATGTCGTCCAATGGTGGAACGACAATTTCTATTACGATGTGGCTGCTCCGACGTACATGCCCATTCGTCCCCTGCTGGTGACGCGCAACCCAGTCAGCAATTACATCAACCCTGTTTACGATCCGAGCAACGCTGGCGAACCGATCATCACCGCGGCGGCGGTGTCGCCTAACACCGCGGCGATGCTGCCTTACGGAAACGCCGGGAACACAACGCACATCCGCGGCCAATGGGTTGCGGCCCAGGCCTACAATGTCAGCGACATTGTCGCGTACGCCCCCGCAAACGCCGCCAACGGCGGCATCCCGACCCCAACCGCGCCCGACTACACCTTCATGTGTCTTGCTGCCCAGCCCATAGGCTCGGGGCCGCCGGCGACCGTTGCAGGCGGTGTAATGACCGCCAACGGCGGCTGGCAGCTTCAACCCTGGAGCAGCCATCCCACCAAGGCCAACGTCAACACCGCGACTTTCGCCGAGCTGTTCCGCGCTTTCTGGTGCGTCATGGCCGGCAATCCGGCCAATTCCACGCCGTTCGGGACAAATCCGCCGACGTTCGCCGCTTTGCAGGCAACAATTGACAGTCCTTACGCCACATCCATTGCGGGTGCGACATACACCCCCTGGCACCAGTTCCGTACCGTTCTGCGCGACCCCACCGTGACGGTGGCCGGCCCCCCGCCGGTGACGCCTAACACAGTCATGGACCCGACCAACGTGATGCTTTTGCGCGCGGCAATTGCCGCGGTCAACACCCTGGGCTTGCGCGACGAGTCGCAGAACGTCATCAGCCGAACCGTTTCGTTGAACGCGTACCTCCCCCCGGCTGGTGGTGGCACGCCAGTGCAAACGCCAGTGGAAGCGCGCGTTTACAGTTCCGCGCCGCAACCGTACATCAGTGAAGTTTATGTAAATACCAATAACGCGGCTTCCCCGGCCGATACCAATTATACCTCGGCAAATCCCAACGGTTATGTCGCGATTGAGCTTTACAATCCTACGAACGCGCCAATGACGTTGACGAACTGGCAGCTCGCCCTTGTCCAGCGCACAGCGGCTGCATACCCCAATCTCCAATTCACGATGCCAGCCGTTGGAACAATAAACATCAACAGCACCATTGCAAATGCGCCTTCCATTCCAGCCGGCGGTTATGCGATTTTGGAAAATTACGATGCCGCAAATCCGGCCACCGGAAACGCAAGATACCGTCCTGCCAACTCTGGACTGCTCAACGGTGTCCTGCCCAATACTCCCGCCAATCCGGGCCCCGGTTATTCCGTTGTTGATGTTTATGTCCCCAACCTTTACCAGGTGATTACCAATGGAGCAGCAACCGGAGGCGAACTGGTTCTCCTGCGCCCGCGGCGCGCGGACGGAACGTATACGGCTTCCATTGACCCGCAAAACACCTTTAATGAAGGCAACCCGGGTGCGCCAAACCTCGCGGATTTGGTCCCGGTCGACTCTTACGATTTCACCGGGATCGTGCAGGAAGCAGCTGAGCCATTCCATGCCTACAGCTACGTTCGTGCAAAAGGAGCGGGAGAAGCGTTCAAGGCTGTCTATCCGAATCTTTATACGCTTTTCTCCCCTCCCGGAAATCCCGCGACGCGCCAGTCTGGTACGGACGTGGCACCGGTGACGGCGGCATTGCCGAACCCGGGGTTTGCCAGCAATCCAAATGCACCGCCACCGTGGGTACCAACCGATAGCACGCCAAAGTTTGGCGCGCCGTCCATCGGGGGATACATAAATCTCTTCGCGCCGATCCAGGTTTACAACGTCGGGCTCGCCGGCACACATACTCCCAACGCGGTGGTGACCCCCGCGGGCAACACCGCCAACCCGCAGCATTTTCCGTTCGGCACGTTCGCCCGCAACGGCGACATGCTGGACATCCCGTTTATTGGCGCATATCGCATTCAAATTAACGGCGGCGCAGCGAATCAGGTGGGCACCGCCAATTTCCTCGAGCTCAACTCACTGCCGATGGATTGCTCATTCGCCGACGACGGCGATTCCAACGACGACACGGTCGAAAATATCGGCCGCTTCTGTCCCCTCTACGCACGGCCCAGCGCTGTGCTTCTGCCTCCGGCTCCGGCCTATCCGGACTATTACGGGTGGGCGCGAAACCTTTTCAACTATTTGACCGTGCAATCCAACAACGACGCTTACATGCCGAATTTCGACCCAGGATTGAATGACGTGTCCAATACTCCGAAGTATTGGCCCACACCGGGGGCGTCGCCGCCATATAGCTATCCCACGCCCGTTTACGCGAAGGACGGCACGGCACAGGACCAGACCACCCAGGACAACGTCGGCGTCGATGGACTCATCAACATCAACACCGCCTCCTGGAAAGTCCTCAGTATGTTGCCAATGGTCACCTACCACGAAACTGGCGAGACCGTGGCCTCGCATCCGAACGCATCGGCCGCCAACGAGGCCCTGGCCAAGGCCATCGTACTATGGCGCGATGGAGACACCACTGGCGCTCATCCCGCCCACGGCCCGTTCATGTCGATCTTTGATTTAAATCAGATCACGGATGGCGCTGGCCACGGCTTTCAGAATGCCTGGGGTTATCTCGCGGGAATCCCAACGCCCAACGGCACCGGCGCCGCCGGAATCGTTACGACAAACAACGGTCTACTGACCCCGCCGGATAATCTTTCGGCACCGACGGGCCTGTCGACGGGCGTCACTGAAGATTACCAGGCCGATTTCGCCGTCCTCAACCGCATCAGCAATCTGATCACGACGCGATCGGACACCTTCACTGTTTACATCGTGTTGGAAGGCTGGCAGAACGCGGGCACGGCCACTGCGCAGCTCAAGACCACGCGCCGATTCGCCTTCATCGCCGATCGCAGCGGTGTCAACGCGGATACCAATACGCGATTCATCAAAACCGTCGTTTTCCCAAATGATTAGGGAAGTTGCTAGTTGCTGGTTGCTGGTTGCCAGTCGCTGGTGAAAAGACGAAAGCGGCCTAATCGGCCGTCCTAGCAACTAGAAACCAGCAACCAGCAACTGCCTCGGATTCGTCATTCGTCATTCGGATTTCGTCATTTCGATTTCATTGCTGCGGCAATGAAATCAGCCACGTCTTCCTTCAGCTTCTTCAGCGATGGCGGATCGTGATAGATCATGTGGCCGCTGTCGTAATACGTCTGCGTGACGCGGTTGCGCAGGCGGCCGCTTAGGTCCAGGTGGTCAAACGTGTAATTCGTCGCTAAGAACGCCGTGGCCAGGTCTTCGTAGCCGCTGGCCACCAGAATTCTCAGGTGCGGGTTTTCCACCATCGCTCCTCGCAGGGAGCCGGTCACGTCCAGATAGCCCATCCCCTCGCCCTTGAAGTCCCACGGCTGCACGCGGCCGTTGAGAACCTCGTAATTCAAATCCGACTCGAATTTCAAATCGCGGCGGATGTAATCGTTGAACGTCCCGGCGTACACCGGCAGATATAGCGACAAGCTGGGATCGAAGCTGGCATCGTCAGATGCCGGGGCCATGTCCGGACCGGTGATGCGGCCGTCGAATCGGCCCAGGATCATCCGCTGATCGTTCAGCAGCCGCTTGCGGAACAGGTCCGGGCTGATGCGCAGGTCCGCCTTGTCGATCAGGTCGGCCGGCAAGCCCGTGTAACGCGACAGGTGTTCCACCACCTCCGCCCTGGCCTGCGGAGTCAGGGCCGATCCCTCGGCCAGGGCCTTCAGATAATCGCCCATCGCGTATCGGCTCACTTCCTCCAGCAATTTCTGGGCGTCTTCCGCTTGCAGTTTATGGTGATGCAGGGCGATGGCCGTATAGGACGGAAGGTAAAGGGCGTAGGGCAGATCGTTTCCGTCGCTGGGGGCGAGCGTTTGGAAATTCAGCACGGTGGAGATGAGGATGATGCCGTTGAGGTCGATGCCGTAGCGATCCAGCAGATGGCTGGCCAGGCCGGCCGCGCGGGTGGTGCCGTAGCTTTCGCCGGCCAGGAATTTGGGGCTGGTCCAGCGCTGATAGCGCGTCAAATAGAGGCGGATGAAGCCGGCCACGGAGTCGATGTCGCCCTCGACGCCGAAAAAATCCTGCGGCTTTTTTCCCTCGGCCGCCCGGCTGTACCCCGTGCCCACCGGATCAATGAAGACCAAGTCGCTCTGATCCAGCCAGGTCTGCGGGTTGTCGATCAAGCGATGCGGCGGCGCACCCGGCAGTCCGTTGTCTTGCAGCTCGATGCGCTTGGGTCCGACGGCCCCCAGGTGCAGCCACACCGCCGCCGCGCCCGGTCCGCCGTTGAAGATGAAGGTGATCGGCCGCGTGGCCGGCTGATCCGCCGGCTGCTTCACGTACGCCACGAAAAAGAAATTCGCCTCCGTCTTGCCCGATTCGTCCGTCAGGGCCATCGTGCCGGCGGTGGCCTCGTAGTCGATGCTCTGACCGTCGACGAGAATCGAATGCCGCGTGACCGACAGCTTGTCCTGCGCGGCGGCCGCCGAAGGCTCGGTGGCCGGCTGCGTCGTCGCCGACCGTGCCGGCGCCGCCCACACCGCGAGCATCAGGCCGAGCATCACCGCCAGCAAATCCCGTCCGCCGCCTCTGGTTTTACTTTTCGTCATACCGGGAAGATACTCTGGTTTTTGTCGGGAGCATAGCTCAGCGGTCAGAGCAGGGGTCTCATAAACCCTTGGTCCCAGGTTCGAATCCTGGTGCTCCCATAGCCGCAACCTGCAAGGTTCGGCACTCATCGGAAAGGCTCGGAAATTCCGGGCCTTTTTCGTTTGCTGTCCCGATCAGTTGCGGCGCATTTCCGGCCGGTTCCGACCCTTGCTGTGCCGGATTCTGTGCCGCGCTGAATGAATCGTGATTCAACGTGGATCATCGGGCCGCCCCCGCAGCGTGCCGCTTCGCCGCGACGAAAACGGACCCGTGGTGGGTCGAATACAGGACACGTGCCCCGATGCGGATGGCGGGTAGCTCGACAGCCAAGCGAAGTCTGAACACCGTTCGCGGCGTCACTCCGAGCAACCGGGCAGCTTCACGCTCACTGACAAGCAAAGGCGGACCAATTTCGGAAGATTCACGCGTATTCATGGGGAGTGATTAAGCGCGCAAAATTTCCCCGCAAGACGGATGCAAATATTTTGCATTTCGCAACCGTCTGTGAATACGCCACTTACATCAAATAAATTTTTCGGTCGCAAAAACTCACACAAAAGACTTGTCTTTTAATGTACGTACGGTATTATGACGATGGTATGTACGTGAAGACGCGGCTTTAACGCGGTAGTTCATCGCGACATCGAAGGGACGGCCATGAAACTCAAACATTTGACTCGCCAGGGCAATTCATTTGCCATCATCATCGACCGGCCGATTCTCGACATGCTGGACATCAACGAGCAAACCCCGCTCAAGCTCACCTCCGAGGGGCGCAAGATCGTTTTGGAGCCGCTGAGCGAGAAAGAGCTTGAGCAACGTTTCAACGCGGCCTCGGATAAGGTTGAAAAGCGGTTTGGCCGTATGTTCAAGCGACTTGCGCAAAAGTAAAATTCGGGCGCGGTGGATGGTCTGATATTCCTCACGCTCGATCAAGTGTTGCGGTTGCACGCTCGCCAGATAGAACAGTTCGGCGGCTCGGATGGTATTCGAGCCATCGAACTAATCGAGTCGGCGATCGCGCAACCGCAACAGGGGTTGGGGGGCGAATACTTCCACAAAACCTTGGCGGAAATGGCCGCCGCGTACTTGTTTCACCTTGTGAAGAATCACGGCTTCGTCGATGCCAACAAACGCACCGGGGCCGCCGCCGCCCTGACGTTTCTGGAAATGAACGGCATCGACACGGATGGCATTGACGAAAATGAAATGGAAGCAACCACGCTGTCCGTGGAAGATGGAACCACCGACAAGAATGCGGCAACCATATTTTTCACGGCTCGCATCAATGTCGTGAAGTAGGTTGTTTTGCTTGCCTGTCTCCCAGTTGCTTTGCCGCTTCCCGCGCGTTCGAATTGGCTCGTTTTTCCGTACGCGCGCGAATATCGTTATCGCGCTGGTGGCGGGAATGCACCTGTTCCCACTCTGTGCGGAACCGCTCGAAATAAATTCTCGATCCTCGCGTGTCATTCTCCCGCAAATCCGGTCTATCTTTCACGAAGCGCGTCACGGTGGATGGATCAATCTTCAGCCGGCGAGCCACATCGCTGCGTAGAATTAACTGATTGCCCTTCGCTTGCTCTGCTAGCGGCGCCGGGCTGGGCGTGGTGGATGCCAGGCTATCGGCGTCAACGGTTTCCCGAATGCGCTGCAACAGCGTGTGGAAAGCTATATCGATTTCTCGTGCGTTCAAGTCGTGGTCAGGGCATGGGGTCAAGTTGCGGATGCCGCATTCATTCGCGGCCTTCCACCACCGGATATACTCATCGGTGCCTTCTTGCAGCGGGCGGGCAGCGGCCCCCCGTCTCCGATTGATGTCGTGCGCTGCCGCGTAAATCAATTTGTAGGGGCCGTCGTAGATGGAGAAGTACAGCCCGACGCGCGGATCGGGATGCTTCAGCCATTTTGCTTTCCACGCCTCGCGGCCCGCGTAAAACTTATCATCATCATTGCTGACTTGTTTCAACTGGTCTCGCTCCCGCAATCCCTCGTCGATGATGCTCGGCATGGCTCACCTTTCCGGGCCAGGCCCGGACCGCTGGACGCGAAGGTGAGAACGCGCCAGCGGTGCAGGGCCGTTAGCGGGGGATCAATCCCGCCGTCCCGATGCTTGGATTCTACTGGGGTCTGAATCACTCCGAAATAGGACTCGATTCTCGTTGACCCTGTTCACTTCCGCGGAGAAAATTTACTCACCTATCTGGGGAGGCTGGACATGTATTTTACGGTGGAAGGCGCGGACGAAAAAACCGGGCAAGAGAAATCGGTTCTTGTTGTTGCTTCCGATCAGAGGGATGCTCAGCTCCGCGCCCGCGCAATGGGCATCCTGGTCTCATCAATCCGCCAAGGGCAATCAATTGAATCGCTTGCCGCTGGGAGCGCTCAAATCATCCCGCGATATTTCGGCTTGCGAGTCGCTGCATTCGTTCTGCGGATCAACGCACTACTTTGTTACGTCACTGCGGCGTTCGCCCTGCTTATAGCGCTCGTCCTGCTTATAGCGCTCGTCCTGGGTAAAAAAACGCCCGTTGAAACGGGTCCATATACCGTTGACTGCCTTGCGGCAGCGCTGTGTCTGTTCGTTTCCGGGGCGATTCAGCACGGGTTGTCCGAGGCATGCGTGGCGCTAAGAGACATCGCCCAGAACAGTTTTAGGTCATTGCCAAAGGGTTCTAATTGAGACAAAGCAGGTCCGCCCTCGCGGGACGCCTCTAAACGCTGCCGAGTCTTGTCTTGCAGTCCGGGCAAACCCACGCAACGCCGAAGCCCCTAATCCAAAAAGCGATCCCCAGGGCGACAAAGATGATGCTGATGGCGAGATGGAATTCTCTCTCGGATTCCGATGGAAGGAACATCCAAGGAAGAAATGCGGCTGTAAATAGAATTATTGGTACAAGCACGCACCCGTAGGCTTTCTTCACGGGCGGTTTTCCGCTGCCACAAACAGGGCAACGGCGCGGTTCAACTGGCGCCGCAGGGCTTACCACCTTTGCCAGCTTGTTGTAGCACCGTTCGCAAACGACTTGCTCTTTCCAAAGAAAAGGCGTCTCAAGTTTCCCAATTACGTCATCGCAATTGGCGCAGCGTTGTAGCGTGTTGACGGTCTGATCCATGGCCCCTTCTTTCGTCAAACACGAACAGAAATGACCCCGGAATTGTCTACCTCTGACGCGGCCCCCGTCAAGCGCCGGCCAGGCAGCGATTTTCTTGCATTCACCATGCCCACCGGGGTAGGCTATCTCTGCAAATCTGCGGGAGGAGTCATGCGGAACCTCTTGATCGTTACGGTCGTTGCCGTGTCTTTTACGCTCTCCTGTTTCGCTGACGACGCCGATAAGGACATCGCGCAGCGCGCGGCCGAAGCGCAAGCACGGCTCGAACAGAAACAGGCCGCCCGTCTAGCGGCGGCAACACGGCCCGGATCACTCACTGACGCCGCTACTCAACCATCTAGCGACGCTTACGAAATCGCGCTCTTGAAGTCCATTGTTGCCGATCAGCGCAAGCAGATCGACCAGCTTCGGACTGAAATTGGCCAACTCCGCATGGAGAATGCCTCTCTGAAAAAACAGGTTGCCGCCAATCCCATCGTCACTCCGCCTGCCGGACAAAAACTCGCCAAAGGCATGACCAAGGATCAATTGCTGGACATTCTCGGCAAGCCCACGATGGATCAAACGGATTCTGATGGATCGGAACACATGGAGTGGAATCGTCTGATGCAGGTGCAGGAAACGACCCCGGTATTTACCAATGCCACGGACTTGGACAACTATATACAAACGCACACCTCGACCGCACCGCCGGTGACGGAGAAAACCCGGTGGACGCTGGGCCGCTTCATTACGGTCGAACTCCAAAATGGGAAGGTCGTGGATTTTGCCGATAGGCAACAGAACTGACGATGCACAAAAATTGACTTGGATGGGGTGGCCTGTCACCTCTCGCTCGCCTTGGAATGCAGCCCATTCGTAACGCGCATTTTCCGGGGCCAGTTGTGCCTGACGCCGTTACTTTGCCCGTTCCACGACGGCCAGGACCGCCCGGCGGTCGGCTTCCGTCAGCTTCGGCCATGCCACAATCACCTTTGCTAACCCGGCGTCCATCCCCCCCGAATCTGCGCCGCGTGCGCCTGATTCTGCGCCGCCCGGCCCGGCCATCCCCGGTTTTTCAGGGGTTTTTGCGAAGTGTTCGGGGACTGGTGCTCCCATTTCGGCCTTCGGCCGAAATAGAGCAGTGGAGCAGTTCGCCGAAGGCGAACAGAGCAGTGGAGCAGTAGATCAGTGGAACAGTAGAGCAAAGAAAATACGGAAGAACCAGCGACTCCACTGCGGTCTACTGTTCTACTGTTCTACTGCTCTATTCCCCCGCTCCGGCGGCCGCTCCCCCCGCACCAGAACGAACACCGCTTCCGTGGCGTTGTTGTTGGGATCGTCCTCCACAAAACAACGCTCTTCGCTGTTGAGGCAGATCTTGCGCACGATCCGAATGCCCAGCCGATGGCAAAGCTCCTCGACGTCGACGATCGAGGGAAAGCGCCGATTGGGCGTGTCGTACCAGTCGTAGCCAAACGGGCCTTCCATTTTTGGCGCGCGGCCCTCGCGCTGAAACATGTCGCGTAAACGCCGGTAGGCGAAATTCGGAAAGCTCACGATGGCCTGGCGGCCAATGCGCACGATGTCCCTGAGAACCTGTTCCGTGTCCACGATGCACTGCAGCGCCTGCGAGAGCACGACGACGTCGAACTGACCGTCGCGGAAAGCGGCCAGGGATTTGCCCACGTCGGCGTGCACGATGTCCAGGCCGCGCTGCACGCCGGAGATGATGGCGCGGGGTTCCAGTTCCACGCCCACGCGGCGTCCGCCGCCGCCACGCGCCAGGCGCGACAGCAGCTCGCCGTTGCCGCAGCCCAGGTCCAGCACGCTGCTGCCGGGCGGGATCAGGTTGACAATGGCCGAATGGTCGGGCCGGTTGCCCTGGAAAATCGGCAGCGGCGCCATCGCGGGGCGTTCCGTGGCATCTTCCGGGCCTGGCGTGGCCGGATCGGCGCCGGCCAGAAACGCCCGGATCAAATCGCCGTAGGTGTCGAGGCTGTCCTGAAGGAGAAAGGCATCGTGGCCGGACGGCGTTTGCACCTCGCACGAGCTGACGGGTTTGTCCGTGGCAATCAGGGCGTCGATGATCTGCCGGCTCTGCTCCGTGGGGAAAAGCCAGTCGCTGGAGAAGCTCAATATGAGCCACCGGCAAGTCGCCGGCGCCAGCGCCTCGCGCAACGCCGCGTCAGAGTGGCCCAGATCGAACAGATCCATCATCAGCGAGAGACTCACATAACTGTTGGCGTCGAACCGCTCGACGAACTTGTCGCCCTGATGGGCCAGATACGCCCCGACGGAGAAGCGTTTTTCGAAAGCCGTGGGGACGTCGCGGGGCCGCAGGCGGCTGGGGTCGAACTTGGCCGACATCGCTTCCTGCGAAAGATACGTGATGTGCCCGAGCATACGGGCGATCGCCAAACCGACGGCCGGCCCCGGCGGTCGATCGTAATAATTGCCCCCGTGGTAATTGGGATCGCGCAGGATGGCGTTGCGCGCCACGATGTCGAAGGCCAGCGCCTGGCTGCTCAGCCGCGCCGCCGTGGCGACCAGAACGCACGAGCCGACGCGCTGGGGATACCGCGTGGCCCACAGCATGGCCTGCTGCCCGCCCATGGAGCCGCCGACCACCGCGTGCAGCCGCTCGATTCCCAGGTGATCCAGCAGCAGCCGATGCGCCTCCACCGTGTCGCCGATGGTGAGCGTGGGAAAATCCGCGGCGTAGCGGCGCTGCGTGCGGGGATTGACGGAGTTGGGCCCCGTGCTGCCGCGGCATCCGCCCAACATGTTCGGGCAGATGACGAAGAAGCGATCGGTGTCGATGGCTTTGCCCGGCCCCACGGCGATGTCCCACCATCCGGGCGTGTCGCCCGCGTCGTGCCGCGCCACGTGCGAGTCGCCGCTGAGAGCGTGGCAGATCAGCACCGCGTTGCTCCGCTGGGCATCCAGCGTTCCGTAGGTCTCGTACACCACCGCGACTTCCGGAAGCTGCGCGCCCAACTCCAGCTTCAGCGGCTGGCGGAACGTCACCAACTTGGCGTGCGGCAGCGGAGCCGCGGAACGCACGCTGTCGCTGCTTTCAAAAATCGCCTTGTCGATGGCGCCGGCGTCGCTCATGATTGTGAGGCCCTCAGGGCCTGATCCAAGTCCGCAATGATATCACGCACGTCCTCGATGCCGATGGAAAGCCGCACGTATTCCGGCGTGACCCCGGTTTGCACCTGCTCCTCGGGAGTCAACTGCGAATGCGTCGTCGTCGCCGGGTGAATGATCAGCGATTTGGCATCGCCGATGTTGGCCAAGTGACTGAACAGCTTTACGTTGCGGATGAGCTTCGCGCCGGCGTCTTTGCCGCCCTTGATGCCGAAGCCGACGATCGCCCCCTGCCCATCCGGCAGATACTTCTTGGCGTTGGCCGCATCGGGATGGGTGGGCAGGCCCGGATAGTTCACCCATGCGACGGCCGGATGCTTCTGCAGGAACTGCGCCACGGCCAAAGCGTTTTCGGAATGCCGTTGCAGCCGCAGGTGCAGCGTCTCCAGACCCAATAGCGTCAGGAACGATGCGAACGGGCTTTGACACGCGCCGGTGTCGCGCAGCCAATGCGTGCGGATGTAAATGATGTACGCGATGTTCCCGATGGGGCGCAAGGCCTCTTCAAAAACCACGCCGTGATACGCCGGGTCCGGCGCGGTGAATTCCGGCCACTTTTTCGGGTCCTTGGCCCAGGGAAATTTGCCGCTGTCGACGATCGCCCCGCCGATATGCACGCCGTGGCCGCCTATGAACTTCGTCGTGGAGTAGACCACGATGTCAAAGCCGTGCTCGATGGGGCGGAACAGCGCCGCGGTCAACGCGGTGTTGTCGACGATAGCCGGCAGGGCGTGACGATGAATAATGTCCGTCAGCTTCCGGTAGTCCGGCACGTCGTTCTTCGGGTTGCCGGGCGTCTCGAGGTATACGGCCCGCGTATTCTTGTCCACCAGTTTGCTGAGCGTCTCGGGTTTGCTCGGATCGAAGAATCGCACCTCGATGCCGAGCTTGGGGAACGTCTGCGTGAACAGTGTCCACGTTCCGCCGTAGAGGCTGGTGGCCGATATGAAATTCTGCCCCGCGTGAACGATGGTCAGCAGCGCCGCGGTGATGGCGGCCTGGCCGCTGGCGAAGACCAATCCCGCCGCCCCGCCGTCCAGGGCCGCCAGACGTTTTTCCAGCACGTCGTTGGTCGGGTTCATCAACCGCGAGTAGATGTTCCCGAATTCCCGCAGGCCAAATAGATCGGCCGCGTGCTCGGGGCTCTTGAAGACGTAACTGGTCGTCGCGTAGATGGGCACCGCCCGCGCTTGGGTGGTGGGGTCCACTTCCTGTCCCGCGTGCAGCGCCAGCGTACCGAAATGAGGCGATTGAGCCGTAGCCATGAAATCATTCCTTTCTAAACGGAATACGAATTATTCTTCGCAGCGGCGAGCGGTTGATCCGAAGCGAACAAGAGGGTCGACAGATACCTTTCGGAAAAATCGGGAATAAAGGTGACGACGGTCTTGCCGCGATTTTCTTTTTTCGCCGCCAGGCGGAGGGCGGCGGCAACGTTGGCGCCGGCGCTGATTCCGCCGGGGATGCCTTCCTCCTTGGCCAGCCGCCGCGCGGTTTGCACGGCCTCGTCGTTGCCGACCAATTCCACGCCGCTCAGCAGCGATGTATCCAGATTCTTCGGGACGAATCCCGCCCCGATGCCCTGGATCTTATGCAGGCCCGGCTTCCCGCCGGAGATGACCGGCGAATCGACCGGCTCCACGGCGACGGCGCGGACCTCGGGATTCTTCGTCCGCAAAAACCGCGTCACGCCGGTGATCGTTCCGCCGGTTCCCACGCCGGCCACGATCAGGTCCACCTTCCCGCCGCTGTCCTTCCAGATTTCCGGGCCGGTGGTCTGCTCGTGAATCAGGGGATTGGCCGGATTGTCGAACTGCTGTGGCATCCAACTGTTCTCGTACGCCTCGACCAATTCGTTGGCCTTGTTGATCGCGCCGCGCATTCCCTCGGCCGCGGGCGTCAGAACCAGGTTGGCGCCCAGGAACTTCAGCAACGCGCGACGTTCAATGCTCATCGATTCGGGCATCGTCAGCGTCAGCCGGTACCCACGCGAAGCCGCCACGAACGCCAGCGCGATCCCCGTATTGCCGCTGGTCGGCTCGATAATGTGACTCTGGCGGCTCAGCACACCGCGACTTTCCGCGTCCTCGATCATCGACCGCCCGATGCGGTCCTTGACGCTGGCCAGCGGATTGAAAAATTCCAACTTGACCAACACCGTGGCGGCCCCGTCGGGCACGATCTTGGACAGCTTGACCAGTGGCGTGTTGTACGTGGTCTGAACAATCGAATCAAATACGCTTGCCATGTGTCTATTCCCATCGTGTTAAAGGATGCGGGAGCGGCCGTGATTCGGCGGCGACCGCCCCCGCCTGACGGAGGCTCGTTACCACTCGTATTTGAGCTCCACCCAAAACGCCGCGTCCGCGCGCGAGTTGGCCAGCAGGCCGAAATAGCCCACGCCGCCCACCACGTCCAGGTGCGAATTCGCCAGCCAACTGACGTCAAACGCGTGCCAATTCTCTTCCTTGCCAACCAACCCCGGAATCGTGCCGTAGGGATCGTTCTTCTGGCGAAACTCGTACGCGATCAGCAGCCAGTTGGTCGGCAGGTAGGCGAGGTTGCCCTCGAATGTCGCGGCATAACTGTCGCCGAAACCCAGCGTGCCGAGCTGCGCGGCTTCGCTGAGGCGCACGCCGCCGCTGACGATCAGCGGCCGACCCAGAACATCCGCAAGCGTCTTGGATGCGGTCAGCGTGAAATCCACGCCGTCCCTGCTGTGATACCCAATCGAAGTCAGCGCTCCGCCCAGATCGTTATTGACGGCCGCGATCTCGTTGTTGTATTTGTAATGCACGCCCGCCGTCACCGCCGGCACCCACTTGGTATCGAAGCTGTTCTCCGGCAAAATTAGCCCGCGGGCGTTGACGTTGAAAAGCCACTCGTCATGGATGCCAATGTTCACCCCCGTGGCGTTCAGAATATCATCTGGCAACCGCCCCAGGTTCAGCCGATCGGCGCCGAAGCCCAACTCCACGCGACCCAAAATATTTTCCGTGACGGTGAACGCCTCCAAGTCCTTCTGGCCGAGATTCACATACGAGGTCGCAATCGACGGTTGGCCGAATATGTGGTCTCCCAGCGGCGGATTGACCAGATACGCCATCGGCGTGATCGCCCCGCCGCCGTAGCCTTCGATCGTGTGAAACGGCAGCGGCGGACCCTTCTGCGCTTCAGCGGATTTCTCCGTCGGCGCTGTCTGCGCCTCGTCGGCCAGGCTTTGGGAAACAGCAAACGCCAAGACGGCCGCGGCAATCGCGGCAACAACAGACTTTTTCATGGTGCGAAGCTCCTCAAGCCAAGTCGCGCACAGACGCGCTGGCCAAGCGTGATTTCTGGATCAACAATGGAACGGCCGCCCGAGCGCACGCCCGCAGCGGTTGAGGTTTGCCGCTGGCCGAACGATCCCGCAGGACCTGCTCAGCCAGCGGATGCGAACATACACGCGCACGTCACCGCCGCCCGCGCCTCAAGACTGGCCAAGACGGTTCTCCTGGCCTCGACAACAGAGAATGGTTGGGTCCGTTTCACGAGCGTAACCGCGCGGGAGACTACCCCGACCATCAACACACGCAAGTCGTTTTTGACCAATGTCCAGTAAATTAGGCGCCGAATTATTTGCGTGTCGGGCCGCCCATGATTGTGTAATGCAGCTCACGCTCATGTCCGCCAAAAACGCAGGAAATGTAAACCTACAATGTGGCGCAAGATGTTTTTTTACAACATTTTACATACACATATAAAGATTATTTCTGGCCACCCGTTTGCGAAGCCGCGGCCCAGAAATTTGTGCACGTGATATTGACAGGTGACAAGCCGCCGATACACTGCTCAGCGATATTCCTAGTTTGTCGGTGGGATATCTAGGAAATATCTGCCGCCGAGCAGGAATTAGCCATGCGAGACTCGACTTCCACATCTCGCCCTCCGCAACGTTGCAGCCGCCCCGCCGCTGCGCTCAGGCCGCCGCGCCCTCGCGCTAGGTGCGCCTGCTGTCGCCGCGAGTGTTGAATCGCGCCGGCTGCCCCCGCCATCGCACCATGATCGATGTTTTGACCGGAAAAACGTTCGCACTTGGGCAAAGGACCGCCCATGACATCAACACCAAACGTCACGTTCGAAAGTCCCAAGGCCACCCTGGCCACCAATCTCGTCATCGCCCGTCAGGCTGCCGGTATCACCCAGCGTCAACTCGCCGACGCCTCGCGTATTTCCCGCGCCACCATCGCTCAACTGGAAACCGGCTGCGGCGACCCGCGACTCACCACCATCGTCGAACTCGCCCGCGCCCTGCAGATTCCCCCGATCCTGCTTCTCGTCGGCGCGCGCGAAGCCCGTCTGCTCGTGCATTTGACGCGACATACCCCTGACGAAGTCCCGCAAGTCTCGCAACCTCTCATACAGAACATGCGCGAGTTGGCCGAGTCCGGCTTCATCCGCGACCGCCTCCGTGCCGCTCGCCTGGGCGCTTCGGCCGTGGCCGCTCAGGGTCTCCGCCCCGCTTCCATTTCCGCAGCCATTTTCTCCTCCGTGGCGCCCGGCCCGGGCACCGTCGTGGGTGCGGCCCTCGGCCGCCTCATCGCCCACCAGCAAAAGGAAGTGTCCCATGTCTACTAGCGCTCGCACCAGCGTCGCCAACGAGCCGGCACAGGGCGGCGTCTTCCCCGCGATCTTCGACGCCTATCGCAACCAAGGCCACGAGCAAGGCTACGCCCGCGGCGCCAGCGACACCCTCGCCGGCGTCTTGGAAGCCGTCGAAGCCTTCCTTCGCCAAACCCCGCCTCCCACCGGCGCCCCGCGCGAGCTGCTCTACGCCTTCGGCAAATTTGTCGAACGCTACGTCCCCCACCCCGATCACCACCAATACGTCTCCGACGGCCTGGGAATCTGACGGAATCTTTATGCGGATGGAAAAGGGGGCGCAAAAAAAAGTCCCGAGCCCTGTGGTAAATCAGGGCTCGGGGACGGGGACAAGCCGCGTTGAAGGAGAGACGCGGCAGGGGAAGCCGTTGCGATCAGTTCGTGTGCGCCGTCCTTCGGCGGCGGCGGCGAGTCAGCACGCCGACGCCAGCCAGGGCCATCATCGCCGCCGTGGACGGCTCGGGCAGGCTGCTCAACGTGGCGATGTCCAGCACTTCCAGGCTGCCGTACTTGCTGAAGTCGAATGAAACCACCGGATCGGGATTGAGGACGTTGGGCGCATCCACTTCCAATCCGAAATCGCCCAGGGCCAGGGCGTCGGCGGTGTCGCCGCTGCCCATGAGGCCGTCGCCGCTGGAGTAGTTGCCGGATGCATCGAGCCACGTGTAGTGAAACGTGGTCAGGTCGGCTTCCAACGCGGCCAGGTTCGTCGCCAGATTGCCATCGGAGACGAATCCGAACAGCACCGGCAGCGTGCCTTGGCTGTTGTCGGCGGTAACGCTCACGTATCCCCTGTTAGCGCCGGCTCCGCCGTTGATGTTGCTCGTTCCGTCCAGTTGCGGACGGCCGGCCGCCGTCGCGTTGCTGCTGTCCGCATCCACTTCCACTAGCGCATCCACCGTGCCGTTGACGGTCACGTTGGCCGTCTGATTGTTGTTGTTGGCCCCGGAATAGTTGTTGTGCAGGTCACCATAGGTGAAGCTGAACTGCTGGCTGCTCGGCCCGCCGTAGGTCGGCGTGAAGGTGCCGGTCAGCCACGCGCTGGGCCCGCCCGAGGCGATTGTGATCGGCACGGTAAACCCGCTGGCGTAGCCGTTGGCTTCCCCTGACACGCTCGAAACCGCCGCGTCGTCGCGATTGGCAGAGCCACCCAGGTTGGACAGGGCATAGGTGAAGTTGACGCTCTGGCCCTGGGTGACGTGCGGCGTGGTCACGGGCAGATCCGGCACGACCGCGTGGTCGAGGATCGATCCGGTAATCGTCGCGGTCACATTCCCGGTGGTAATGCTCCCGGCCCCGGGAAGGCTCTGATCGTCGCCGGTATCGAAACTCACCTGCACGCCGCCCGCCCCGGCCGTAGCGCCGGTGTTGAAGGCGGCCGTGTAGTTGCTCGACGACCCGGCTCCGATTACGCCGATGGTTCCGCCGCTGAGATTTCCGCTGGTTCCGCCGACTTGCAGTCCGGCCCGATCGGCCCCGCTCCCGTCCGTCGCCGCCGCCGCCAGATTGACCGTTGCCGTCAAATTGGTGTTCACGAACGCGTTGAAATTGTCCCCCGCCGTCACGGATGCCGTGCCGGAAGCGTGGTCCTCCACGTTGCCCGTGACTTGGACTGCAAGATTCGCCGACGGCGTGTTATGACCCCAGACGTTTTGGTCATCGCCCGTGGTGAACGTCTGCGTCGCCGAGTAAGCCCCGATCGTGCTGGTGTCCGGCGTGAACGTGTAGCTGGACGAGCTGGTGCCGCCGGCCGCCACCACGTAGGAGTACGCCGGACCGCCGCTCAGCGTGCCCGCCGAGCCGCTGCCCGCCACGGAGTTGACCTGCAATCCGGCACGCAGGCCCGAAGCGTTGCCGATGTTGAACACGTACGGCGTCACCGATGCCTGGGTGATCACCGTGCCGAAATCCGTTGACCCGCTAACCGGGTTGATCGACCCGGAAGCGTGGTCTTCCACCGTCGCGCTGACCGAGCCGGTCTGCGGGCTGTTGGTGGCGCTGGAGTCGCTGACGCTGAAGCTTCCCAGCACCGTGCCCGTGGTGCTGCCCGCTGTGAAGTACAAACCGCCGGTATCGTCGCTGGCGTAGCCGGCTTTGGCGCTGCCCGAGGCCGAGCCGATCACGTTGCTGACGCCGCTGGCGCTGAAACTCAACGCCGCGCCGCCCGTGGGCGCTGTGTTCTGCACCGTGAACGTGAACGGCACCGTGCCGTTGACGATGACCGTCGGGCTGGAGGCCGTGATGGTGCCGATGGTCCCCCTGTGAATCACGTCCAGTTCCGTCGTTCCCGCCTGCAGCATGTAGTTGGCGTCCAGGCCGCTGACGGATGCGAAGGGGTTGGCTCCGGAGGTCAGCGAGGTATACGTCGCGATCGGATACAGCCCCTGATTGGCGCCGGTCATGTTCAGCAGCAGCTTGTTGCTGGCGCTGTTGGTGTTCAGATTGCCGGTGACATGAAGCGCATCGGCGTTGGCGCCGTTGATGTCGATGGCCAATTCGCTGAAGTTGCCGAGGGTGACTTTGCCCGTGCCGCTGGTGGTGACGGCCAAAGTTCCCAGTGGGTTGGCGATGTCGCCGGGCGAAAGGATCGCCATAGCGCTGGCCGAGGTGCCCGTCAGGGACAAGCTGGCGTTGTTGGCCAAGCCGATGGTGCCGATGCCGCCCAGAGCGGCGTTGGCGCCGACGGAATAGTTGCCCTGCCCGCTGGTGATGCCGTCCAGGTACGTCGTGCCCGCATTGAGGCTCGTGGTGCCGCCGTAGCTGTTATTGCCCGAAAGCGTGACCGCCCCGGTGCCGGCCATCACGAAGCTGCCGCTGCCGCTGATCCCGCCGGAAATATTCGGCGTGGTCGTGGTCGGGCTCACCGTCAGAGTGTAGCTGTTGAGGTTCACGGAACCCGAGCCGGTCAGGGACCGCACGTACTGCTGGTTAGCCCCGAGAACCAGGGCGCCGCTGTTGTTCAAGTCCACACGGCCGCCGGTGGTCGTGCCCAGGTCGCTGATCTGGTTCAAATTCAATGTGAAGTTGGGCCCGATGGAGAAGTTGGTCCCGGCGGTGATGGTGTTGGCCGCGGTGCCCAGGACCATCGCGCCGTTGTCCTGCAAGGTGATGGTGCGTGCCGTGCCGCCGTCGTTCAACGCACCCAAGGTCAGCGTGCCCACGCCGCTGCCGTTGTCGGCCACGTCGAAGGTCGGGTTGCCGCTGAGCGTGGTAGTCCCGGTGCCCAGGAACGCCAGGCCGTAAGCGCTATTGGCGCTGACGTTCGACCCAGCCGAGACGCTCAGTTGGCTGCCGTTGATGGTCAAGTTGCCCAGTGTGTGGGTGATTCCGCTGCCGCCCGACAGGCGGTCAGAAAGGATGCTGGCCGGTCCGCTGATCGTGGTGTTGTACGCGGTGATGCTTGTGTTGGTGGCCAGGTCCAGCGTGCCGCTGCTGATGGCAAGAGCCTTGCCGGAGTCGCCCAGGGCGCTGGTGCTGCCCAGAACCATTGTGCCGCCCGCCAACGTCACGGTGGCGCCGGTATCGATGGACGGCGAGTTCATTATGAGCGTCCCGCTGTCCTGTTTGGTCCAGGAGTGGTGGCTGCTGAACGCACCCAGATACAGAGTGACGCCGGGTCCGGTATCGAACGTCGCGCCGCCAGCCGATGGCGCAACTGTTCCCAGTGTGAGCTGCGCCGTGCCGGTCACGTTGGCGCCTTTGGTCACATTCACTTGATCGGCGGCGATGGTCGTAATGCTGCCCAGGGTATAGCTGACGGAGCTCACCGAAGTGGGCGAGTCGCAAACGATGCCCACCGGCGTGCCGCCGATGCCGCTGATGCCGTAGGCGTTGACGCTGGTGCCCGTATCCAGATCCAGAGTGCCGCCGTTGAGTGCCAGCGAAACACCCGTTGAACCCAAAGCGCTGGCGTTGCCCAGGACCATCGTGCCGCCACTTAGCGTCACCGTGCCGCTGGTTCGGCCGCTGACGCTGTTCAACGTCAGCGTACCCGTGTCCTGTTTGGTGAAGCTGAAGTTGCCGCTCAGCGCCCCCAGCGTCAGATTCGTGCCCGAAGCGGTGTCGAACACCGCATTATTGGCCGAGAGCGTGGTGTTTCCAAACGTCAGCCCGGCGATGCCGCTGGCGACGTTGGCGCCCTTGGTCAGGTCCAAAGTATTCGCGCCGATGGACAGTGTGCCCAAGGTATGGGTAATCGCCCCCCCGCTGCCGGCCAGGTCGGAGGCGATCGTCGCCGTCCCGCCGACGGTCGTGCTGTACGGGTTGACACTGCTGTCGGTGGCCAGATCGAGCGTGCCTCCGTTGAGATGCAGGGCAACCGCGCTGCTGCCCAGAGCGCTGGTATTGCCCAGAACCATCGTGCCGCCGGTTAAGGTCGCCGTGCCGCTGGTGTTGGAAGAGGCTGTGGCGAGCGTCAACTGACCGCTGCCCTGTTCGTTCAAGTTGGAGGCTCCGCTCAAAGCCCCCAACGTCAGAAGGGTTCCACTGGCCTCGTTGAATATCGGTGCCGTACCGCTGCCTGGGAGAGTCGTGGTTCCGAACGTCAATCCTGCCGTGCTGCTGGAGACGTTGGCGCCTTTGGTCAGGTTCAGAGTATCCCCCGCCGCGATGGACAACGTGCCCAAGGTATGGGTAATCCCCGCGCCGCTGCTTGCCCGGTCGGATGCGATCGTCACCGTGCCGCCGATGGTCGTGTTGTACGCGTTGACGCTATTGTCGGTGGCCAGGTCGAGCGTGCCTCCGTTCAGTGTGACGGAGCCGCTGCCCAGGGCTCCCACTGCACCAACTTGCAGCGTGCCGGCGCTCAGCGTCGTGCCGCCGCCGTAGCTATTGCTGTTGTTGGACAAAACCAACGTGCCGGTGCCCGTGGCCTTGGTCAGCCCGCCCGTGCTGCCGATGATGCCTGACTCGGTCAGCGTGAAGCCACTGTTGACGTTGAACGTGTCCGTGCCCGTGTTGAGCGTAATGCCGCGGCTGGACAATATGTTGGCCGTTGTGTTCAGCGTGCCGCCGCCTATGGCCAAGGCGCCGGAGGCGTTGCCCAGGCCGCTGTCGGCCTGGATTTGCAGCGTGCCGCCGCCGTTGATGGTCGTCCCGCCAGTGTACGTGTTGATGCCCGAGAGGATTTCCGTCCCGGCGCCGCTCTTGATCAGGGAGAGCGTGCCGGCCGTGTTCTTGATCGCGCCGCTGAAGGTCCCGCCGTCGCCGTTGCTGCCGAGGGTCAAAACCGGCGTGCCGCCGGCCACCGTGTCCACCGTGCCGCTGCCGATCAGCCCGTTGATGGTGGCCGAGAACGTGTTGAGATCCAAAGTGCCGTTGACGGTGACATCCCCCTTGCCCGTACCGCTGGGAATCGCGTTGCCCGCGCCCAGTTGCAACGTCCCCGCGGAAACCGTCGTGGCCCCCGAATACGTGTTGGCGCCGGAAAGGATTTCGGTGCCGGCGCCGGACTTCACCAGGGCGAGCGTTCCGGCCGTGTTCTTGATCACGCCGCTGAAGGTGCCGCCGTCGCCGTTGCTGCCGATGGTCAAGGTCGGCGTGCCGCCGGTCACCGTGTCCACCGTGCCACTGCCGATCAATCCGTTGATCGTCTCCGAGAAGGTGTGCAAATCCAACGTGCCGTTGACTGTGACATCTCCCTTGCCCGCGCCGCCGGGGATGGCGTTGGCCACGCCCAGCTGCACCGTCCCCGCCGAAATGCTCGTGGCCCCCGCATACGTGTTGGCGCTGGACAGCGTCAGTGTGCCCGTGCCGATCTTGCTCAGCCCGCCAGCACCGCTCATCACGCCAGAATACGTCGAGTTGGCGCTGTTGTTGCCCACGTTGATGGTGACGGCGCTGCTGCCCGTGTCGCTCAGGGCGAAGTTGCTGGCGCCGGACAAGCCGCCCAAGGTGAACGGCGACAGGCCCGTGCCGAAGGTCAGCCCGTTGGTCGCGCCGACCGACACCGTGCTGTTCTGCACCGCGCTGGCGTTGCCAAGCTGTAGCACGCCGCTGCTGATCGTCGTCGTACCCAAGTACGTGTCGGCGCCGGACAGAAGCAGTGTGCCGGTGCCCGTCGACATCGTCAGCCCGCCCGTGCCGCCGATCAGTCCGGATTCGGTCAGCGTCGCGCCACTGCCCATGTTGAACGTGCCGCCGCTGCTGCCGAGCGTGATGTTGCGATTGCTGGAGAAGCTGACCGTCGGGTTCAGCGTGCCCCCGTTCATGCTCAGTGCCGTCCCGGTCGCACCCAGGTTGTTATCCGCCGAAATCGACAGCGTGCCGCCGTTGATCGCCGTGCCCCCGCTGTAGGTATTGGCGCCCTGAAGAATCAACGTACCGGGCCCGCCAAAGGTCAAGGCGCCGCTTTGCGTGGGAACGTCGGCGATGGTTCCAGCATAGGTCATCGAGTTGGCGCTCTTGACGTCGATGGTGCCGCCGGCGTTGCCCAACTCGATGCCGCGAGTGCTGCCGAATGTGAACGTGTTCACGTTGTCGAACATCGTGCCGCCGTTGAGCGTGATGTAGTTGGCCACAGTCGAGCCGGGCGCCGTACCAAACGCGTTGCCTCCCGTGCCGAAGTTCACCGTCGCCCCGTTGCCGATGTTCCATATCCCCGCGTAAGTGCTGCCCAGGTTCAGGTACAGGGTGCCTGATCCAACCACGTTGATCGTCGTAGTCGTGGCGCCTCCGACCAACGGGGTGCCCGAAGTCCCCAGTGTGAAGGCGTCGGATGTGCTGCTGCCGGTGCCAATGGACACGCTGCTGGCCGTGGCGCCCACCGTGGTGACGCCGCTGCTGGTCGCGCTGGCGCCGGTGCCGATCAGCGTGCCGCCGTTGTTGAGGGCGATGGCGTTGGCGGCCGTGACGTTGTTGATGCTGAGTGTTCCGCCGTTGTAGATGGTCGCCGTGCCCGTGCCCAGGGCCGCCGCCCCTGAGGCTTGCACGGTGCCCGAGTTGATCGTCGTGCCGCCGGTGTAGCTGTTGGACGCGTCGGACAACGTCAGCGTCCCGCTGCCGCCCATCACGATGCTGCCGCCCGTGCCGCTGATCAGGCCGGAAATGTTGGATGTGGTCGTGGAGGGATTGAGGGTCAGCGCGTTGCCGCCGAGGGTGACCGCGCCCGTACCGGTTAACGACCGTAGGTTGGCAGCCGCCTGCAGGGCCAGCGTGCCGCTGCTGGAAACATCCGTTATGTTGCTGCCCAAGGCGGTGGCATTGCCAAGGTTCAGCGTCGTGCCCGATCCTAGGGTGACCGCCGTGCCGCTGGTCAGCGTGGCAGCGCTGCCCAGCGTGATGGCGCCGGTGTCCTGGAAAGTGATCGTGTGCGCGATGGCGTCGTCGCTCAACGCGCCCAGGGTCAGCGTGCCGATACCCGTGCCGTTGTCTTTCACGTCGAAAACGGTGCTGCCCGTTACCTTGGTCGCTCCGAAAGTCAGGTTGTAAGCGGTACCGCTGGCGATGCCCGAGCCGTTGGCGATGTTCAGCGTCTGGCTGCCGATGGACAGCGCTCCCAATATCGAGCTGGTCGTGTTCGTGCTCGTGCGATCCACGTCGATCGTGGCGGTGTTGCTCACCGTCACCGCATTGTTGTAAGTCTCCGCGCTTGCCGAGGTGTTCTGCAAATCCAGCGTGCCGCCGGCCAGGGTCAAAGTCCCCGTGCCCATGCCCGCGGCGTTCTGGACTTGCAACGTGCCGGAGTTGACCGTCACCCCGCCTTTAAACGTGTTGGTTCCGCCCAGCCGCAGCGTGCCCGGTCCGGTGAAATTCAACCCGAACGTGTTGCTCCCGTCGCTGATCACGCCCGTCGTCAAAACCAGCGTGCCGCTCGTGCCGACGCTGACGTTTTGGTTGCTTCCCAGCGTTATGCCCAGGTCAAACGTCTCCGTGGCCGTGGCGTTATCCACCAGCCCGGTGCTGCCGCTGAGGGCGATGGAACTGCCGGTGATCGTATATGCGCTGGCGCCGCTGTTGAAGGTGACCCCCACGAGGCTCAGGCCCGCGGTCTCGTCGTTGTTCAGGGTCGTCCTCGACGATGTGCCAAACGCCACGCTGTCGCCCGTCCCCGGCACCGTGCCACCCCAGTTGGAGCCGAGGTTCCAGTTGTTGCTGGTAGGGCTGCTGCTCCACGTGCGCTGCGTGGCCAGCGCTTGCTGCGCCACCAGCCCCACCGCCGCCGAAACGGCCAGGGCCAGCGCCCGCGTCCTGCGGCGACTAATTGTTCGTTTGTTGTGGATACAGTTATTTGTGGCGATACCCGTGTCGCTTGTCATCTCTCCACTCCTTCAGCACGCACACGCACTGTCCCCGCTCAACAGCAACATCGCTGTTGGCAGCTTCATCGCGCTGCGCGTTACCATCCCAAGTTGTTCAAAACACGTTTAGAAACATGACCGACACTGACGCGCCGCACGCGGGCGAAAAATCGCCGGCTGTACGGCATTCCCGGGCATCGATGATGCTTCTGGCAGTAGGGCCGCCCTGACGGCCACTGTTGCTTCTCAATTTGCCCCATCTCCGGGCAAAGACAATCCTGAAAACAAAATTTTCGGATTTTCCAGCGCGATTTGCTTGCCGACTTTTCCGCTTATTCCGCTTATGCCGGCGCCCGTCGCAATATGTCCCTGATTTGTCGTAATAGGGGAATGCAGAAAAACCAATCGGCGTTTCACCTCGTCCGGGAAAGCCTGGCCAAACCTTACGCCGGCGCCGAGTGAAAGATGGGATGGTTTATCTAAATATGCGGCGCCGACGCAGAAGCATGCCGCCAGCTCCAGCGCCCAAAAGCCCCAATATCGACGGCTCAGGCACCGCCACCGCGACGCCCACGATTTCCAGGCCGCTATATTTGCTGAAGTCGAAATCCAGGACAGGATCCGTTGCCGAAACCCCGCTCAAATCGACTTCCATTTGATAGTCATTATAAACCGACAAGAGACCGCTGTTACCGCTGTTTTGCGTGCCGTCGCCCAGCGAATAGTTCCCGCTCGCATCGTACCAGGTGTAATGAAACGCGGTTAAATCGGATTCCAGCGACGCCAAATCGCTTCCCGAGTTAAAAGCGAACATGACCTGCCCGGTGCCCGATGGCACATTCAGATATCCCCTGCTGGCCCCTTGGCCGTCGCCCAAGCCGCTAAGCAGCGGACGCCCGGCGGCCACCGCGTTGCTGTTGTCCGCCGTCAGCTCGACCAGCGCATCCACCTGAGCATTGACCGTCAGCGTCGCGGTCTGGTTGCTGTTGTAGCCGGCGTATTGGTCCTGGTCGCCGTAAGTGAAGGTGAACTGCTGGCTGGCGGGCCCGCCGTATTGTGGCGTGAACGTGCCGGTGAAAAGTGCGCTGGACCCGCCAGAGGCGATGTTGACCGGGCCGGCGAATCCGCTGGCGTAGCCGTTGGCATCCGGCGACACGGTCGAAACCGTCGCTCCGTCGCGCAGCGCCGAACCGCCCAGCGGATTGCTCAGCGCGTAGCTGAAATTGACGCTCTGACCCTGAGTGACATGCGGCGTGCTGATCGTCTGATTTGCAATGACGGCATGGTCGAAGACCGTGCCAGAGACGTTGATTGTTTGGTTCGTAAGGTTCGTGTTACCAAGTCCGCTGGTGCCGGTGCCGTCGGATGTGAGGTTGATTTTGATTGTGCCGCTTTGCGTGCCGGCCGTGTTGGTGTTGATGCCCACGCTCATTGTGGAACCGTCGGTTGCAAGCGGGCTGAGTAGGCTGATCGCCCCTCCATTGTTGGTTGCATTTCCGGTAATGGATCCGAACGACGCATCCAATTTTTCGCTGTAACCGTCGTTGGCGGCCGTATTGGTAATGCTCAGAGCTTGCGATAGTGACGAGCCGACAAATTGGGGCGCAAGGCTGACCGATGAAACGGAATTCGGCGCCGCCAAGCGGTATACACCGCCGCTGACCGTAATGGTCTGCGCCGAAATTGCCGTTTGGAGCAGACTGTTGGCTACGTCATCGCTATAGAACGTGATTGTGCTCGTCTGGCTGACTGGCCCTGCGGTCGCGGTGCTGTTTACTCCCAACGAAATGGCATTGGTCGTTTGGCCCGGAGCAAGTTGATCGAAAGTCAGCACGGGTGAACCGTTGCGCAAAGTAAACCCGGCACCAAGGTTTTCGGAGAATCCGTCGGTAGGGGCGGTGTTTTGAATGTTGGGGGTGGCTGGTTTGAGAAATCCGTTGACATGCACGTTGCCCAGGTTGATCGTTGTCGGAAGCGTGTTAACTTGCGCCCAGCGGCACATGTCGACGAGGACACTGGTGAACTGCCCGGGACCGCTGGCCACAACGATCTTGGGATCAAATCCGAGATTCGGATCGTAGGCCACCAGTGTAAAGCCGCCAAGGGGTGTCCCCACGCACTTGAAAATGCAATAAGCGCCAGCGCCTTCACTTCCCTGGCCGTTGAAGTTTGCGTTGTTAGATAGATTAAGAGAATCGCTGTATTGCAATGCTCCGTTAACGACCGTCAGGGTTGAAATGCCTGGACTGCTGTTGGAAGTTCCCGGGGTTCCCAAAATAACGTTGTAGGTTCCCAAAGCATTCAGAGGTCCGGTAGTCAAAGTACCGATGCCGCCGCCACTGTCTCCGGGGCTCAGCGTTCCCCATACGTTGGTCGCCGAATCGCTGATGTTAACCGTTCCGTTGACCCTGCCGGTGCCCGAGAGAATCGGGGTTCCCGTAGTGGTAGCACCTCCAACGTTAACGGTGGATCCGGCGGCGGTTGATCCGTCGATCTGCAGGGTGCCGTTGTTGATTGTGGTGGTGCCTGTATAAGTGTTGGCCCCCGACAGGATTTCAGTACCCGTCCCGGTCTTGACAACCGAGACTTGTCGGACCGTATTCTGGATCACCCCGCTGAATGTTCCGGAATCTCCGTTGCTGCCGATGGTGAGTTGTGAAAGACCGCCCGTTTGGGCATGCGAGTCCACGACGCCGCTGCCGTTCAGCGCATTGATAACGGGCGAATACGAATTCAGTTCCAGTGTTCCATTAACCGTTACATCGCCATATCCGGAACCGCCGGGGAGTGCCGCGGAATTATTCAATTGGAGAGTGCCGTAATTGATGTACGTTCCGCCGGTGTAGGAATTACTGGCGTTGGAAATGATCACGATACCGCCGACGCCGGACGTCACCAGCGCGCCAGTGCCGGTGATTGGACCCGCTAACGTTAGCGTGGTGCCGTTTTCGAGTGCGAAATCAGGCCCGCCAGTCGAATTCAGTATCATATGGCGGCTGGTGTTGACGATCGGCGAGGCCAAAAAAAGCGTCCCACCGTTGAAGGTCACGGCACCGGAAGAGTCCCCCAAATTTGCGTCGGAGGAGACCTCGAGGTCACCACTATTCAACACGGTTCCGCCAGTATAGGTATTAGTGCCGGAAAGCGTGATGTAGCCCATGCCAACTTTAGTGAGGGCTCCCGAACCCGTGATTATTCCACTGCAGAAGCTTTGCCATCCGTTGCTGTCGAATGTTCCGCCGCCGGCGTTCAGCGTTATGCCCCGATTGGAGTTCATGGTGATGTTTGTGGCCGTTTGCAGCGTGCCCCCGTTGAAAGTCAAACTGTCGGCAATAGGCGAAGTCGGCACCGCGCCTAGCGCATAATCGCTGTTGATATTCAGTACGCCCCCGTTCAAGAAGGTCTTGCCGGAATACGAGTTGAGTGCCGTCAGGATGACTTTGCCCGGTCCGCTCTTGGTCAAACTCGTCGCCACGCCGTTGTCCTGGATGGCTGAGTCGATCTCAAGGTTGGCCTTGGTGCTGTTCTGGATCAGGACCAAGTCGCCGCCGGTTGGGCCGCGGAGGACTCCACCGCCGATAACTGCCGTGCTGGCCACCGCCGGCGTGACCAGGATGCCGCCCGATGTGATCGTCAGAAATGTCAAGCCGGTCAGCGAGACTTGGCCGGGGTTGGTTGCGCTGAATCGCAGGCTGTTCACCGAAGTGGTGCTGTTTAGCATAGTGGTGATGCTGCTGTTGACGTCCCCGTTTTGCGAACCCGACCCGATGCTGCTGCTGGTATTGCCGGTGTACGAACTGTTGGCCAGACCGGAGATGCTCTGATTCGTGCCGTTGCTGGCCACCGCCCAGGTGTTCCCACCGAACGTCGCCCAGCCCCCAAGAATGCCGTTGGTGCTGCCGCTGCTACTGAAATATCCGTTGGTCCCGCCGCCAGTGGCGCCGCTTTCCTCGAAATCCAACGTCGAACCCACGTTCCTTGTGATGGCACCCAGCGTCTCGGTCAGTGATCCGCCGGATACCGCCATGCTAAGGGTGGATTGACCCGCATTCAGCGTCAATCCATGAAACGTCTGGGCATTGAAGGTGTTCGATTTGCCGTTGATACCCAGGTTACCGCCACCCATGACCAGGGCCGAATTGCTGCTGACGATGTTGCTCGTTGGCGCCCCGATCGCCGCGAAGTTCAGTAACAGCGCTCCATCGTTGACCGTCGTGGTGCCCGAGTACGTGTTTGCCCCATTCAGGACAACCGAGCCCGCGCCGTTGAGCGCCAAACCCAATCCGTTGCCGCTGATCACCCCGCCAAACTGCAGAATACCCCCGCTGACCACGTTCACATTGCTTGAGGACTGCAGCGCCAGATTGAGGTTGATGGTCTCCGGGTTGACGCCGCTGTTGTCGATAATGTTACCGCTGAGGTCGATGGCGTCACCGCCAATGACGAACGCGCCGGCGCCGCTGTTGAAGGTGATGCTCGTGGCAGTGAGGTTGGTTAGGTTGTTTGTGTTGGTGGTCGTGCTCGTTCCATCGAAGACGAAGTTGCCAGTACTGCCGTTGCCCGGGAAGTAACCCCCGCCGCCCCAGTTTCCAGCGCTCGACCAGTTCGCGCCAGAGCCGCCGATCCAAGTGTACGTGTTGACCGCGGCCAGCGCTTTCTGCGCCGCCAGCCCCACCGCCGCCGAAACGGCCAAGGCCAAAGCCCGCGCCGCTCGGCCTCGAAGAATCTGCTTTTTGTGATGACAAGAAACGCGCGCGCACCCGCCACCCTTGGTCATGTGACAGCTCCTCGAACGCGCAGACGCAGCGCCTCCGCCGCACAGCGACACGCCGCCGATGGCAGCTCCGCCGCGCCGCCCGCTACCAACCCGTTTTGTTCAAAGCACGTTCAGAAACACGACCGATGCCAACGCCCCGCACGCGGGCGCAGAGTCGCCGGCTGTGCGAGCTTTCCCGAGCATCGATGATGCTTCTGGCAGTTAGGCCGCCCTGACGGCCTTCGTAGTCTGAGTATGCCCATGCCCGCAAAAAGGACCAAATGATAAAGATGTACAAATTTCCCCGTCAGAATCTTAATTTTCCCCACACTTTTGTTTGTGATGTCTGTAACGGTATAAACCTCATAAACCATATTTCGCTGTCTGCCGACCGATAACAGGCCCAAATTTCCGCGGAAAGACTTCAGAAAACCCGCCAGATTTGCATCTTCCCGCTCCGGCTGGTAAACGGCACTCCGCAACCATGATCCGCCGCCACGAGGGCCTCGACTTCCTTCTCATCGCTCAACACGACCATGCCCTGCTCGCCGGACATCTCACTTTGCACATCGGCAATGAACTCTTCGCCCCGCCATCCCCTCTGTCGCCCGTCGTCCATGCCGTCGCCCAGCACGATTGCGGCTGGCAAAGCCAGGACGACCGCCCCACGCTTAATCCGCAGGGTTCGCCCAGTCACGTGTTCGAAATCAGTCACGAAATCGCCCTGGCCGCTTGGTCGCGGTCCGTCGAGGAGGCCTGCGCCGCCGATCCCTACGCCGCCCTCTTGGTCAGCCTGCACACCATGAACCTGGCCGCCCTGGCCGCCGAACATCTCGCCAAGCCGGTCACGCCACAATCGCGCCAGGAGCTGTTCAAAATCCATCAGTTCCACCAACGCCAGGTCGAAATCCAGCAGTCCCTGCGTCAGCGATTGGCGATGCGAACCGACCTGGCCCTGCGCCTGGGGCTCGCCCGGCCGGGCGCCGCGCCGGAGGAAGACCTGCTGCTGGCCAATTTCCACTTGCTTGAGTTGCTCGACCAGCTCAGTCTGGTGCTTTGCTTTGACCGCCTGGTATTCCGGGAGGTCCAGAACGTTTTTCCTCGCCCGGGCGAATCGCCCGTCACCGTGCGCTTCGAGCGCGACGACGATGATGGGGCCGTGCATCTGGATCCCTGGCCGTTCGATGAGCCGCGCATCGACCTGCAAGTCCCGGCCAAGCGCCTGCCCGCCGTCACCTATGAAAATGAAGATCATCTCCGCACCGCCTACGCGGCCGCCCCCAGCGAAATCCTGGAGCTTTCGGTGCGGAGGATGGAAAGCGAATAGCCGGCCCGCCCCGCCTCGGTTACGATTGTGCTTATGATGCGAAACCTCCCCCTTATCGCCATTTTTCTGCTCGCTGGCGGCTGCTTGGGCTGCACGGCCACGCATAGTTTTGACATCCGCGTGACCAACCGCTCGGCCACGCCGGTGACGGTCTGGCTGACCAAGACTTCCGGCCCCTACGAGGACGGCTGGCAGCCGCCGGAGGCCCTGGCCCTGCAAACCACCTCCGACACGCACATCGGCGGCGTGATCGTCCCGCCGGGCGAATCCCGCGGCACGAAGATGTCCGCCCAGTTCGAATCCGGCCAGCACCCCGTCCTGCGCGTCTACCGCTCGGTGCATTTCGACTCGATCCTGGCCATCAGCCGCGGGAGTCCCGATCGTTTCGATTACCTTCTGACCCCCGGCCGCAACGACCTGGACGTCGTGGCCGACGCCGGCCAGTTGGCGGTGCAACCGCGTCAATGATCTTTTAACCGCGTTGCGTGCGACGCGCTTCGCTTCCATGTACCAGGAACATCGCGATCAATCGCAGACGATTAAGGCCCGCTGCGCGGTGGTGACGCTTAGCGACACGCGGACCGTCCAGACGGATGCCAGCGGCAAGAAAATCAGCGACCTGCTCACCGCCGCCGGGCACGCCGTGGCCGATTACCAGATCATCCCGGACGACCCCAAGCGGCTGCGAAATTTGCTGGCCGATCTATTGGCTCGTGCGGATGTGGATGCGATTCTGACTAACGGCGGGAGCGGGATCGCCCGTAAAGATCGGACGATTGAGGTCGTGCAGGAGTTTTTCGACATTGCATTGCCCGGCTTCGGCGAGCTATTCCGGATGTTAAGCTGGAGCGAGATCGGCAGCGGCGCGATGCTGAGCCGTGCGGTGGGCGGCGTGGCTCGGGGCAAATTGCTTTTCGCCCTCCCCGGCAGCCCGGCTGCCGTCGAGCTGGCCCTAACTCGCCTGATCCTCCCCGAACTTGGCCATTTGCTTCACGAACTTCGTAAATAGCCTCTACTTTCCACTTTCTACTTTCCACTATCTCGTTTCCCCACCTTCTCCACGAGCTGCGTAAGTAACCTCCACTTTCTACTTTCTACTGTCTCCTTTCTCGCCCCCGCGGGGGCGCGCGATGCAAGTCCTGATTGGGGAAAGGCCTGCGCAATGCGGTCGAAATCCACATGCGCGCAGGCCGTTGCTCGCATCCATTGCCCGAGAAAGGCGTTGCGCTGGAAACATTCACCATTTTTCCAAAAAAGTTTTCCCCGGGCGCTCGGACCGAACTGGAAGTGAGTTTGGCGAAGCCGTTTTGGGCGCAATATCGCCAATCTGAGTTGTAACTCCTGTAGCGAGCGGCCCCGAAAATGGGCCGAAAACGCATAAGCTGTTGTATTCATTTATGTTACGTTCCGAAAAGGGGTCCTGACCCCCTTTTTTATTGACATAAATGTATTTATAGCAATGGATTGCGCGCTAGCGCGAGCGCGACAAAGCAGCCGATGATCGCGTAAGCAATTGGATGGATTTGGGTTACGAGAACAATTTGGAAAACCTTCACCCGCGTACGGTCCTTGGAGGACCTACGAGAAAGTTGAGAGTGGAAAGTAGAAAGGAGAGGTGTGAGGCGATCACAGGCCCCGCTTGAACGACCACCGCCAGAACATCAGAAGCTGTGGCCGCAGGGGATGTCTGTCCAGAGCGACAAACTGGCCTCGGCCAAGGGAATACTTATAATCCTGCCCTCGGCTGCATGATCGGGAGGAATTTCAAGTGTCCAAGAAGGCTTGGTTAGGGGTCGCGGTTGCAGTCGCCATAGCGGCTCTCGCTGTTTTCGCCTTGAGAACAAGACTTTCGAAGCAAGGTGGAATCACAATTGGCGCCACGTTGCCACTCAGCGGTGATGCAGCGGTTTTTGGCAAAAACACCCAAGAAGGCATCGACCTTGCAGTTAAGGAGATAAATGATGCAGGAGGCGTGCTGGGCCGTAAAATCACAATCCAATACGAGGACACCCAGGCCCTGGCAAAGGAGGGTGTTACTGCGTACCAGAAGCTCGTGAGCGTTAACAAGGTGCCAGCTATTATCGATGACAGCGTAAGTAGCGTCACCCTCGCGATGGCACCTCTTGCGGACAGGGATCACGTTGTCATCTTGGCTACGGGTGCCACTGCACCCCAAATATCCGGCGTGAGTAAGTACGTGTTTCGCATTTGGAATTCGGACGCGTATGAGGGACAAGTCATCGCTGAGTGCGCGTTCGCGGAAATGAGTCTGAAGAACGTCGCGATACTTTACTGCAACAACGAATACGGCCAGGGTCTCAAAGGGGTATTCCGCGCACAGTTCCTTGGCCGTGGAGGCAGAATCGCCACAGAAGAGGCTTTTGAACAAGGCGCAACCGACTTTCGAACCCAACTCACCAAAATCGGAGCGACCAATCCTGATGGCATCTACCTTGTAGGTTACCCAAAAGAGATAGGTGCGGCGCTGCGTCAATCGAAAGAACTCGGCATCTCGGCAAAGCTGCTCGGGACTGTGGCGTTGCACGACCAACAACTGATTGATATCGCGGGACACGCAGCCGACGGCGTGGTTTTCCCATTCCCGAAGGATCCAACAGGGAATCAAGTGGACAATTTCAAGACGGCGTTCGCAGCCAAGTATTCGAAGGCCCCGCCGGTGCTGGCCGACGTTGGATATGACGCCGTCAGAATGATTGCCCGTGCTATTGAAGTGTCGAAGGATGCTGCGGGGGACCAACTTCGCCAAGGTCTGTCGACACTCAAGGACTATTCTGGCGCTTCCGGCATGATGACCTTTGACGAAAGAGGAGACGTGCACAAGCCTATGGGAATTAAGGTAATCCAAGACGGAAAATTCGTTTGGCGTAGTTAGAATGCGTCGAACGGAGCGCATCTCCCATGAGCCCAGATCAACCCAACGGTCGGCATAACCGGGCTACCCTGATCATCGTAGAAATCGTAAGCTCGCTCATTGGAAGCGTGGTTTCACTTCTTTTTGGATTTGAAGCCAAGGACGTTACGAAATTGCCGAGTTGGTGGATGCCCGCGGTTTTCGGTGTAGTGGGCGCGTTTTTGGCGTGGTCAATTTTCAACCTGTTTCGGCTCCGCTACCTTCGGGCCGAGCAAGCTGAACGGCATAGGCTGCAACAGCAGAAATTCGAGGCAGATCTCAGGTATATCAAAACTGCCGTCACTCCAATGACACCTCGTTTCGCGAACGAGGATCCCATCGTCTTCGATTTACTACGTGCATACGCCGACCGGGCCCTCCTCCACATTACCCGCCGAGCAGAGATTCTTCCACTTGAGGAGTACTTGATGCTCTTGGACATGTCATTAGATCGCGTTGAAACCTGCATGTTTGCCACGAGTTTAGTTGCTCCATCTACGTTTCTAGCAAATAAAAACGTTATGCTCTACCTAAAGAAACAGGCAGACCGGAAGCAGTATATTGGTGACCGGTTGACGATGGAGAGAGTCTTTATTTGCAAGGGTTCAACGCTGGACTCTGAGACGGAAAAAGACGCGGTTGCAAAACTGCTGCCGCGGCACAAAGATCACGGTATCAAGATGGGGCTCTGCAGGAGCGAGGACTTAGACCTAGCGCCATCGCTAGAGAATAGGTATTGCAGGGATTTTGTTTACTTTGAATCCCACGGCGCACAATGGTTAGTCGACGCTGGCGAGATTACAGAAACAGCTCAAGGGGGCAACGCTTACAACAAGAATCTCGTCCGCGTGCAAGTGGTTATCGACAAAGGCATGCTCAACGGCAACTGGACGGAGACAATGAAAGGAATTCGCGGGCGAACGACGTGGGTGGGCGAATGACATGGTTCGAGGATGTTAAATGACGAAGAGTTCGGGAGTTATTTGCGCGCAAGAAACACCAGTCTTGGCCTTGGAGATTTACAAGCTCCTGCAGGACACGACTTCAGCCGTTGAAGCGACGATGGATTGCATTGTTGCGGAGAGCTCGGAGGAAGCGCCTGAGTTGTACGCGGAGGCACGGGCGAGCATCAACGACGCAGGTCATAGGATACTCTCGACCTTACTGAGAATGTCATACGAGATTTCTGGCTGCTCGTATGAACAAGTGCTCCCGTTGTGTGCGGGCATTGAATTCTTGCAGGTGTCCGCATTGTTGGTGGATGACATATTCGACGATGCGATTACGCGTAACGGACGCGCTTCCATTAGGTCACGGTGCGGTGACAAGGAAGCTACGGCTATCGGGATGGTCCTAGGCGCTTTGGGGATGAGGACAATTGCAGAATTTCTCACGCGCGGTGCCCCGCCCAAAGAGGCTGTTGCAATATTGCAACTGTTCGCGCAAGTTCAGCAAGAAATTTATACCGGCCAGTTTTTGGATTTGCGTTACGCTGGAAGACCTGATTTGTCGGAGGATCAATACTTCAACATAATCACTAGGACTACCGCGTGTTTCATAAGAGCTCCGCTCGTAGCTGGAGCATTGCTTTGGGGAGCGCCAACAGAGCTAACAGCGTCGCTGGATTCAATTGGGTTGAAATTAGGCGTAGCCTACCAGGTCAGGGATGACGTGATCGACTTCCTTGGAGATTCCGATTGCACAGGCAAGCCGCAATTCGGTGATCTTCGACAACGACGAATGAGATTACCGCTCGTGCACGCCCTGCGCCAATTGGACGGACATGACCGGCAGTGGCTCCTGTGCCTGCTTAAGGGTCAGGAACCAATTTCCGACGGCGAGATTGAGCGTGCGTGCGCGTTGTTAACAAAAGCAGGCTCTTTGGAATATGCCATCGGAAAGACAAAAGAGTTTTGCCGGGCCGCCCGAAATTCACTTGCGAGCATCCGTCCCAGGTGGAGAATGTTTGCAGAGCAAATCGACGCGATCGCCGACCTGATTTCAAGTTTTGATTAATTGTTTGTTAATGTGAGGATATATGGGTCAGTTCGTAACACGGTTTCGCAAAAGTCCGAAACCTTCATCTGACAGACCAGTATCGCTGCCGAATACCCGCCCGGGAGCTTCGACGAACGATTGTACACGCGATCGATTGGCGAAGAGCGATGAAACAACCAACGTCGATCTCCGTGGCTGTTTCGAAGTCACGCTGTGCCCAATTTGGAACTGAGTTGAGATGTTCTGGCAACTATCCTTGAATGCGATTGCCGGGGCGTCCGCGGTAATCCCATTGACCATAGGCTGCGCGATTGTCTACTGGATTAATGGTTTCTTTGACTTTGCCTTGGGGGCCAGCTTTATCGGTTCAGTGTATTGTTCGTGGGTTTTGAAAAACGGGTGTGGGTTGTCACTCGGCGCGGCGATTCCGCTTGGCGTCGGCGTAGGTGCATTGTTTGCACTTTTAACGGAAGCTTGGGCGTATCGTCCCCTTCGGAACAAGCGCTCAAGCACGCTGTTCGCAATGCTTGCCTCACTGGGGATTTATATTGTGGTTCAGAACTTCATCTCGTTGCTTTTCGGCGATAGCACAAAGTCATTGCGGTTAGGACCGGTCCAAGCGGGAATTCGAATTCTCGGAGGAAGAATAACGAAAGCGCAGGTTTTGTGCGTCGTTGGGAGTCTATGCGTGATCGGCGGTTTGATCTTACTCCAAGCCCTAACGCGAGCAGGAAAGGTCCTTCGCGCGATCGCAAATGATGCGACGCTTGCGATTATCGTGGGCATTACGGCCGATAAATGGAAATTAATTGCCCACGCTTTAGCAGGTGGACTTGCGGGCCTGTCGGGAATTTTCATGGCCATGAATGTTGATGTTTCGCCGACGTTGGGGATGGGTGCTTTTCTGGCGGCGACAGTTGCAGTCGTAATCGGCGGCTTTGGCAGCATACCGGGAGTTGCCCTTGGTGCCGCGCTGATTGCATTCGCTAACCAGTTCGGCGTTTGGAAACTCAGCACACAGTGGCAGGGGTGCGCGACATTCATAATTTTGCTTGCGTTTATGATTTTGCGACCACAGGGTTTTTCGGGTAGGCCAATTGGAAAAGTCGCCGTGTAAAAATGGATTACCTCCTACACATTGTAATCATTGCGGCGATTTACACGACGCTTGCCGTGTCATTGGATTTGTTGGCCGGGCAGACAGGGTTGCTTTCTCTTGCTCATGCAGCTTTCTACGGCATCGGAGCGTATTCGTCCGCTCTGCTCGCCACCGCCCTGCACCTGCCGATCCTAGTCAGCGTCTTGGCTGGCATGTTATGCGCGGCAGTAGTCTCCCTCTTGGTTTCAGTGCCGTCCCTCCGCCTGCACGACGACTACTTTGTCATTGCCACGTTCGGATTTCAGATGATCTTGTTCAGCATCTTTAATAATTGGGTGGACTTAACCCATGGACCGCTGGGCATTGCCGGCATCCCTCAGCCGACGATCTTCGGATGGCAGATTAATAGTAATTGGAAGTTTGCGTGTCTAGGGTTGCTTTTCGCGTGTTTCGCGTATTTTGTGGTTGGCCGGTTGTCCCACTCTCCCTTTGGTCGTGTGCTACGCGCGATTCGCCAGGACGAGGTGTTCGCGAGGTCGATCGGTAAGAACACGCTAAAATTCAAGGTAGCCGCCTTTGCAGTGAGCGCAGCACTTGCGGCCTCGGCTGGTAGTCTGTACGCGCATTACATTAGCTACGTCGACCCGAGCAGTTTCACGGTCATGGAGTCTATCCTGGTGATTTCAATGGTGATCATCGGTGGGCCCGCAAGCACGTGGGGGCCGCTTATCGGGGCGGCGGTGCTCGTGACTTTGCCTGAAGCGCTACGTTTCACCGGCTTGCCGAGCGCCGTGGCGGCGAATCTGCGACAGGTGTTCTACGGCGCCTTGCTGGTAATCATGATGATGTTCCGGCCTCAGGGGTTGGTGGGACGTTACGGCTTTGGACGGTGAGGAATAATGAACGCCTTACGCTGCCAAATAGTCAACAAGTCGTTTGGTGGCGTTCAAGCCCTACTTGATGTTAGCCTTCGGTTCCCGCCTTCAGGAATTACAGCCATCATCGGCCCCAACGGTGCCGGCAAGACGACGCTCGTGAATGTGCTGACGGGCTTTGTGCGGCCTGACGCAGGTCACTGTTACATCGGCGCTCAGGAAATTACGCGCTGGCCTCCGCATCGAATTGCGCGAACGGGTGTGGGTCGAACATTCCAAGACCTGCGGCTCATTACACAAGTGTCGGTATTGGACAACGTCCTTGTCGCGTGTCCCGCTCAGCGCGGAGAACGATTGTTGCCAGCACTGCTGCGTTTCGGCGTCGCCAAAGAGGAAACCCGGAACTGCGCCGCGGCCATGGACTTGCTTCGGTTTGTCGAATTGGAATCAAGAGCCCATGATCTAGCTGGCGAGCTTTCTTATGGTCAGCAGAAGTTGTTGGCACTTGCCTGTTGCCTTGCCACGCAAGCCTCCATCCTGTTTCTTGATGAACCCGTTGCGGGTGTTGCACCTCAAATGGTCGCAGAGATTCTCGACCGCCTTCGAGCGGTATCCTGCCAGCATAAGGGAATCGTTTTCATTGAGCACGATATCAGCGTAGTTCGAGAGATCGCCGATCAAGTAATCGTCATGGACGACGGCAAAGTTGTGGCTCAGGGATCACCTGCAGAAGTGCTGGAGAGGCCGGAGATTATGGAGGCGTACCTTGGCTGATGCGACACGGCCTCTCCTGCAGGTGGACGCCGTCGTTACAGGGTACGGAAAGAAACTAATCCTGAATGGGATCACTCTTTCCGTAGGCCAAGGTGAGATTGTTGCGCTGATCGGCCATAACGGCGCTGGCAAGTCTACGCTTTTGAGAACTATCTTCGGTTTGCAACCGCTCTGGGAAGGGAAACTATTTTTCGACGGGCAATCGCTGAAGTCAGCCAAACCGCGCGACCTGTTGCACATGGGAATCGCCTATGTCCCGCAAGGCAACCGAGTCTTCACGGACCTTACGGTCCGCGAGAACTTGGCAATAGGTGGGATAACCCTCGAGAACAAAAAACTATTGCATGAGGGAATCACTCGGGCGTTAATTTTATTCCCAGTCTTGCGGGAGCGGTTGAAGCAACGCGCCGCAACGCTATCAGGGGGTCAGAAGCAGATGCTTGCTCTAGCAAATGCGATTGTGCTTTCTCCGCGTTTCTTGCTGCTTGATGAACCTTCCTTAGGCCTGGCGCCACCCTTGGTGACTGCCGCTCTCTCCCGCATTCAGCAACTGAATCGAGACGGCGGACTCACTGTCCTCATCGTTGAGCAAAAGGTTCGCGAAGTTCTGAATATCTGCCAGCGTGTCTGTTGCTTAAAACTTGGGAAAGTCACATACGATGGATCTCCTGAGCCGTTAAAGAGCGATCCTGACAAGCTGCGTCAGGTGTTCCTCTGATGAATGTCGGCAGGCAACCCGGTTGACGCCTTAGTGTCGAGAATCGAGATCGTCCGTCGGACAGAAATGATCTTAAAGACTGGTCAGGCAATAAATTAGGCTAAAATACGAGGAACCGCGATTGACCCCGGGGGCTGTGGCCGATACATTAAGTGCTATGTCAGGTCTTTTGACAGCTCTGCCCCTTACGGTCGTCGTACGATAGGCCGGCGGTCTGGTGCATCCGCTCACACGAGTGTGCACCGGCCGCGAGCGGCCCACCTCCGAAAATCGTCCTTATTGCCCTTTGTCCAAAGCGTTAACAGGAAATTGGTTGTAAGCACTGCGGCCCACGCTTAACATCGCCGCACTTTACCGAAAATAGAGGCACCATCATGGCTATGCTCAAAACCGAATCTCGACCCAGCTCCGCAGCGATCGAAGCCAAGCCCAAGTACCAGGGGAAGACCGGAGCGAAGATCTTCCACGAAATGCTGGTTCAGCAGCACAAAGTGGAAGTGATGTTCGGGTATCCGGGCGGAGCGATTTTGCCGGTGTTCGATGAGCTTTACAGGACGCCGGCCAAGTTCATCCTCAATCGGCACGAGCAAGGGGCGGGGCATTGCGCCGATGGGTACGCGCGGGTGACGGGCAAGCCGGGCGTGTGCGTGGTGACCAGTGGGCCGGGGGCGACTAATACCATCACGCCGTTGGCTACGGCGCTGTTGGATTCCATTCCGATCCTGGTGTTCAGCGGGCAGGTGGCGACCAAGGTCATCGGGAACGACGCGTTCCAGGAGGCGGATGTCACGGGGATTTCGCGGCCGTGCACCAAGTGGAATTACCTGATTAAGGACGTGCACGATCTGCCGCGAGTCATTAATGAGGCGTTTTTGGTGGCGACGAGCGGGAGGCCGGGGCCGGTGCTGGTCGATCTGCCCAAGGACGTGACCTCGGGCGTGTGTACGCGCGAGGTGGATGATACGCCGAGGCCGCACGTCATGAAGCGCAAGACCATCTACCAGGTGGCGCATGCCAAGCAGGTGCAGGAAGCGGCGGAGATGATCAACCGCAGCGAGCGGCCGATCCTCTACGTGGGCGGCGGCGCGATCATCAGCGGGGCTTCGGCGGTCCTGCGCAAGCTGGCGGAAAAGGGAAACATCCCGTGCACGACTACGCTATTGGGCCTGGGGGCGTTTGACGAATTGGACCACGGAAGCCTGTTCATGCTGGGCATGCACGGCTCGGCCGCGGCCAACTTCGCCGTGCAGGATTGCGATTGCTTGATCAGCATCGGGGCGCGATTCGACGACCGCGTCACGGGCAACCTGGCGACGTTCGCGCCCAAGGCGAAGATCATCCACATCGACATCGATCCGAGCAGCATCAGCAAGAACGTGGACGTGGATGTGCCGGTGGTCGGCGACGCCAAGGCGTCGCTGGAGGCGATGCTGCCGCTGATCGAGCACCGCGATCGCAACCAGTGGTGGGCGAAGGTCGATGCCTGGCGGAAGAAGTTTCCGTTCAAGTACCTGGACGATTCCAAGCTCGCCAAGCCGCAGTACGTGATCGAGGAGATCAACCGGCAGACGGGCGGGGACGCGGTCATCGCCACGGGCGTGGGACAGCACCAGATGTGGGCGGCACAGTTTTACCGGTGGCGATATCCAAGGCAGATGATTACCAGCGGCGGGCTGGGCACCATGGGCTACGGATTGCCCGGCTCGATGGGGGCACAACTGGGCAGCCCGGGGAAACTGGTCATCGATATCGACGGCGACGCCAGCTTTTTGATGACCATGAGCGAGCTGGTCACCATCGCCCAGTACAACATCCCGGTCAAAGTGGCCATCCTCAACAACGATTTCCAGGGGATGGTCAAGCAGTGGCAGGATTTGTTCTACGATCACCGCTATAGCCAGACGAAGATGATGAACCCCAACTTCGCGGCCGTGGCCGAGGCGTGCGGTATCCGCGGCATCCGCTGCGAGAACAAGAGCGATGTGCCCAAGATCGTCAAGGAGATGATCAGCCACAAAGGCCCGGTGGTGGTGGATTTTTGCGTCGAGCCCAACGAGCACGTCTACCCCATGGTGCCCAGCGGCAAGGGGCTGCACGAAATGGAAATGGGCAAGGGCCTGCACGAAATGGGCACGCTGTCGTAAGGCGTGGGGCGTGGTGATGGATCAGTGAAGGAAGCGTTGACGACCGATCTGAACCAATCGCAGCAGAGCGCGGCTCCGCCGCCGCCGGTCAGCGGCGTGATCCAGGTCCACGTGCGCGAGATCGATCAGCTGTTCAACTCGATCGATCCGTCGCCGTTCCGTGAAAAGGACCTGGACGACGATGCGCATGAATTCATCCTGAGCTGGGCCAAGGAATTGCCGGCCAATCAAGCGCTGACGCTGCTGGTGCATTTGGATCGGCCGGCGGTTCCGCCGGATGCCGATGACGCGTTGCGGCAGGCGGTGCAGGACTTCTTCAAGCATCGCGCGGAATTGGCGGCGCAGCGGCTGCGGCAGTTGCTGCGCACGGGGAGAACCAGCCTGCTCATCGGGCTGATGTTCCTGGCGGCGTGCGTGTTGGGCGGCGACTGGATCGCCGGACGCTTTCACGATAGCGGATCGGTGCAAATCCTCCGCGAGAGCTTGCTCATCGGCGGCTGGGTGGCGATGTGGCGGCCGCTGGAGATTTTCCTGTACGACTGGTGGCCGATCCGCAACGAGGGGCGGATTTACCGGCGCCTCAGCCAAATGAACGTGCAAATCCGCTGCGCGGGAAAAGCGGAGGGTTTGCCGGCGGCGTAGGGGCTGGGCGGCGTTGTCGTCGCGCGAAAAGACCGGGCGGGGGACCGCCCGGCTCTCTGGGGAAGCGGGGCCGAACCGCCAATGGGGGTGCGGAACCTACGAAATCCCTATGAGAATCCCGGCCACAAACACCAGCGCGCCGCCGACGACCACCTGAAACGCCGCGGATAAAAATGGCGTGTCCATGTAGCGATAGCGAATCCAGGAGATGGTGATCAGCTCGGCCACGACGACGACGGCGGCGACGGCGGTGGCCACGTAAAACTGCCGGATGAGAAACGGCAGGGTGTGACCGATGCCGCCGAGGGCGGTCATGAGGCCGCAGATGATGCCGCGAATGATCGGCCGGCCGCGGCCGGTCAGGCTGCCGTCGTCGCTGAGGGCCTCGGCGAAGCCCATGCTGATGCCCGCCCCCACGGACGCGGCCAGTCCGACGGTGAACGCGAACCAACTCTCCTTGGTGGCAAACGCCGCGGCAAACACCGGCGCCAGCGTCGAGACCGAACCGTCCATCAATCCGGCCAGTCCCGGCTGGACCACCTGCAAAAGGAACAGGCGGCGGTTGGTCTCGTCTTCGTTGGCCCGCACATCCGGGGTCAGCGTCTTCTGCTCCAGTTCCTCGGCGAGCCGCTCGTGCGAGCGTTCCTCCTCGGCCAGATCGTTCAACAGACCGCGGACGCTGACGTCGGTGGATCGTTTGGCGGCGGCGGCGTAGAAGCGCTGAACCTCGGCCTCCATGGACGCGGCCTGCTTGCGCACGGCGTCCAGACCCAGGGGCCGCATCATCCACAACGGCCGGCGACGCACGAAACCCTTGATGTCCTCGCGGCGGATCAGGGGAATGTGCTCGCCGAATTTCTGGCGGTACAGCTCCGTCAGGCGCTGGCGGTGGCCGACCTCCTGCTCGCGCATGCGCTCAAACACCTCGGCCGACGCCGGATACTGCTCCTTCAGGCCGTCGGCGTAGTCGCCGTAAACGCGCGAGTCCTGCTCCTCCATCCCGATGGCAAGCGCCAGCACTTCACGCTCGCTGAGACTGTCGAAATTTCGCATGAATCACCTCGAATGGGAGACAAACGCGCGTCGCAAGCGACGCGGCTAAACGCTATTTGACGGTGAACCTCATGACGCTGACGGAATACGGCGGAAAATCGTGCACGAAATCGGGGGCCGCATCCGTAATGTCCTGACGACGCGGCACGATCTTTTCAGGCGTCTGGATCGTGTTCATGTCCGACGGCTGGCCGGTCAATACTTCCACGGCGGCGCTCTTGGCCACGTCGGCGGCGCCGCCAAGGAGGATCTGCGCCGGCTGCACTGTGGCGGCGGTGTTGACCACTTTCAAAATGACCTGGCCGTTTTTTTCCTCGCGGCTGGCGGCGGCAAATAAGGTCGGCAGCGGCGGCTGGGGCGCGTCAACCGCCTCGATGATCAACTTGTCGCCCAGATAGCATTTGATGTTTCGGCCAGCCAGTTCGATGCGCACGTCGTACCACTTGCCGGTCTCGATGGTGGTGGGCACAGATGGGCTGATGGACGTGGTCATGCCGTCGGCGATCTGCTCGATCGCCGCCGCGGTATTGTGCCATCCGCCGATGTTCCAGCGCAGATAATCCTCCCCGCCGCGGTAGTGGAAGACGGCGACGAAGCCGTTGTCGCCGGAGAGTTTGCGGGCCTTGAAGCTGTAGGTGTAATCGGTCCAGCCGTCGTCGCCGGCCAGGGCGCGGTATTCGCCGTGATCGTCCGATTGACGCAGGGCGCCGTCCTTAATGCTCCAGGTTCCCTTACCGGTTTTGAAGTCGATGGGTCCGACGGTATCGGCCCTGGTCACGCGGAAATCCTTAAACTCGGCGGCGCTGGTCCAGGTTCCGACGCCGATTTTTCCAGAGGGAGGCGGGAGAGCGACGGCCGCCTGGGGCGGCGTCTCGATCCGCACGGGAAGCACCTGGTCGCCGCGATTTTCGGCGAACATTTTTTGCACGTAATACGACGGCGAGCCGAAACTGCTCTGGGCGTCGAAGCCGATCAGATTGGTCGGCCACTGGGAAGCGCCGAGATTCACGTTCACCAGAAGCGGCGCGTAGCAGGACATCATCACCACATCCGAATTGCGATCCAGACCCGTAAGCCAGGCGGCATCCGCCAGGGCGGAATTCAACGTCGGCGTGGGCGAGCCTTGCTTGGTCGCCCATTCGCCCACAAGCACCTTGGGTTCGCCGCGATCGCGCCCGTCGTAGTGATCCACGTCCCGCTCCATGTGGCGGGCGGAGCGGTAAAAATGGTCATCCACCAAATCCGGACGGCGCGTCTTGAGCGGGGCGCTGGCGATCAGTTGCAGCCGCGGATACTTGGCCTTGATCGCATCGTAGAACTGGGTGAATCGCTGGTCGTAGTTGCCGGTGCGGTCGAAATAATCCTCGTTGCCGATCTCGACGTAGTTCAATTCAAACGGCTGGGGATGGCCGTCCAGAGCGCGCTGGCGGCCCCAGGGCGTGGACGAGTCGCCCGTGACGTATTCGATTTCATCCAGCGCCTCCTGCACGAACGGCTGGAGCTTTTCGCCGGTGACGCCCTGGCCCTTGAGCGAATATCCGGCGAACACGGCCAGCAGGGGCTGCATGCGCAGGTCTTGGCACCACTGCAAGAATTCGAGCAACCCAAGCCCATCGGAAGAGCGATATCGCCACGGGCCGGGATGTCCCGGGCGATCTTCCAGGCCGTGCACCGTTTTTTCCCAGGCGAAACGGTCGGCGATGGAGTCGCCCTCCAAGTAATTGCCGCCGGGGAATCGCAGAAAGGCCGGATGCAGATCGGCCAATTTCTGCATCAGGCCGATGCGATTGCCGTTGGGACGGTCGTTGAACGTGGGCGGAAACAGGGAGACGAGATTGAACCACACGGAACCCGCGGCACCGGTGGAAATGACAAAGCGGTTGTCCGTCGACGGCGGCGCTGAGCCGGTGTCGAGCCGGACGCTGTAGTGTTGCCATTGCTGGCCGACGGCCGGGATGGTTGCCGACGCCCAGATTTTGGAGCCATCGCTGCTCTCGATGCCCACCGTCAGCGGTCCGGAGAAGGCGGCGCTGGCCCGGGCGTAGAACGATGCCGTATAGCGCGTGCTGGGCGCGACCGGGATGCCCCAATAACCGTTATTGGCCACGCCGACGCGCCCCCCTGCCGCGACGGCAGTAACATCGAGACGCAGGCTCGTGGTCAGCGCCGTCGTGTTGACCGGATTGGAATCATCCAGCGATATGCTGCCGCCAGAACCCGCACCGGCAGCCAGCGACCAATGCACCGGTTTAGCAGGATCATCTTTGAATATGCGGTTTTGGATCAGCTCGGCGTACAGGCCGCCGTCGTAGGAATGATTGATCTCCTCGGTCATCAGGCCGTAGAGGATCGGGCTGATGGCAACGCCCGGCTTGTCAACGCCGACGGAGATTTTCGCGGCCGTCTGCCCCGCCACGGGCCGCGAAAGCGCCATGGCGATCAGAACAAAAACGGCGGCGAGAATCGTGCGTCGCATGGAGGCCGACAGTGTAATCGAAAACCGCGATGGTTTTCATGCCGTCAGGCCGGCTTACGGGTTCGCTTGGCGCGGGAGGCGAGGAGTTGATCGACGCAAATGCCGGCGAGGATGACGGCGCCCATGACGGCCAGGTTCAGGGAACTGGGAATGCCTAGGAGATTCACCAGGTTCTGTAGCACCTGGAGCAGGGCGCTGCCAAGGAGGATGCCGAGGATGGAGCCTTCGCCGCCGCGGAGACTGCATCCGCCCAGGACGGCGGCGGCGATGCCGTAGAGCTCGTAGGAGAGGCCGTGGCCGCTGGGGGAGACGGAGTTGGTGTAGAACGCCAGTTGAATGCCGGAGATGGCGGCCAGGAGCATGGAGACGGCGTAGGCCGAGCCGATGACCAGGCGCGTGTTGATGCCGGAGAATCGGGCGGCTTCCTCGTTTCTTCCCACGGCGTAGAGGTAGCGGCCGTAGACCGAGCGGTGCAGCACCACGGCCATCACGGCCGCGACGACGAGCAGCACAACAAACGGCATGGGCACGGGGCCCAGTTTGCCCGCGGCCAGCGGACGCAGCAGCCCAAAACTGCTCGTGCCAAAGCCGCGCGTTTCATCGTTGGAAATGAACCGCGCCAGCCCCCGGTAAAACAGCAGGCCGCACAACGTCACGATGAAAGGCTGAAGGCGCACCACGGTGATCAGAAAGCCGTGTCCGACGCCCAATAGCACGACGCCGACGACCACGGCCGCCGTGGCCGCGGGCCAGGGCCAGTGGGCTCGGGTCAGCAGGATCGCCAGCACGATCCCCTGGAGGGCAAAGACGGAGCCGACGGACAAATCAATGCCGCCGGTGATGATCACCAGACCCATGCCGATGCTGAAGATGCCGAACATGCCGACCAAGCGCGAAGTGTTCTGCAGATTCGCCGTGGAGAGAAACTGCGGATTCAAGATGGCCACGGCGACGCACAGAACCAGGAGCAGGATGCCGATGCCCAATTCCTTTTTCATGAACGGTCCCCCCCGCCGGAAGCGGCGGTAGCCGAGGCGGTTCCAAAGGCCAGGTCCATGACGGCCCGCTCGGAAAATTCGCTGCGCGGCAGAATCCCCACGATTTTTCCTTCGCGCATGACGGCCACGCGGTCGCTGACGCCCAGGACTTCCTCCAGATCGCTGGAGATGACGATGACGGCCACATCCTGGTCGGCCAGGGCGCGTAGCAGGCGGTAGATTTCGGCTTTGGCGCCGACGTCGATGCCGCGCGTCGGCTCATCGACGATCAGCACCTTGGGTTTCATGCCCAGCCATTTGGCCAGGACGACTTTCTGCTGGTTGCCGCCGCTGAGATTCATGGCGGGGGTTTCACACGATGGCGTTTTGATTTGCAGCATGCGGACCTGCTGGTCGGCGTGGCGCGTCTCGCGGTCCGGGCGAATGAGCAACATCGAGGCGAATCGCCGCAGGGCCGGCAGGGAAATGTTTTGGCGCACGGTCATGTCCACGATGAGTCCGGTGCGGCGGCGGTCTTCGGGCACCAGGTAAACGCCGGCGTCGATGGCGTCGCGGGCGCTGCCGATGCGCAGAGGTCGGCCGTCCAGGGCGATCTGGCCGGCGGGCATGGGATCGACGCCGAAAATCGCCCGCGCCAGTTCCGAGCGGCCACAGCCGACCAGCCCCGCTAAACCGAGGATTTCGCCGCCGGCGGCGTCGAAACTGACGGCCTGATCCGGCCAGGCCGTGGTGCGAAGGCCGCGAACCTGCAACCGGATGCGCCGCGCGGTGCTCGACGCCGGCACGTAAAAGCTGCGCAGGTCCCGGCCGATCATCAGGCGGACCATGTTGGCGTGATCGATCCGGTCGTGTGGCAGCTCGCCAGCGTTCTTGCCATCCCGCAGGGCCACGACGCGGTTGGCAATCTCGCAGATTTCGCCCAGCCGATGGGAAATGAAGAGCACGCTGACGCCCTGGCGGCTCAGGTCCTTCAGTGTCAAGAGCAGCCGGTACGTCTCGGCGCGGGTGAGGGAGCTGGTCGGCTCATCCAGCACCAGGATGCGCGCGTTTTGCGAGAGGGCCTTGGCGATCTCCACCATCTGCTGCTGGGCGAGCGATAGCTGGGCCAGCGGCGTGCGCGGCGAAATGTTCAGACCCAGACGATCCAGATGCGGCCGGCTTTGGCGGACCATGGCGGCGGAATCGATCCAGCGCAGCGGCCCGGCCCACGCGAAGCGCGCCGGCTCGCGGCCTAAAAACAGATTCCCCGCCACGTCCAGATTGTCCAGGAGGTTCAGCTCCTGATGCACGACTCCGAAGCCCAAGGCCGCGGCATCGGCGGCGCTGCGCACGGACAGGTCGCGGCCGTCCAGCACGATCCGGCCGGCATCCGGCTGCAGCACGCCGGCCAGGATTTTCACCAGCGTGGATTTCCCCGCGCCATTCTCGCCGATCAGGGCCAGGATTTCGCCGCTTCCTAAAGACAGATTCACGTTGTCCAGGGCCACCACGCCGGGAAAGCGTTTGCAGACGCCGAGAAGATTCAGGATGGGAGTCGTTTCCATGGGCCTTGCGGCGCTGGCAGCCCTGGCGGATCACCTGCCGCGCAGCTTCATCAGCCTGGCGTGAAAATCGTCGACGTTGGAAGCGTCGATGGCCAGGGTGGGAATGAAAATCTGCTTGCCCGGGGGAATGACGGACCTGTCGCCGCGAAGCACCTTGGCCATGAGCGTGATCGCCTGGTGGCCGAACTCGTACGGCTGCTGCACGACCGTGGAGAATATGGCGCCGCTCTTGACGCCCGCGAGGGTCTCATCTTCCTCATCAAAACAGACGACTTTGATCTTGCCGACTTTGCCCGACTCCGTCAGGGCGTTGAGGATCGCCGGGCCGTTGTAGCTCCACAGGCCCACCAGGCACGACACCTCCGGATAGCGCACCAGCGTGTCCTGCGCGTTGGCCTTGGCGCGGACGCGGTCGGATTCATCCGTGCGAACGTCGACGATGGAGACGTTGGAGCCGTCCAGCGCCTGCTTGAGTCCCGCGTAGCGGTCCTTGGCGTTCTGGGCATCGAGGGTGCCGACGAAGACCATGATCTTGCCGCCGCCGGGCAGGGCCTTCTTGATCAGCTCGCCGGCCTGCTTGCCGGCATCCACGTTGTTGGTGCCGACGTAACAGGCGCGATCGCTGCCGGGAGCATCGGAATCGTGGCAAAACAGCAGGGTCTGCTTGGCCACGTCGTTGAGCTTGGGCGTTTCGTTGGCCGGATCGACGGGGCTGATGGCGATGCCGTCGACGCCTTTGGCCAGCAGATCGTCGATGATGCGGATTTGGCTGGCGGCCGTGCCGTCGCCGGGAATCTGAAATTCCACGGTGACGTTGGGCAGCTCCTGCTGCGCCTTGTCGCACCCGGCGCGGGCGATGGTCCAGAAATCGGAGGCGTTGTTGGTGACGAACGCCAGGTGCAAGGTCTTGGCGGCGCCGGCGGAGCCGCTTGGGCGCTTGCCGCAGCCGGCGATCCACAAACACACCGCGACGCACACGCCCAGCGTGATGGTTTTGGTCATAGGTTGTCCTCGTGCAGAGGCGAATCCACCCCGATCAGAACGCAGGAGAAGGCGGGTGAAGGGGGTCGAATCCATCGAGAATTCACAGGAATTGAGGGAATTCTAGAGAGGATCAAGGGATTCCGCCAGCGGGTGGCGACAAGGGAGCACTGGAGCACTCGCCGCATCGCCGCCGCTGGTCGCCGGTGGCATTGGGGCGAGTTTGTGCATTTTCTGTTACCAACGCGGCGCTGCCGGTGTTGTGGCGGAGTCGGTCGCATATCATCCGGCCATCATGGATACCCATCCCAAACTGCCGCCGGTCCTGGATGCCGTGGTCGAATTAGGCGTGGTCAGAATGCGCACGAGCGTTGGCGCGAGGCCCCAGGAAAGATACCGCCCGCGAATGTGTTTGTGGGTGGACCAGGGCACGGGCATGATCCTACATTTCGAGCTTAGTGAGCCGATGCCCAGTTACCTGCCACTGGTGGTCGATTCGCTGGCTGCGGTGGCGGAGCGAATGGGCGGTGTGCCACGGCAGATTCAACTGCGAGATACAAAATTGGCCGGCGAACTCAAGCAGGCGCTGGAACCTTCCGGCATCGAGGTCGTGGTGCGGGAATCGTTGCCGATGCTGGACGAGGCCCTCACCAGCCTGATGGAGTTCAAGCGGATCAGCGGCAAGCCCGAGCCGGGCTTGCTGAACGTGCCAGATATGACGCTCGATCACGTCATGGCCTTCGCGGACGCGGCGAAGGCGTTTTATGAAGCCCGCCCGTGGCGACATCTGATCGATGACGACTTGATCGCCATCGAATCACCGTCAGGTCCGCCGGGCACGCAGTTCACGCAGGTGCTGGGCGCCGGCGGAAGCACGTACGGACTTGGCTTTGTGGCCTCACGTCAGGTGCATGAGGAGATGCGCAGCGGCCAGGGCCTGCCGCGCGGCGGTGTTTGGAGTTTGCTCTTTGGGGACATCGACGAAATTTCCTACGAAGATGGGGAAGCCTGGGAACGGCATGGCCTGGCCGTTGCCGGACCATTTGCTTATCCGAGCTTCGGCCGTTTCACCCAATCGGAGGGTTATAGCCACCCCCTGCCGGCTCAACTGGTATGGGCCGAAGGGTTGTTGCGAGCGCTGGCCACCACCACCGAGGATGAATTGGACCGCGGCCAGTGGGAAAAGCATGTCGAAACGCTCGGAGGTGCAACGACCTACAGGTTTTCGATGCCTTTGCTGCTGGAACAGGTGGCGGGCAAGAGCGTCGTTGATCCGGCGAGGTCCGTTCACGCCGGCAGAATCGCGGCGGAATCGATGCTCCGCGCGATCGGCCAGCAGTTGGCCGGTCGCGGCCCGATGAGTGAAGCCGAATTGAACCAATTCCTGGCATCGATCCAAGGCAAACCGCAGACGTTCACGCCGACAACAGACGCCGAGCGGGCGCAGGCCTTGTTTTTTCAGGCCTGCGAATCGCGCGGCCGGCGGCAAGTGCAGTTAGCGCGGCAGGCATTGGCCATCGACCCGGACTGCTGTGACGCCCTGATTCTTCTGGCCGAGCGAGCGGGTGATCCTGAATCGGCATTGCCGTTATGTCGGCGCGCCGTGGAAGGCGGCCAGAGGCAATTGGAGGCAAGCCGATTCAAGAACGACATCGGACACTTTTGGGAAATCGTCGAGACGCGTCCCTACATGCTGGCCAGGCAGCAACTCGCCCTCACGCTCATGGAACTTGATGCGTTTGACGAAGCCGCCAGCCACTTGAGCGAAATGCTTCGACTGAACCCCGGCGACAACCAGGGAAACCGCTATCATTTGGCGCAGTGTCTGCTGTACGCCAACAAGCTGGACGAGCTGGATGAGCTGCTCAATGGCCCGCAATACCGTGACGATTCTGACGCCGAGTGGGCATTCACGCGTGCGTTGCTTGCATACCGTCGCCAGGGAGACACGCCCGAGGCAAGGAAGCGGCTCGATGAGGCGCAGAGGCGCAACCGGTTTGTCGTACCGCTGATGACCGGCCGGACGCCGATGCCGCTGGAGCCGCCGTCTTCATTTAGTCCAGGAAGCGAAGACGAAGCCATCGCCTGTGTGAAACAGATCGCCGATGGATGGCACGAGATGCCTGGCGCCATCGACTGGCTCGAGGCCACGACGGCCAAGGTCCAAAACCGGATTCGGCAGTGGAGCCGCGAACGAGAAAAGAAGCGAAAAAAACGCCGGTGAGCCGCATGCTTCTGGCGCCGCTGACCGTGCAAGGGCTTTGGCCGAGGCGTCACTCCAAACGGTAAACCAATAGTCTACTGGTTTTCTGGTTGTCTTGGGCGCACACGAGCACAACCTCGCCGCGGTGGCGCTTGCCGCCATCTGCCCCGATCTCTTCATGCCTAAGGACCGGCTCCACCGGGCGATTTGGCTTTCCTCCCTCCTTACGGCGAGGCCGCATTCTCGGCCTGGGGTTGAAGGTTTTGTCGGGCCTGATGGCCTGATGCTGACCCAGCATCCATGCCTTCGGCGTATTTGCTTGCCAAACTGCTTGTCCTGCTCTGGCGATGGCGGGATACTGTTGTGTAACCACCGCATAGGAATCATCCGCCGCTTGGCGGACTTGGCTTTGCGGGCATTTCCTCGGTCGACAGGCGGATGCCATGGGTTTGGGACTCGTCCTAGGTTGGAAAAAACGGGGGAACGGCTTGCTCAGACAACTGGCCGCGTATTCAGGGTGCCTCTCGTTGCGCCGCGCGGCGACTTGGTGTCTCGCGATCGCTGTGATTGCCTTGGTGGCAGGCTGCAAGCCAAAGTTGGACAGCACTGATCCCGACGAGCGTGTCCGCGCCGTGGAGAATTTGACCGACCAAGCGGTTCTGGCCAAGGTGGCCGTCGAAGATCAGGATTACTGTGTCCGCCGCGCCGCCTTTGACAAGCTCACCGATCAGGCGGCTCTGGCCAAGGTGGCGGTCGAGGACAAAGACCGGCAGGTCCGCCACGCCGCCGTCGAGAAGCTCAGCGATCAGGCGGTTCTGGCCAAGGTGGCCGTCGAGGGCCATACCGTGGACGCCCGACTCGCCGCCTTCGTCAAGCTCACCGATCAGGCAGCTCTGGCCAAGGTGGCCGTCGAGGGTAAGGATAGCGCTGTCCGCGACGCAGCCGTCGATAAAATCACCGATCAGGCGGCTTTGGCCAAGATGGCCCTCGAGGATCAGGATAGCTATGTTCGCCGCGCCTCCGTCGAGAAGCTCACTGATCAGTCGGTTCTGGCCAAGGTGGCCGTCGATGACAAAGATGCCAACCTCCGGCGCGCCGCCGTCGAGAAGCTCACCGATCAGCCGGTTCTAGCCAAGGTGACCGTCGATGACAAAGATGCCAACGTCCGGTGCGCCGCCGTCGAGAAGCTCACCGATCAGTCGGTTCTAGCCAAGGTGGCCGTCGATGACAAAGATGCCAACGTCCGGCACGCCGCCGTCGAGAAGCTCACCGATCAGTCGGTTCTAACCAAGGTGGCCGTCGATGACACGGATAGCAAACTCCGGCGCGCCGCCGTCGGGAAGCTCGACGATCAGTCGGTTCTGGCTAAAATGGCCCTCGATGACAAGGATAGCAACGTCCGGCGCGCCGCTGTCGAGAGGCTCACCGATCACTCGGTCCTGGCCAAGGTGGCCGTCGAGGACAAAGACTGGCAGGTCCGCTACGCCGCCGTCGAGAAGCTCACTGATCAGTTGGTTCTGGCCAAGGTGGCAGTCGATGACAAAGATACCAACGTCCGGCGCGCCGCCGTCGAGAGGCTCACCGATCAGGCGGTTCTGGAAAAGGTCGCGGTCGAGGAGAAGGAAAGCGGTGTCCGCCGCGCCGCCGTCGACAAAATCACCGATCAGGCGGTTCTGGCAAAGGTGTCCATCAACGACAAGGATAGCGATGTCCGCCGCGCCGCCTTTCGTAAGCTTAGCGATTCCGAAACCCTTGCCGAACTCTTTGCCACCGCCGCAGATCCGACCACGCGTCTGTATGCGTCCATTCTTTTGAAGATCCAGAGCGGTTGCCAGCCGATCCCGCAGAAGCATAGGGATCGGCTCTGTGGTGGGGTCCTGGCGGGAATTCTCGACTCGCTAATGGACCCTCTTGTGACCACGGAGCTTGGCAATGTGAAGGATATAAACATCACCTGGGAAGCTCTCTCGCAAGGTTACAGTCAAAATGGAGACCCGTATCTTGCAGGACCGCATATAGACGGAGAACGATTCACGGTATCTGTCAAGCTGAGCAAGATGGACCGCGTCGTTTCCCACTGCTGGGCTACCGACTTCCCGTCGGTGCTGCGAGAACACCAGGTTTGGCCGGTTTGGCAGGAAGCGAGGATAGAGGAGTTGGATTTTCCCCGAGATATTTGCGGTCTTCTTTCTGCGCCCACGCTCGCCAAACTCGCCATCCAGAGTGACCGGCCCCTTCTCCGCCGTGCTGCAGTCGAGGAGCTGACCGATCAGGCGGTTCTGGCCAAGGTGGCCGTCGAGGACAAGGACTCGGATGTCCGCCGCGTCGCCGTTGGGAAGCTCATTGATCAAACGCTCCTGGCCAAGATTGCCGCCCAGGATGAGGACTCCAGCGTGAGGCAAAGTGCAACTGCAAGGTTGGCTGGACCGCAGCGCTAGATCGCAGCCGTGCCCGGCTTGCAAACCCCTGTGACGGCAAAGAACGCAAAGGGAGCGGCGTCGCGACGAGAATTCGATGCGGCTATATGTTCGGAGACACAGGGGTGACCGTGCTCTATGGTTTCTCAGGCGTCTTCGGCCGCGCCGTTCAACATTGAACGGGTACGCAATGCCAAGCGTTTGGTGGGATTCACGTCAAGAGCGGGCGAAGGGGGTCGAACCCTCGACATTCACGTTGGCAACGTGACGCTCTACCACTGAGCTACGCCCGCGATGGAGCCAAAGTCTATAAACGCCCTCTTCGCATTGCAAGCGGCGGATCAGAGCGTCGGGATCTAAAATGCAACCGCAGAGACACAACCCATTGCCGCTGAACCGCCTTAACCTTCTCACGCATGTTTTCGCGAGCTTCGCGCCTTCGCGGTAAACCGAAATTTAGTTAAACCGCGAAGGCGCGAAGGACGCGAAGAAGAGAGAAATTTTTCCCCAGCGGCTGTCTCTGCGTCTCTGCGTCTCTGCGGTTGCATCTGATTTTAAGACAATTGGAAGTCTCTATCAGACCACGAAATTGATGGCTAAAGCGACGAACATGCGCATGCCCACGGGCACGGCAGCGTCCAGAAAATCGTAGCGGTCGCTGTGCAGGGACGGATAGGCGCCGCCGCCGAGGCCGGGCGGCTCGACGCCGATCAGAAAAAAACAGCCGGGAATCTGCTCCAGATAGTACGCGAAATCCTCGCCGCCCATGCACGGCCGTGCGACGGGGATGAAACGGTCGGAGCCCAGCGTCTGGCGGGCGACGAAGGCAACGTAATCGGACATGGCGGGATCGTTGATCGTCGCCGGATAGCCTTCGAACCAGTCGAGCTTGGCCGAACAGCCGCCGGCGGCGGCGATGGACTGGCAGCGCTGCCCGATGGCCGAACGGGCCAGCTTGCGCGTCGGCTCGCCCAGGGTGCGCACGGTGCCTTCGATGACGGCTTGGTCGGGGATGATGTTGGTGGCCGTGCCGCCGCTGATTATGCCAACCGTCACCAGGGCCGGCTCGGTCGGATCGATCTGCCGGGCCACGATCTGCTGGAGATTCACCACCGCCTCGGCGGCGGCGACGATCGGGTCGGCGCCCAGATGCGGAAACGCCCCGTGACAGCCCTTGCCGATGAAGGTGACGCGGAAATTGTCCGTGGCGGCCAAGAGCGCGCCGGGCTTGGTGGCCACACATCCCACGGGGAGGCCGGGCCAGCCGTGCAGGCCGAAAATCGCCCGGACCTTGGGTCCGACGCGGCCGTCGAGCACGCCGGCGTTGACCAGGCGCTGGGCGCCCCCACCGCCTTCCTCGGCCGGCTGCCAGATCAGCTTCACGCAGACCGGCAACTCGTTTTGGATCGATTGCAGGACCGCGGCCGCGCCCAGCAGCGCCGCCATGTGCCCGTCGTGACCGCAGGCGTGCATTTTCCCCGCGTGCGTGCTGGCGTAGGGCAAGCCGGTCTGTTCCGTAATCGGCAGCGCGTCGATGTCGGCGCGCAGGGCGATGCACGGCTTGGAAGTGTCGCCGATCAGCACAATCGTCGCGGTGGGCACATCGGCCAAGCCGTCGACGTGCGCGATACGCAAACGGTCCAGTTCGGCGCGAATGGCGGCGGCGGTCTGGAACTCCTCGTAGCCCAGTTCGGGAATGCGATGCAATTGATGGCGCAGCTGGACCGCTTGGGCGGCGCGGGCGTCGATGGCGGCGTCGATCGTGCTCACGGGAATAAGCCTACATCCGGGCGGCGGCAACAGGCAACGTCGCGGCGTGAACTTCTTCGACCGTGATGTCGGACAGCGGCTGGCGATGCAGGACCGTGACGCGCGGGCCCAGGGGCCGCCAGACGGCGGGGTCGCTGGGGCCAAACAGCGCCACCGTGGGCAAGCCGATGATGGCCGCAAGGTGCGTCGGCCCACTGTCGTTGCCGACAAAGGCCGCCGCCTGGCAAAGCTCGCCCAGCAGATCGACGTAGGTCGCGGGGCGCGCCACCGGAGCGGCGGATTCGATCCGCGCGATCGCCTGGGCCGGCCAGCGATCCAGCTCCACTTCGCCGAGGAGGAATTGGCACGATCCGCCCCCAGCGCGGATTTTTTCGGCCAGCTTCAGGTAGGCCTCCAGCGGCCAGCATTTATCGCGCGAGCCGCTGCCGGGATGGATCAGCACGCGCTTGTCCGCAAACGCCAACGTGCCGACGCCCCTGGCGGAGATGGAAGAAAGCACCTGGCGCACGGCGGCCTGCACGGTTGGGCGGTCCGTGAGAGCATCCAACAAAACCTCGGATGCGTGGCTGCCAGACAGATGGAGCCGCAAGTCGATCGGCACGATATCCGCCTGCGGGGCGATCGAGCACACCGCGCTGGTCCACGGGTCGGACGGCCCGGCGACGTATGTGAAAATGTCATGTGTGTCGCGCAGTTTTTCGCGGCAGCGCTCCGGCAGTTGCTCGGCATCGCCGAAGAGATGATGCCAACCCAATTCGACGTCGGTCGCTTCCAGGCGCAGCACTCGCTCGACCAACTCGCCCTTGTGCTTTTGGGTGACGTAGAGGATGCGGCTTTGGGGATACAGCCTCCCCAGGGCCAAGCCCAGAGGCCAACTGAGCACGAAATCGCCCAGGGCCCCGGCATGAAAGATCAACACGTTGCGGCGGAACATCGCTCAATTCTGAAATCTCAAATTTGAAATTTCAAATTTCAGATTCAATCCATCGCCTGCTCGATCCACCCGCCGCCGAGCAGAACGTCGCCGTCGTAAACAACAACGGCCTGACCGGGGGTGATGGCCGATTGCGGCTGATCGAAACGGACGGTCATGCGGCCATCCGCCGTCGCGGCCACCTCGGCCGGCTGCGGATCGTGGTTGTAGCGAATCTTGGCGGAGCATCGCAAGGGCGGACCGTCCACGATCACGCGATCACTGAGCCAATTGGCCTGCGCGGCCACCAATCCCCGCCGCAGCAGGGCCTGCTTTGGTCCCACCGTGACGCGATTGGAAGCGGGGTCGATGGCGGTGACGTACACCGGCCGGCCCAGGGCCAGGCGCACGCCCTTGCGCTGGCCGATGGTGAAATGCTGATGGCCCTCGTGGCGGCCGACGACGGCGCCATCCGCCAAAACCAATTCGCCGCTGCGCACCGCTTGCCCGCTTCGCCGCTTGAGCAGGCCGGCGTAATCCTGGTCGGGAACGAAACAGATTTCCTGCGAGTCGGGCTTGTTGTACACGGGCAGATTCAATTCCTCGGCGATGGCGCGGACCTGCGGCTTTTCATATTCGCCGATGGGCAGGAGCATCCGGTCGAGCATCTTTGGCGACATGCCGAACAAAACGTAGCTTTGGTCCTTGCGCGGATCGCGGGAGCGCAGGAGCGACTTTCGGCCGGTGGCCGGATCGACGCCGACGCGGGCGTAATGTCCGGAGGCCACGAAATCCGCCCCCACGGCTTCGGCATAGCGGGCCAGGCGGCCGAACTTGAGCCAGTCGTTGCAGCGCACACAGGGGTTGGGCGTTCGGCCGCGGTTGTATTCGTCGACGAAATAGTCGATCACGCGCGAGAATTCGTCCTGGAAATTGAGCACGTAAAACGGGATGCCCAGCACGCCGGCCACGCGGCGCGCATCGGCGGCGTCCAGGACCGAGCAGCATCCCTGGCGGTGCCCCGAGGCATCTTCGGCCACTTCCACGCCGTTGGGCGAGCCCAGGCGCAGAAATGCGCCGAGACAATCGTATCCCTGGCGCACGAGCAGGGCCGCGGCGACGGAGCTGTCCACTCCGCCGCTCATCGCCACCACCACCTTGGGTCGCGCCGTCACCATGGCCGGATTATATCTCCGCTGGGCGGAGACAGGGCGGCAAACAATCACCTATGACAATCCGGTGGCAGTGACCGATAATGTCGATTAAACGACCGTCGAGGTGGATCGGATGACTTCCGAGCCGGAGCAAAGATATGTTCCGCAGCATCCGCTGCGGTGGCTGCCGGAAATCAAGACGCTGGTGAGCAGGCGATTGCAGCCTTTCTCCTCCCCCGGTAATCCCAACTTTTTTCATCTTCGGCGTAACTTCTTGTCTGGCACGTTCTAATATCACCGCGGAGTGCGCAGAGCGCGCAGAGACGACGCAGTGCCACGGCCACCGACGTATTTCTCGGCGTTCTC
>Ga0116127_1000099_pt1:7500-88880 | contig 88880 bp, 75 predicted proteins | sample June2015DPH_16_1_FD_89731 | JGI IMG/M metagenome (GOLD analysis project Ga0116127, IMG submission 89731) | Peatland microbial communities from SPRUCE experiment site at the Marcell Experimental Forest, Minnesota, USA - June2015DPH_16_100 | ecosystem: Environmental > Terrestrial > Soil... | reverse complement strand
GCATGGTTTGAAATTCGCCTACATGGGTTTTTTCTTCCCTGGCGATATCCAGGAGCACCTTGCGGATGTCGGTGTTTTTAGCCAAGGCGGCCATCTGTTCGTAGAGGTTGATGGCGTCCAGTTTACCGATGATGGCGGCCCGAAGGATTTCCTTATCCAGATCATCGGGCTTCACTTTGCTCAATTCGATGGGAAATTGCGACAGCATAGAGTCCTCCTTGGTGGCTGCTTCTTGAGTTATGAAAGGAAATTAAGTTCCGCCACAATCGCTTCAGTGCATCTTCCCTGTGGACTGAAGTATATTTGGGCCAGTGTATTGGTGAGGATTAGGTCTTTTGCTGGGGAATTGGTAGGGAAATGAGCAAACAGAGATCCTCCATGATCCTTGTCAGTTAGCCTACCAAGCCTGTGGCAGAGCTTTTTGTAATGACCATAAATTTTTTAAAAATTCCTAAAAAGAGCTTGACAGATTTAACCATCATGCTTATTAATACGATACAGAAAAAGCCAAACCTGCCGTGAAGCGGGGACGGAAAGCCACGGGTCTTTAAGAGATAGCCGGGTTGCCTGAAAAAGGACAATCCGGCTTTTTTGTTTAAAAATCGAGGTTGGGGGAGAAAAAAATGGAGATTCTCGAAACACAAAATGTCTTTTCTGCTGTTGCTTGCTATTATAGGGAAATCCTGATTTAGCTTTTCCCAGCGATGAACCATATTACCATCAAAACCTTTTATTTACATTATAAGATTTTATAATTTAATTGATCTAAATGGAGTTTTTCTATGACAGATAAATTGCATAGAATTGTTACGAATTGGTATGTCATTTTGAGTGGCGGCATATTTTTGGCTGTCATCGCTATTGTATTTGGAAAATGAAAATAATCGGGATCATAGGGTCTCGTCGCCGGGGAGGGGGTTAACCGAAAAAGGATACAGAAACCAACCTGCGGGGGATACTGTCAAAATCAAGTCTGATTCAAGACAATTGATTAATTCATTAATAGCAATTTTTTCAGAAACTTCAGATTATATCCCAAATCGTTTCCGGTCTGGATTTTACGGACGATCCCTTGTTTGTCGAAGAGCACCGAAAGCTGCTGGGTCTCATTCGAAACCCCATACCCCGGATTGACGCTTGTGTGGGAATAGCTATAGTCCCATAATTCCCCTTCGGGCAAAGGGGTGATTCTGGCTGGCGTCCCCACCACATTCTGGACATCCGCTTTGGTAGATTTCCCTTCCTGAATGCGATCTAAGTTCCCCTGTTGGGTAATCGCCTGATTGCCGACGGAGGCGCACCCTGCCAAAAGCATTAAAAAGAAAAATAAAGGCAAGGATTTTTTCATTGCGGCGCTCCCCAGGGATTTTCCTAATCAATCTTTTTAAATTAGATTATGCCCCAGCTTTGGCATCCATATTTGAAAATAGGTTTTTAAACCATCTATCCGGGGTTTGATTCCTGAGAAGTTCCTCTTTTTGTAGCCCAATCACTTGCTGAATGAACGGTAGCCCGAGTTTCCCTCAAAATATATCTTTTTCGCAGATTTTCAACATACCACCCCTTGGTTCGCAGACTACCACCGGCCATGGCAAAAAACTCTGGCCCCGACGTTGATCCCCAAATTGGCTCGTCGGAGGCGACTGGGACAGCGGCGGGTTAACGGAAAAAGGATACAGAAACCAACCTGCGGGGATACTGTCAAATCAAGTCTGATTCAGGACATATAATCTTTTCTAAGATCTTATCATAATCAAAAGCATCTTAAATTTCTCTACTGCTTGCAATGAGTGCGGTTTATTTGCTGGCATTATAATAATTTCGCCCTCTATTAAATTATTTGGCTTGCCACCAATAGTAATTTCCGCCTCGCCCTCAATAATATGAATCAAAGCATCGTAAGGTGCAGTATGCTCGCTTAAGCCTTGGCCTTTATCAAAAGCAAAAAAAGTCACTGTCCCCGTGCTTTTATCAATTATTGTTTTACTCACCACCGAGCCTTCCTGATAATCTGCTAAATTTTTTAATTTTTGAGCATGCGCTGAGAGAGACCCGCGGCTGACGATGTTTTCCATCCCACACCCCTATATACCGAGATTATGCAGTAGCCTTGGCCACCGCAGTCATAAAAAAAATTTTGTGGAGCCCTCTCACCGAGTTCAATCCCGAAATGGTTCCTCTTCCCTATCCAAAATAATTCTCTTTGGCGGCATGATAGCACAAAATCCTTAGAAAAATCAATCTCCCCCGTAAATTCCTGATATCCTACCTTCCAATATATCCCTCCGAATGCGCCCTGTGCTTCTCCCAATTTTCCTAATATTTGCCTTCGATAACAATGAAATTGGACAGGAGAATGCGGTATCCTATAAATCGAGATTATGCAGCTTAAGAAGGTATTAGTTGGAAAGATTCGGCCGCTACTTGTGCCGATTTTCCCGCCATATCATAATGGCCAAGCCGCCGGTGAATAGAAAGCCAAAGACGCTCAACCACATGGGCACCGCAGCGCCGTTCACGGTCAATTCAACATGATAGAAAAGGCGCACAAGATGCAGGACAGCCACCACGAAAAAGAAGATAGTTGCGACCAAGGTTGCGGGTTTCATAATGCCTTAATTTTGCTGCTGGGATTAGCTCACTATCTCAGGAACGAGGTCTCGATTTCGACCTCATTCCCGGATTGAACAGTCTTCTCAAAAGCCAGATCATTGAAGGGTTTACTTAAGCCTTTGCCTTCTTTCTCCCTCCCCCTTGACCAAATCCTCTGGCCTTGGCCATCTGACTTCGCTGCTGCGAGTATCCCCGAGCCACGAGCGGATATTTTTTTGGATCAAGGTCAAATTTCCAGAAATATTCCTTGGGCGTCAATCCATGACCCTTTTGTAAATGCACTTTTAGGCTCTTCATCTTTCTCCCGCACTCAAGGCAAACTACAAATTTCTCCTGGACTATATCTTTGAGGGGAATTGAAGGTTTTTGCTTCACCACTTTCGCCTCTCCACCCTTTTCCGGAGCCATGACCTCTGGCATCTCAGCGCCGCCTTCCAAAGAAGCCAGGACATTGTAAACGTCTTTAATTTCATCCACTAATTCCTGTGTTGATAATTCCGTCATAGAGGCGTGTGAAGTGATGATTCCTACGGTGAGCTTCAAATTTTCTGTGGCCATGGGAATGATCTCCTTATTTTTTTTGACATATTTGGTGAATCCAGGTAAGTATGTCATTAATTTGCCAATTAATTGATTTTGTCAAGGAAATTGTGGATAGGAATCAGAGCCAGGGTAAGGCTGTGGAAATCCCCAAATAATTTTCCCCAATACGCTCTCCTGTTGAATAATCTCGAATTAGAGGATACAGCATTCTCCTGTCCCAAATTCATTGTTATCGAAGGCAAATATCAGGGAAACCCGGATTTACCTTCTTCCATAGATGACCCATATTATCAACAAAGCCAAAGAAGCATCCGCAAATCAATCAGATGCATCTCAAGATTCAATATACTATTAAGCTTGGAGGAATGGCAAAATGGTGAGTGCACATATTAATTGCAATGTCGTCAGCAAGGTCAGCGAATAGTAACCCTTACATTCTCTCAGATTGACACCATGATTATTAGTCTTGATCAGGTGCACCACAATTCCTTGACTTGTTGTACGCTGGGTGTTATATTCAATCTACCATATCCGGGGAATTCACGCAAGGAGGACACTTGTATGGGAAAACTGAAAATGATTACAGCTATATGCTCCGTGGTGCTCTTCGCCGCTGCCACCTCGACCATGGCCCAGATGCCAAATCCCTATGGGCCGAACATCAACCTGGCAACGGCTAAGAAGGTTGCTGAAGCGGCCGCTGAGGAAGCGGCTAAATTGAAGATCAATGTTGTCATCGCCGTGGTGGATACGGGTGGCCAAATTGTCTACCTCGAGCGCTTTGATGTCGCTCAATGGGGCAGTATCAAAGTAGCCCTTCACAAGGCTAAGTGCTCGGTCCAGTACAAACGCCCCACTAAGGCCCTTCAGGACGTCATCACCAAAGGCAATGTCCAATACCTGACCCTGGACGGCGTCAGTGCCCTTGAGGGCGGCGAGCTGATTATCCAGGACGGCAAGATCATTGGCGCCATTGGCGTGTCGGGTAGTTCTTCAGCTCAGGACGGAGAGGCTGCAAGAGCCGGAGCTGGCGTGGTAAAGTGACGGGGAACCGGTTTAATTACGGCAAGGCCTAACGGACAAAGCGCAGGAGGTCATGAGCCGGATCACACATTCATTACCCGCATTAAAGAACCTACTTGGCTTTGGCCAACTGTTTTCTCAATGGAGGCAGCCACGTCCACTGAGATAATACCTGCCCCACCCCATACCTTTCCAAAACTCAAGCACCTGATCTCTCAGATATAAATCTGTCCTCAATTCCAGGTGGTAGCGATTATCCTTTGGGATCGCCTGGAAAAATTTATCCAGTTCCCGGGCCATTTCGTTCACTGGAGTCCGGTCCTTCTGTCGCTGATACTCCTGCTCAAAGATAAAACCACTGAGGTTGGTGCCCAGCAGATTTGACCTGCTCCTAAAGGTCAACTGGGTTTATGGTAGTTTCAAAAAAAATAAGCCAAAAATCAAAGATAGTGGATTTTAACGTTAGTCGCGACAGATGATGGGAAGGCCAAAATCTGTTCCATTATTTATAGGTAGTTTTACCTACTAACAAATAGGCATAATTACCGATTGATAAAAACTCCATTTTAAGCTTTTATTTGGCTAAACACACTTGGCGCTAAAAGCATCTGCTGATCCACCCCGAACCCGGAGGCAAGCTCATGGCCAGATATGAAATTCTTTTGTTGGGCGACGGTTCTCATCCTTTTCGAAATATGCGTTGGGTATTGGAATATAGGGGGTTTTCAATCAAGGCGTTAGGGAGCCCAGAAGCCGCCCTGGAGGCCCTGGTTAAAAAGAATTACGATTTGATCATCGCCAAACTTTCCCGGGAGGAAAGGGATAACTTAGTTGTATTGAGGCGAGCCAAGAAGCTTAATCCCTTGACCAAAGTCATGCTGATTAGCAGCCGCCTGGGCTTGGACTTTCCGCTGGAGGCATATAATCTCGACATCAACGATTACATCATCATGCCGGTTAGCGCCAGCGAATTTTGTCGCCGGGTGGAAAACTGTTTGGAAGGCTTGGTGGTTGACCTTGCTCCAGCGCACTCTTTCTCTCAATCCGCTTCCAAAGTTATAAAGCGGCCTTATAACCGTTTGGTTCGCGAGCCCATGGTTTCTGTGGCCCAGCCCTGAAATAGTCACGGCATTCTAAGGAAAACGTTAAACCACATAAAGTTAGAAAACCAAAAATATAGCCCAATATGGCTCAGAATATGACACTTATAAAAGCAAACTGCTTGCCAGATACATTAATCGTGAATCTTGAGGCGGGCTGAAAACTCCATCCCTAAATTGGCTCGTCGGAGGCGACGTGGACGGCGACGGGTTAACGGAAAAAGGATACAGAAACCAACCTGCGGGGGATACTGTCAAATCAAGTCTGATTCAAGACACATTATTTTCTTCAGTAGCCCGAGTGAAATCTTGAGATTTTTCCTATGTTGTGGTTCTAATTTCTGTTCCCAAGAATAGCTACATTTGATGCAAGCCACATCTATCTCATCGACTTCCAGAGCCGTTTCGATCTCGTGTGAATTTAGGCGCCTTTCAGCATGTTCGCGACACTTCGGGCACTCAAAACCAAGGGAAATTCTTTTTTCATCTTCCATTTAGACTTCCTCCATTGTCGTTCTGATTCCTGATGTTCTGGATCTCGCTTTTTGCCTTGTCCAGCTCCGCCACAATCGCTTCAGTGCACCCTCCCTGTGGACTGAAATAAATTTGGACGGGTACATTGGTAAGATTTAGGTCTTTTGCTGGAGAATTGGATGGCAAAAAAGCGAACAGAGAGAAGGCGAGTAGAAATGATATAAGCAGTAGAGATTTCTTCATGATCGATATCTCTTGGGAAATTATCTCTTTCAGAATAGAACTCACGTCCTGCGGGGATACTGTCAAAATCAAGTCTGATTCAAGACAATTGATTAATTTATTTATATCAAGTTATTCAAAAACATCACATTATATCCCATATCGTTTCAGAAAATGTTTAAGAAATTGAATAAATTACGTTGCTAAAAAGACCAGGGTAAATTTGAAATGATTTTTGCCCTGGCTTATCATTTGAACCGACCTAACTCTTCACCACATAATGAGAATTTCGACATGTACACATCGAAACCCAAGAGAACTGGTATCATTCGCCACATGGCCACTTCGAGCCATTTTATGGGGGAAATTGTTCTGGTTCTTGCGTACTTCTCTAAAATGTTTCTTTTTGAAGTGGCAATCGTTAGGTCGACGCTGACCAATAAAAGGCAGGGCCTTTGGGGACCCTGCCTTGCTCTTTCCGTTCCTACTTCTGTGTACCCTCGGTCTTGTAACGAATAGCCACACCCTGCGCCCACATCTTGTGCAACAAGCCGCACCTAAAAGTACCTTGGCCTGTTAATACGACCGCGTTTGCTCCCAGCGGCGCTGCCTTGGCCCGAATGGCGTTATACATCTTGGCAGTGTCGCTTGTGCTAAAGTGATCGGCTACTACCGTGCCGAGTTCCTCATAGGGTTTTTCAGATCGATTCAACAGGATTTCCACCTCGTTGGGATCGGTAGGGTTGTAGAAGCCCGTACCTGTCTTCGTCACATCTACCGAAGCACAACCGACCAGGAAGCCGATCAAGACAAAGAAAACCAATGCAGCCGATAATGTTCTTACCCTCATACTTTCCTCCTCTGATGCTTTAGTCTCGATTTTTGATTGCTGTTCCCGTAATCCGGCTATAGGTATGACCGTACGAATCAGAACCTGCCCATTCCTCTCCAATTGCGTAAAGCCCTCGCAACAGTATCCTTCACAACTCCTCATCCAGATGGAAACATTGGGTTTTTCGTAGCCCGAAAGCCATTAAGGGTATTGAAATAGTTAAATCCCTGGTCATTCATGACCGTTTGGAACTTTTTGAAGTTTCCGGCCCCAGCAGCAACCGCTAACAGAAGCACAAGAGTCAAGACCATAAAACCGAGTTTTTTCATTCTCTTGACCTCGGTATTTTGCTTCTATAAGGGAAGTTTTATCTAAGCGTCTACTTAAGCCGTCGCCTTCTTTTTCCTCCCTCCCGCTTTTCCAAACCCCCGATTTTTCGCCATCTTGCTCCGCTGCGAAGAATATTCTTTACACACAAGCGGGAATTTTTTCGGATCAAGTCCAAATCTCTTAAAATATTCCTTGGGCAAAAGGCCATGTTTTTTATGGATATGGGCTTTCAGAGTCCTCATTTTCTTGCCGCACTCCAGACAGACCACGTATTTCTGAGTCACAATATCCTTTAACGGAATCGGTGGTTTCTTACCCACTTCGGCTTCTGGCGCTTTTTCAGGAACCATGGCCTCTGGAATCACACCAGGTTCTAAAGATGACAAAAGGCAATAGACCGTCTTGATCTCTTCCACTAACTCCTTGGTGGATAATTCCGTCATAGAGGCATGGGAAATGATGATATCTGCGGTGAGCTTCAAATTTTCTGTGGCCATGGGAATGATCTCCTTAATTTTTTGACATATTGGGTTAATCGTTGTAAGGATATAATTATTTTGCCAATTAATTGATTTTGTCAAGGAAATTTGGGGACGCCGAATGAATTATCCCCGATTGCCCCCCTGAAGCCAAAAACGTGCGAAAAGTCGGCAATCATTGGATGTGTGAGGTAAATGGCAAAACCATGGTTTATGATAATGCCAAGGCTTGTTGGGAGCCGCAGAAGAAGTAATGTCCAGATAAACAGTTTTGCCAGCCAACAATTGCATTCTTGAATTGAGAAGTATAATGAAAAATAACATGTCTAAAGACAAATATGAAAGGGCAAAACAAGAAAGGCAAAAACATGTTGATGAGGTACTAAATTCTCCATCAATGAAAAAGTTAGTAGTTGCTGGCCCTGGCACGGGTAAAACTTATCTCTTTAAGCAAATTTTGGAGGGAAAGAAAACCGCTCTTAGGAGTTCAGAAAGGGCATCCTGGGCTTTGGCTGCTGGGGAATCACCAGAATGGATAGCCGGAACACTGGGCCGTGTAAACACCTCCATGGTTTACAGAACCTATGGGCGTTACATCCCTAATTTGACCAGGCATGACGGATCTGCTTTTGAGGGTTTCTTGTCTGGCCCTTAAAATGGAAAAGGCAACCCGGATTGGCACAATGATGGGCACAATGGCCAAAATCCAAGCTGCCTTAACCAATTAACTACTTAATTTAACTATATAATCAAATGGTGACACCGGCGGGTTGTTAACCCGCCCCTGCCCACCTGCGGGGTGACGCCCCTCTTTAAAAGCGGGTGAAACCGGTGAACCGGTAGATGTCGCCCATCAGCTCCTCATATTCCCCTTTGAGTTTCTGATACATGCGGGCATTTTCCATGGCCAGGGCCGCCTGCTCCGCCAGGGAGGCGATGAAGGTGATTTCTTCGTCGCTAAACTCCTGCAACTTGCCGGTGTAGATGCGCATCACCCCGATGATTTTGCCCTTGAGGGTGATGGGCACCGATAGGATGGACTTGATGCCTTCCTCCATGGCCTCCTTGGGATAGGTGGCCCGGTCGTCGCTGGCCACGTCGTAGATGGAGACCGCCTTACCCATCATGGCCTCGGCGATGGACTTGTCGGAGAGCACCGGACCCTTGTGGAGGTAGCGGTCACTCAGGCCGTAGGAAGCCACTAATTCCAGCTTCTGGCGAGTTTCATCCAGCAGGCGGACCGCCGCCGCCTTGATGTCCAGGGCGGTGACCGCGGTTTTCACCAGGAGATGGAGCACCTTCTTGACCTCCAGGGTCGAATTCACCGCCTTGGAGACCTCCAGCAAACCTTTAAGAAAGTTGAGTTCCCGGACCCGGGCTTCATAGATCTTGGCGTTGATGATCAGTTGAGCGCCGATCTCTGCCACGGTACTGGCGAAATCCACCTCTTCCAGGGTGAACTCCCGGGGTTCGCCGCTGATCAGGCGAATCACCCCGATGACCTTCCCCTTGAAAATCATGGGGATGGCCGCCATGCTGGCGATCCCTTCGGCTGCGGCCTCCTTGGGATACTGCATGCGGGGATCATTGGCGGCATCGTAAATGGCCACCGGCCGGCCGCTGAGCGACTCGGTAAGGCTCTTGTCCAGGTCCACCGCCCCTTTTTGCAGGTACCCCTCACTCAGGCCCACCGAGGCGGCCAGCTCCAGGGTGTTGGTTTTGGGGTGGACCAGGCGGATGGTCGCCCCCTTGAGGCCCATGGTCTGGGTGAGTTCCCGCACTATGGTTTCCAAGACCTGCTCGACCCCCAGGTGAGAACTCAAGGCCTTCACGATCTCCTGGAAACTGCGTAAATACACTCTTTCTTTAGACGACGCCATGCCCAGCCCTCCTTTGAAATCTCCCTGCCCACGGAAGTCTTGGCGAACCCTTCGCAGCCTAGTCTATCTTATCAGATACTGGAGCAGAGGGACAGCTTCTTTCCAGGTTTTCCTCCACCGGCGGCGCCAGGCTCAGTCAAAAAGATAAGTCTTGCTTTCCCGGAGGGCAATATTCAGGGGAAAATAGCTGATGGCTGATAGCAGCCGAAGAACAGCCGGGGCGGCTGTTCCCCATTTAGAGACCTCTGCGAAAATTCAATGCGGGACAGCCGCCCTCAGCAAGTAAAAAGTTAAAAATTAAAAGTAAAAATTTCTGAACTTTCAGCCCTTTTCCTTTTTTTTGCCTTTTGCCTTTTGCCTTTTGCCCTGTCGTCCCAGCCCCGGAAAAAGCCTCGTCAAATTCCCTGTAATCTCCTTTTCCCTTAGCCGGGAGTTGCAGTATAATGGCGGCATGGCAGCCAGACTCAAATTTGAGCCTCTCCATTTCCGGGATCGCCTCACCATCATCAATCCTTACGGGATCATCGGGGTGGTGACCCTGTGGTCCCGGGTGGATTATGTCTGCGAGCGCTTCCGACAGGCCGGGGCGGACCTGGACCCGGCCAGCAGCCCCATTGCGGTCTTCGGCAACCTTTACGGCAATGGTCTGAGGGAGCTGCTCAGGAATCTGCTGTACAACCCGCAGATTCAGGTGCTGCTGGTTTGCGGCCATAATCGCTCCGGATCGTATGAAGAGTTAAGAAACTTTATTACCCTCGGTTTGGAAAGGAAGGATTCACCTTTTATAAGATATAAGGTCACTGAAGGGCAAAAAAAAGTGGGGACCTGCCGAATAAGGCAAACCACTAGAATTCTGGACGATTTGGTGCGCCCGGGCGATTTTTCAGGTTCCCTGCAAGTAAGGCTGTTGGGCGACCCGCAGGGAGAGCGGGCAATTTCGTCCATCAAAGAATTTTTTGATTCTTGGGAACCGAAAATTTTTTATAAGGGACTGGAAAATCTTCAGAGATTAAAGGTCTCCCTCCCCGAGGTGGAGTTGCAATACTACCCCAGCAACCCCCGGGGCCACGCGGTGGTGCGGGAAGATATCCTGGAGGCCTGGAAGGATGTCCTCTATCTGCTCAGCCGCTTTGGCCGTCGGGTCAACCTGCCGAAAGGGGAGCGTCTGGAGCTGCAACACGTCAAGGTGGTCGTGGAAAAGCCCAGGTTCGAGGGCGACGATAAACTTAAGGCCGTCAATCTCGATCCCCACAGCCTGCGGCGTTACCAGGAGGACATCCTGCGGGGGGAGCAGCGCCCGGACGAGACCTATAATTACGGCCACCGCCTGCGGCAATATTTTGGCCTGGACAACCTGGCGGCCTGCGCCGAGCGGCTGAAGCGGGACCCCGAGGATCGCAAGGCTTACGTGACCTTGTGGGACAACCCCCGGGACCTGACCCAGGTAGAGGGCCGCCCCTGTCTGGTGTCCCTGTTTTTTCGCCGGTTTGAGGGCCGTTTGACCCTGGGCGCCACCTTCCGGACCCATAACGCCATGGACGCTTATCCCCTGAATCTTTACGGGCTCATGGCCATCCAGGGCTGGGTGGCGGCGCAGGCCGCCATGCCTCCCGGGGCCCTGGTGGTCATCAGCCATTCCCTGGGATTGGACCCCCGGGAGCTGGACCGGGCCCTGCTGGTCATCGGCAAGCGGCCCTTCAAGGTGCGGCTGGACCCCATGGGCTACTTCCGGATCACCCTGGACCGCAAGGACATCCTGGTGGAGCACCGCTACCAGGACGTCACCCTGAAGGAATATCGCGGCCGGGGGGCTGAGCGCCTGCAGCACGAGATCGCCCGGGATGTGGCCCTCTCGGACATCAACCACGCCATCTACCTGGGGCGGCAACTGTCCCGGGCCGAGGCGGCCCTGAAGGAGGGCCGGGAGTTTGTGCAGGAATAGATAGTGTAGGGGCGACAGTGGCACCGGCTTCCCGCCTGTGATCGGGTCGCCCTATACATTATCAAAGATTCGTGCTAAACAGGTAAACGGGGAGGCCGCGTCATGGAAAAATTCTCGATTCCCCGGGCGGCGTCCCGCCCTGGCCGGAGATTATGGAATTACGCCACGTAACGATAGCCATTGACGGCGAGCGGACTATCCGGGCCGTACTGGGAGTGCCCCGCACCACTACCATGGCTGGCATCCTGGTCCTGGCCCACGGGGCCAACAATGGCATGGATCATCCCCTGATTGCCGGGCTGCACGAAAAATTGGCCCGCCAGGGCCTGGTCACGGTGCGCTTCAATTTCCCCTACGCCGAAGAAGGGCGGAAACGGCCCGATCCGGACGAGGCCCTGGAGGGCGCCTATCGCCTGGTGCTGGAGTACGTGGCGGAACTCAAAGAGTTTCAGGGCCTGGCGCTGTACTTGGGGGGAAAATCCATGGGAGCCCGCCTGGCCGCCCAACTGGTGGCCCGGGAGGTGGGGGCCAGCGGCCTGGTCTTCCTGGGCTACCCCTTACATCCCCCCGGCCGGCCCGACCAGCTGCGGGACCAGCCCCTTTATCTGCTGCCTTGCCCCACCCTGTTCATCGAGGGTGCCCGGGATCCCTTCTGCCGCCTGGACCTGCTGGGAGAAGTGCTGGGGCGCCTGCCGCTGAGGAGCGACCTGCATGTCATCCCCAGGACGGGGCATTCCTTTGAAACGAACCGCAGCGTCCTGGCCCCGGAATTGTTGGAAGAGATCTGCCGGGTGATCCTGGGCTGGCTGGACAGCTTGTAAAAAAGAAGCTGTCAGCTGTCAGCTGTCAGCTAAAGGCAAAAAGACAAGGTACAAAAACCGAAGGCTAATGAAGGATTTTAAAAAACAAAAAGTTTGGCAAAAGAGCCATCAATTGGCTTTAGATATCTATAAAAGTAACGGCAAGCTTTCCACGGGAAGAGTTATATGGATTAATCAACCAACTGCGCTGTTCCTGTGCCTCCATTCCGGCTAATATTTCCGAAGGCTGTGGTAGAAACAGCGAAGCCGATTTTTCCCGATTCCTTCAAATAGCCATGGGTTTGGCCGCTGAATTGGAGTATCATCTATTGCTGTCTCATGATCTTGAATTTATTAATGATTATGATTACGAGAATCTCAGCAAAGAAACCGTAGAAGTTAAGTAAATGCTAACCTCGATCATCAAAAAGCTGAAAGCTGACCGCTGAAAGCTGAGAGCTAGAAAATGAGTATCATTTTAGTAGTCGACGACGATACCCCCACCCGGGAGGCGCTGGCCACCGGCCTGAAGAAGCTGGGCCATGAGATTCACGCCGCGGCCAGCGGGGTGGCGGCCCTGGATGAGGTGCGGCGCCACCAGGTGGATCTGGCCATTATTGACCTGAAGCTGCCGGACATGACGGGCACCGAGCTCTTCGGGGCCTTGCGCATCCTGCGTCCCGAGGCCATCGCCATCATGATTTCCGGCCACGCCACCGTGGATGAGGCCATCTCCGCCTTGAAGCGGGGGATCTACGACTTCATCACCAAAGATTTCCGCATGGGCGAACTGCGTAAGGTGGTGACCCGGGCCCTGGAGACCCAAAAGCTCCTGGTGGAAAACGAGCGGCTGCGCCAGGCCCTGAAGGAGCGCAGCGCCAGTGGGCGCATGATGGGCCGGTCCGCGCCGTTCCTCAAGGTTATGCAAATGGTCGGCCAGATCGCCCCCATGAAAAGCACTGCGCTGCTTTCCGGGGAGAGCGGGGTAGGCAAGGAACTCATCGCCGAGGCCATCCATTACCAGAGCCCCCGCCGGTCTAAGCCCTTTGTCAAGGTGAATTGCGGCGCCTTGCCGGAAGGACTCATCGAGTCGGAACTCTTCGGTCACGAGAAGGGGGCCTTCACCGGGGCCATCCAGCAGCGCAAAGGCCGCTTCGAGTTGGCCGACGGCGGCACCCTCTTCCTGGATGAAATCAGCGAGATGCCCCTGCCCACCCAGGTAAAGCTGCTACGGGTGCTCCAGGAGGGAGAGTTCGAAAGGGTGGGAGGGTCCCAGACCCTGAAGGTGGACGTGCGGCTGATCGCCGCCACCAACCTGGATCTGGAGGCCGCGGTCGCCTCCGGGCGTTTCCGTAAGGACCTGTTTTACCGCCTCCATGTCATCCACCTTATCGTCCCGACCTTGCGGGAGCGGCCGGAGGATATCCCCCTGCTGGCCCTGCACTTCCTGGACAAGTTCTGCCTGGAAAACGACCGCCCGGCCATGGGGTTTACACCCAATGCCATGCTTGCTTTAAAAAATTATAACTGGCCCGGCAATATCCGGGAGTTGCAGAACGTGGTGGAACGGGCCGTGGCCCTGACCACCGGCAATATGGTGCATCTGGAGGATCTGCCGGACGAGATTCGCCGGCACCATCCCGAGGACGACAAGATCATCCTGCCGGTGGGTGTTACTATGGGGGAGATCGAGCGCCTGGCCATCCTCCAGACCCTGAAAAAAACCCAGGGCGACAAAGAGTTGGCCGCCCGCCTCCTGGGCATCGGCCTGGCCACCATCTACCGGCGTCTGAAGGAGATGGAAATGAAAGAAGTGGGGTCGGGGGAGCCGGACCATGCCTAATCTATCCTTTCTGGATGCCAAATCCCTGCCCCTGAAAGAAGCCGAAGCGGTCATCCTGCCCATCCCCTACGAAGCTACGATCACTTATGGGGGCGGTACCCGTGAAGGGCCGGAGGCCATTTTGTCGGCTTCCCGGCAGGTGGAGCTGTGGGATGAAGAGGGAGATTGGGAACCCGCGGCGGCCATCCGCCTGGCCACCGCCTTGCCGGTGCTGCCGGAGGCCTCCGGCCCCCAGGCCATGCTGGACAAGATCCGCCGCCTGGTGCAGCCCTGGATTCAGCAGGGGAAATTGATCGCCGCCCTGGGAGGCGAACACACCATCACCACCGCCCTGGTGCAGGCAGCCCAGACCCGCTACCCTGACCTGACGGTGGTGGCCCTGGACGCCCACGCCGATCTCCGGGACGCTTATGACGGCAGCAAGCTCTCCCACGCCTGCGTCCTGCGCCGGGTCTACGAGCTGGGCCGGCCCCTGACCCTCCTGGGGACCCGCAGCTACTCCCAGGAGGAGTTCCAGCTCCTGCGGGTGGCGCCGCGCCTCAAGGTCTATCCGGCCCGGGACCTGCACTCTCCGGAAGGCTGGCAGAGCGCCCTGGACCATCTACAAGGCATTCCCGGACCGGTCTACCTGAGCATCGACCTGGACGCCCTGGACCCGGGCATCATGCCAGGGGTGGGGACTCCGGAGCCCGGCGGCTTGACTTATTACCAGGCGCTGGCCGTCATGGCGGCCCTGGCCCGGCGCGGCCCCATCATCGGCCTGGACCTGGTGGAACTGGCCCCCATCCCGGGCCAGCGGCTGAGCGAATTCACCGCCGCCCGTCTGCTTTATAAAGCCCTGGGCTATATCTACCGATCCCGGCGGTAAGGGGGATTAAAGGCAATACTGTTCACTTAGGGCTCTTTTCTAAGAATTGGTGGATCGTGCCCACCTTCACTTATATTATTCCACTTATATTATTCCATGTCATCCTGAGCGAAGCGAAGGATCTAGATTCTTCGGTCGCCTGCGGCTCCCTCAGAATGACAAGATAAATTGCTTGGAATCATCTCTAGACCCTTAAATGACCGAGTAGAAAAATGACTTTACTTCTAACAGAAATCAATTGGTTGGATAATTTATTAAATAGCTTTATTGTGTTCGCCGCTGATCGCCGGATTTCAAAGCCAAATGGTGATTATGATGGTGAAAGAAAAAAGATTTTCGAAGTCAAATATCTCCAAGCTGGAATCGGCTACTTTGGGCTGGCATATGTACCTAAAAAGCGTAGCGCCGAGCACGAGCCTATGAGCGACTGGCTCTTACGCTTCATCCGAAAAAATTCACTCCTTACCAATATGGAACTTTTTGCAAATGAGTTGGCAAATAACTTGAACTCAGATATCCCGTCAGAATAGAGGAATAAATATCGCTCGGGCTTTCATCTTGCGGGTTACAATTTAGCTGGAATCCCAGAATTTTGGTATATCCGAAATGTGGAAGACGATAGAATTACTATCACTGGAAGTTATCAACATAGAGAAGACTTCATAAATGCACATGCCCTTGCTTTAGGCTATGATGGCCATAATCCTTATTCGATCAAACCTTTTTTTGTACAAATTTACAGGAATGGTGATATCAGAGCCCATGTCGCTGCTTGGGAAAACATTGATAAAGGTTTTGGGGATCTTCTAAACGAACCTCAGTTCAAAAAGTTAGGCACGGTTTCAGATTATGAAAGATGGGTCAAGTTTAAGATGGAAGTAATCGCTTATTTTTACAAGAAATATTGTAAGGTATCGCTTATAGCAAGACCAATTGATACTTTCTCAATAATGCCTAAAACAAATCCAGTGAACAGTATCGCAGCAAGCACAAACAATAGTATTGGAATGATAGAGAACGAATCTTCATCTACAACTAACAGCATGCCAACATCTGCAAGCAGCAGACCGAAAAAGTAATCATGACCGAGCCAACCGCAGAGGTGCCGATCCGGCGCTATCTTCAGGGCCGACTGGAAGAAACCCGCGACCTGGTGGTCGTGGAGGAGCCCCTGGAGATTCGCCTGGCGGGGGAACCCTTCCAGGTGCTGATGCGCCTGCCGGGGCTGGAAAAGGAACTGGCCCTGGGTTTCTTGTTCACCGAGGGCATCATTCAAAATCTCTCCGAGGTCATCACCCTCCATTTTTGCGGCACCGCCACCGACCCGCTGCTCCCCCCCAACGTGGTGGACGTCTCGCTGAGCGAAGCAGCCCTGGCCCGGCGAGGCCGGCGCCACCTGGAGGTGGCCTACTCCAGTTGCGGTCTGTGCGCCAAGGAGGCGGTGAGTGAAATCCTCCGCAAGGTTGCCCCGGTGGAGAGCGCCCTGGCCGTCACCCCCGACGAGCTGCTGTCCCTGACGGCCCGCATGCAAGAGGCCCAGACCATTTTCCGAGCCACCGGGGGCAGCCACGGGGTGGCCCTGGCTGCCCCCGGCGGCGACCCTTTTCTGATGGCCGAAGACGTGGGGCGTCACAACGCCATGGATAAGGTGATCGGCCGGGCCCTGCTGCAGAAGCGGGACCTGACCGCCATGGTAGCCCTGCTCAGCGGCAGGATCAGCTTCGAAATGGCCCTCAAGGCCGCCCGGGCCGGCATCCCCATCCTGGCGGCGGTCTCCGCCCCCACCACCATGGCCCTGGAACTGGCCCAGGAACTCCACCTCACCCTGGCCGGCTTCGTCCGGGACCGGCGACTCAATATCTACTGCCACCCGGAGCGGATCAGGATTTGAGTTCTAGGGGCGACCCGCTGGGTCGCCCAGTTTCGAGTTTCAAGCAGGGGCGGACCCAGGTATCCGCCCCCGGAGGGCGCACCCAATCACAGGCTGAAAGCCTGTGCCACTGTGCGCCCCTATGCAGGATATTCCTATTTCTTTGATGAAAAAGGAAGGGCGGCCCCGGAGCCGCCCCTGTGGGTCTTATGGGTTTTGCTTTTATCGGAAACCGAAAACCGTCTTTCCTCGAACCTACCTGGTCCCCAGCCTCTCCAACTCCAGGCAGGAGAGTGGGTGCCCCAGGGCGCAAGCCTTGCGGTAGTCGGCTCGGGCCTTATCCATCTCTCCCAGGTGGTAGCGGTAGATGTTGCCCCGGAAGAAATAGGCGTGGGGCGAATCCGGGGCCAGGCGGATGGCGGTGGAAAAGTCCGACACCGCTTTCTGGTATTCCCCCTGGCAGAACCAGACCATGCCACGTTTATTGAAGACCCAGGGGTCCTTGGGGGCCAATTGCGCGGCCTGGTTGAGGTCGGCCATGGCCTCCGGAAAACAGCCCTCTTGAGCCCGGCATTCGCCCCGTTCCTTGAGGACCTCGACGTTTTTGGGGTCGCCATTGAGGGCCGCGGTCAGGACCTCGATGGCCTCGGGTCGCCGCTCCATGCTGGCCAGCAGATTCGCCTTAGCCAGGAGAAACTGGAGGTCCCGGGGGTGTTCAGCCAGACCCCGGTCAAGCTCTGCCAGGGCCTCGGTATTGCGGCCCAGGCCGGCCAGGGCCAGGGCGAGGTGGCGCCGGGCCTCGGTCATTCGCGGGTTCTGCTTCAGATATTTGCCGAGCAACGCCAGGGCCAACTCATTGTTGCCGGCCTTTTGGGCCTCGATCCCCTTGATGAGCAGGTTTTGATCGGCCCAGACCTGCTGGACCGAAATTAGCAGGCAAATAAACAGGATCAGCAAATGGCGCCAGCGCTTCATGGTAGTCTCCCGGGCCTGATGGACATCTTAATAAAGTCACATATCCAAGGGCCCGCCGCCCGCGCGGACGACCTTTTATACCCTGATTGGCGAGGCCGCCGCCAGCCTTATGCCAGGCAGCCGTCAAATAATCCTGTTGGTGAAGAAGCGGACCTGCGAGGCCGGCCCTGGGGGGGGCGCATACCTGGCTGCCCCCCTGCCAGAGATTCTGCTACCTTGGCGGCGCGACTTGCCATTAGGGCGGGTTACCAAGAGGCGGCCTGTGGGCGCGTCCCTGGCGCCCGTACGGGACCGTTGCCGGAAACTGGAAATCAATAGCTGCGCATGGCCCGCAGGCGCTCCACCCGCTCTTCAATGGGCGGATGGGTGCTGAAGAGGTTCATGAGGCTGCGCCCGGTCAGGGGGTTGACAATGAACATGTGGGCCGTGGCCGGGCTGGCGTCCATGGGAATCCGTTGCGTCCCCAGGGAGAGCTTCTCGAGGGCCCGGGCCAGGGATTCCGGGTTGTGGGCCAGACGGGCCCCGGTTTCATCCGCCAGGTACTCCCGGGAGCGGGAGATGGCCATCTGGATGAGCATGGCGGCGATGGGGGCGATGATGGACATGACCAGAACCTCCAAGATTCCCCCCCCCTCCTCGTCATCCCGGCCCATACCCAAAATTGCCCCCCACCTGGCCATGCTCGCCAGGATCATGATGGCGCCGGCCAGGGTGGCGGCGATGGTGGAGATGAGGATATCGCGGTTGAGCACGTGGCCCAGTTCATGACCCAGCACTCCCTTGAGCTCCACCGGGCTCAGCAGCCGGATAATTCCTTGGGTGGCCGCCACTGCGGCGTGCTGCGGGTTGCGGCCGGTGGCGAAGGCGTTGGGGGACTCATCCGGGATGATGTACACTCTGGGTTTGGGAATCCCCGCCTCGTGGGCCAGTTCCTCCACCATCTGATGTATCTGCGGCGCTTCCTCCGGGCTCACTTCCTGGGCCCTATACATGCGCAGGACGATCTTGTCGGAGAACCAGTAGCTGAAGAAATTCATGCCCAAGGCCAGGATAAAGGCCAGGTACATCCCCTGGCGGCCACCCAGAAACTTGCCCATGAAAATGAGGAATATCGTCAACCCGGTCAATAAGAGCACGGTTTTTACTCGATTTTCCATCCATTTACTCCTATAGTGAAAGAAATACGAGGATTTTTCGTTTAGATGGTTACTGCTAAATTTTAAAATTCCTTACGGTTCTTGTCAATAACTTCCGCCGCTCCGGGCTCCGCCCCGGGGCCGATAAGATACAGAAAATATTCTTGATTCCCCTTGGGTCCCTTGAGGGGGGAGGGGAAGGCCGGGCTCACCTGAAAACCCAGAGCGGCGGCCACGGCCGCCACCTTGGCCACCGCCTCCTGTTGACGGACCGGCTCCCGCACCACTCCGCCTTTACCCACCTGACCCTTGCCCACTTCGAACTGGGGCTTCACCAGGGCCAGGATCTCGCCGCCGGGGCGGAGAAACTCCAGCATCCGGGGCAGCACCAGGGTGAGGGAGATAAAGGAGAGGTCCAGGGTAATGAGATCGATGGGCTCGGGGACGGCTTCCCGGGTTAAGCGGCGGAGGTTCCGGCGCTCCAGGGCCACCACCCGGGGGTCGGCCCGCAGGGTGGCGTCGAGCTGGCCATAGCCCACGTCCACGGCATAGACAATTTTAGCCCCGGCCAGCAAGAGGACCTGGGTGAAGCCGCCGGTGGCGGCCCCGGCGTCCAGGGCGGTCTTGCCGCCTGGGAGCACCCGGAAATGTTCCAGGGCCGCAGCGAGCTTCTCACCGCCCCGGCTGACGAAACGGGGCGCCGGCTTCAGGGTGATGGCCGTCTCCCCAGCCACCAGGGTTCCGGGTTTGACCGCCACTCCGCCCCCCGCAAGCCTGACCCGCCCCGCCAGGATCAAGGCCTGAGCCTGGGTCCGGCTCCGGGCCAGGCCCCTGGTTACCAATAACTGATCCAGACGGGTCTTCACTGGCGGTTGGCGATGGTTCCCTGCTGGTTGGTTAAGATGGACTTCTTTATTAAAGGAAAATCTTAAACCTGACACTAAAAAAGAAATGAAGAGGTATCCACCACCACAATGGTCACCCCCGGGGGGGCCTTGAAGATCAATTGCTCGGCGACGGTTTTTTGGCCCAGCCAGCGTTTCCAGGCAGGCAGCCGGCCCGGCTTGCCGATGACGATGTGGCTGACATGGTATTCCCTGGCAAAATGGAGGATCGTTGCCACGATGTCCTCCCCCTTATAGGGAAAGACCAGGGCCCCCAATTGTTTGGCCAGGGTGAGGCTATCGGCGAGCTGGCGCTGGGTGGCCGCATCGATCACGGTGGATTCCTCCCGGGGGGTCTGGACGTAAACCGCATACCAGTTGCTGCTGAGGCGGCCGGCGAGGCGGGAGCCATAGCGGAGCAGGGCGGCGGGATTGGGGCCGCGGGAGCTGAGGCAGACCATCACTTGTTCCGGCGCCGCCTCGGGATTTTCCTCCGGCTCGGTGCGGCGCTTGAGGTCAATCTGGGAGGCCAACTCCCGCAGCGTCAATTCCCGGAGCTGGTCCAGATTGACGCGTTTAAAAAAGTTTTCCAGGGCCACGGCCACCCGCTCCGGAGGATAGATCTTCCCTTCCCGGAGGCGCCGCAGCAAATCCTCCGGGGAGATGTCCACGTTGATAATTTCATCGGCCTCGGCCAACACGGTGTCGGGGATGCGCTCACGGACCTTTACCCCGATGTGGGTCTCCACCAAATCATAGAGGCTTTCGAGATGCTGGATGTTGAGGGTGCTGATGACGTGGATGCCGGCGCGCAACAGGTCCTCCACGTCTTGATAACGTTTGGGGTTCTTGCTTCCCGGGACATTGGAGTGGGCCAGTTCATCCACCAGGGCCACCTCAGGCCGCCGTGCCAGTACCGCATCCAGATCCATCTCCTCAAGGGTGATGCCGCGATACTGAACCTGCCGCCGGGGAACGACCTCCAGACCTTCGAGGAGTTTGGCCGTCTCCACCCGGCCATGGGTCTCCACCAGCCCCACCACGATATCAACACCCTCTTCCTTCAGGCGGTGCCCTTCCTGGAGCATCTGCCAGGTCTTCCCGACCCCGGCCCCGTACCCGAGATAGATCTTCAACTTGCCGCGCTGGGCGCGGCGGATCAGGCGCAGGAAACTGAGGGCCTTGTCTTCCGCCATCTTATCCGGTTTCCATGAGCATCTGCCACTGAGCCGTTTAGTTATGCAACCATAAGCTGAGACATCGCGATCTCGGTTATTCGGTTAATCCTTTAACCGAAAACTGCACTAGTTGACCGGGATGGCGTCCAGGGCCAGATTGAGCCGGAGCACGTTAACCCCGGGCTCTCCGAAGAGGCCCCAATCGGGTCCTTCGCGATATTTGGCGATCAGGCTCCTGATTGTAGTTTCCTTCAAATTTCTAGCCTTGGCAACCCGGGGGGCCTGCAGCCCGGCGTTCCCCAGGCTGATATGGGGGTCCAGGCCGCTGCCGGAGGCGGTCACGGCGTCGGCGGGGACCAGGGTTCCGGCCGGCAGGTTATTTTCGGCGCGATACTTCTCCACCCGCTCCTTCACCTGATCGGTGAGCTTCTGGGACAGCGGTCCCAGGTTGCTGCCGCCGGAGCTGGTGCCATCATAGCCGGTGTCGCCCGCGGCCGAAGGCCGCGCGTGAAAATACTGCGCCCCGCCGAAGTTTTGGGCCATTAAGCTGCTGCCGACCACCTTCCCCTTAACTTCCAACAGGGAGCCGTTGGCCTGGCTGGGAAAGGCCACCTGGGCGATGCCCCAGACTACCAGGGGATAGGCGCAGCACAAGATGATCAACAGGGCCAGGGTGACCAGGGCCGAAACCTTGATTTCTTGAAGCAGTTCTTGGATCTTCATATCTCATTCTCTCTCAGGCCAGGTGCAGAGCGGCGACGATCAAGTCGATGAGCTTGATGCCGATAAACGGCACGATGACACCGCCCAGGCCATAGATCAGCAGATTGCGCCGCAGAATGGCGGCAGCCCCCATGGGGCGGAACTTGATGCCCTTCAGCGCCAGGGGAATCAGGACAATGATGATCAAGGCGTTGAAGATCACCGCACTGAGGATGGCGCTGGCCGGGGAGGCCAGTTTCATAACATTGAAGGGGGCGATTTGGGGGAAGGTCCCCACCAGCATGGCCGGGATGATGGCAAAGTATTTGGCCACGTCGTTGGCGATGCTGAAGGTGGTGAGGGCGCCCCGGGTCATGAGAAGCTGTTTGCCGATCTCTACGATCTCGATAAGTTTGGTGGGGTTTGAGTCCAGATCCACCATGTTACCGGCCTCTTTGGCCGCCTGGGTGCCGGTGTTCATGGCCACGCCCACGTCGGCCTGGGCCAGGGCCGGGGCGTCGTTGGTGCCATCGCCGGTCATGGCCACCAGGTGGCCGGCCGCCTGGTGCCGGTGAATCATGGCCAGCTTGTCCTCCGGTTTGGCCTGGGCCAGGAAATCATCTACCCCGGCCTCCTTGGCGATGGCCGCGGCAGTGAGGGGGTTGTCGCCGGTAATCATGATGGTGGTGATCCCCATGGCCCGGTAGCGTAGGAAACGGTCCGCCAGGCCGCCCTTGACGATATCCTTGAGATAGACCACTCCATAGATTTTTTCGGCGCTGGCGACCACCAAGGGGGTGCCGCCCAGGAAGCCGATGCGCTGGATCTCAGCATCTACTTTCGGAGGCAGCGGCTTGCCAATGAACTCTTGCACGGCATCCGGGGCGCCTTTGCGGTATTGCTCGCCCTGGAGATTGACGCCGCTCATGCGGGTTTTGGCGCTGAAGGGGACAAACTCGGCGTTAGGGAACTCACGCAGATCCCGCCCCCTAAGGCCGTATTGCTTGGCCAGCACCACGATGCTGCGTCCTTCCGGCGTTTCATCGACCAGGGAGGCGAGCTGCGCCACGCTGGCCAGTTCCCCCAGCTCGACCCCCGGGGCTGGCAGGAACTCCACCGCCTGGCGGTTGCCCAGGGTGATGGTGCCGGTCTTGTCCAACAGGAGCACGTCCACGTCACCGGCAGCCTCGGCGGCGCGGCCGCTCATGGCCAGGACGTTTTGCTGCACCAGCCGGTCGATGCCGGCGATACCGATGGCGCTCAGCAAGCCGCCGATAGTGGTAGGGATCAGGCAGACCAGCAGGGCGGCCAGCACGGGGACGGAGAAGTCCACCTGCGCATAAGTCCCAAAGAGCTTCAGGGTAACGATCACCACCAGAAAGATAATAGTCATGGCCGCCAGCAGGATGGTCAGGGCGATTTCGTTGGGGGTCTTCTGGCGGCTGGCGCCTTCGATCAGGGCGATCATCCGGTCCATGAAGCTCTCCCCCGGGTTGGCGGTGACCTGCACCACGATCTCGTCGGAGAGCACCTGGGTGCCGCCGGTGACCGCGCTGCGATCGCCGCCGGCCTCGCGAATTACCGGGGCCGACTCACCGGTGATGGCGGATTCATTCACCGTGGCCGCGCCTTCGATAACTTCGCCGTCCGCCGGAATCACCTCATTGGCCTTAACCACGAAGATATCGCCTTTGCGCAGGGCCTCTGCCGGGATGGGCTCGATGACCCCGTTGGGCAGGCGGCGATTGGCAGTGGTCTGGGTGCGGGCCTGGCGCAGGGTGGCCGCCTGGGCCTTGCCCCGCCCTTCCGCCATGGCCTCGGCAAAGTTGGCGAACAGCACCGTGAACCAGAGCCACAGAGCGATCTGCAGAAAGAAACCCCAAGACCCGCCATGTAAAGGGGTATATAAGAGTTTGGCCGTCGTCACCGCAGCTCCCGCCAATGCCACAAACATCACCGGATTACGGACCATCAGGCGGGGGTCAAGCTTCCAAAAGGAATCCCCGATCGCCTGAATCAGGATCGTCTTATCAAACAATGAGCGCGCTTTCACTTTGGCAGCCATCGTCGGAGCCCTTAGAATAACTTGTTAGAATTAATCATGATGAAGTGCTCAACGATGGGGCCCAGGCTGATGGCCGGAAAGAAGGTCAGAGCCCCCACGATAATGACGGTGCCCACGAGGAGAAGGGTAAAAGTGACGCCGGAAACCGGAAAACTGCCGGCGCTCACCGGGATGGTCTTTTTAGCCGCCAGGCTGCCGGCTAGCGCCAATACCGGCACGATGGATAAGAAGCGCCCGACCAGGGCGGCCAGCCCCAGGGTCAGGTTATACCAGAGGGTGTTGGCCGACAGGCCCGCAAAGGCGCTGCCGTTGTTGCCGATACAGGAAGTGAAGGCATAGAGTATCTCGCTGAAGCCGTGGGGTCCGCTATTGCCTAAGGGCTTGACGCCCCACTCGCTGGAGACGGCCAACGCGGTGAACCCCAGCAGGAAGACGCTGGCCACCAGAATAGACAGCGCCGCCACCTGGACGTCGTAGGCCTCGATCTTTTTTCCCAGGTATTCCGGGGTGCGGCCCACCATCAGGCCCGCCAGGAAAATGGCCAGGACCACGAAGACCAGTATGCCGAAGAGGCCGGCCCCGGCGCCGCCGAAGATGACCTCGCCCAGATGGATGTTGAACATCGGCACCAGGCCGCCCAAGGGCGTGAAGGAGTCAAGCATGGCGTTGACCGCGCCGCTGGAGGAGTCCGTGGTAACCGCGGTAAACAGAGCGGAATTAAAGATGCCGAAGCGGACTTCCTTGCCTTCCATGGCGCTGGTGACGTGGTCGAGGCCCAGGGCCGCCAGCCGCGGGTTGCCATAGGTTTCCGCCCCCCAGCAGATGAGCACGCCCACCAGGAAGAGCAAAAACATAGCGGCCCATACCGACCAGCCATGATTCTGGTTCCTTAACTGGCGGCCCAGGTAATAAGTCAGGCCGCTGGGTATCAGGAAGATGGACAGCATCTGGATGAAGTTCGACAGCGGCGTGGGATTCTCGAAAGGATGGGCGGCGTTGGCGTTGGTGAAGCCACCGCCATTGCCGCCCAACATCTTGATCGATACTTGGGAGGCCATGGGACCCTGGGGGATGGTCTGGGTCTTTACCTTAGCATCCTCCATCACCGTGTTGCCCTGGGAGTCCTTGACCTCCTGGCCGCCGGCGTCTTTCTTGGCCACCTGGGTGGTGAAAGGTTCGATCACCCGGGCGCTTTGATAAGCCCTGAAATTCTGAATCACCCCCTGGGAAACCAGAAACACCGCAAACACCAGAGAGATGGGTAGCAGCAGGTAAAGGCAGATGCGGGTCTGATCGGTCCAGAAGTTTCCCAGGGTGGCCGCCTTATCCCGGGCGAGGCCCCGCACCAGGGCGGCGGCTACGGCGATGGCCGTGGCCGTTGAGAAAAAACAGTGTGAGGCCAGGGCCACCATCTGGGAGAGGTAGGACATGGTGTTTTCGCCGGTATAGTTCTGATAGCTGGCGTTGGCGAGGAAAGTGGCCGCGGTCTCAAAGGAAAGATCCCCGGCCACTCCGCCAAAACCCTGGGGGTTAAGAGGCAGAAAGTATTGCAACCGCAGGATAAGATAGCTCAGCAGCATGGTGACCAGGCTAAAGATCAGGACGGAGACGGCGTAGCCTTTCCAATCCTGCTCCCTGCCGGGGTCGATCCCGGCCAGGCGATAGATCAGGCGCTCCACCGGCTTTAAGGCCGGATCGAGGAAGGTGCGGCCTTCCGCGTCCAGCACCCTCACCAGGTAAAGCCCCATGGGCTTGGTGAGGGCCAGCAGGATGACGCTGAAGAGAATTAATTGGGTCCAACCGCTGGCATTCATTACGGCATCCCCGAGTTAGAACTTTTGCGGGCGAAGCAGCACCACAAAAAGATAGATAAGCAGGGCGAAGGCCACCAGGCCGACGATCAGGTTTTCCATGTTTTGCCCAACCTGGCCAGGAAGCCGACATAAAGCAGGCAGATCACAAAGAAAAGCAGGGTGATAGCTACCCAAACAAGGTCCATGGATTAATTCCCTTTCATATTTAATAAGTTACTCGAAACTTAAAACTCGAAACTCAGTGATTGATTTCTTAAATATGGTAACGTTTCTTGTCGACCCCCCCTCACCCCAGCCCTCTCCCCCCGCCGGGGGGAGAGGGAGCATTCCAACTTGGCTCTTTACCCCCTCTCCCCCAATGGGGGAGAGGGTTAGGGTGAGGGGGAATTAATCACTTGCTCCCGCTATTAATCAATACGTTACCGGATTTAAGAAATCGGTGCTTAGGCCACCCTGACGGTGAAAGTGAATCTGGTCCCCTTTCCCGGCTGGCTGGCGACCTCGATCCGGCCCCCGTGGGCCGCCACGATTTCTTTGGCGATGGTGAGCCCCAACCCGGAGTCCACCTGCTCCTGCCCCGGCACCCGGAAAAATTTCTCGAAGAGGCGCGGCAGGTATTCCGGGGCGATCCCGATGCCGGTGTCCTCCACCATGAACTGGACCATACCCTCTGCGGTCTGAGCCGACACTCGCACCACTCCCCCCCTGGGCGTATATTTGAGGGCGTTGCTGAGGAGGTTATCGAACACCAGCAAAATACGTTGCGGATCGGCGAGCACCGCGGGCGCCTCTGCCGGCACCTCGAAGGTCAGTGCGATCCCATGGTCCTTGAAGGCTGGCCTCACTTTCTCGGTCACTTGCAAAATCAAGGATTCCACATTCACCGTTTGGCGCTGCATCTCAGCGCTACCTGACTCGATGCGGCTAATATCCAGCAAGTCTTCAATGACTCGATAAAGTCGATCGCTATCCTGACGCGCCGCTTCGAGAACCTCCGACTGCTTAACAGACAGGGGGCCGATTTTTTCACTGAGGAGCAGGTGAATCGCCAGACGCACCGAGGTCAGAGGCGTTTTCAACTCATGGGAAACGGTGGAGATCAAACCGTTTTTCACCTCATCCAGGCGGCGCAGACGGGTGACCTCCGCCAAAATCAGGGTCACCCCCACCAGTTGCCGTCCTTCATCGAAAATAGGAATGGCCTCAGGAAGGAAAAAATGTTCCTCTTCCTCCAGAAAAATCTGGATGGCGGTGTCGTAACCCTTGGGGAGAATGGGACGTTCCTCCTGACAGGCCTTCTGGAAGAGTTGGATAAATTTCTCGTTGCCCACTTCGGCGAGAGTTGCTTCCGGATTCAAGCCGAACAAGCGCCGGGCCACCTCATTGGCCAGTTCGATCTTACCGCCCAGATCGCAGATAGCCACGGCATCGCGGAAGCTGTTGAGGGCGAGCAAGGTCGATTTCTGGGTGCGCAGGAGCTGGGCCCGGTCACTCCGCCGCACCTCCCGCAGACTCGCCGCCATCTTGTTGAAGGCTTCGGCCAGTTGTCCGATTTCGTCCCGGGAAGAGGCGTTCACCATCAGGTCGAGATTGCCTTTCTGGATTTCGCTCACCGATTGCGTCAGGCGGGTTATGGGGCCCCAAATATTCGGCCCCACCAAGACGATGAAGCTCAGCGCCACCAGGATGCCGCTGGTTAACAAGAGCAACATGATGTTTCTGGTATGCGCCGCCTTAAGGTGGGCCTGACCATCCGCAGCCACCATGTTATTTAAATTTAACTCCAGGATTTTTTGGGCGGTGTCCCGAAACGCCTGAGAGCGGGGCAACAGGGTATTCCGATAAAGGTCCCGGAGGGGGGCGCCGGAGTTCACTAATTGATAAAAACTCTGTAACTCCCGGTGGTAGGAGAGCCAGAGTTCCGTTAGCCGGTCCGTCAGTTCTCGCTCGCCCGGGAGGGTCACCTTTCCCTGCTGAAGTTTTAGGTTCCGTTCCAGCTCGCCGATCACCTCATCATTTTGGCGCTGCAAGTCAGCCGGTTTTTCCCAAATAGAGACTTCCCCCAGGTGATCGAGGCGCTCGCTGGCGTCTTTCATCTTGTAGCAGGCTTCCACGCTATCGTAGTTTTCCCGCATGATCCGATCGATGACCTTGCTGGATTCACTGAGGGTGTGAAAGGTCACCAGGGCCACCACCGCCAAAATCAAGATGAATCCGCCAAAGACCCAGATCAGTTTGGTCCTGATGCTCATAGCATGCTCCCGGAAAAAAGATAGCAATCTTTAGGCCAGTTGCAATACCAGGATAATCTATCGATATTTTAGGATTATTTCCAATGGTAGTTTTGCCGGCAGGGGCTTTGGCTTTCAAGATGCAAGTATGGCAGGGCCTGGGATTGCAAAATGAAAGCTTTATTATATACCATATTTCTTGCGGCGCCGCCAGAGGGTGGCGGGATCCAAAGCAAGCACCTGGGCTGCCTCATCAAAGGACCGGGTGGCCGCCAGGACCCGCCGGATATGTCTCTCCTCGATTACTTCCAGTGACACCAGGTCACCCACTTGCGGCTCCGGTTTCGCCGGCGCCAGGTGCAGCGGCAGATGTTCCATGCCGAGACGTTCCCCACTGCCCAACAGGACGGCGCGTTCCATGGTATTGCGCAATTCCCGCGCGTTGCCCGGCCAGTCATAATCCTGGAGCCGGTCCCGGGCCTCGGCGCTGAAGCCCTGGAGGCGGCGATGATTCTGCCTGGCGAAAAAAGCCAGGAGGCGCTCGGCCAGCGGCAGGATATCTTCCCGCCGCTCTCGTAGCGGCGGGACCACGATTTCCACCACGTTTAACCGATAAAACAGATCCTCCCGGAAGCGCCGTTCCTTGACGGCTTCTTCGAGATCCAGGCTGGTGGCGGCAATGATGCGAACGTCGGCCTTGCGGGTGACCAGATCGCCAACCCGCTCGTATTCCTTGTCCTCCAGGACCCGCAGCAGTTTGGGCTGCAACCGCAGCGGCAAATCCCCGATTTCATCGAGAAACAGGGTGCCGCCCTCACAGGCGGCGATGCGCCCCGGATGGTCGCGGAGCGCCCCGGTGAAGGCGCCCTTCACATGCCCGAACAGCTCGCTCTCCAGAAGTTCCGGGGACAGCGACGGGCAGGAAACCATCCCGAAGATGTTGCCGGTGCGGCGGCTCCAGGAATGGATGGCCCGCGCCAGGACCGTCTTGCCGGTGCCGCTCTCCCCGCGGATCAAGATGGTGGCGGCGCTGTCCGCCACCTTGTGGGCCATCTCCAGGGTCCGCTGCATCGCGGGGTTGCGGCTGGCCAGGTCGGCTTCCGGCACCACCTGGTTCAAGGCCTCCTGCAACGACGCCACCTTCTGTTCCAGGGCCCGCACTTCGACAATCTTGCGGGTCAAGGCGGCCACCTGGTCGTGGGTAAAGGGCTTGGGCAGGTAATCGAAGGCGCCCCGGCGCATGGCCTCCACCGCGGTGTCGATGGAGGCATAGGCGGTAATCACCACGATCTTCACCCAGGGACAGGCGGCCAGTAAGGCCGGTAGCAGCGACATGCCGGATTCCGTTCCCAGACGCAGATCCACCAGCGCCAGGTCAAAGAACCGGCGATTCGCTTCGCTCAAGGCGTCCCGGGCGTTACTCACCGCCACCACCCAATGACCCTCGGCTTCCAAAGAAATGGTCAGGGTTTTCCGGATGTTAGGCTCATCATCCACCACCAGGATGGCAAGTCGGGGCAGCACATCCATGAAAGGCCTCCCCTTGGGGTCGTCCGCTAACCACGTTTTTCGCTTTTTTTATATTTTTTTATAAGGGTAAACCAAAGTTGCCGCCAAAGAAAGATTTTCAGGTGCTGGTGCTCGAACAATTATTCCTTCTCCCGGGGGGTGGCCGCAGCGGCGGCTGAGAAGCAAAAAGGGCGGGGATTCTTAGTCCCTGCCCTTTCAGCCGCGACTACACCTTAAACTCTCCGGTTCAGTTGAACGTGCCCCAGACCACCTTCTTCGGTTCGGCCGGCTGCCCCAGGGCGCTTAAGGCCCCTTTTAGGATGCCGTCAGCGTCCAGACCGTATTTCCGCCGCAAAATCTCCGGGGCGCCGTGCTCCACGAAGGTATCCGGGATGCCCAGGCGCTTCACGGTCACCATCAGCCCCCGGTCGGCCAGCAATTCCAGGATGGCGCTGCCGAAGCCGCCGGCCAGAACGTTTTCCTCCACCGTGAGCACCCGGCCGTGTTTGGCCGCCAGGGACAGGATCAGGTTCTCATCCAGGGGTTTGACAAAGCGGGCGTTCACCACGGTGGCGCTGAAGCCCTGTTCCGCGAGGCGCGCCGCCGCCGCCAGGGCAGGATAGACCGAGGCCCCCAGGGCCAGGATAAGCAGGTCGTTCCCTTCCCGCAAGACCTCGGCCTTGCCCAGGGGGATCTTCTTAAGGATGGAGGAGAAGGGCACCCCCACCCCCGTGCCCCGGGGATAGCGCAGGGCCACGGGCCCGGGATGCTCCATCGCGGTGTACATCATGTCCCGCATTTCGTTTTCGTCTTTGGGGGCCATCAGCACCAGGTTGGGCAGATGGCGGAGAAATGAGAGATCGAAGAGCCCCTGGTGGGTTTCGCCGTCTTCGCCCACAATACCGCCCCGGTCCATGGCCAGGACCACCGGCAGGTTTTGCAGGCAGACGTCGTGGAGCACCTGGTCGTAGGCCCGCTGCATAAAGGTGGAGTAGATGGCGCACACCGGCTTAACACCTTCCAGGGCCAGCCCCGCGGCGAAGGTTACCGCGTGCTGTTCACAAATGCCTACATCGAAAAACCGTTCCGGGAAGCGCTGGCGGAAATCCACCAGGCCGGTGCCATCGGGCATAGCCGCGGTGATGGCCACGATCTTGGGGTTTCCCTCGGCCAGGCGCACCAGGGTGTCGCCAAAGACTTCGGTGTAGGACGGCACCTCGCCGACGCTCTTCTTGACCACGCCCGTGTCGGGATCGAAGCGGCCCAGGCCGTGAAAGCCGGTGGGGTCCGATTCCGCCGGCTCATAGCCCTTGCCCTTCGTGGTAAGGACGTGCACCAGAATGGGGCCCCGCAGCTTCTTGACGTTTTGCAGGACTTCGATGAGGTGATCCAGGCGGTGGCCTTTCACCGGTCCTAAGTAGGTGAATTTGAGGGACTCGAAAAGCATACCCGGGGTGAAGAAGGCCTTTAAAGACCCCTCGCTCTTTTTGGCCCAGACCAGCAGGTCGTCGCCGATGGCGGGTAGGGATTCCAGCAGGTTCTTCACCTGGTTCCTCAAGAAGACCATGGCTGGGCGGGTGAGCTGGCGGCTGAAAAAGGACGACAGGGCCCCGACGTTGGGGGAGATGGACATGCCGTTGTCGTTTAAGATGACGATGAGGTCCTTGTTCAGGTCGCCGGCGTGGTTCAGGGCTTCGAAGGCCATGCCCGCGGTCATGGCCCCGTCACCGATCACCGCGACGATCCGTTTCTGTTCCCGCTTCAGGCAACGGGCCGAGGCCATGCCCAAGGCGGCAGAGATGGACGTGGCGCAGTGGCCGGTGTCCAAGGCGTCGTAGGGACTCTCGCTACGCTTGGGAAAGCCGCTGAGACCCCCGAACTGCCTCAGGGTCTGGAAACGGTCCCGGCGCCCGGTGAGGAGTTTGTGGGCATAGGCCTGATGGCCCACGTCCCAGATGATCTTATCCCGGGGGCTGTCGAAGACGTAGTGCAGGGCGATGGTGAGTTCCACCACCCCCAGGCTGGGGGCCAGGTGCCCGCCGGTCCTGGCCACGGTGGAGATGATCTCCTCCCGAATTTCCTGGGCCAGTTGCGGCAGCAACTCCGGGGGCAGTTTCTTCAATTCCCGGGGATTATTGACGGCGTCCAGTAATCGGCGTGGGCTGCCTTCCGGCAGCGTTGCCGGGCGATTATCCATGTGACTGTAACCCTCCCCTTACTCCATTCTTTATAGCAGAAAACGCCAGGCAAATCATGTTATTTATCATGATGTCCGCGGGGGACCCTTGATTAATTTGCCTCAGGAGCGGCGCACCAGCAGATAGCGGGCCAGTTCCCGCAAGGGCGCCGCCCGTTCCTTAAAAGGCTCCAGTTCGGCCAGAGCTTCCTGCACCAGGTGCCCGGCCCACTGGCGAGAGGTCTCCAAACCCAGGAGGGCGGGGTAGGTGGCCTTTTGCCTCTTCTCGTCCATGCCCGGGGCCTTGCCCATTTCGGCGGCCTCCCCTTCCACGTCCAGCAGGTCGTCGGTGATCTGGAAGGCCAGACCGAACCGCTCCCCGTAAGCGGTGAGGGCGGCCACCTGGGGGCGGCTGCCGCCCCCCGCCAGGGCCCCGGCCCGGGTGGCCGCGATGAGCAAGGCCCCGGTCTTGAGACGGTGCACGATCTCCAACTCCTTCAAGGTGATCCGGCGGCCTTCGGCCATCAGGTCCAACATCTGGCCGCCCACCATGCCCCGGTAACCCGCCGCCTCGCTCAACAACTCCTGGACCTCCAGCAGCATCGCCTCCCGCCCCTGGAAGCGGGGCGCCGCGGCAGCCAGGGTATAGAAGGCCTCGGTGAGCAAGCCGTCCCCCGCCAGAATGGCGGTCGCTTCGTCGAACTGCTTGTGGCAGGTGGGCTGGCCCCGGCGCAGGTCATCGTCGTCCATGGACGGCAGATCGTCGTGAATCAGGGAATAAGTGTGGATCATTTCCAGGGCGCAGGCCAGCGGCAAGACCTCCTCTGGGCCGCCGCCCACCGCCTCCGCCGCCGCCAGGCAGAGGATGGGCCGCAGCCTTTTGCCCCCCGCGAACAGGCTGTAATGCATGGCCTGGACCACCCGAAAGGCCGGGCCCCGCACCGCCGGGAGGTAGGCCGCCAGGGCCCGGTTGACCAGACTGCGCCTCTCTTCCAGATAAGCTTTGAGATCCAAATGTTTCCTCTAAACTAAGTTCAAGGTTCAAGGTTCAAGGTTCAAAGTTCAAAGTTCAAAGTTCAAAGTTCAAAAAAAGGCTCGGTTGCGAGATCTTAACCTTGAACCTTGAACTTTGAACTATTTTTTCAGTTTCCTTCCCCTTCCTCCTCCGGGAAAGGCCGGGTGAAGAAGCGGCCGGCATCATCTTTCAAGAGCAGCTCCACCCGGCGCTCCACTTCGTCCAGCTTCTGGTGGCAGGCCCGCACCAGGCCCACCCCCTCCGCGAAGGACTGCATGGCCTGCTCCAGCGGCAGCTCGCCATGCTCCAGGGAATCCAACACCTCTTCCAGGCGCTTGAGCAGCGCCTCGAAACTCTGGTCGGCCGATTTTTTTTCTTTAGCCATGCCTTTTGTTCCGTTTTCTGTTTTCCGTTTTCCGTTGGAGACATTTTTCCCGTTCAGACTGTGTCGGCGCAGGCTAAAGCCTGCGGCTACATTTTGCTTTTCCACCTGCCCACTGCTCACTGCTCACTGCTCACTGCTCACCTCTTGCACTTCGCAATCCATCCGGCCCCGGGCCACCCGCACCCGTACCGCGGCGCCCCGGTCCACCTGGCTGGCGTCGCGAATCACCGTCTCCCGGGGCATCAGGGTCGCCACCGCGTAGCCCCTTTCCAGGATGGCCAGGGGATTGAGTTGGTCCAGGTGGCTCTGGCAGTAGGCCAGGTGCCGGCGCCGGTCCTCGAGGCCCCGGCGGCAGCTCTGCCCCAGTCTCTGCCCCCCCACCTCCAGGCGCTGCCGCCAGGGAGCCAGGGCCCGCCGGGGGCTCAACAGCACCAGGCGGGAGCTGGCCAGGCGCAAGTGCTGCCGCTGCCCCGCCAGAAGCCGGCGGGCCCGCCGCACCAGGGCCTCGCTCTTATCGTCCACCTTGAGGCGCAGATCCACCAGGCGCCGGCCCATGTCCGGCAGCCGGCGGGACACCAGGTGGAGATGGTTCCGGGCCGCCACTTGGGTCCTTCTGGCGGCGCCCCCCAGGGAGGCCCCCAGGCGTTCCAGGCGCCGGATCAATTCGGCCTTCTCCGGCACCACCAGCTCCACCGCGGCGCTGGGGGTGGGGGCCCGCAAGTCGGCGACGAAATCGGCGATGGTGAAGTCCACCTCGTGGCCCACCGCCGAAACCACCGGCAGGGGACAGTTGTAAATGGCCCGGGCCACCGCCTCTTCATTGAACGGCCACAGGTCTTCCAGGGAGCCGCCGCCCCGGGCCAGGACGATAACCTCTATTCCGGGATAAGTGGCCAGGTCCTCCAGGGCCCGGACAATTTCCGGCGCCGCCTCGCTGCCCTGCACCTTCACCGGATAGACCAGCACCTCCAGGTTGGCATAGCGCTGCCTGAGCAGGCGCAGAAAATCCCGCACCGCCGCTCCGGTGGGAGAGGTGACCAGGGCGACCCTCTTGGGCAGGAAGGGCAAAGGCTTCTTCAGCTCCGGGGCGAACAGGCCCTCCGCCTGCAGACGGGTCTTCAGGGCTTCGAAGGCCTGGGCCAGGGCCCCCAACCCCAGGGGCTCCAGGTAATCCACCACCAACTGATACTCGCCCCGGGGCTCATAAACGGTGAGGCGTCCCCGGCAAAGGAATTGGCTGCCTTCCTGGGGCTTGAAACGCAGGTGTTGGTGATTACCCTTAAAAAGGACGGCCCGCAGTTGCGCCCCGGCGTCTTTGAGGGTGAAATAGTAATGTCCCGAAAGGGGCTGCCGGAGATTGGAGACCTCGCCGCTCACCCAGACCAGGGAGAAATGGCTCTCCAGCCGCTCCCGGATTTCCCGGGACAGGCTGCTCACCGTATAGATATGGGGTAGTTCCTGATCCATATATTAAAAAAAGTTCAAAGTTCAAAGTTCAAGGTTGGAAACCACCTGTTTAAAAATAATTCAAGGTGCAAGGTTCAAAGTTCAAGGTTCAGGGTTCAGGGTTCAGGGTTCAAGGTTCAGGGTTCAGGGTTGAAAACCGCCTTTTTATTTTGCCTCTGACTTAAACTTTGAACTTTGAACTTTGAACTTTGAACTCGATTTTAATGAGGTTCATTTTAACACATTTCCCCGGGGCCGGGGAAGACTTTCGGCTGACACTGCCCCAGGGGCTGCAAGCTGCTTCCCATCCGGTAATGGAATTCTCTTGACAGCTTCGGGCATTTATGAGAAAAACTCAGCGAAAATCGCCTGCGGAATTTTTTGTCTAAGCAAAACGCGCTGGGAGATTGAGGAGTGGCGTGGCGTCGGTCGCGGACCGCAAATTTATGTAACTGAGATAAAGCCAACGGCATCCGGGAAAGCGCCTGATAAGCGCTCCAGATGCCTTTTTTTTAAGGCCGGGTATGATCAAGGTGAAACTGTTGCAGGGCCCCGCCCTCGAGTTGCAGGTCCAGATCGAGGCAGGCGAAGCCTTGAAGGCCCTGGGGGTGTCAAGCGACCGCCGGGTAGCGGCCGCCCGGGTGGACGGAGAACCGGTGGACCTCTCCCGCCCGTTGGCGCAGGACTGCACCATCGCCCCCATCCCGCTGGATTCCCCCGAGGGGCTTACGATCATGCGCCATTCCGCGGCCCACATCATGGCCGAGGCGGTGCGCGACCTGTTCCCGGGGGCCAGGGTGGCCATCGGCCCGGCCATTGAAAACGGCTTTTATTACGATTTCGAGGTGCCGGAGCCCTTCACTCCCGAGGACCTGGAAAAAATCGAAGGCCGCATGCGGGAGCTGGTGGTCCAGGACCAGCCATTCGTCCGCGACGAAAAACCACGAGAGCAGGCCATCGAGACTTTTGAGGCGCAGGGTGAAATCTATAAGGTCGAATTATTGCAAGAAATTCCCCAGGAAAAAGTGAGCCTTTACCGCCAGGGCGACTTCCTCGACCTCTGCCGGGGCCCCCACTTGCCTTCCACCGGCTACCTTAAGGCCTTCAAGCTCACCACCAGCTCCGGGGCCTATTGGCGGGGGGACGAGCGCCGGCCCATGTTGCAGCGCATCTACGGCACCGCCTTTCCCAGCCCCCAGGAACTGAAGCAGCACCTGGAGTTTCTGGAAGAAGCCAAACGCCGGGACCACCGCCGCCTGGGCCGGGAGCTGGGGCTCTTCAGCATTGAGGAGGAAGCCGGGGCGGGCCTGGTCATCTACCATCCCAAGGGGGCCATCCTCCGCAGCATTATCGAGGATTTCGAATGCCGCGAGCATCGCAAGCGGGGTTACCAGATGGTCATGGGCCCCCAGATGCTCAAGGCCGAGATGTGGGAGCGCTCCGGGCACCTGGCCAACTACCGGGACCACATGTATTTCGCCGAAGTGGAAGGCCAGATCTATGGCATCAAACCCATGAACTGCGTGGCCCACATGCTGATCTACCGCTCCCGGGTCCGGAGTTACCGGGAACTGCCGCTGCGCTTCTTCGAGCTGGGCACGGTGCTGCGCCATGAGCGTACCGGGGTGCTGCACGGCCTCACCCGGGTGCGCCAGTTCACCCAGGACGACGCCCACATCCTCTGCACCCCGGACCAGGTGAAAGGCGAAATCGTCGGGGTCCTGGACTTCGTCTTCCAGGTCATGGCCATCTTCGGGTTCGAATACGAAGTGGAACTCTCCACCCGTCCAGAGAAGTCCATCGGCAGCGATGCCGAGTGGGAGTCGGCCACCACCGCCCTGATCGGGGCCCTGGAGGCCCGCCAGCTCCCCTATCATCTCTGCGAAGGGGAAGGCGCCTTTTACGGTCCCAAGATCGATATCAAGCTCAAGGACGCCTTGAGCCGGCGCTGGCAGTGCGCCACTATCCAGTGCGATTTTACCCTGCCGGAGCGCTTCGACCTCACCTACGTGGGGTCCGATGGGGGCCGTCACCGCCCGGTAATGCTGCACCGGGTGATCCTGGGCTCCCTGGAGCGCTTCCTCGGGGTCCTGGTGGAGCACTACGCCGGGGCCTTCCCGGTGTGGCTGGCCCCGGTGCAGGCTATACTGCTGCCCATCACCGACCGGGTCCATGCTTATGCCCAGAAGCTCGCCAACATGTTTACCAAGGCGGAATTAAGGGTTGAAGTAGATAAGCGAAATGAAAAGTTGCAATATAAAATTCGGGAAGCCCAGGAACAAAAAATTCCCTATATGATTATAATTGGGGATCAAGAAAAATTGAACCAGACCCTATCCATCAGGCAACTAGACGGGACTAAACTGAACGATGTGCCAGTGAAGGAATTTAAAAAACGTCTAAAAGAGGAAGCGAAGGTTCCTTCGCCAAAATTATCTAAAAAATACGGGAGGTAACGATCATCCAGAAGCAGCAACGCGTGCGGATCAACGAGCAGATCAGGGTTCCGGAGGTGCGTCTCATCGGTCCGGAGGGGGAACAGATCGGGGTCATGCTTACCAGGGAAGCCCTGGCCCAGGCGGCCGAAGCGCATCTGGACCTGGTGGAGGTCGCGCCCCAGGCCATCCCGCCGGTTTGCCGCATCATGGATTACGGCAAGTTCAAATACCAGCAGAGCAAAAAGCAACAGGAAGCCCGGCGCCGCCAGACCACCATCCAGGTCAAAGAGATCAAGGTCAGGCCCAAGATCGAAGAACACGACATGGGCTTCAAGCTCAAGAACAGCCGGCGTTTCCTGAGTGAGGGCGACAAGGTCAAAATTTCCGTGATCTTCCGGGGCCGGGAGATCGCCCACACGGATCGAGGCATCCGGATTCTGGCCCAGATGGCCGAGGCCCTGGGGGACGTGGGCACGGTGGAGCAAGCTCCCAAACTGGAAGGCCGGAACATGTTCATGCTCATCACCCCCAAGTAGCAGCGCTTTCGCAAAAAGTTGATAGCGGGGCCTCCAGGCCGGGGCAGGAATTTTTTTTGCCTTGCTGAAATTGTTAGCTGGTCAAAGCCGAGAATATCTGATAATTATAAAAGGTTGCGCGGGGTGAGATGAAGATCCCGTCCCGGGACCGCATCCGGGGCTTTTTGGTCAGGGCCGAAATGGCCGCGGTTTTGGCCCTGACAAAAAAAAATCAAAAAACCAAAAAGGCAAATAAAAACGAGAAAGGCAATAAAACTTCAGAAGATTTTTCTCCGCACCAGGCCCCTGCCGGCGGCCCTAACCAGAAATACCAGAAAACCGGCAGCATAACCAGCGATGAGGATGAACCATGCCTAAAATGAAGACCCATCGAGGGGCTGCCAAGCGCTTCAAGGGCACGGCCAGCGGCCGAGTGAAGCATAAGAAGCCCTACCACAGCCACATTTTGACCAGCAAAACCACCAAGCGCAAACGGCACCTGCGCCAGGCCACCTGCGTCTCCGGCGCCGAACTGAAAAGCCTTAAGCGCCTGTTGCCGTATCTGTGAGATAGGAGCACCTCATGTCACGCGTTAAGAAAGGCGTCTATTCCAGGGCCCGGCGCCGTAAATTTCTAGGGATGGCCAAAGGCTTCCGCAGTGGCCGGCGCCGCCTTTACCGTTCGGCCCGGGAGGCGGTGGAGAGGGCCTTAACCTTTGCCTACCGGGACCGCAAGGTGCGCAAGCGGGAGTTCCGCTCCCTGTGGATAGTCCGCATTAATGCCGCGCTGCGCCCCTTGGGGCTCTCCTACAGTAAATTTATCGGCGGCCTGAAAAAGGCCCAAATCAATCTGGACCGCAAAGTCCTGGCGGACCTGGCCGTCTTCGATCCCCAGGGATTCGCCAAGGTGGCCGAGCTCTCCCGCGGGTAAAAGAAAGTTTTCCGTTTTCCGTTTTCTGTTTTCCATTTTCCGTTAAAAGCCGGCGGAACTGAATTATCCGGCTGCAAGTGAATCGGTGGCACAGGCGTCTCGCCTGTGCTGTCTTTCTTCTGCATGGAAAAAGGGGGAAACTTGAAAGGCAGCCTTTCCCTGGATGACCTTAAGCGCCTCCAAAACGAGGCCCTGGCACAGATTAGCCAGGTTGCCGGCCTTGAAGCCCTGGAGGAGCTGCGGATCAGATATCTGGGCCGCAAGGGGAGCCTCACCCAGATTCTCAGGGGCTTGAAGGACCTGGAGCTGGAGCTTCGACGCCAATTGGGCCAGAAGGCCAACCAGACCAAGCAGGATCTGGAATTGGCATTTGCCGATAAAACGAGCCAATTAAAAGCCGCGGCTCGCCAAGCCGGGGCCGGGGCCCTGGATGTCACCTTGCCGGGTCGCCGCCCGCCCCTGGGCCGCCTGCATCCCATCACCCGCACCATGCAGGAAATCTGCGACATCTTCCTGCACCTGGGGTTCGAGACGGTGGAAGGCCCGGAGGTGGAGCTGGATTGGTACAACTTCGAGGCCCTCAACCTGCCCCCGGACCATCCGGCCCGGGACATGCAGGACACCTTCTATTTCACCGACCAGGTGCTGCTGCGCACCCACACCTCGCCCATGCAGATCCGCATCATGGAGCAGCGACAGCCCCCGGTGCGCATCATCGCCCCCGGGCGGGTCTACCGCCGGGATTCGGACCTGACCCACACCCCCATGTTCCACCAGGTGGAGGGTTTGCTGGTGGATCAGGGGGTGACCTTCGCCGACCTCAAAGGTACCCTCACCGCCTTCGTCCACCAGATGTTCGGCCCCGAAGTCAGCCTGCGTTTCCGTCCCAGCTACTTCCCGTTCACCGAGCCCAGCGCCGAAGTGGACATCGCCTGCGTCATCTGCCGGGGTGAGGGCTGCCGGGTCTGCAAGATCACCGGCTGGCTGGAAATCCTGGGCTCCGGGATGGTGCATCCCGCGGTCTTCGAGGCGGTGAATTACGACCCGGAAACCTATACCGGCTTCGCCTTCGGCCTGGGGGTGGAACGCATCGCCATGCTGAAATACGGCATCGACGACCTTAGGCTCTTCTTCGAAAACGACCTGCGTTTTTTAAGACAGTTTTAATGGGGTTTTTGAGGTTTTCGCTTTTCGGTTTTCGGTTAAGAACTAAAAAGGATTAAGGCCGGAAGCGTCAGCTTCCGGCCTTAATCCTTAAAGACCAGGGCGCCGCGATCCTGCCCCGGTTTTCCCTTCAGCCTTCCCCTTTGGTGATCCTCCCCCCGGCTAAGCGGCAGGCATGCCCAGGTGGACCATAAGGCGCCGGTGGAAGTAAGCCGAGGCGTCCGTGTTGCCCATGAGGCCGAAGCGCACCTTGACGGTGGTGATCTGGTTGGGCCGGGAAACCAATTGAATCTTCACGTTGGTGTCCGGGGGCGCCACCGCCTCAATATGGGATTCCACCGGATTATATTCCTGAGTGGTAATTCTCAATTGCAGGTCCTTGCAGGCTGCCTGGGTGGCGTTCCAGACTTCCTGCATGGGCCGGGGGTAGTCCTTTTCCATGGTGCCTTCGACCCATTTATAACTGCCGATGGCGGCCAGACCGCCCGCGCCCAAGAGCAAGGTCGCCGCGCAGCTGGCGGTGAGCAGCAAAGCCGCCAGCAATATCCCCAGTTTGGTGTGCCAGATCTTCAGCCTCATTCCTGACCTCCTTTTCATAACCGACTTCTTTCCTCTTATGCCACCCTTCTGTGCGTGTGTCAATTATTTTGGTGGCGCTTGGGAGTCTTATTTCCCTGCCGAAAAAAGGCGAAAAAAGAGAAAAACGCGCCAAAACGAAAAAGGGCACAGCACCTGTGTCCTGCAAGTCGAAGAGGATCATGGCCTTCCGGGGCGCAGGGCGCTCCCGGCGCGTTATCTGCTCACCGCGATGGGTCCACTGCCTGCTGGCCGTAATCGCAATAGGGCAGCAAGGGGCAACGGGGGCATTGAGGGTCCCTGGCGGTGCAGATGGCCCGGCCGTGCCAGATGAGCTGCAGGGAAAACCTGGTCCAGCGCTCCTTAGGCACCAGGGGCATCAGGTCGAACTCGATCTTTACCGGGTCCTTGGCCCGGGTGAGTCCCAGGCGCTGGGAGACCCGGCCGCAGTGGGTGTCCACCACGATGCCGGGGATGCCGAAGGCATTCCCCAGGATAACGTTGGCGGTCTTGCGGCCGATGCCCGGGAGCTTAACCAGCTCCTCCAGGGAGGCCGGCACCTGGCCGCGGTGTTGCTCCACCAGGGCCTGGCCCAGGGCCTTGAGGCTCCTGGCCTTGTTGTGGTAAAAGCCGGTCTGGTAGATGTCCCGCTCCAGTTCCTCCAAGGGGGCGCGGCCATAATCGGCGGCGCTGGGATATTTGGCAAAAATCGCCGGGGTCACCCGGTTCACCCGCTCATCGGTGCATTGGGCGCTGAGGATGGTGGCCACCAGCAGCTCCAGGGGATTGCGGAAATCCAGGGTAACGTGCACCCGGGGGTAATGCTCATCCAGAAGCTGAAGAATCGGGCCGATTTTCGCCGCGGGCTCCATGGAAACTCCTGTTTTCTGTTTTCTATCTTCGGTTGAAATCCTAAAAGAGACCTGGATCTACAAATTATTTGACCAGACGAAGGCCGGGCCCTGGATGGATCGATGGCACTGAAGGCGCCAACTTCATCGGGATGAGATCATGTGGGCACCCCCCTGCCTTGGGCTTAACCCCGGTGGTTTTTAGCCGCGGGCTGGCGAGCCACGAGGAAAAACTTATCCCTGTTCAGTTAAGCACGATCCCTGGCTCTGTCATCCATCGGGAAGAAAGTTTTCGTATTTTTCGTATTTTTTGTAAGGGTACATCCGGCGCACCAAAAAGGCGCCTGAGAGGCAGCCTATTTGTATCCGAGAGGCGCTACTAACGGAATAGTCTTTACAGAAAACGGAAAACGGAAAACTATCTTTTCAGGCGGGCCGCCAGCTGCCGGGTCAGTTCCTGGAACTCCGGAATCTTAAGGTGCGATACCAGGAGCAGATAGAGACCCCCTCCCAGCAGGATATCAGCCAGGAGGCTCAACAGGCGCCCCGGCAAACCGCTTCCCAGCCAGCCGATAAGCAGCGAGTTGGTCAAGAAGACCGCCAGGCCCATCACCAGGGCGGCGCACCCCGTCTTGGCCAGGGTGAGGAGCAGATAGCCCACCCGAAAACCCCCCAGCTTCCGGTAGAGCATCAGCGCCAGGAAAAGGAAGTTGAGGATCCCGCTCAGGGAGGTGGACAGGGCAATGGCCAGGTGTTGCAACGGGCCCAGGGTGAGGTTGATGAACCCCAGGTTGGCCGCCACCGTCAGGAAAGAGCCCAGCACCGGGATCCGGGTATTGTTCAAGGCATAGAAGGCCGGCACCATGATCTTCACCCCGGCAAAGGCCGTGAGGCCCACGGCATACAGGGCCAGGGCCGCGGCGGTCTGTTGGGTGTCCCAGGCGGTGAACTGGCCGTGCTGGAAAATTAGGGCGATGATGGGCTGGGCCAGGAAGATCAGGCCGCAGGCCGCCGGCAGGGTAACCAGGAAGGCCAGGGAGAGGGAGGATACCAGGGCCCCCTTTAAGGCGCCCAGATCCTGGAGGGCCGCGTGCCGGGAAACCACCGGCATGGTGGCTATCATCAGGGCCACCCCGAAGAGCCCCCCGGGCAGGTGAAAGAGGCGGAAGGCGTAATTGAGCCAGGAGACGCTCCCCTGGGCACAACTGGAGGCGTAAAAGGTGTTGATGAAGATGTTGATCTGGGTGCCGGAGAGTCCAACCACCGCGGGCAGCACCAGGTTACCGATGCGCCGCAGCCCCTCATCCCGCCAATCCAGGACCCATTGCAGCCGAAAACCTTCCCGCCACAACAGTGGCAGTTGCACCACCAGCTGCAGCAGGCCGCCGATGAGGGCCCCCCAGGCCATGCCCACAATGGGGTGGAGGCCCAGACTTGGAATCAGCAGGCTCAGAGCCACCCCGGCCACCACGGAGCCCAGGTTGAAAAAACTGGAGGCCAACGACGGGATGAAAAATTTGCCCCGGGTATTGAGGATGCCCATGACCAGGGCAGCCAAAGAAACCAGCAGCAAAAAAGGGAACATGATCCGGGTCATTAGAATGGTGAGGTCCGACTTCCCGGGGATCAGGCGGAAATCCGGGGCCATTAGATTCACCAGTTGGGGAGAGAAAAACATGCCCAGGAGGACCAGACTCCCCACCACTAATGAGGAGCACATGATGACGTTGTTGGCCAGGCGCCAGGTCAGGGCGGCGTCCGACTTTTGGTCGTAGTCGGTGAACACCGTGATGAAGGCGGCGCTCAGGGCCCCTTCGGCAAAGAGGTCCCGCAGCAGATTGGGGATGCGAAAGGCCACCACAAAGGCGTCGTAGGCGTAGCCGGCCCCGAACAGGCCGGCGAATACCTGCTCCCGCACCAGACCCAGGATACGGCTGGCCAGGACCGCCAGGCTCACGGTTCCCGCGGCCCGGGCGATTTTCCCGGTTTGACTGTCTGCGCTGGCTGAATCCCCACTCAACGGCAAGACCTCTTAAAAAAAACCTCAAATGAGCCTCTGGCAGGGGCCCAGGGCGGCGCCCCCGGGGGGGGTCGACCCTGGCCCCCGCTAAATAACTCCCCTTGCCGGCCACCGCGGCATACGGCGTTTTCTTTAATTAACATGGATGACTTGCGGGTAAAAAAGGGAAAGGCCAGCGGGCGCCAATATTTTTCCGGCCAGCCTCGGCGAGCGACCCCCTAGCCGTTGTCAGTCTTCCTGGCAGCCGTGGGGGCAGAGGGCTTCTTCTTCTTGGCGGTGGCGGTCTTGGGCTTATCCTTGGCCGCCGCTAGCTGGTTCTGGGCCGCGGCCTTGGTTCCTTTGGCGCCCGGGGCTTTGCGGATTTTGGGCTTGGGGGCCGGCCTGGGCCTGGGGGTCATCGTATTCCTGCCCAACTCGGCGGAGGGAGCCCCGGGGTGCAGCAGGGCATAGCCCGGCTGATCCCCGGAGGCCGTACCCTTGATGGGAGGCTCTTCCACCCGGGGGCTCAACTTGCCCGGCCAGCCCTCGGCCCACACCGTCCCCAAAAATCCCGCCAGCTTCAGATCTTGATGCTGCTCATCAAAAGATTGGGCTAAGGCCAAGGCCAACCCCAATCCCACGCCTGCGCCCGCCAGCAAGCCCAGCCAACCGAGGCGCCGCCATGAGCGGCCCCGCCGCAGAGTGCCAGCCCTACGCCCGGATAAGGTGGAAATGAGGGCATACATGCCGTAGGCCCAGAGGATGAAGAGCAGCGCAGAGAGCACCAATTCTCCTTAATAAGAGTTATACAAGGATAACCGTTCTGATTTTTTGAAGTCAACCCTTTTTTCGCGGCCCTTGCCGGAAAAGGGTTTAATACATGTCATTTTATTGACATAAAGTCGTTTTTGGGGTAATAAATCTTAACCCCGGAAGATTATTTATGAAACCGGTTAATGCCTTCATCCTGGTGATCGACGTCGACCCGGACCTCCGTCAATCTCTAACGGAAATCCTGGAAGGCGAGGGCTACGCGGCCTCGCCGCGGCCTGCGTGCCAAGCTGGCGACAACCTCTAAGGAGACTGCCTCATGGCCGAAACCCAAATTACTGAAAAAACAAAAAATCCCGCCTCCAGCCGTCAAGCCATTCTAACCTTCCATCTCGCCGACCGGATCAAGGCGGAAATCCTCCTCGCCTCCCGGCTCCTGGACAGGGTCGCCCAACTGCAGGGACTGGAGGGCGAGGGCGCCAGCCGACTGTTTCTCGTGTTTCTCCAGGGCCTGGAGATGGAGATCAACCTGGCCCAGACGCAGATTAACGACCCGGAGATGGTGCGGGTGAGCACGGTGATGCGCGGGCTGTTGGGGATGGCGGATTCCCGCATGTACCAGGAGATGCAGTCCCAATTCACCTGGATGATCAGCGTCATGGCCACCTTCGCCCAGCGGGCCATGGAATACCTGATCAAGGAGAAGCTGCTCTAAAGCTGAAATATGCCGGGTGTAGGTCGGAAGCACGACAGGAAAGTTCTTGCCAGATCGGATCCACAATTTTCGATTTAATCGGGGACGGGTGTGGATGCTGGTAAGCTGGCTACAATTTCTCCCCTTGCGTCATTCAGAAGTCGGGCGTCCCGGCAGTCAGATTCGCTGGGTTCTTGACCTACCCCCCAAAAACTGATCCACGACCCGTGTTCCCTATTTTTGGGCAGAGTTGCCTCTCCGCGAGCTCAGCGGCGGGTAGCATCCATGATCACCTCGGTGATATGGAGGACTTTAGTCGGCAGCCCTGCCTTTCTGACCCCGTGGCTCAACTGAAGGATGCAGCCCGGGCATTCCGTTGTCAGGATGTCTGCCCCCATCTTCTTCAGGTTCTCCATCTTCCTTTCCAGAACCTTCATCGACTGCTCGTAGTGCGTGATGTGGTAGCTGCCCCCACCACCGCAGCACCTGTCTGCTTCGGGCATCTCGGCATAGGTCAGGCCGGATATCTTTTTCAGCAGCTCCCTCGGCTCCTTCACCACTCCCTGGTAGCGGCTCATATGGCAGGGGTCGTGGTAGGTGACCTTCTTGCCGGAAAACGAGTTGGCTGCGAGCTCGCCGACCTGGGTAACCATGAACTCGCTGAAGCCCTTCACCTTCTTCGAGAGCCCCGCTGCGCGCTTCTTCATGGCCTCGTTGTCCTCGAACAGCTCGGGATACTCCTTCAGGAAGGCCGAGCAGCTACCGCACTCTGTGACTACTACCTCGGTGTTCAGCTTCTCGAGCGCCTCGATGTTCTTTCTGGCCATGTTGCGGGCGGCCTCCACATCGCCGTAGGCGTAAGCCGGAAGGCCGCAGCAGCAGTTGTCTGCGATCCTTACCTTGGCCCCCTGGCCGACGAGCACCTCGATTGTCGACTCGCTTACATTGGGCAGCATGTAGTTGAAGCCGCAGCCGACGAAGTAGCCCACCTCCATCTTCGCCTTTGCAGGCTCGAGTCGAAGGCTCCCGATCCTCTGCCGGAAGAAGCTGCCCGGCATCTTGTCGATCAGGCCCTCGGCTTTTCCAAAATCCTTGCCGAACCAGCTCAGGATGCCCATGGCCCTGACGAGCTTGGAGAGGCCGGTGTTCTTGGCGAAGGCAAGGAGGCGTACGTACTTCGCCATCTTCTCCTGGTCCGGGAGCAGCGTGTGAAAGAGGAGCTTCATGGCCTTGGGCTGGCCGACGCGCTTGATGTACTCGGCCCTTCCTGCTACGACGGCCTTGTCCGTTCTCACTGCCGGGAAGCAGTTGGCCACGCAGGCCTTGCAGAGGAGGCACTCGAAGAGCGGGTCCTTGAAGTCCGGGCTGATCTGCATCTTTTCTTCGGCCAGAAGGCGCACGTGGACGTTATGGCCGCGGGCCACGTTCTTCTCTACGCCCGTGACCGCGAATATGGGACAGTGGGCTTGGCAGAAGCCGCAACGGTTGCACTTTGAGACTTCCTCATATACGCTCTTATATTGTTGATTCATGGATATTCCTCTCTATAGGATCGGGGGAAAGACACTCGCCGGGTCGAGCTTCTCTTTGATGGGCCGCAGCACGAACTGCTCGAGAGTAGCGTCTACCCTCGGCCCCCACTTGGAGAGCAGGCTCCGGTGGAGCCGCAAGGGGACGACATAGCCGTGCGACGCGAGGGCCTTTGCCCCTTCGATGATCCGCTCGTCCGCTCCATATACTAAAAGTACGCCGTTTCCAGCAAAGAGCACCGTCTTTGCGCCGCCTGCGAGGTCCGCAAGCTTGGCGAGCGCGCGGGGACCCTCGGAGATGGGCACGGTTACCTTGATCGCCATCGCGTCGCCGTCGGCCTCGATTGCCCCCTTGACCTCATGCCGCATGACGTCCCGGCCCATTTTGGCCTCCCCCTTGCCGCCCAGGTTGCCTGCCATGGCGAGGAGATCCTTGTTCTCCCGTTCCACGGCGAGGGGGTGACCCTCGAAGGCAGCAAGGATTCTGAAGCCCCCCTTTCCCGGCTCGACTACCACGCCTGAAGGTATGAGAACCGAGGAGCGGAGCGCCTGAAGGAATTTCTCGACCTCTTCGAGCTTCTGGAAGGTCACCTCGCAGACTGACGAGGCCCCGGGCAGGGGGTAGACGCGCAGGTTGATGGCGGTGATGAGACAGAGACTACCGGCGGAGCCGATAAGGAACTTGGTCAGGTCATACCCGGAAACGTTCTTTACGGTCTTGCCCCCGAAGCCTACCTCGCCCCCCCCGGCGTCGATTCCCCGGACGCCCAGCGACTGGTCCCGCATGGTGCCGTAGCGGAGGCGGGAAGGACCGCTCCCGTTCGAGGCATAGACGCCGCCGATCGTCGCCCTGTCTGAAAAGGGCGGGTCGAGGGGGAAGAAAAAACCTTTGCCCTGACCGGCGAGAAACTCGTTTATCCCGTCCAGGGTGGTCCCGCTGAGGACCGTCATATTCAGGTTCGACATGTCGAATGCTGCGACCCCTGCCATCCCTGTCATGTCGAGAACGATATCGACGCGCTCGGGCAGTGTTCCCGCTGCGATGGTTGTAGCCCCTCCCACGGGCAGAACAGTCAGCTTCTCCCTTCCGGCCCTGGCGAGGATTTGCTGCGCCTCCCTCTCCTTCTTGGGCCGTTCCACGTGCTTTGCCGCAACGCCTATGGACTTGAGGGTCCGAAGGGGCGCGCCGTTATCGGTAGTTGGTTTGCTCATCAAGGTCTCGCCTCCTCTTTGGGGATGACCTTTCCGGGGTTGCAGAGCCCCTTCGGGTCCATCGCCTCCTTGATGCCGCGCATCATCCCGATGTCGCCTTTCTTGAATACTAAGGACATCCCACTTAGCTTTTGCGAGCCTATGCCGTGCTCGCCGCTGATCGTGCCGCCCAGATTGGCGCACACCTTCATGATCTCGTTTCCCGCCTTGTGCACCCTTGCGAGCTCGTCGGCATCGCGGTCATCGAACATGATAAGGGGGTGGAGGTTGCCGTCACCCGCGTGGAAGACATTGCCTATGGGGAGCCTGTATTTCTTGCTGATCCTCTTCACCTCGCTCAGGGCCTTCGGGAGTTGCGTGCGGGGAACCGTCGCGTCGCAGACAAGATAGGCGGGCCGCACCCTGGCCACCGCGCCGAAGGCGCCCCTGCGCCCTGCCCAGAGGCTGTTGCGCTCGTTAGCGTCCTTGGCGAGCCTGTAGCTCGTCGCGCCGTCCTTTTCACAGACCTCCGTGATTCTCTTCGCCTGCTCATCCATGCCGTTCGTGAGGCCGTCGAGCTCGATCAGGAGGACCGCTTCGGCATCGAGGGGAAAGCCCGCGTGCATTGAGTCCTCTACCGCCCTGATCACGACGTTGTCCATGATCTCCAGTGTTGCAGGTATGATCCCCTCGGCGATGATGTCGGAGACGGTCTGGCCGGCCGCCTCGACTGAGTTGAAGATGGCGAGCATGGTGATCACCCGCTCAGGGCTGCGCATGATGCGGCAGACTATCTTCGTCACTATGCCAAGAGTGCCCTCCGAGCCGACAAGAAGCCCCATCAGGTCGGGACCGGGCGGATCGAGGGCCTTACCGCCTATCCAGGTCTTCTGTCCGTTCGGCAGAACAATTTCTGCGCCGAGCACGTGGTTGCTAGTGACGCCGTACTTGAGACAGTGGGGTCCGCCCGCGTTCTCCCCGAAGTTGCCCCCCATCGAGCAGGCCTTCTGGCTCGCAGGGTCAGGGGCGTAGTAGTAGCCCTTTTCCGCCAGCGCGTTCTGGACCGCGAGATTGTAGATCCCCGGCTCGACGACGACCCTCTCGTTCTCGATATCGATCTCCAGGATGTGGTTCATCCGGGAAAACTCGATGACGACGCCCCCGTCCATGAGGACGGTGCCACCCGTGAGGTTCGTACCTGCGCCCCTTGCTACGTACCTTATGCCTTCCCTGTAGAGGAGCGAGACGATCTGAGCTACCTGATCGCTGTTCTCGACGAAGGCGACGAGGTCCGCCCTGCCTTTGGCAAGCCCGGCATCGTAGCTGTAGACCACCACATCGACGTCCTTCCATAGGACGTTGTCCTTCCCCACAATGCGCCGAAGCGCATCACGGACCTGCTCTTTGTCCATAATTGGCACCCCCTCCTAAAATGGATCTCCAGTCCTTCGGCGCCCTTGCCCTCGCGACCCCATAATGCTCCCCATAATAACTGCCGGCTTACGGCACCATGAACTTCAGGACATAGGCCTGGAGCAGGCTGATAAGAGATATGACCAGGACCATGGATACGCTGTGCTTAAAGGCAAACCGGAAGATGGAGCCTTCCTCCCCCACCATGCCGGTGGCCGCGGTGGCCACCGCGATGGACTGGGGCGAAATCATCTTCCCGCACACCCCGCCCGAGGAGTTGGACGCCACCATCAGGGTGGGGCTTACCCCGATTTGTTGGGCGGTGGTCTTTTGCAAGGCACCGAACAGGGCGTTGGAGGAGGTGTCGGAACCGGTGAGAAAGACCCCGAGCCAGCCCAGGATCGGAGAGAAGATGGGGAACAGGACGCCGGTGGCGGCGAAGGCCAGGCCCAGGGTGGAAGTCATGCCGGAGTAGTTCATGATCCAGGCCAGGCCAAGGATCAGGGAGATGGTGGCGATGGCCCACTTCAAGGTCTTGATGGTGCGGCCCAGGCAGGCAAAGGCCTTGCCGTAACCGTAGTTGGGAATGGCCAGGACCGCCAGCAGACCGGCGATAAAGATGGAGGTGCCGGTGGCCTGGCCGATATTGGCGTTAAATACCGCGGGATACGGGGCATTCTTGGCCACGATGGGGGCAGTCTTGATCACCAGATTATGCAGCAGGGGCCATTGGAAGGTGAAACCGATAGGCGCCAGGATTGTTTTGACCGGACCGAGGCCCCACAAAATCACTATGACCGCCAGGATGCCGTAAGGCACCCAGCAGCGGATCACTTCCTTGGTGGAATAGAGACAGGTCACCTTGGCGGTGGGCACCACCCCGGAGAAACGCCAGATGGTGGGCGGCTTCCAGAACATGAGGAAGACCCCCAGGACGATCATGGTGACAATGCCGGCAATGATATCAGGAATGTAGGGGCCGATAAAATTGGAGACCGCGAACTGGGTGATTGCAAAGCTGACCCCGGTGACGATGATCGCCGGCAAGACTTCCATGGCGGATTTCCAACCGCTCATGGTCACCACCAGCCAGAGGGGCACGATGATGGACAAAAAGGGGAGCTGCCGGCCCACCATGGAGCTGATGTCCATCAGGTTCAGACCGGTGACCCCGGCGGCCGCGATGATGGGGGTACCGATGGCGCCATAGGCCACCGGCGCGGTGTTGGCAATCAGACAGACGCCGGCGGCGTAGACCGGTTGAAAACCGAGACCCACCAACATGGCGGCGGTGATGGCCACCGGGGTGCCGAACCCGCAGGCGCCTTCCAGGAAGGCGCCGAAGGCGAAGGCGATTAGCAGGGCCTGGATCCGGCGGTCATCGGTGATGCAGGCCAGGGAATTCTTGATGATCTCGAATTCCCCGGATTCCACCGTCATGTTGTACACCCAAATCGCGGCAATGATGATCCATACGATTGGGAAGAGGCCGAACAACATGCCGTTGAGCGTGGCCATGACAGCCAGAGACACGGGCATGCGCCAAACCAGGATGGCCAACAAGACGGCCGCCAGGGTGGCAAAAAAGGCGGCGTGATGCCCTTTGGAACGCTTGATGCCCAGCATGTATAGAAGAATTAATAAGGGAACCGCGGCCACCAGGGCCGAGAGGCCCAGGTTACCCAAAGGGATGTAACCTTGAATCCACTGCATCAGCGCACCCTCCATTAAACCGAAATTATGCGGCAGGTTTGCCACCGCATTGCAAACCCCATTTAGCGCGCATATCGATCCTCATCGGTTTTCGTTAGCCCTTTACTGCTCAACTATTATCCTTTCTACCTCGACCGCCGGGAAAAAGAAGATGATGCGAAGTTCGTCAGTACCGACATTTCTGATTGTATGCCTTGTGCCCGCAGGGGCCAGAAGGACCGATAAAGGTTTGACGTGGGTCACTTTGCCATCCACCTCCACTGCGGCCTCGCCTGAGGTAAAAACCAGCGCTTCTACCACCTTGTGAACGTGGAGCGGTACTGTTCTCCCTGCTGCGATCCTCAATTCACCAACGGTTATGGCGGCTGCTCCTTTTTCCTTGTTCATTACAAGCTTACTCAACACACCTGGAAATGGGTTCGCTTCTGGTACATCGCTGAATCTGATCAGTTCTGCCATGAAGACCTCCCTTTATCCGAGATTATGCAGCAACCTTGGCCACCGTAGTCAAAAATTGGTTTTTGGGGCCTCATGGCCTGGGGAAAATCCCCCAAAGTTTTACGGCCCGCGGGCTTTGCCGCAAATTACCTTCCGGATACAAGCTCTGTGCGCCAGCGTAGCCCTTCCTCGGTTCTTGCCGCCGGCTTGTACTCGCAGCCGACCCAGCCACGATAGCCCATACGGTCGAGACGTGCAAACAGATAGGGGTAGTTGATCTCGCCAGTTCCCGGCTCGTGTCTTCCGGGATTGTCCGCAATCTGAATATGGCCGATGTGCGCCAGGTTCTTTTCAATCGTGTTGCACAGATCACCTTCCATGACCTGGGCGTGATAAATGTCATACTGAACGAATACGTTGTCAGAATTGGCAGCCTTGATGATCTCGAGCGCTTGCGCCGTATGGTTCAGATAAAAGCCCGGCATATCTCGTGTATTGCATGACTCGATCAAGAGACGAATACCGGCCTTCTTTAGCTCGACCGCCGCAAAACGGACATTACTCACAACCGTGTAATGCAACTGGAGTTGACTGACATTTTCCGGCGCGAATCCCATCAGGCAGTTCACCTGCTTGCAACCTAGCGCCGTTGCGTATTCGATGGCTTTGCCGACCCCTTCCTGGAACTCATTCACTCTGTCCGGAAGGCAGCCAATCCCCCGCTCGCCCTTCTCCCAGTTCCCGGCCGGAAGGTTGAACAGTACCTGCACAAGGCTGTTCTTCTGTAGCTTCTCAACAAGCAGTTCTTTTGGGTAAGCGTACGGGAACAGGTACTCGACTCCGGTAAATCCAGCCTTTGCTGCCGCCTCAAAGCGATCCAGGAAGTCCACTTCACCAAATAGCATCGAAAGATTGGCATCAAACTTAGGCATACTTACTTTCTCCTGAAATCAATGCATTGTAGGCTCAGCGACTGAGCCGTTGAACCCAAAGGCTCGCAGTTGCAGCTCTCTTTAGGGCGATTTGGACCGCATTTCACACTTCGGTTGACCGAGCCCGGCAGTTGGGACCTTGTCTATCCGGTTGATTGCCAATCATGCCGTCGGGTGAATCAACTCACCGCTGTAGAGCGTTTTTTACGCAGGTGCTGAGGTATGGGCTGCCAGCCATAGGGTGGAGTTGGAGGCCGTCATCGGGTAGAAGCGCCAATTGAAGCGGAACACAAATTCGTTGAGATAAGCCTGTAAGTGACGGTGGCTGACGCCGTGATGCGTCCCAAGCAACCATGTTTTGAGGTTTGAGAAGGCGATGTGGATCATCGGGAGGTGAGCCTCGGTTCTTTCGGGGTCTCCATCAAGCACCTATCGCGCACAGGCTGCGTCATCGGGGAAAACCCGCTGAAACTCGGGAAGCGTCGTCGGAAAGCCTCGGGGGTCCATTCCGGCAAATTACCATCGATTCACTTAATTGGCAATCAGCCGGATAGGCAAGATTGGGACTACCGCTTCCCGGGTTGACTAGAGCTCCGAACGTGGCGTTACACGAACTCGCGGCAGGCGTTAATCGCGCCACCCATCGAACAGTCAGCCTCGCGTGCCACGATTACATCAATCAAGTACGAGACTTTCGACTTCATCGCCCGGTCGAATGCCGCGGAAAGATCCTTAGGCTCGAAGATTCTCTCCCCCTGGCCGCCAAATGCCTCCATCAGCTTGACGTTATCGGGATAGATTTGGTCTTTGTCTCCGTACCACAAGCTGACCCCGTACTCATAGCCATAAACATACTTTTGGTTCTGACGGATCAGTCCGAGGTATCCATTGTTGACCACCACTACGATGACAGGCAGATCGTATTGTCCAGCCATGGCCAATTCTTCCGCCATGAACAGCAAGCCCGCGTCGCCTGCTATAACGACACAAGGATCGTTGGGGCAAGCCACCTTGGCGCCGATGGCGGCTGGCAGCTCATAGCCGAGCGTGCCCGCTCCGCCCGAAGGGATATAGCGGCGGGGCAGTTCGATGTCCTGCAACTGGCCTGACCAGATCTGCGTAATGCCGCAGCCCGCCGCGAAAATCGTGTTCGGCGGGAAGAACTTATTAAGTTCCAGGAAGACGCGGTGCGGACGGATCGGCACCTCGTCAAGCTCCATGGGGCGGCGCAGTTTGGTGCGCGTTTCTGGCAGTTGCTTGACTCTCTCCGAGGGCTCCGGATGATAGCCACGTTTCTTCGCCTCTTCCAAAAGTGCAATCAAGGCGGCCTTGGCGTCCGAAATGATGCCGAGATCCGCGGGGATCACATTGCCGATCTGATGAGGTTCGATGTCAATGTGGATGAACTTGCGGCTGCCCTTGTACACAGCGAGTGCACCCGTGTGCCGGTCGGTAAAGCGGCAGCCAACGCCGATGACGAGGTCGGATTCGAGGAAGGTCTTATTGCCAATCGGCTGTCCGACTTGAATACCTGCATGCCCCGCGTTTAGCGGGTGCTCATACGGAAGGCCGCCTTTGCCCATGTATGTCATGATCACCGGAATCTGGAGATACTCGGCCAGCTCGCGAAATTCGGCGGTCGCGTCCGAAAGGATGACGCCACCCCCCAGAATCATGAGAGGCGCCTTGGCTTCAATGATCAGGTCCATTGCCTGGCTGATGGCTTTGGGTTCCGGCTTCGGCCTGGACCACGGCAATGGGTTGTCTTTCGCCGGATCATAGTCGATCTCGGTCATCTGCACATCGAGCGGCAAATCGATCAGCACTGGCCCGGGCCGCCCGCTGCGTGCTGTTCGGAACGCCTCTCGCATGATCTTGGGCGCGTCAGCGGGGTTCGTAATACACCAGGTTGCCTTCGAAACCGTCTTCGCGATGGTCGCAATGTCGACACACTGGAAGGCCTCTTTGCCAAACAAACTGACATTAGCGTTGCCGGTAATGGCGATCAACGGAATGGAATCCGCGTGTGCCGTATACAGACCGGTGACCATGTTTGTTGCCCCCGGTCCGGAAGTGGCAATCGCCAGGGCCAGTTTTCCGGATACCCGGAAATAGCCGTCCGCGGCATGCACCGCACCCTCTTCATGGCGTGCAATGTAGTGCTTGATTTTTGACTTTTGAAGAAATCCATAAACTGGATTAATAGCGGCGCCGGGGATACCGAATGCCGCCTGGATACCCTCGTCTTCGAGAATCCTAACGACTACTTCCGCAACTTTCATGGGATGTCCTTTCTTTGAATACAAAAACTGGTGACGGTCTTCCTCTACCCGATCACGCTGGTTGATTTCGTTTCTTGCCGCTTCACTTCAACATGTGCCAGCTTCTCGTAAAACCGCACGATCGCTCCGTGATCGAGATCACCCATGCCGTCAACTTTGAGCGCCTGCATGATCTCCATCACGGCGGCGGACAATGGCAGCGGCACCCCAATTCCGTGGCTGGTTTCGAGCACGTTTCCAAGGTCCTTAATGTGCAGGTTGATACGGAATCCGGGATTGAATTTCCGGTCCATCATGAGTGGCGCCTTGGCATCCAGAACCGTGCTTCCGGCCAGACCTCCGCGGATCGCTTTGTAGACCAGTTCCGGGTCCACGCCTGCCTTGGTTGCCATCACCAGCGCTTCCGACACCGCCGCGATGTTTACGGCAACGATGATCTGGTTAGCCAGCTTGACGACATTACCGGCGCCGATATCTCCGGTCAGCACCGCCGAAGATCCCATCGCCTTGAAGATAGGCAGTATTTCGTCGAAATCCGCCTGCGTCCCCCCGACCATGATCGAAAGGCTGCCATCGATAGCCTTTGGCTGGCCGCCGCTCACCGGCGCGTCCAACATCCGGATGCCCTTCTGGGCAAGCGCTTCAGATACCTCCCGGCTGACAAGGGGGGCGATCGAACTCATGTCTACGACGATAGAGCCCTTCTGCGCACCTTCAATGACACCATCCTTGCCCAGAACCACCGCCTTCACCTGTGGTGAATTGGGCAGCATGGTGATGATGATGTTAGTTTTCGAGGCCACATCCTTGGGCGAGATACCAACTTCCGCCCCGGCCTGTTTCAGCTCTTCCACTGCGTCCGCATTGATATCGAAGATAACGAGTTGGTGTCCCGCCTTGAGCAGATTTTTGCTCATGGGCTTGCCCATGATTCCTAAGCCAATGAATCCGATTTTGCTCATCTTTGCTGTACCGCTTCTGCCTTTCCGGTAAGAATGTGCCGGTAAGTGTGGGTTGGCTGGTTTAGTTTTGCTAAAGCTTTCCTGAATTTGCCAGCTCCGTGAGCGCTTCGGTAATGGACTGGTCCTCGTTCACCGCGAGACCACTTACTCCTATCGCACCGAGTACCTTGCCATTCGAAGCCTTGAACAGGTTTCCGCCGGGGAGTGGAACTAGGTGTTCCCCAAAATAGCTGGCTTCCCAGTGCTCCTGCTGAATCCGGGCCAGAAACTTATCCGTCGGCATGCCCATACGGACGGCGGTAAACGCCTTGTTCTGCGAAATTGTAATGCTCCGTAACGGCGCTCCTTCCATACGGGCGAAGGCGATCAGAAACCCGCTTTCGTCACATACCGAAACGCAGATTGGCCGGTGAAAGTCGGCATTGGCCTTTGCAACTGCTCCGGCAATCACCTTCTGGGCACATTCTAAGGTTAGGGTTTCCATCACATTCTCCATTTCTGCCTTTCTGAGCTAACACTTCTGGGCGCGTGTTTCACTGATCGATTCGGCCTCGATCTGGGCACTCTTGCAGGTGGGGTGAGATTTGGCGCTTGAAGAGTGCGCAAGCAACGACTCATTTTCTTGACAAATGCGCACTGGGCGTAGATTTAGCCTCCGTTGCCGAAACCGAAACGACAGAAAAATGCTAGCATGGCACGATTATGCTGTCAAGAGAATAATCGGGAATTATATCCTTCACAGCGACCCAGCGTTACCGAGCCACCGAGCCTGATGACGAGGTGGGGCTGACCGCGGCCATCATTGGCTATGCCACCAAGTATGGGCGGTATGGCTATCGCCGCATCCTGGCGTTCGGTCACTCCCGGGGCACCAGCCGGTAAACCTCCAGGAGCGGCAGCCCCTGGGCTTCAGCCATTTGGCGGCAGGCCTCGTACTCCGGCAGCAGCCTGCGCTTGCCGCCGTACTCCATGACCTTCACCGTTAGCGGGCCGTAGGGGGTGTCCACGGTTTCCTGCCAGCGCCGGGCCGCCACCCGCTCCACCTCCGAGACTCGCACCCCCAGGGTGGTGGACTCGGTGAACAGCCGCTCCAGCAGGGCCTCCCGGGCCGCCAGCGGGCCGATCACCGTGAGGCCCACCCCGGGACGGCCCTTCTTCATCTGCAGGGGACTCAGGGCCACGTCCAGGGCCCCGGCTTTGATGAGCCCGGCCATCAAGGGCTCGTAGAGCTCCGGGTTCATGTCGTCTATGTGGGTCTCCAGGACCAGCACCCGCTCCCGCCAGCCGGCGGCCGGGGTCAAGGGGGTCCCCAGATAAATGCGCAGCAGATTGGGATACCCCGGCAGCTCCCGGCTGCCGGCGCCGTAGCCCACCCGTTCCAGACGCAAGGGCGGGCAGGGCTCGAAGACCGCCCCCAGTCCCTGGAGAATCACCGCGCCGGTGGGGGTCACCAGCTCCCCGGGCAGATCGGTGCCGTAAACCGGCAGTCCCCTCAACAATTCCAGGGTGGCGGGGGCCGGGTTGGGCAGCGGGCCATGGCCCCCGGCGATCATCCCGCAGCCCATGGGCAGGGAGCTGCAAAAGACCCGGGTGATCCCCAATTTCTCCACCCCGTAAGCGGCGCCCACGATGTCCAGGAGGGTATCCAGAGCCCCCAGTTCGTGGAAGTGCACCTCCTCCAGGGGCTGGCCGTGAATCCGGGCCTCCACCTCCCCCAGGAGGCGGAACATGGCGAGGCTGCGTTCCTGTACCCAGGGACCCAGGGGGCTGCCTGCGATCAGGGCGCGGATCTCCCGGTAGCTCCGGGTGGGCTGGGGGCGGCGAAACCGGAAGTCCACCTGGAGCTGCACCCCGCTGAGATGGTCCTTGGTGCGGCGCGGCGCCGACAGACTCACCTCGGCCAGCCCCAGTAGGTTGAGGAGGCCCTCCAGGTCCGAGACCTCAAGGCCCAGATCGATGAGGGCCCCCAGGGTCATGTCCCCGCTGATGCCGGCGAAGCAGTCGAAGAAGGCCCAGCGTTCACTGGTTGGCAGGGTCGACAAGGAGTTCCACCTCCTTTACAGTGCGGGCTTCGGTGGCGTGCACGGTAAAATGCAGGTTGCGGTACTGCACCCGTTCCCCGCCCCGGGGCAACTCGCCCAGTTGGGCGATGAGGAACCCCGTCAGGGTCTCGTAATCCCCGGAGGGCAGGCCCAATTTCAGGGATTCGTTCAAGGTCTTGATTTCGGTGCGAGCGTTGATGAGATAATGGCCCTCTCCCAACTTCCGGTAGTGGGTCACCTCCTGGTCGAACTCGCCGGTGATTTCTCCGACGATCTCTTCCAACAGGTCTTCGATGGCGACAATGCCTACCGCGCCGCCATATTCGTCCACCACCACCGCCAGGTGACTGCCCTCCCGCTGCATCTCGGTGAGCAGCCGGTCGATCTTTTTCACTTCCGGCACGTACTTCACCGTGCGGATGAAGGGCTTGATGGAGCGCTCGCCGTGTTCCTCCCCCAGGAGGTCGAAGCTGTGGAGCACTCCGATGAGGTTGTCGATGCGTCGGTGAAATATCGGCAGGCGGGAGAAGTGGGTGTCGCGGAATTCCTCCCGGGCCTGCTGGATGGTCAGGGTGTCCGGAATAGCGGTCACCCGGATGAGGGGAACCATCACCTCTTTGACGGTACGCAGGCTGAACTGGAGGATACGGTGGATGAAGAGGCGCTCGGTACCCTTCAAGTCCACTTCCGGACCGCTCTTGGCCACCACCAGGCGCAGATCCTCCCGGGTGATGAAGGGCATCTGGCCGGTCTTGCGGACCCCCGTGACCAGCAAGACCGCCCGGCTGAGGCCGCCGAAGATCCAGATAATGGGAGAGAATACCCAGAAGAACAGCCACAGGGCCGGGGCCAGGCGCTCCGCCAGCATGGTGGCCTGCTGCCGGCCCACGGATTTGGGGATGATTTCCCCCAGAATCAGGATCAGGGGGGGCAGGGCGACCATCACCGGGATTTCCGCCCCCTGGCCGAAGAGCCCCAGGAAAAAAGCGGTCACCAGGATGGTATTGGCCGCCGCCGCCAGGTAAGCGCCCAGCAAGGTGGCAGACAGGTAGTACTCCGGCCGCCCCAGGAGCTGCAGGGCCAGGTGCGCACCCCAATGTCCCTCCTCGGCCCGGCGGTGAAGGCGGCGGCGGTTGGCGGAGACCAGGGCGATCTCCGCCGCCGCGAAGATCCCTTCCAGGAGCAGGAGCGGGATGAAGATGAGGAGAATCCCGGAATTCATGGCTGTTCCCGGCGCACCTCCATCTCCAGGATACGGGTACCCTTCATCCGGGTCACCCGGAAGCGCAGATGGTCCAAGGCCACGCTGCCGCCTTCCCGGGGCAGAGCGCCGAAGAGGTTCAGAACCAGGCCGCCGATGGTATCGAACTCCGCGGTCGGCAGCTCCAGGCCCAGGGCCCCGTTGAAATCCGCCAGGGACAGGGTGGCCTTGACCCGCCAGACCCCCGGGGCGATCTCTACCAGGGGTTTCTCTTCCACCTGAAACTCTTGGGGGATCTCGCCGCAGAGTTCCTCCAGCAGGTCCTCTACGCTCACCAGCCCCATCAAGGAGCCGTATTCATCCACCACCAGGGCCAGGCGCAGATGCCGGGCCAGCAACTCCGTCAGCAGATCGAAGGCTTTTTTGTTTTCCGGCACATAATAGGCCGGCCGCAAAAGATTTTCCCTAACCTCCTCTCCGCATGGGCCCTCCATCACCATCGCCAGGACATCCTTGGCGTGCAGGATGCCCAGGACGGCGTCAGGGCTATCCCGATAGATGGGAATCCGGGAAAACCGGGACCGCTTGATGGCCTGGATCATTTCGGGACAGGGCATATCCAGGGGCAGGGAGAAGATCTCGGGGCGAGGAACCATGATCTGCCCCACCCGCAGTTCGCCGAAGCTAAGGAGGTTCTGGATAAAATCCCGCTCCACCTCGGCAATCAGGCCCCGGAGATGGCTCTCTTCCACCATGCGGACGAAGTCTTCCTGGCGCACCGCGGGCACCTCGATCTCCGGGCGAAACCCCAGGGTGGCCAGAATACCCCGGCTGATCTGCAACAATACCAGGCGCATGGGAGTAAACACCAGGATGGCGGGCTTCACCAGGAGGGCCAGCCAGGGGGCCAGGCGAGTAGCATAGATCAGGGCCAGGGACTTGGGAATCAGTTCCGCCACCAGGAGAAAGGTGGGGGCCAGCAGGCCCAGGGCCAGCCATTTCCCCTGGGGCCCCCAGAGGCTCAGGGCCAGGGAGGTGGCCACAATGGAAGCCAGGATGTTGATCGTCTCCACTCCCATGAGCACCGTCACCAGGAGGCGCCGGGGCTGAGCCAGGAGGGCCTCCACCCGCTCCCCCCGGACCCGGTTCTTCTCCCGGAGACGCAGCCGGTCCAAGGGAGTCAGCGCAAAGAGGGCAGTTTCGCTGGCGGCAAACAAGGCACACAACAGCGCCATGGCGCCCAGGGCGAGATAACTTGGAAGATGGGGATCTGACCAGAGTGGATCCAAATTTTGTTGAGGCCTTCAGCTGTTAACTGGCAGCAGTCAGCAAAAACTTTGATTTATAGAGGGCTTGTCCCTGGTGGAGATAAGATAGTGCCGCGGCGTGAAAAATCAAGCCAGAATCATTCTTCCCCTCAGCCCCAAAAGGAAGCGAAGCCTTTTCCGGCAAGGGAACATCGAAGGCGGCGATGACCCGGCGATTATCGGTAAGCTTCTCTCTCAAACCACCGGCAGCCGGGCCGGCGGCCCTACTCTGCCCTTGCCGGCCTCGGGCTTCTTCCCTTCCCGAAAAGGCGAGCGGATCATGGCCTCGCCCAGGACCTGATCCATGTCGGTCACCGCCACGAACTTGAGGCGCCGCTTGATCTTTCGCGGAATCTCCTCCAGGTCCTTTTTATTGGCCGCGGGGATGATGACCCTTTTGACCCTGGCCCGGAGCGCGGCGATGGCCTTCTCTTTCAGGCCGCCGATGGGCAGGACCTTGCCCCGCAAAGTGATTTCCCCAGTCATGGCCACATCCCGGCGCACCGGAATCTGGGTCAGGGCGGAGATTAAGGCAGTGGCCATGGTGACCCCGGCGGAGGGGCCATCCTTGGGGGTAGCCCCGGCGGGCACATGGATATGAATATCCAGCTTTTCATAGAAATCCGCGGGCAGTTGCAGGAGATCCGCCCGGGAGCGGGCATAGCTCAAGGCCGCCTGGCCCGACTCCTTCATAACTTCGCCCAACTGCCCGGTGAGGAGCAATTGGCCCTTACCCTTCATGAGGGAGGCCTCCACTGCCAGAGTCTCGCCCCCCACCTGGGTCCAGGCCAGGCCGGTGGCCACCCCCACCTCGTCCTTCTCCACCTCCCCTTCCGGCAGGTACTTGGGCGGCCCCAGGTAGCGGTGCAGGTTGCCCCGGGTAACGGCAAAGGGGGCTTCCTCACCTTCGGCCAGGCGCCGGGCCACCTTGCGGCACAGGGCGCCGAGCTCCCGCTCCAGGTTCCGCAGACCAGCCTCCAGAGTGTAATGCAAAATGATCCTTTTCAGTACCTCCGGGGAGATGGTGAGATCTTTGGGGCGCAAGCCGTTTTCTTGGAGCTGCCGGGGCATCAGGTGACGCCGGGCGATCTCCAGCTTCTCGTCCTCGGTGTAGCCCGGCAGGCGGATGATTTCCATGCGGTCCCGCAGGGCCGAAGGAATGGGGTCCACCAGGTTGGCGGTGGTGATGAACATCACCCTGGACAAGTCGAAGGGCACGTTGAGATAGTGGTCGCTGAAGGAATGGTTCTGCTCCGGGTCCAGGGCCTCCAGCAAGGCGGCGGAGGGGTCGCCCCGAAAGTCCATGCCGATCTTGTCCACTTCGTCCAGGAGGAAGACGGGATTGTTGGAACCCGCGGTCTTGATCCCCTGGATGATGCGCCCCGGCAGGGCGCCGATATAGGTGCGGCGGTGGCCTCGAATCTCCGCCTCATCCCGCATGCCCCCCAGGGAAACCCGGGTGAATTTGCGCCCCATGGCCCGGGCAATGGACTGGCCCAGGGAGGTCTTGCCCACCCCCGGAGGACCCACGAAGCAGAGGATGGGGCCTTTCATCTTTTTGTTGAGTTTGCGCACGCTCAGATATTCCAGGATGCGGTCCTTCACCTTCACCAGATCGTAGTGGTCTTCGTCCAGGATGGCCTTGGCTTCCTTCACCTCCAGCTTGTCCCGGGTGCTTTTGCTCCAGGGAAGTTCCACCAACCAGTCCAGGTAAGTGCGGACGATGGAGGCCTCGGCGGCGTCGGGGTGCATCTGCTCCAGGCGAGAGAGCTGCTTGAGGGCCTCTTCTTCGGCCTGCTTGGTCATGCGGGCCCGGGCGATCTTGAGGCGATATTCCTCCGTCTCCTTGCCCTGCTCGTCGAGGTCGCCCAGTTCCTTCTTGATGGCCCGCAGTTGCTCTCGGAGGAAGTATTCCCGCTGGCTACGGTCCATCTCCTCCCGGGCCTGGGATTGGATCTTGGCCTGGATGGCGGAAACCTCCAGTTCCTTGCGCAGGAAGTCGTTCACCTTGATGAGGCTGCGGATGGGGTCCGTCTCTTCCAGGACCATCTGGGCCTCGTCGATCTTGAGGCGCAGGTTGGCGGCCACCAGGTCGGACAGGTGGCCGGGATCCTCGATGGACTCCAGGATGACCAACAAATCCGGGGACATGATGCCCTTCACGGTGAGGATCTTTTCCGACATCTCCCGGGCATTGCGCATCAGGGCCTCGGCCTCGGGAGAGATCCCGCCGACAGCCGCCTCGGGAATGACCTCCAGCCTCACCTGGAAATAGGGGCGCTCCTGGATATATTCCCTAATCGACGCCTTGCTCTTACCCTGGACCAGGATCTTCAGGCGCCCGTCCGGGAGCTTCAACATCCTGAGGATGAGGCTCACGGTGCCCACCGGGTAGATATCCTCCACCCCGGGATTCTCAATGGCCTGGTCCTTTTGGGTGGCCAGCAGCAAGAGGCGGTCCTGAGCCAGGGCCGCTTCGATGGCCAACACCGAGGCCTCCCGGCCCACGAACAGGGGGAGCACCATGTTGGGAAAGACCACCACATCCCGCACCGCCAGTAGGGGCAGGACCTGGGGTATGACAATCTGTTGCAGTTCTTCGTCTTCTTCTCTGGAGGCCATGTTATCTCCTGGGAGGTTGTAAGGGATGGGCCGGGAGGCGACAACCGGCGGGGGAGCCGGAGGCGACAACTAGACCGGATTATCAATGGAAGTTCCAGTATCGGGTCCCGAATCCAATTTCAGGGGCGATTTTTAACCGGTATCTAGATCATAATTCCTTTACCGCGGGATAGCAACGAGTCGGCGCCAGGGTGAATAAGTTTTTGTTCGACCCGGTTCCGGTAAGCGGCCTGACCTCCTTACCACCAGGAGTGCCAGTCGGCATAGAGGGTCCAGACCTTGCGCCGATATTCCCGGGCAACTTCTTCGTCCAGGACGTATACCTGGATTCCCGCAAGGGCAGCGTGTTGCACGTGGGGATTCTCTTCCTCCAGCAACAGGAGGTGAAGGCGCACCGGGGTGAACAGCCCTGCCAGACCCTCTTGCAAACGCCGGCGGAGCTTTTCCCCTTCCCGGTAATCCCACGGGTGTGCCAGGAGGACCACCCCCAGGTCCAGGTCGCTTTCCGGGGCGCCGGCCTCTTCCCTGCCGTCCAACAGCAGAGGCCCCAACTCCTTTTGCGAACCCAAGAAATAAGCCAGGGCGACCCCATTGGCCCTCAAGAGCTTACAGAAATTCTGCCAATTGCCTGCAGGCTGATGCTGACTCAAGGATCGACCTGTTTGCTTTTTAACGAAAAATTCTTTGGCGGTCTCTAAGGTTATGGTATGGTATGATGATTAAAAAGACAATGCAGGGAGAGAGGTTTGGAGGGGAAATCCATAGCGGCCCGCACTCCGGTGTCCGGGCAGGCGTTACCTGAGATTTTTCGCAGTCGGATTGAACGGGCCCTGCGCCGGGCTTCGCTGGCCATGCTGGCGATGCAGCATACCCAAGGCTATTGGTGGGCCGAGCTGGAGTCCAATGTCAGCATCACCGCGGAATATATCATGCTGCACCGCTTCCTGGGGTTGCCTGAGGCCAAGATTCCCAGGTTGGCGGCCGATATCCTGGCCAGGCAACTGGACCATGGCGGCTGGTCCATTTGGCACGGGGACGGCGGCGAGCTCAGCGCCAGCGTCGAAGCCTACCTGGCCCTGAAAATCGCCGGGTTCTCTCCTCAAGACCCCCGGATGGCGAAGGCCAGGGAGTTTATCCTGGCCCGGGGCGGGGCCCTCAAGACCCGGGTCTTTACCCGCATCTTCCTGGCCCTCTTCGGCCAGATCAGTTGGGACGGCATCCCCTTGCTGCCGGTGGAGTTCATCCTCTTGCCCTCCTGGTCCGGCCTCAGCATCTATGAATTTTCCAGCTGGACCCGGGCCAGTATAGTGCCTCTGATGATCATTATGGCCCGGCGCCCGGTCCGCTGGCTGCCGCCGGAACAATCGGTTCCGGAGCTTTTTCTCGACCCCCGCGAACCCTTTGAACAGCACCGGGTGGCCTGGAAACTTGGGGGGCCCCTCCTGGAAAATCTGTTCATGGTGATCGACCGGATCCTGAAGCTTTACTATAAGCTGCCCCTCCCCTGGCTCCGCAATTACGCCTTGAAAAAGGCGGAGCGCTGGGTGCTGGAACATCAGGAGGAGAGCGGCGACTGGGCCGGCATCCAACCCGCCATGGTCAACTCGGTGCTGGCCCTGCATATACGAGGCTATGGAGTGAAGCACGGCCGGCTGCACCGGGGCCTCAAGGCCCTGGAGTTTTTTGAACTCCGGGAGGGTGAGCGCACCTGGCTGCAGTCCTGCATTTCGCCGGTATGGGACACAGCCCTGGCGGTACGGGCCCTGGCCGCCGCCGGCCTACCCCCACAGGACCCAGCCATGGTCAAGGCCACTTCCTGGATGCTGTCCCAGCAAATCTTTAAGCCCGGAGACTGGCGCGTCAAGTGTCCTGATCTGCCTCCCGGAGGCTGGGCCTTCGAATTCGTCAACAACTGGTACCCGGATGTGGACGACAGCTCCATGGTCCTGACAGCCCTAAAGGAAGGGCTGGCCGATTCGGCCCGGCACCAGGCCGCCATACAGCGGGGCATCAACTGGTGTTTGGGGATGCAGTGCAAGAACGGCGGCTTTGCCTCCTTCGACAAGGACAATACCAAGGAATGGCTCAACGCCATCCCCTTCGGGGATCTGAAGGCCCTGGTGGACCCTCCCACTGAAGACGTTACCGGCCGGGTCCTGGAGATGCTGGGGGCCTTCGGCCACCGCCCGGACCACCCCGCGGCAGTGAAGGCCCTGGCCTTCCTGCGCCGCAGCCAACATGGCGACGGCCCCTGGTGGGGGCGCTGGGGGGTGAACTACATCTACGGCACCTGGTCGGTGCTGGCGGGCCTGGCGGCCATCGGCGAAAACCTGCACCGGCCCTATGTGCGCCGGGCCGCGGCCTGGCTCAAGGAGAACCAACTCCCCAATGGCGGCTGGGGCGAATGCTGCGAGTCCTATCTCGATCCCGAAATGATGGGCCAGGGGGTGAGCACCGCCTCCCAAACCGCCTGGGCCCTGTTGGGGCTGATCGCCGCCGGCGAAGCCCGCTCCCCGGAGGCCAAGGCCGGCGTGGAATACCTGTTGCGCACCCAAAACCCCCAGGGCCGCTGGGAAGAGGATCAATTCACCGGCACCGGCTTCCCCGGCCATTTTATGATCCGCTACCATCTCTACCGGGACTGCTTTCCCATGATGGCCCTGGGCCAGTATCTCCAGGCGGTCAGAACCTCGGAAGAGGAATAAATATCCCCGCATGGCTCACCCTCTGCCGTGGGGAACGGCGGTGAAGGAAGGACGGTAGGGGCAGTTCTCAAACCGTCCTTACTTCTCTGGGAAAACCCTTGCCGTTTGCCTGCCCCGTTGGCTGGGGAGAAATCAATCCAAACCATTAGGATTCCCGCGGGATCGGCAACACATCGCGATATGATGACTATGCGTAGCATGGATATTAAGAACATGTTAACCGTAGGCAACCAGACAGTTTATTTTGAGAGCTCCGAACATATGTCTTTGGCCGAGAGTTCCGTGGACTTTTTTATAACCAGTCCACCTTATTGGAACCTCAAAAATTATGGAGATCCGCAACAGATTGGAATTTCGAGCTACGACGAATATCTTGCTCGTCTCGACGCTGTGTGGGCTGAATGTTACCGAGTTGCTAAGCAAGCTGCGGTCATGGTCATCAACGTCAACACGCGTCGCCACCAAAAGAAATTTTATCCAATCCCTTTCGACATAGCGACCCGCATGAAAAGGTGGACATTTTGGGACCAAGTGATCTGGTATATCCCAAATGCCCTGCCACAGTGTAATCATTACCTAGAGCGGCTACTCGACAACAAGTTCGAATCTTGCCTTGTATTTATCAAAGGGGAGCCAGATCAATACACTTTCCACAAGCCTCGTGTGCCACAAAAATATGCAGAAGCAGACCCGAGGAGCTACAAGCGAAATCCAAAAGGAAGATGCTTAGGCAACATCATCCGCATACCGGCTTATCGCCCACCGAATGTTAAAGAGATGGGATATCACGTGGCGGCATATCCAGAAGAACTGGTCTCATTTTTCTTGGAAAGTTACACGAACAAGAATGATGTTGTTCTCGACCCATTTGTTGGGTCTGGAACGACACTTAAAGTTTGCCGCGTGATGAACAGAAGGGGTATCGGATTTGAAATCAACAGAGATTTTTACTCGTTAATTGAAGCGAGGATTCAGGAAAATTGGGCCGTGCCTTCATGGACTGACATTGACCTGCTGCATTCAGCAACTATGGAAACCGGCCCTCTTAAACCCAGAAAAATGCAGTTCCAAGACGCTTGAAATTCGTCTTCCGAATGGTTCCAAACGTTTCCAAAAAATCTCTGAGCCGCTCTTGAAGGATATCGTTGTTCGCCATGGCGCCCAGCTATTCATCATATTTAATTCCCACAACCGCAGACTTGCCCAAGACCTTGGTAACCGGCGGCAGCGGCTTCGTGGGCCGGGCGGTGGTCCTGGAACTACTGGCCCAGAAGCGGGCGGTGCGGGTCCTGGCCCGGGACCCCCGGCATCCCGCCCTGGAAGGGCTGCCGGTGGAGGTGGCCCAGGGTGATTTGCGGGACCGGGCCTCCCTGGATGCAGCCCTGTCCGGCTGCTCCCGCCTCTTCCACGTGGCCGCGGATTACCGCCTCTGGGTCCCCCATCCCGAGGAGATGTACGCCATCAACGTGGAAGGAACCAGGAACCTGCTGGCCGCGGCCCTGGCCCAAGGAGTCGACCGGGTGGTTTACACCAGCACCGTGGGCACCCTGGGCAACCCCGGAGACGGTACTCCGGGGACCGAGGCGGCCCCGGTGAGTCTGACCGAGATGGTGGGACACTACAAACGCTCCAAGTTCCTGGCGGAACGCCTTGCCCTGGATTTCGCTTCCCGGGGCCTGCCCCTGGTGGTGGTCAACCCCAGCACCCCGGTGGGCCCCTGGGACTGGCGCCCCACCCCTACCGGCCAGATTCTCGTCGATTTCCTCAAGGGGCGCATGCCCGCCTACCTGGAGACCGGCCTCAATCTGATCCACGTCGCCGACGTGGCCCGGGGGCACCTCCTGGCCGAGGCCAGGGGGCAGGTAGCTGAAAAATATATCCTGGGGCATGAAAACCTGAGCCTGTCCCGGATCTTTCAATTGCTGGCGGAGGTCAGCGGCCGGCCGACCCCCCGCTTCCGGCTGCCCTACTGGCCGGTGCTGGCCATGGCCTACCTCAACGAGTTTTACAGCACGCGGATCAGCGGCAAACCACCCCGCATGCCGGTCACCGCCATCCGCATGGCTCGAAAATTTATGTACTTTAATAATGCAAAAGCGGTACAATATCTAGGATTGACCCTGACCCCGGTGCGCCAGGCATTGGCAGAGGCGGTGGCCTGGTTTCGGGAACACAACTACGCCTAAGGACGGTTTTCTTTTTTCGTTTAGTAAAATGATATTTGCAAATCGGTTCGCTAAGAATTATTGTTTCAAAATGAAAATATTTCCAGCTCCCGGCGTTCTTCAACCGAAAACCGTCTTTTAAAGAGGGACCATGCGCTTCCCGCTTAGGCTCAGCTTCGATCTGGGGCGCTACCTGCTGAAGAAACGGCTTCAGGGGGAGGAAAAATTTCCCCTGGTGCTGATGCTGGAGCCCACCCATCAGTGCAACCTGTCCTGCGCCGGCTGCGGCCGCATCCAGGAATATCAGGAGAGCCTGGGGCAGTCCCTGACCCTGGAGGAATGCCTGGCCGCCGTGGAAGAGTGCGGCACCCCGGTGGTCACCATCACCGGCGGCGAACCCCTCATCTATCCCCCGGTCTTCGATCTCCTCCACGAACTGGTGCGCCGCGGCAAGTTCATCTATCTGTGCACCAACGCCATCCTGCTGGAGCGCTCACTCCCCCGGCTACCCCGTTCGGACCGCCTCACCCTGAGCGTCCACCTGGACGGGCTGGCGCCTAGCCATGACGCCCTGCTGGGGCGCCGGGGGGTGTTTGACCTTGGCATCAAGGCCATCAAGGCCGCCAAGGCTATGGGCTTTCGGGTCTGCACCAACACCACCATCTATAAGAAGACCGATCTCCAGGAAATCGAGATTCTCTTCTCCTACCTGGGCCACCTTGGGGTGGACGGCCTGCTGGTTTCTCCGGCTTACAGCTTCCAGGGGGTCAACGACGAGCTCTTCCTGAGCCGGGAGGAGATCAAGGATAAATTCCAGCGACTTACGGGAAACGGCCTGAGCTTCAATTTCTTCAGCACCCCCCTGTACCTCAGTTTTCTCAGGGGCGAACGGGACTACGAATGCACCCCCTGGGCCAATCCCACCCGCAACCCCCAGGGCTGGCGCTCCCCTTGCTACCAGATCCTGGACGCCCATTATCCCACCTTCCGGGAGATGATGGACCGCACCGACTGGGACAGCTACGGAGTGGGCCGGGACCCCCGCTGCGCCCAGTGCATGATGCACTCCGGCTTCGAGCCCACCGTGGTCCGGCAAATGGGCGGTCTCTCCGACCTCTGGCGCATGTTCCGCTGGAACCTGACTTGAGCGAAAATCAGTCAGCCATCAGCTTTCCAGTCAGCTAAAAAAGTTTAGGATCTGGGGTATTGATTACACCTTTCCACCATTCATGGGCATGAACCGCAGCGCCCCCCTCCCTCTCGCCAACGGCTACACCCTGTTGCTGGCCTGCCTGACGGTCTACCTGATGCCGCTGTTTTGGCAAATGCCCCTGATCCGGGCCGAGGCCATGTACGCCCTCATTCCCAAAGAAATGCTGGCCTCGGGCTCCTGGCTGACCCCCACCCTCAACGGCCTCCCTTACTGGGACAAACCCCCCCTCCTCTACTGGCTCAACCTGCTGTGCTATAAATTTTTCGGGGTCTCCGACCGGGTGGCCCGCCTGCCCCTCCTGGGGGTGACCTTGGCGGAGGTCTGGGTCACCTACCTCATCGGCCGGCGCCTGTTGGGAAGGGAGGCGGCCTGGCTTGGGGGCTTGGCCCTATTGAGCAGCATCGGCTTTTTTGCCCTGCACCTGCAGATCCTCACCGATCATCTCATCACCCTTTTTCTGGCAGCCTCGCTCTATTTCCTGCTGCGCTGGCAGGAGCAGCCGTCCGGCAAGTGGAGCGCCCTCTTCTTCCTGGCCCTGGGGCTGGGGTTTCTCAGCAAAGGCTTCATCGGCCTGGTATTTCCGGGGCTGATAGTCGTCTTCTATGCCTGGCAGTTGCGCCGGGCCAGCCTGCTCTCCCTGTTATGGTCTCCCGTGGGCCTGGCCCTGCTTCTCCTTCTCCTGGTCCCCTGGTTGGTGGCCAGCGAGCTGGCCAACCCGGGGTTCATTAAATTTCAGGTCGTTAATGAACAGATATTGCGCTTCCTGGGAAGGCGCCAGCCGCCGGACATCAACCCCTTCTCCCTTCCCGGCTTCTGGCTCTTTCTGGGCATCTGGCTGAGTCCCTATACACCCCTGCTCCCCGGGGCCTTATGGCGGTTCTGGAGGGAGACCGGGGAAGCTGCCCACCGCGCCGGCCGGCTCCTGGTCATCTGGCCCGCGGTGATCCTGATCTTTTTTAGCCTGTCCTCCAGCCGCATCGAATACTACTCCCTGCCGGCCCTGCCACCCCTGGCCCTGCTCATCGGCTGGCGCCTTAAGCGCTATCTGGATACCCCCGGGGACCGCGGTCCCCTCTGGGCCCTGCTGATCATCGGCCTCTTGGGGCTGGCCACCCTGTTTCTCCTCCCCTATCTGGAGCAGGTCTGCGCTGGCAATCGCCGGGAGTTCGCGGGCATGTTCTGCCTCATCGCCCCGGTGGCCCGCCCGGTGACTTACCTGATCCCGGCCCTGGCCCTGGCGGGCTTCTATGCCGGCTGGGCCCGGCGACCCCGTCTGGCCGCGGCTTGCTACGGCGCCCTGGCTCTTTCTCTGGTCCTGTTCACCTTTCGCATCTGGTTGACCCTCATGCCGGCCCTGAGCGACCAGATCCCGGGGCTATGGCTCCGGCAAAACGCCGCTTCCTTCGACCTGGTGGTCATGGAGCAGATCGAGGAATACGAATACGGCGCCTCCCTGGCCTTTTACGCCGGCCGCCCTATCCTCATGGTGAAGCGCCACGGCCTCCCTCAATTTTCCCGCCCGGTTCCCCCGGCCAAGGACTACCTCATTACCCCCGAGCGACTGCAAAACTTGTGGCAGGGGCCGGATAGGGTCTTCCTGCTGATCGACGACGCCACCCCGCCGGAGCCCTGGCTGAAAGGGACGGAGGTGCCCCTGGCCCTGCCCGGTAAACGCCTGCTGGCCAACCGCTAAAGGAAGGTTTTCGCTTTACGGTTTTAGGTTTTTGGTTTTTTGGTTTTTTGGAATGGCTGGTCGCCCTGCGGGCCTTATCGTCTGAATTTGCCTTCAGGAAACCGGCTCACCCTGGTCCCCTCCCATCCCCTCCCCTTCCCGGCGATTTTTTAATATACTGATGGAAAATCCTTTCCCCTGGAGAGCCAACAATGCTGAAAATTGCGGCAAGACGAGCCTCGCTGGCCGTCTTGATCTGCCTGACCATCCTGGCTGGGCCGCTTTCAGCCCAGATGGACCGGTACGAGGAAGAATCCGGGGTCCCGGCTAAGGCCCTGGACCTTTTCCATCAGGCCCAGGGATTGGAACAGAGCGGCCGCCTTGAGGAGGCGATCAAGGCCTACCAGAAGGCCATCCTCCTGGAGCCCGATTATGCCGAGGCCCGGCAGCAGTTAGGTCTGGCTTATGCCAATTTGAACCGCTACCCGGAAGCGGTCCAGGCGTTTAAGGAGGTCGTTCGCCTGCAGCCCCAGTCGGCCATGGCCCAGGGAAACCTGGGAGCGGCCTATATGAAAATGGAGCGTTTTCCGGAGGCCCGGGACGCCTTCCTGAAGGCGTTGCGCCTGCGCCCCGACGACCCTGAGAACCACTACCGCCTGGGGCTGGCCCTGGGCAAAATGAACCGGGATCGGGAAGCCCTGGCGGAGTTCGCCCAGGCCGTTAAATTACAGCCTGACATGGCCAGGGCCCACCGCAACCTGGGCCTGGCCTACCTCAACCTGGGCCGCCTGGAGGAGGGCGGCAAAGAGCTGAAGGAAGCGGCGGCCCTGGACCCCAATGATCCCCAGGTCCATTATGCCCTGAGCGCTTACTATGCCAGGGCCGGGGACGTCACGGCCGCCAACCGGGAATTCAAAACCCTCCAGGGCCTGGACAAGGATCTGGCCCAGAAGCTGGTGGAACAGATTCGCAAATGAGCCGGCCTTCAGGGAGGATTCCCACGATCCCCACCAAAGATTTCCAGGAGCCACGGCCAGGAATGACCCGGGGCAGCGCCCCATTGATGCTCCCCCAAACCTTCCTGGACCGGGTGGCCTCCAATTGTCAGGTGGCCGCGGCCACCCAGGCCGGGGGCTACTCCCTGTGCGGCGCCCTGCTTAGGCTGCGGCAGCTCTATAAATGGGAACATCGCCTGCCACCCTGGCGGGAGCCGGAACCCGCCGCAGTGCTGGAGTGGATTGAAGCCAGGGAGCACGCCTGGGAGACCCTGCAAGGAGCCGCCTGGCAGCGGCTCCCCTTAGGAAGGCGGCGCTTCCAGCCTCTGGCGGTGGCTGCCATCAACCGGCGCCTGATTCCCCTGGGCTTCGCCTATGGCGCCGGCCTGAGCCGGGGGCAGACTCCCACCTGTTTCCTGGCTGAACTGCAAGAGGTCCGGCGCCGGGGTGACCTGACTATCTTGTTGCTGGGCCAGGAGCTGGCCCGGGACCTGGACGGAGCCCCGGCCTTGCGCCAGGGGCCCTGGATTTACGTCCGCCGGCAGGCCTGGGAATTCTACCTCTGGGACCGCGTCTCCGACCCCATCCAGCAGCACAAACCCTTTCTGCAAGTGGCCCTGGGGACTTACGGGCTGGAGCTGGCCAGCCTGCTCCGGAACCCTGCGGCCCATTGGCCCGGGTTTGAGGCCTTCCTGGCTGGGGAGTTGGAGGCCGTCATCCACCACGAAGTTGGGGAGGCTCTGGAGCCCAGCCTGGGACCGGCCTTTGCCGCGCTTTTGGACCTTGCTCCCCATAGCCGGCTGGAGCTGTGGCTCCGGACCTTGAAAGACGCCCTGGCCGAAGTCAACGAATGGGGCCGCCTCGCCTACCTGATCGAGGAGCGCCGCCTGGCTTCCCTGGCGCTGCTGCTGGCCTTGCGGCCTCCCCTTTACGCCCCGCTCATGCCGGAGCTGGAGCCGGCCTTCGGGCGCCTGCGTGACTCCGGTGATTGGGGGCCGCTGGCCGCGGCCCGGGAACAGATCCTCGGCCGTCTGCGGCAGGTGGCCGGGGACTTGCATGATCTCCTGGACCGCCCGGAGAGCGCCCGCGGCGACTGGCTGCAGGCCGAAATCCAGCGGCGCTATCTGGCTCCCTTGGGGCTATAGGCCGGATTTCCTCCCACTGCGCACCATACAGAATCTTTGCATTTTGGCCGTCAACCGGCTATAATTAATTAAAAAATCATATTAAGGGGTTGAGGCTCGGACCATCCGCCTCAGCAGGCGAAGGGCGGGCGACCTCAGCACAGGCTGGAGCCTGTGCCACTTCGCCTCTACGATGTCTTTTTCGAAAACTCGAAACTGGGCGACCCAGCGGGTCGCCCCTACAACTCGAAACTCGAAATGCCCGATCCGCATAAAGAAAAAATCTTGATTCTGGACTTCGGCTCCCAGTACACCCAGCTCATTGCCCGACGGGTGCGGGAACTCAAGGTCTACTGCGAAATTCACCCCTTCAGCCTGCCGCTGGCTCGCATCCGGGAGTTTGCCCCCGGGGGCCTCATCCTCTCCGGCGGGCCCCGCAGCGTCTATGAGCCTGACGCCCCCAGCCTCGATCCGGCGGTCTTCTCCCTGGGGGTGCCGGTCCTGGGCATTTGTTACGGCATCCAGCTTATGAACCACCTGCTGGGTGGGAAAGTTTCCCCGGCCGCCTCCCGGGAATACGGCTACAAGCCCTTCAGCATCCTGGACACCCAGGACTTGTTCGTAGGCCTCAACCCTGAGGAACAGGTCTGGATGAGCCATGGCGACCTGGTGGAAGAAGTGGCCCCGGGCTTCGAAATCATTGGGGCCAGCGATACCTGTCCCGCCGGGGCGGTGCGCCACCGGGAGCGGCGGCTTTACGGGGTGCAGTTTCACCCGGAGGTGCACCACACTCCCCGGGGCAAGGTGATCCTCAGCAATTTTCTCTTCCGCATCTGCGGCCTCAAACCCCTGTGGACCATGCACTCTTTCATCGAGGCCGCCACTGCCGCCATCCGCCGGGAGGTGGGGGACCAGCGGGTAATCTGCGCCCTGTCCGGAGGGGTGGACTCCTCGGTCACCGCCATCCTGGCGCACCGGGCCATCGGGGACCGCCTCACTTGCGTCTTCGTGGATAATGGCCTACTCCGCCAGGGTGAGGCGGAGGAAGTGCTTAACCTCTTCCGGGACCACCACCAACTGAACCTGGTGCACGTGGACGCCACCGCCAAGTTCCTGCAAATTCTGGAGGGGATCGCTGACCCGGAGGAGAAACGCCGGCGCATCGGCCACGAATTCATCTCAACCTTTGCCGCCGAGGCGGAGAAGCTGGGCGGGGTGAAATACCTGGCCCAGGGCACCCTTTACCCCGACGTCATCGAGAGCGTCTCCTTCAAGGGCCCTTCGGCCACCATCAAGACCCATCACAACGTGGGCGGCCTGCCGGAGATCATGCCCCTGAAGCTGTTGGAGCCACTGCGAGAGCTTTTCAAGGACGAAGTCCGGGAGGTGGGCCGCGAATTAGGCCTGCCGGACCGCCTGGTCTGGCGCCACCCCTTCCCCGGGCCGGGGCTGGCCATCCGTATTCTGGGGGAGGTGGACCGGGAGCGCCTGGACATCCTGCGGCAGGCGGACGCCATCGTAATCGAAGAAATGATGGCCGCGGGCTACTACCGCCAGGTGTGGCAGGCCTTTGCGGTGCTGCTGCCCATCCGCACCGTGGGGGTCATGGGGGATGAGCGCACCTATGAGAACGTCATCGCCCTCAGGATCGTCGATTCCGCCGACGCCATGACCGCGGATTGGAGCCGCCTGCCCCATGACTTTTTGGCCCGGCTGGCCAATCGCATCATCAACGAAGTGAAAAGGGTGAACCGGGTGGTCTACGACATCTCCTCCAAACCGCCCAGCACCATTGAATGGGAGTGAGAGGAGTTTCGAGTTGTCAGTTTTTAGTTGTAGGGCGCGTCTTACGCGCCAATCAAATTCGCATCCTCGGATTAATGGTGCGTAAGACGCACCCTACGGAAACTTAATCCTGAAAAAGTATCAATAACATGGCAAAGAAAGATAAGGCAACCACTCCTCCCCCGGCATTGGAGCCTACGGCCCCCATGACCTTCCGGGAGATTCTCGGCCAGGAGCGGGTCATCTCCCACCTGAGGACCGCCGGGCAAAAAGGCCGGCTGTCCCACGCCTACCTGTTCCTGGGCCCGGAAGGGGTGGGCAAGGCCTGCACGGCCCGGGCCCTGGCTGCGGCGCTCAACTGTCTGGCGCCCCTTAAGGACGGAGATGCCTGCGCCTCCTGCGCCTCCTGCCGGAGGCTGGCGGCGGGCGTTCAGCCGGACTTCCTGGTGATCGGCCCGACCCCGGAGTCCCATCAGATCAGGATTGAGCAGATTCGGGATTTCCGCCGCCTCACCGCCTATCCCCCCTTCGGCGACGGCTGGCGGGTGGCCCTGATCAAGCCCGGGGAAGCCATGAACGACGCGGCGGCCAACGCCTTGCTGAAGACCCTGGAGGAGCCGCCGGAGCGGCATCTCCTGCTGCTTACCGCCCAGGTGGAGGCGGACCTGCTGCCCACCGTGGTCTCCCGCTGCCACAAGCTGGCCTTCGTCCCACTGCCCGCCGCCCTGGTGGCCCGAGAACTCAGGGAACGCCGGGGGCTGGCGCCGCCCCAGGCCCGGCTGCTGGCGGCCTTGAGCGGCGGCTCCCTGGGCCGGGCCCTCACCCTGGACCCAGAGGCCATCCTGGCTCAACGCCGCCAAGTGCTGGCCGACCTGGAGGCCCTCTCCGGCGGCTCGGCCAGCCTGGCTTTCGATTGGGCCCAACGCCTGGCCAAGAGCCGCCCTGACCTGGATTATTTCCTGTCCCTGGCCCAACTCTGGTATCGGGACCTGCTCCTCTACCGTTTCCGGGCCCCCAAATCCTTGCTGGCCCACCAGGACCTGCTACCGGAGATGGCCCGGGAGGCGGCTGCCCCTCTGGATAGGTTGTTTCAGCAATTTACCGCCCTGGGCACGGCCCAGCGTCATCTTCAGGCCAATCTCAACCCGGAGTTGACCCTGGACATCCTGGGATTGCGCCTGCAACGCCGAGGACAGTCACATGCCGCTCGCTAAGGTTTGCCTGGGACCCGGCTTTCCCTGCTGCCTCCTGGACTCCGGCGGGGTGGAGATCGAGCGCAACGACCGGGTGGTGGTGCAAAGTGACCATGGCCTGAAGCTGGGGAGGGTGAAGACGGTCTTCGGTGACGCCGACCCGCAGCTGTTTCCGGACCAGATTAAGAGCATGCTGCGCCTGGCCACTCCTGAGGACCTGCTGCAGGAGGAAAAGAACCGGGCCCTGGAGAAACGGGCCTGGGAGCATTGCCTGCGCCGCGTCCAGGCCCATCGCCTGCCCATCTACCTGGTGCAGGTGGACTGCCTCTTTGACGCCTCCAAGATCATTTTTTACTTCACCGCCCCAGGCCGGGTCGATTTCCGGGAACTGGTCAAGGACCTGGTGCAGGAGTTCCGCATCCGCATCGAGTTGCGCCAGATCGGGGTGCGCCATCGGGCCAAGATGGTGGGCGGCCTGGGAATCTGCGGGCGGGGGCTGTGCTGCGCCTCCTTCCTCAGGGACTTCGAACCGGTCAGTGTCCGCATGGCCAAGGAACAGCAGCTCAGCCTCAACCCCAACAAGATCTCCGGTATCTGCGGTCGCTTGATGTGCTGCCTCACTTACGAATATGCCGCCTATCAGGATGTCAGAAAACACCTGCCCCGGGTGGGCAAACGCATCCAGACCCCCGCAGGGGAAGGCAAGATCATCCGCTACAACCTGATCCGGGAAACCGTGACCCTGGAATTGGAGGACAAGCAAGAGTTAGAAGTGGCCCTGGCGGACCTCAACGCCGGCGACACCCCGGCGAACTCCGATTAACCAGAGGTTGAAACCTTACGGCGCTGCATCTTTACAAAAAAATGGTATTAATCTAATCAGGCATCTGGCAAGGCTGTGGCGAGGTTAGCATGGACGATTCCGACCGCGTCCTCGAATCCCTAAAGGTACAGATCAAGAAGGAGATCGTCGACAACTACTTCGCCGACCGGGTCTACCTGGATGAAGAGCTGGATTTACTGCGCCAGGAAACCGAGTCCTACCGCAAGGAGTTTGAGCTGCTGGGCCGCCGCTTCATGGCCCTTTTTCAGGCCCTGGGCTCCGAGGCCGGCTGCGGCCTGCTCATGGAGGTCCTGGGCCTCAAGGTTTGGCCTTTTTATGAATCATACCGCGCCCTGCCGGAGCAAGAGCGCCAGGAACTCCTGAAAGATCAGCGCCACCGGGGCTTCACCGCCAGCCACCGCTTCCGCAACCTGATCCTGGACCTTTACGAACGGCTTTACCGGGACAGCGCACTCCTCAGGGAAAATTACGAAAGAATACTCACCCACCTGAAACTCATCAACGAAGACATCGACAAGTTCAACCGATCATATGACTTCGGGCTCCTGGCGGCCCAGATCGAGGCCCTGGAGGGCCGGCGCGAGGTGATTTCCGGGGGCCTGTTGTCCCCGGAACGGGAGGAGCTGTCCACCCGCATGCGCTTCAAACGGCGGCAGCTCACCGAGGCGGAGATGCCCCCGCCGCCGCAGCTGCCACCCCTTGTCGAAATCAAGGACCGGTTGCTGGAGATGATTTCCCGACTAGAAAGGTAGCTTTGCCAATGACTTACCGATTAAGTTGGTTTTCTTTGAAGACGAAGGTGGTCTTGCCCAGGCACAGGGCCATCCCGGCCCTGCTCCTGCTGCTGGCGGCTGTCTGCCTGGGCGGCTGCGGCCCGACCATTTATCAGGTCAACGTCAACGGCTACACCGACTTGGCGGCGCCGGCGGCCATCGCCCCGGGAGGCAGCTTTTTCATCATTGAAGACCGCAAAGCCAGGAACCCCCTGCTGGAAAAGGAGATTAAGGAGAAGATCGTCAAACTTCTGGAGCAGCGGGGCTATCAGATGGCCGCCTACGAGAAGGCGCAGTATTACCTGTTCTTCAGCTACGGCAGCGGCCCGGGGCGCAGCGGCCCCGTAGCCATGCCGGATTACGGCTGGGGCTGGGGCGGCGGCTACGGCTGGCCCCAATCCTATTTCTTTGTGGCGCCCTTTTTCTCTTACTCCCCCCAGGAGACCCTCTATGATCGCTGGCTCCTGATCAACGTCGTGGACGGCAAATACTATCGGGAGAAAGGCGAGTTTCGCGCCCTGTGGGTGGGCGAGGCCCGGAGCACCGGGACTTCCGGGGATCTGCGACTGAGCGTCAATTATTTGCTCCTGGCCAATTTCCAGGAATTCGGCAAAAATACCGGCAAGGCAGTGGCCGTAGAGATCAACGAGCAGGCCCCCCAGGTTCAGGGCTTGGTCAAGTAGCATCGAGAGTTTCGAGTTTCGCTTCGATCGTTGGGGCGACAGTGGCACAGGCTTCCAGCCGGTGATCTGGTCGCCCAGTATGTATGTGGGGCTCTCAGTGAGTGATTTGAGCTTTCCACTTTCTATTAACCGCAAACCATCCCAGGAGCGCTCCCGGAATTGGGCCAGCTACTGAGCAGAGTTGATGATTTTTTCCGGCGCCGTCTCTGGCAGGAGGAAGACCACCGGCCGGTAGTTCTCTTTGCTTGCAAGTGCCTCCGCATCCTGATCCTGGCCGGTCGCGGTCTCATTAAGGACCAGTCCCTGGTGCGCTCCTCGGCCCTGGCCTACGCCACCATTCTGGGTTTTATTCCCCTGTTCGCCCTGCTCTTCGCCATCCTCCAGGCCATCGGCATGCCTCGCCTTTTGGCCACCTACTTCCTGGAGAACCTGGCCCCCGGCTCCCAGGATTTCGTCAACCAGATCCTGCATTACATCGAAAGTATCAAGGTGACCTCCCTGGGGGTCTTCGCGGTGGTGGCCCTGTTGGGTGACCTGGTCATCATCATGACCAACGTGGAGAAGGCCTTCAATAAGACCTGGCAGGTCAGCCGAACCCGCCCCTGGAGCCGCAAGGTCAGCGACTACCTGAGCATCTTCCTGCTCTTTCCCATCCTCTTGGCGGTGGCCCTCTCCCTCTCCGCCTCCTTCCTGAGCATTCATCTGGGTATCCATGGCTTCCTGGCGGCAGTGCTGCCCCGAATCTTCTTCACCGCCACCCGCTGGCTGGTCTCCCTGGGGGTGCTGTGGCTGGCCTTTATCTTCATCTACCTGGTGATGCCCAATACCCGGGTCCGTTTCTGGTCCGCGGTCCTGGGCGGGGTGGTGGGGGGCAGCGTCTGGCAGTTGGCCCAGTGGCTGTTCATCTCGGTCCAGGGGAGCTCGGCCTATTACAACGCTATTTACGGCGCCCTCTATAATCTGCTCTTCATCTTTATCTGGATGTTCTGGTGCTGGCTCATCCTGCTCTTCGGCAGCGAGGTGGCCTTTGCCCACCAAAACCTGGACTATCTCACCCGGGAGTTCCGCCGGCCGCCCCTGCCCCCGGAGCCGGTGGACGAATACCTGGGCCTGGCGGCCCTGCTCAGCATCAGCGCCCGCTTCCACCGGCGGCAGCCGCCCCTGTCCCTGGAGGAGCTGGCGGAGATCCTGCCTCAGGGCAATAACCTGGCGGCGCGGGTGGTCCAGATGCTCCAGGACTGCAATCTGGTGGTGCAGGTGGCGCCCGGCAAGCGGGCGCGGTCGCCCCAGTTTCTGCCCAACCTGCCGCTGAGCCAGGTGACCGTGGCCGAGGTCCTGGAGTGCCTGCGGCGCGGACGTGCGGCCGCTATCCATCAGGCCTTGGAGACGGACCCCGGGCTGGCCGCGGCCCTGGACCGCCTGCTGCAGGCGGGGGCCGCGGCGCCATCCCCAACCCTCAGGGAAGTAGTGGAGTCTTGGGGAACCACCGGGGAAGACGGATCAGCCAAGGGGAATCAGCTGTAGGGGCGACCCGTTGGGTCGCCCGGTCCACGAGCAACCGGAGAAGACGGATCAGCCAAGAGGAATCGGGGTAACAAGGCTTAGCTCCGGCGATCGTGGCCACCAGCCAGCCGCGGTCAGCTCCAAACCCGGAAACCTGTTGAGACGCCGGTGCTGCCGCAGCCAGCATCAGCTGGCGCCAATAAAAAAAGCCCGCTTCGTCAAGAGGCGGGCTTACTGTTATGAAATTACTAGTGGCACAGGCTTCCAGTTTGTGAATCACAGGCCAGAGGCCTGTGCCACTAAGAAGGGCTTAACTACCGGGTTCGGGATGGGACCGGGTGTGGCCCCTCCATTCTATTTTCTATTCCAGATTTTCCAAGGTCCATTCAGGTGCAGGAATTTCGATGGTAGTCATTTGGGCCTCGGCTTCAAAGGGAACCGCGGTGCTCAACATATCTTCGGCCCCGATCTTTAAGGATTCCAGCAATTCTTCCCGCGTCTTTTCCTGGGCATTGACCCCGGGAAGATCAACGAGCCACCCAATCCACCATTTACCGCTTTTTTTGATCATGGCCCTGAATTTCATTGTTTCACCCATGGAATATCCAGGTCTTTGCAAATCTTCCTGGCCAGTTCGTCTACTATTTCGGTATGCCGAGGCACCAAGGTCTTGAAGTTTCCCTTCTGATAGATGGAATGCCGACGGCCTTCCCTGAGCAGAAAGGCCCCTTGCTCGGATAGATGCCTGATCAAGGTTTTTCGCTTCACTAAGCACAATCTAATAGAAAAAGCCCGCCTCCGTCAAGGGGCGGGCTTGGGGCTAGAGATTAAATCCGGCGGCGTCCTACTCTCCCACGCAGTCACCCACGTAGTACCATCGGCCCTGCAGGGCTTAACTACCGAGTTCGGGATGGGATCGGGTGTGACCCCTGCGGCATGGCCACCGGAAACTGTGAGACGGTTTTCGGTTTTCAGTTTTCGGTAAAACCGCACCGGCGAGAGGCCGGTGCCACCAAAACCAACTGATCTGGAAGCAGAGAAGTCCTTAACAGTTACCAAAGGCAAGAGAGAATATGGTCAAGCCGCACGGCCGATTAGTACCGGTCGGCTTCACACATTGCTGCGCTTCCACCTCCGGCCTATCAACCTGGTGGTCTACCAGGGGCCTTTAGGGATCTTGCGATCCGGGAGATCTAATCTTGAGGTCGGCTTCCCGCTTAGATGCTTTCAGCGGTTATCCGGTCCGAACATAGCTACCCGGCGCTGCGCCTGGCGGCACAACCGGAACACTAGAGGTTCGTCCATCCCGGTCCTCTCGTACTAGGGACAGCTCCTCGCAAATCTCCTACGCCCACAACAGATAGGGACCAAACTGTCTCACGACGTTTTAAACCCAGCTCACGTACCGCTTTAATTGGCGAACAGCCAAACCCTTGGGACCTTCTTCAGCCCCAGGATGCGATGAGCCGACATCGAGGTGCCAAACCTTCCCGTCGATGTGAACTCTTGGGGAAGATCAGCCTGTTATCCCCGGCGTACCTTTTATCCGATGAGCGACGGCCCTTCCATACGGGACCGCCGGATCACTAAGGCCTACTTTCGTACCTGCTCGACTTGTAGGTCTCGCAGTCAAGCTCCCTTATGCCTTTACACTCAACGGCTGGTTTCCAATCAGCCTGAGGGAACCTTCGCGCGCCTCCGTTACGCTTTAGGAGGCGACCGCCCCAGTCAAACTACCCACCAGGCAATGTCCCCGTCCCGGATCACGGGACTGGGTTAGAATTCTAGAATAACCAGGGTGGTATTTCAAGGTTGGCTCCCTCCGAACTAGCATCCGGAGATCGTCGCCTCCCACCTATCCTACACAAGTTATCCCAAAATCCAATGCCAAGCTGTAGTAAAGGTGCACGGGGTCTTTCCGTCTTGTTGCGGGTACACGGCATCTTCACCGCGAATACAATTTCACCGAGTCCCTGGTCGAGACAGCGGGGCAATCGTTACGCCATTCGTGCAGGTCGGAACTTACCCGACAAGGAATTTCGCTACCTTAGGACCGTTATAGTTACGGCCGCCGTTTACCGGCGCTTCGGTTTAGAGCTTCTCCGGGTTGCCCCAGATGACCCCTCCCCTTAACGTTCCGGCACCGGGCAGGCGTCAGACCCTATACATCGTCTTGCGACTTAGCAGAGTCCTGTGTTTTTAGTAAACAGTCGCCACCCCCATTTCTCTGCAACCCCCTTCGGCTCCAGGAGCAAGTCCTTTCACCTGATGGGGGCACACCTTCTCCCGAAGTTACGGTGTCATTTTGCCGAGTTCCTTAACCAGGGTTCTCTCGAGCGCCTTAGGATTTTCTCCTCGCCTACCTGAGTCGGTTTGCAGTACGATCACCTGGTGAACTACCTAGAGGCTTTTCTTGGCAGCGTGGGATCAACCAGTTTGTGAGGCAGAGCCTCTCCTCATCACCTCTCGGGGTTAAGGAGCGCCGGATTTGCCTGGCACCCCCCCCTACGAGCTTGAACCGGGACGTCCAACACCCGGATGGCCTACCCTCCTGCGTCCCCCCATCGGTCAACGCGCACCAGGTGGTACGGGAATATCAACCCGTTTTCCATCACCTACGCCTTTCGGCCTCGGCTTAGGGATCGACTAACCCTGGGAAGATTAACTTTACCCAGGAAACCTTAGGCTTACGGCGACGGGGTTTCTCGCCCCGTTTATCGTTACTCATGTCAGCATAAGCACTTGTCGGACCTCCAGCGCTCCTTGCGGTACGCCTTCACAGGCTACGACAACGCTCCCCTACCGCGCCAGGAAACCTGG